>Ga0193706_1000012_pt1 | contig 342709 bp, 304 predicted proteins | sample U3c1metaG_FD_160130 | JGI IMG/M metagenome (GOLD analysis project Ga0193706, IMG submission 160130) | Soil microbial communities from a riparian zone of the East river system, Colorado, United States - U3c1 | ecosystem: Environmental > Terrestrial > Soil > Riparian zone | place: USA: East...
CTCTGTTCTAGGATTACACTCCTCTGTATCTCCTGTATAGACCAATCCGATTATGAGCTCGACGGTGTGTCGCTCAACCCTACGCTGGCGCTCCCGCTGGTCCATGGAAAGCTCACGATCGGCGACATGCTCAACAAGCAGGATTCCGTGCATTTTAAGACCGATGCTAACGGACTGATCTACGTCGCCTACGAAGAACAGTTTGTCTCCGAAGATGTTCGCGCACTTTTCAAGATCCCGGACGTGACTGTCAACAAAAGTTTTGTGATGCCGGGAATAACGGTTCCCCCGCTCACCAAGGCCTTTCGCAGCGACAGCATCATAACAACAGTCGACTTCGGAATGAGCCCAGAGAAGCTTACGGAGATCGCACTTGCGGCAGGCCGGATCGGCTTCAGTACATCGCTCAACCCGTCCTCATCGCAGCTCGATTATGAAGTCGTGCTCGTACTTCCCGGATTCAAATCAAAGTCCAACCAATCCATCAATACCACCATCAAGGGTTCCGGCAACATCGACCTGGCGGACTATACGCTCACGCTCAACAGCAACAAGTTCGATCTGAAGCTGGTATTGGTCTTCAAAAAGAAGGCGACCAGCACGACGATCTCACCGGCTTCATCTGTGAACGTTCATCTGAACTTCGGCAACTTTAGCTTTACTCATATTAAGGGATTCCTGGGCGACCAAACCACGTCACTCGATGCACAGACCATTGATCTTGGCGCGTTCGACGGCGAGATATTTAAGGGCGCTAAAATTTCTATCGCCCAACCGAAAGTGACTTTTACTGTCATTAATTCCGATGGAATTCCATGTCAGGCAGATTTCATTAAGCTAGAAGCGCGTAAGCCCGATGCCAGTCCGCTGACCATTGTATTGAATCCGGGCAGTCCTGTTTCGCTTGCATACCCTGCCGTGATGGGAGAAACGAAAGAGACCATTATTAATGTGGGTAATGTAAAAGAGCTGCTAGACTACGCGCCCACAGAGATCTTTTACCAGGCCGACGTACGGATCAACCCAGGGCTTACAACTGGAAATAACTTTTTACTCGACACCAGCAGATTAAGGGTGAAACTAAATCTCGAAGCTCCGTTGTGGGGAAGTGCAACGGGTATTGTATTGAAAGATACGCTGGACGTCGATCTCGAGAACACAGAATCGTCGGAGGTCAGCTCGGCTTCACTCAAGCTCACGTTGATCAACCAGTTTCCGCTCGACGGTAATGTACAGTTTGTACTGACCGATGCCAGCTACAATGTGATCGGTACGCTCCTGTTGCCCGATCAAACGAACATCATCAAAGGAAGCACGGTGGACTCCGATGGAGAATTGCAGGCCGCCGGGGCTTACCTGGGCACGATCGAGCTCGATAAGACCAAGATCGAGAAGATCTTCCAGGCAAAACATATTATCATCACTGCCGGTCTGCAGACATCACGCAACTCGGCGGGTGCGGCAACAAACGTGAAGTTCATGGCCGATTATTTTCTTTCGATCGAGGCAGGGATTTTGGCAACATTAAAATTGAACGTTGAATGAGGGGGAGATTGCTCTTAATGTTTTTGCTGATCGCCGCGGGCACGCCGGCGTTAGCACAGATATCCGGAACACAGTATTTCATGAACAGCCTGCCTCAATACGTGGGCAACAATCCGGCCTTTTTTCCCCGCTACAAATTCGCGCTAGGCTTGCCAGGTTCCATGATCGACGTCACGTACACGAACAACGGTTTCAACTATAACGACCTCACCCGCGAGGAGAACGGTAAGCGCATAGTAACGCTTCCACGTTTCGCCGCCACCCTTCCCGAAAAAACTTATATCACCACCACCGCCCAGGTCGACTTGTTCCGGCTGGGATTCCATATTAATTCCAGCGCATATTTGTCACTGAACAGTACCGTGCGGGGCTACGGTCGTACCATGGTTCCGAAAGATGCCGTGTCGCTCCTGGTAGATGGTAACGCAGCCTATATCGGGAAGACTGCAAGTATTTCCCCGGCGGGCGAGATGATGTTATTCTGGGAAAACTCGGCGGGGTTGGCGGTATCGCCTACCGAAAAACTTTCCGTCGGAGCCAGAGTGAAGATCCTGAGAGGGTTCTTCAACGCGAACACGGCGACTGCAAACGCTACTGTTGCGGTAGCCGAAAACTACAATATGACGTTGGCCGCCGACATGAATGTGAGGACATCGGGTATCCAGAGCGACCAAAAATTCAGTCTCTCAAATTACTCGGGCAACAACGGCATGGCGTTCGACCTCGGCGCCACGTACCGCGTGTTCGATAAGCTTACCGTTGCCGCCAGTCTTATAGACCTGGGAGCGATCAAATGGAAAAACGACACCTACCAATACACGCTCGACAAAACGAAAGCCAACTACACCTTCGAAGGTGTCGACATCGGCCGGATGATCGACGGTGACTCACAGTATGGTCAGTCACTGATGGATTCCCTGGAAGCGAAGTTCAAGCCCGAAGAAAAACAAGGCGCTTCATATCGCACGGCGTTGCCTGCGAAGATGTACGCCAGCGCCACCTACGACATCATGAAGAACTTCAGTGTGGGAACCGTGTTTTACGGTGAGAAATTCATGGGCCGCTTCGCCACCGGATGGACCTTATCAGCCAACAAACATTTCGGACGCGTATTGAGTACGTCGGTGAGCTACACCGTATCCAACCGTTCGTTCAACAATCTCGGCGCAGGACTGTCATTCAACTTTGCGCCGCTTCAGATATATGTTGTGGGCGATAACCTGTTGAGGTTGCCGCTCTCTGCAGCTGCTCACAAGAACATGAACGAGTTTATCAACTCCACCCAGGTGTTCACGCTACGCACCGGCATCAACTTCGTTTGGGGCTGGATGAATGACACCGGTAAGAAGATAGAGGACAAGTCGTTCAACAGTAAGAAGAAAGACGTTAAGACTTCGTCGGATAAATCCAAGCAACCGACCCCGGGACATATCAACGTCCGCAAAAAGAAAAGATAAGGTCGGTTTATGGAAAGCACAGGCTGACGACATCCCCAAGGTGTACAAAACCTTTGCTTATGAAGACTCTATCTGTAATCACATTACTGATCGGATCGATCACGGCCTTCGCACAATCATCCGAGCGAAAAATCACATCACAGATCAAAGAAGTAACGGTGTTCCTTCGCGGCGCACAGGTTACACGAACAGCAACCATCGAGCTTAAGCCGGGCCAGTCTACCGTTGTCTTGCACGGCACATCTCCGAAAGTACAGGAGAACAGCATACAGGCGGAGGCAAACCAGGGCGTTAAGATACTCGGTGTGTCGTTCAGAGTTAATCACTTACAGGATCTGAAACAACCGGAAATGGCTGCAGGTATTCAACGAGAAAGAACCCGTCTGGCAAACATGATCAAAGAAGAGAAGACCGCCTTGAATGTATTCGACGATGAAGAAGCGATGCTCAAAGCAAACAAGCTGATCGGCGGGCAAAAAGGCGCCGATGTCAACGAATTAAAATCAGCAGTTGAATACTATCGTCAGCGACTGATGGACATTCGTGCCCACAGGCAAGAGATCGGCGCGAGGATCGAGTCTTACGAAAAAGAGATCGCGAAGGTCAATGCACAGCAGACAGAGATGAAAGTCGTTCAACCGCAGCCGGAAGGTGAGATCGTGGTCAAGGTCGACAGTAAATCGGACACAAGAGTTCAATTGAAGGTAAGCTACCTCGTGCACGAGGCGTCGTGGTTCCCACTGTACGACATACGAGCAAAAGACATCCAATCACCCATTGCGATCACCTACAAGGCTAGCATTACACAGCAGTCGGGCGAAGACTGGGAAAATATAAAGCTTACCGTCTCGTCGGCAAACCCCTCAGCTGTGGGAGCGAGGCCTAACATCAAGCCCTGGTTTCTGGGATTCAATAACCAGGTAGGCTCACGGGATCAGCAAACTGATCAGGTTCTTCAAGGAAAGGCTCCCGGTATCTCAATTGCCAATAATGAAGTCAGCGGTCATGTTTTCGATTCCGAAGGAAATCCGGTCCCGGGAGCGAACGTTATGATCAAGGGAACGTCGATAGGGACTGCCACGGACGCCAACGGCGCTTATTCAATACCGCTTTCCGCGGATGCAAGAACGCTCGTTGCATCTTTCATCGGATACCAGGTACAGGAGACGAATATTGATGGCCAGGGCGAAATTAATATCATGCTTAATGAAGATGTTGCGCAGCTTTCCGAAGTAGTCGTGACGGCGTACGGGGTTCAGCGTAGAAGTAACATGGCCGGGTCCGTGTCCATTGTAACTTCCGGCCCCAGGGTCAAACAAACCATCTCCGCCACTCCGGTCGTCCGTTCTACAAACCTCGAGTTCACTATCGACAATCCCTACACCATCCGTTCCGAAGGCGAAAACCAGGTCGTCGACATGATCGAGTATGAAGTCGACGCACACTACCAATACTATTGTGCTCCGAAGCTCGACCTCGACGCATTTCTCACCGCCCGTCTTACCAACTGGGACGAATACAACTTCCTCGAAGGCCAGGCCAGTCTTTTCTTCGAAGGAAAGTACATAGGCAAGACCATTCTCGACACCCGCAATACAAGCGACACCCTCACGCTGTCGCTCGGCCGCGACAGGAACGTCGTCGTCACCCGCGAGAAGGTAAAAGAATATTCATCCAGTCAGTTTGTCGGATCAAATCGTAAGTCACTCTTCGCTTACGAGATCAGCGTTCGAAACAAGAAAGCCTATCCCATCGATATCCGTATCGAAGACCAGGTTCCGGTTCCTAACACCAAAGAGATCACCGTCGATGAGATCGAGGATACAGACGCCATTAAGGATAACGTGAGCGGCTTGCTAAAATGGAACCTGAAGGTCGAACCGGGAAAAACAGAGAAGATCGATCTGAAGTATGAAATAAAGTATCCAAGGTATCATAATATCATACTTGAATAATTCTCTCACGGAATTCACGGAAAACACGGAAAAAAGCAGGAGTTCTTTAAATAGCCATTCCGTGTTTTCCGTGCTTTCCGTGAGCAACAAAAAAGGCCCCGTCAGGGGCCTTCTCTATTTCAGTTAATTTGAGTCTACGATCCGCATGCCTCACATCCATCCGGATTATCCAGTGAGCACGCCATATCTGAAATTTTCTGATCGCGATCGTATTCCAGTGCTTGTTGTGCAACGACAACCGGAGCGGCAACGCTTTGAACGACAGGCTCACTTTGTGCAACAACAGTTTCGATAGCAGGTAGTCCGATCGCCGATTTGTCGAGCGTGAACTTGATCGCGTCAGCAGCGGCAGTCGAGCGGAGGTAGTACATGCCGGTCTTGAGGCCCTTCTTCCATGCGTAGAAGTGCATAGAGGTCAGCTTACCGAAGTTGGGATTGGTAAGGTGAATGTTCAGGCTTTGCGACTGGCAGATGAAAGCGCCACGGTCGGCCGACATATCGATGATCGCTTTTTGCGAGATCTCCCACACCGTTTTGTAGATGTCTTTGATGTTCTGGGGGATTTCGGAAAGCGACTGTACCGACCCGTTGGTAGAGATCAGTTTCTGACGCATGTTCTCACTCCACAAGCCCAGGCTGATCAGATCTCTCATCAGATGCTTGTTGACGATGATAAACTCACCAGAAAGCGTACGACGCGCATAGACGTTCGAAGTATACGGTTCGAAGCACTCGTTGTTACCGAGGATCTGTGACGTGGAAGCTGTAGGCATCGGGGCAACCAGTAATGAGTTGCGTACGCCGTGTTTCTTCACATCCTGTTTCAGTTGTTCCCAGTTCCAGCGCTTGCTCTTCGGTTCTACACCCCACATGTCGAACTGGAATATACCTTTCGACACAGGTGAACCTTTGAATGTTTCATAAGCACCGCTCTCTTTTGCCTGCTCCATGGATGATTCCATGGCAGCGAAATAGATCGTCTCGAAAATATCCTCGTTCAGGCCGCGTGCTTCAGGGCTATCGAACGGCATTCGCAGCATGATGAACACGTCCGCAAGGCCTTGCACACCCAAACCAATGGGGCGGTGGCGCATGTTCGAACGGCGGGCTTCTTCGATAGGATAGTAATTGATGTCGATCACCTTGTTCAGGTTGCGTGTTGCAACTTTGGTGATCTCATAAAGCTTATCGTGATCGAACGTGCCATCTTCGGTAACGAACTTGGGCAACGCAAGTGATGCGAGGTTACAAACCGCCACTTCATCGGCTGAAGTGTATTCGATGATCTCGGTGCACAGGTTGCTTGACTTAATTGTACCGAGGTTCTTCTGGTTCGACTTTCTGTTGGCGTGGTCTTTATATAGAATGTACGGCGTTCCGGTTTCGATCTGCGATTCCAGCACTTCGAACCAGAGGTCCTGTGCTTTTACCTGCTTGCGGAACTTACCTTCGTTCTCATATTTTTCATACAGCCTTTCGAATTCGTCGCCGTAAACTTCTGCGAGGCCGGGGGCTTCGTTAGGACAGAAGAGCGACCACATTTCGTTGTTCTCCACCCGTTTCATGAAGAGGTCGGGTATCCACATCGCATAGAACAGATCGCGTGCGCGAAGCTCTTCTTTGCCATGGTTCTTTTTCAGCTCGAGAAAATCGAAGACGTCGGCGTGCCACGGTTCGAGATAAACGGCGAAGCTTCCTTTGCGCTTGCCACCACCCTGGTCTACGTAGCGGGCGGTCATGTCGAAGTTGCGGAGCATAGGCACGATGCCGTTCGAAGTGCCGCCTGTTCCTTTGATGTAGGAGCCTTTCGCGCGGACGTTGTGAATGCTCAGGCCGATACCACCGGCAGACTGCGATATTTTGGCGGTCTGTTTCAGGGTATCATAGATACCATCGATGCTGTCGTCCTTCATGGTAAGGAGGAAGCACGACGAAAGTTGCGGCTTGGGAGTGCCTGCGTTGAACAGGGTAGGAGTGGCGTGAGTGAACCACTTCTCCGAAAGCAGGTTGTAAGTCTCGATGGCAGCGGGAAGGTTTTCACCGTGAATACCGACGGCTACCCGCATCAGCAGGTGTTGTGGCCTTTCGACCACACGTCCATCGATCTTCATCAGGTACGAGCGCTCCAGTGTTTTAAAGCCGAAGTAGTCGTAGCTGAAGTCGCGGTCGTAAAGGATGGCTTCGTCGAGCTCGGCAGCGTTGTCGTGTATCACCTTCCAGGTTTCCTTGGAGATGAGCGGAGCGTTCTGACCGGTTTTGGGATCGACGTAAAGGTACAACCGCTTCATCGTGTTGGTGAACGACTTGCTGGTTACTTTGTGCAGGTTTGAAACTGCGATACGCGCTGCCAGCTTGGCAAAGTCGGGGTGACGCGTGGTCATCGTAGCAGCGATCTCCGCTGCGAGGTTATCGAGCTCCTGCGTGGAAACACCATCGTACAGGCCGTTAATAACCTTCATAGCTACCTCTACCGGGTTGACAAATTTGGGATCTAAACCGTAGCAGAGTTTCTCAATGCGGGCAGTGATTTTGTCGAACTTAACGGACTCTCGGTGTCCGTCACGCTTCAATACAAGCATGTCAGTGGTTTGTTAGAAAATGGAAGAAAAAAGTTTAAAAAATGATTCATGAATGTATCAAAAATCCTCATTCAATGAAAATTTAGGAGTCGATTCTTTCTCGGTGCCGCTCATGACACCGGCTTTTTGATATTCAGCCACTCTCTTTTCAAAGAAATTGGTTTTACCGCGAAGGCTGATCATATCCATAAAATCGAATGGGTTCGTTGCGTTGTAGATTTTCTTACCCACGAGCTCGTTGGTAAGGCGGTCGGCAACGTATTCGATATACTGGCACATCTGGACGGAATTCATACCTATGAGATTTACAGGAATTGCGTCGGTGACGAACTCCTTCTCTATCTCAACAGCATCTTTAATGATTTCGATCACGCGTTCGACAGGAAGTTTGTTGACCACGTGTTTGGTGTACAGGTGGCATGCAAAGTCGCAATGCAGGCCTTCGTCCCTGGAGATCAATTCATTGGAAAAGGTCAGGCCGGGCATCAGTCCGCGTTTCTTCAGCCAGAAGATGGAGCAGAACGATCCTGAAAAGAAAATTCCTTCTACCGCGGCAAAAGCGATGAGTCGTTCCTGGAAAGTACCATCGCCGATCCAGCGGAGGGCCCAGTCGGCTTTCTTCTTTACACAAGCCATCGTTTCGACAGCATGAAAGAGCCTGTCTTTCTCTTTAGGGTCTTTTACATAAGTGTCGATCAGCAACGAGTACGTTTCGGAGTGAACGTTCTCCATGGCGATCTGGAAGCCGTAGAAAAACTTGGCTTCGGTGTACTGAACTTCGGACACAAAGTGTTCGGCGAGGTTCTCGTTTACAATACCGTCGCTGGCAGCGAAAAATGCCAGTACGTGTGTGATAAAATGACGTTCTCCGTCACTCAGGTTTTCCCAGTCGCGCTGGTCTTGGCCCAAATCGATCTCTTCAGCAGTCCAGAAGCTGGCTTCGGCTTGCTTATAATACTTCCAGATCTCGTGTTGGCGAATGGGAAAGAGTACAAATCGGTCCTTGTTTTCCTTTAGGATGGGTTCCTGGGGTAGGTCTTTACTCATTCCTCGTGGTGTGTTTGGTTATCTATTAATGAACGGATCGGCGGCAGAGTGTCCTCAGCCTGCCGATCGATGTGGTTTTTACTTCCGGCTTCAGTTCCTCCGCGAGAATTTTCGGAGAGAAAAAACTCCGAAGTTACTGAGTGAACAAATATGAATTTATAGAGAGATTATTGCAAGGCAGCCCAACTACTCAAATGGCAATCAACAGAATTATCAAAGATGAACCCGAAGTATAAGTTCTATTGAATGAAACACTTACAAGACCTATCGCGAAGCATTGTTTTAACTAAAGATTTTTTCAAACTTTTTTCATTCTGAAACTTTGATTGCAATCGATAAACTTTAATGATTTCGGGCCAAAAACCTCGTTTTAGTCATTTTTCGGGGAAAATTGCATTTTAGCCCCCTTTTCCGCATCTTTGCATCCCAATTTTAAAAAGTAAAGTTACCATGTACGCAATCGTAGACATTGCCGGAAAACAGTTTAAGGTGGCTAAAGACCAATATATCTATGCCCCCAAAATGGATGGCGAAGCAGGCACTGCCGTGACCTTCGACAACGTCCTTTTGGTTGATAACGATGGCAAGATCGATATTGGCGCCCCTGCTGTATCAGGTATTAAGGTTTCAGGAAAGATCCTGGAGCATGTGAAAGGAAACAAAGTGATCATCTTCAAAAAGAAGCGCAGGAAAGGTTATGCCGTGAAAAACGGACACCGCCAGCAGTTCACTAAAATTCAGATCGAAAGTATAGGTTAATCAGGTTAATCAAAACGTCACAACCTCATGGCACACAAGAAAGGTGAAGGTAAAGTAAAGAACGGCCGCGAATCGGAAAGCAAACGTCTCGGCATTAAGATATTCGGAGGCCAAAAGGCCACAGCGGGGAACATCATCGTTCGCCAGCGCGGAACCAAGCACCATCCCGGACGCAACGTCGGCATGGGCAAAGACCACACACTCTTCGCTCTCACTAACGGCACTGTCGTATTTAAGAGAGGCCGCGAAAACAAGTCATATGTTTCTGTTGCAGCATACGAAACAGCCGCAGCATAATCCGGCATAATCGGTTTCAAGGGTTGGATTTGACCCACACTAAACAAAAAAGCACCCTTCGGGGTGCTTTTTTGTTTCTATCCGCGTACCGCGTTATTAGGTATTTTTCTAACCCACGCCTCATACCCCTTCGTATCGTTTTCGGTCCCGACATCTGTTTGCGAAGTCGTTTTCTGGCCAACTGACCTGTTTTTTAACCGATCGTATTCTTTTATGTGTTAAGAAAATATTATCGGAGTACTTCATTCCCATGTTTTATACCCCTAATTTGGGAGTACCAAGTCCTAAATTTTCTAACCTAAACCTAAACCTATGAAGAAGTTTCTACTTCTATGCTTCTCATTCGTTTTTGCGTTCACCGTGTGGGCGCAGGAACGTGTCGTGACAGGGAAGGTTTCGTCTTCCGAAGATGGAACTGCCCTGCCCGGCGTAAACGTTGTTTTGAAAGGTACTACCAATGGTACCGTAACCGATTCTGACGGTAACTTCAGGCTCACCATACCTAGCGGTGCCGGTAGCCTGGTGTTCTCATTCATTGGCCTCCAAACCCAGGAAGTTGCTGTTGGCGACAGAACGGTGGTCGACGTAACACTCGCCCTCGATGTCACTCAGCTGTCTGAGGTTGTTGTAACAGGTTCCGGTGTTGCCACAGACAAGAAAAAGCTGGGTATAGCCGTTGAAGCCATCGCAGCCGACAAGCTGCCGGCTACCCCTTCTGCATCGATCGACCAAGCCCTTATTGGTAAGATCGCCGGTGCACAGATATCGTCGATTTCCGGTAACCCCGGTGATCCGGTGAACATCCTTCTCCGTGGTATCAACACGGTACAGGGTGGTACCAAGCCACTGATCATGGTGGACGGTGTACAAATGGCCGCCACCGATATCAACTCACTCGACTTGAGCAACATCGACCGTATCGAAGTGGTACAAGGAGCGGCTTCTGCATCTATCTACGGTGCACAGGGCGCGAACGGTGTAATCCAGGTGTTCACTAAAAAAGGACAAAAGGGTAAGGTGCAGATAAACTTTTCTACCAGCTACGCCGAGAACCAGTTCCTGAACACGGGCGATGTGCACAAAGCACGCAAGCACGGGTACATCACGGACTCACAGGGTAACCTGACCGATCGCGATGGCAATGTTCTGACTTATGAAGACGACGGATCGGTACAGGGCATCTCTTATGTATATGGTCCGGCGTTTCAGGCGGGATCTCCTAATGCGATCAAGTATCCCAACGGTAACGGCGCAACCCGCTATGCTATTCAGGATATCCGTAACGACTTCAACAAAGAGTATGGCGGTCCTACGGGCCTTAAATCCTACGATCACTTCGACCAGGTTTTCAAGAAAGGTTATACAACCAATAATACCCTGAGTCTTTCCGGCGCCAGCGACAAAAGCGATTTCTCAATCGCCCTGGCGAACAACCACACACTCAGCCCTGTAATGCAGAATGGTGCTGTCGATAGGAGCAACATCTCCGTCAATGTGGGAACCGAGCTCTTCAGAGGTTTCAAAGTGAGATCTACTACACAATTGGTTTACACGAAGAACGACCTGGTCCCCGGCCTCGGTGCGGCCGGTTACTATAACTATGGTAAAGGCAACTCGCTCGGCGACGTGGGCGGTGTGTACAGCTTCCTGAACACCTCTCCGTTCTTCGATCTTACTCACAAAACCCCCGACGGTAACTATCCAGGTTATGTCGAGGCGGGCGGCTTCCTTAGCGTTAATGCGCAGAACCCATACTACCGTCAACAGTATGCCAGCCAGATGGACAACAAGATCGACGTAGTTCAGAGCTTCGACGCGAACTACAAAGTGAACAAGTATCTCGAGCTGGATGCTAAATACGGTTTGAACTATCGTACTGAAAGCTCGCGCTGGACCTACCTGAAACAGACTGAGAACAACAACTCAATTGCATACGAAAACTGGGTTGGTCTCTTTGCTCCTACAATCGAAGAGAGCGGTGAGATATCAAACTGGCAGTACAGCAACACGTTCCAGAACTTTCTTGCGAATGCATACTTCCGCACGGATTTCCAGGATGACTTTGGTCTGAGCCTTCCTATCCAGACAAGCACACAGGTTGGTTTCGATTATCGCAAAAGGAAATACACCGAGTACGACACTTATGGCTACGATCTGCCTTTATCACCTCCTTTCAATATGAACGCCCTTTCGGGTATCGTGGTAGCCCCTGGCCTTACCTCAAATCAGCCCGGCGATTATGTTGAAACGTTCGTGACTTACGGTTATCTCGTTAACCAGAAGGTTGATTTCGGCGACTATGGTGGAATTACCGCCGGTTTCCGTAGCGACTGGTCTTCCGCGTTCGGTGGTGGCTCTAAGCCCTTCACATTTCCTCATTACGATGGACACATAAACTTTGGAACGTTCTGGAAAGATGGTGCCCTGGCATCTACTCTCCCGTACCTGAAGTTACGGGCTGCATACGGCGCTGCCGGTATTCAACCCGGCGCATTTGACAGGTATCCGATCCTTTCGGCTCGCCCTACCGGTCAATCGCCTTCATACAGCATTCCGATCACATCGAACAATCCTAATCTGAACGTTGAGGTTTCGAAAGAAACTGAAGTCGGTACTGACCTTACGTTCAACGCGCTCAAGAACAGCAACTGGTTGAGCTCGATCAATGTGTCGTTTACATACTGGTCACGTAAGAGTGAAAATGTGATCTATCGCGTTTCTCAAGCTCCATCAACCGGTGTAGTTGAGTTGCTCGACAACGCCATCGATATGTCGTCGAAGGGCTGGCAGCTTTCTTTGAACATGCCTCTCTACAACAGCGCGGTATGGAAGTGGGACCTGACAACAAACTGGGGTCACCAGTTGTCGCAGATCGACGCTATCGCAGGCGGTAACGATATCATCCTTAACTCGGGCGCCGGCGATGCCTCTTTGGTGTTGACGCCAGGTCAGATCATTGGACAGATCTACGGTTACAAAGCTATCACGAGCGCTGACGAAGTTCGTTCTGACGGAACACCTTACATCACGAACAATGCTGAGAAAGCAAACTTTGAAATTGTTGACGGTCGTCTTGTGGATAAAAGGACCTACCAGATCCAGTTCGCGGACGAGAAGACCCCGCTTGGTAATCCGAACCCCAAGTTCAACTCATCCTTCATTAATAGTATCAGCTTTAAGGACTTTGCGGTGTTGTCGTTCCAGGTCGACTGGGTACAGGGCAGCCATCTTTACAACCAGACAAAAGAATGGATGTATCGCGATGGTATTCATGGCGATTATGACGGTGTTGTCACAATCGATGGCAAGACAGGTGCCTTTCCGGCTTACTGGTCTAGCACTTATTACAACCTGTTCGGCAGCTTGAGCGGTGCGGGTAACAACGCAACAAAAGACTTCTTCTGGGAAGACTCTTCATTCGCCAGGCTCCGGAACGTATCATTGTCGTTCGACTTCGCCCGTATCATGAATGTACCGGCCCTGAGGAAACTTCAACTTGTTCTTACAGGAAGAAATCTGGCGACACTCACCAAGTATACCGGTATGGATCCTGAGATCAGCTCAGGCGGTGTTAACTCTGCATTCGACAGAGGTGTAGATCACAATACACTTCCTAACATCAAGTCGTATCAGGTTGGTTTGAATGTTGGTTTCTAATTTTTTCAAACTCTAAAGAGATCTTAACATGAATAAAAATAAATTCATCACAGCCGGACTCCTCGGGGCATGTCTACTGGGAACGATAAGCTGCAAAGACCAGTTGGATGTAGGAAACCCTAACGCTCCTACACTCGCTGCGAACGTGAATACAGAAACCGGGTTGTACCAGTTTGCATCTGGCGGAACGTATATTAACGGTTTCTTCAACGGCGATGATTGGCTGGGTAACAGCTATTTCTCGTTGCCTATGGGTTACAACGAGCTGATGGCCGACAATGTCGGAGCATCGGCGTCGAACAACCAGGTAACTACTGTTGGTCAACCTGATTACATCTTGTATCCAAACGGAACGAAGAAGACAAATCCTTCGCCCTCGATCGGTATCCTGCGCACATATAACACACGTGCGTCCACAGGTGCAAACAACAATGCTATCCACTACCAGTGGTTAAACATGTATGCGTTGAACAATGCTTCTAATCTTACTCTTTCGATCGTTGAAGACATTCCTTTTTCGGGAGATGCAACGAGCAAGATCAATACCGTGAAGGCATGGGCGTACTGGTGGAAAGGTTACGCATATGCGTCGATCGGGACCAAGTACTATTCGGGTCTTATTGTAAACGAGTATGGCGTACCGAGTAGCACTTACGTTCCCCATGACCAGATGATCCAGGAATCCGACAAGTACTTCGGCATGGCTGCGGCAGCACTTGATGCCGTAACTTCTGTTGGTGATTACGAGACGGCCATGGAGGCACTTATCCCCGACCAGAACGAGGTGGGGAGAGGCGGTGTTTTGAGCATCGGAGAGTGGAAGCGTAACATTAACTCGATGATGGCCCGAAACGTGCTTCTCAATAAACTCGCTCCTTTTGTGAACATGAATCCTAACGCTACGATCACAGGTTCGTCGATGAGCGGCGTTATGACGGCAGCAGACTGGACGAAGGTGAAAACACTCGCGTCGACAGGGATTCAGCAAGGTGACCTTATATTCACAGGAAGAACAACCGGGGTAACCGACTTCTTTTCTGCCACAGGCGGAACAGTCGCATCCCTGGCTGCGACAAATGCGGGCGCATCTACCTACAAAATAAGCGAACGTGTTATTCAGAATTTTAAGCCTGGGGATAAGCGTTTTACAAATAACTTCCGGGAGGGCGGTCCTAAACCTCTGGATCCTGCCGAAGCTTATAACAACGACTACATTTACTCCACCAGGTATACAGTGGTGAGTGGTGGAAATGGTCAGGCTGGCGTCTGGGTTTATGCCAACCGTGCTTCTGGTGCTCATGAGGTCGTAATGGCCAGTTCATGGGAAGAGACAGCGCTGATGGAAGCAGAAGCAGATATCCGCTTGAACGACATAGAGGGTGGGCTGGCCTTGATCGACCAGGTTCGCGACTATATGGGTGCAGGCGTGGCTGACGTGGCCGGTACTGGCCTCACTCTCGCAAACGCTCTCCAGGAAGTGGTAATGGAAAGAAGGACTTCCCTTCTTTTTAGAGGCATCACGTTCTACGACAACAGGAGATGGGGATGGACATACGATAAAACCAAAGGTGGCGGCGCCTATGACCAGGTCGTCGTCGACGGTGGTACGCCCGTTGTCGGTGTTTTCATCAACTATAACTTCATGGACTACTGGGATGTGCCTGCTGCCGAAGCAGTCCTTAACCCGGACGACGGAAGTGTAGGAACAAGGAACCCGAATTTCTAACTGAAAGACTTAGGTAATTAAAGGAAAGGGCCGCGAAAGCGGCCCTTTTTTGTTAATAACCCCCTGCAGATGGGGGACCATTTTTTAAACTAATTCCCTATCCATTTAATAATGGCCCGGTAAAACCGACTTTTAAAAACGCCAGTTATTAGAATTTAAAGCCTCATTCTGCAAGGAGGAGCGGTCTTTTTTTGATGTTAACAAATTCTTAATTGGGTGATTTTTATAAGCATAATAATGCCCTACTTTGCGGTATTAAACCTATTCTTTCATTTAACTCTAAACCTATGAAGAAGTCTTTACTTCTATGCTTCTCATTGATCCTAGCCGTCACCGTAGGGTGGTCGCAGGGACGTGAGGTTTCAGGTAAAGTGACGTCATCGGAAGATGGCTCATCTCTGCCTGGCGTGAACGTGGTGCAAAAGGGCACTACCAATGGTACAGTTACCGATGCCAGTGGTAACTACAGGATGACTGTCACCGAGGGCGGCAGTACCCTGGTTTTCTCCTTTATCGGCTTAAAGACGCACGAGGTCGACCTGGGTAGCCAGGCTGTCATTGACGTCAAAATGGACCTGGATGTCACTCAGCTCAGCGAAGTCATCATTACGACAGCGGGCGGTCTCCAATCCAGGCAACGGGAACTCGGTTCGGCTATTGCCGTCGTGAGTCCTGCCACTCTTACGGCCGGAAAGGCTGTGAACGTAGCGGCGGGCTTGCAGGGTAAGATCGCCGGCTTTCAGATCAACGCCACCAGTAGCGGTGTTAATCCTGAATACCGTTTGATCCTCCGCGGCCAGCGCTCCATGACTGGTAACAACCAGGCTCTGATTGTTCTTGACAACGTTATCGTGCCGAACTCAGTGTTGAGCGCGATCAACATGAACGACATCGAGTCGATGAGCGTGCTTCAGGGTGCCGGTGCGGCGGCCATATACGGCTCGCAGGCATCTAACGGTGCCGTGATCATTACGACCAAGAAAGGCAAGGCAGGTGTGGTGGAGGTCAACTTCTCACACAACGTACAAGCTCAGCAGGTTGCCTTCCTTCCCAAGATCCAGAAGAACTACGGCTCGGGTGGTTCCGCTTACGGCATCAATCCCGATGGTACCCCCGTATTCAACTACCTTGAAAACCAGTCTTACGGTCCCGCTTTCGACGGCTCTCTCCGTCCACTGGGTCCCAAGCTCGAAGATGGTTCTCAATTGTCTACGACCTACGATTACAAGCCCGGTCACTCCGACTTTTGGCAGATCGGCTTGACCAATCAGACAGATTTTTCGGTGTCCTCAGGTGATGAGAAGTCGTCGATTTACATGTCGGGTCAATACGTGACAGTCGTCGGAACGACTCCTGGCGACAAGTTCACACGTGCCAACATCAGGGTTAACGGTTCCCGGAAAATCGGTGAGAAGCTGGCTGTAAGCTTTACAACATCCCTCGCACCGAACAAGTACGACATCAGCTCGGCAACGGGAAGCATCTACACCAACATGTTGAACATGCCGTCTCACGTGGACATCACGCAATTCAAGGACTGGAGGAACAACAAGTTTGCTACCCCGAACGGGTTCTACAACCCCTGGTATCTGAACCCTTATTTCACCGCCGACAACAACAGGCAGGTGGATAAGAACATGTACATCACGGGCAACATGGAGTTGAAATACACTCCGGTAGAAGGTCTTGATATCGTTGCACGTCAGGGTATCTCCACCAGGAGCTTTACACAAAAGGCAACCGGTGGAGCATACAGGTATTCGGATTACGCGAAGAATACCGATCAAAGCTCAAAGACAGATATTCCTGCCTACGTCACTGAAACGGCCAACACCAATACTCAGCTTGTAACCGACCTGTATGCACAATACGGAAAGACGTTCAACGACAACATCAACCTCAACCTGGTTGTGGGCTCACAGATGATCCAGAATACTGCAAGGTATTTTACTACAGGGATCGGTGGTCTTATTGTCGATGGTCTTTATAACCTCAGCAACGGAACGGGAAATCCTTCGTACGCTGAAGCGGACTATCAGACACGTCTCCTTGGTGCTTACGCAAAGTTCACCGGAGGATTCAGGGACTTTCTCTTTTTGACTGTAACAGGACGCAATGACTCGGATTCGAGATTGAACGCCAATAACCGCTCCTTCTTCTATCCTTCAGCGGAGGCATCTTTCGTTGTCAGCGAGGCATTCCCCGGCGTGAAAAGCGGTGGACTGATCAGCTTCCTGAAACTAAGAGGAAATATCTCTAAAGCAGGCCAGGTGAACCTGGGAGGTCTTACCGGCTTCCCCGGCAGCTTCTCCGACTACGGAGCCTATTACACGTTACCTACATTCAGCAGTAATGTTAGCTATGCCACTTCCAACGGCTTCCCTTACGGCAGCCTTGCGGGTTATTCATTGGACAACACGCTTGTTAGCAAAGACCTCAAGCCGGAATTCACACACCAGTATGAAGTGGGCGCTGACATCAATTTCTGGAACGACAACATAAACACACAAGTAACGTACTTCCATAGCCGCACCGATAACCAGACGATCCGTACGACTTTGTCTAACAGTACGGGCTTCCTCTACTTGCTGACAAACGTAGGAGAGACAGAATCTCAGGGTCTCGAAGTAACGGCACACATTACGCCAATCAAAACAGCTAATTTCTCTGTAACGGTCGGCGGTAACTATACCTACACTAAGAACATCGTGAATACGATCTCCGAGCAATTGCCGCTGCTAAGCTTGCAAACCTCGGGTAGTGCTGTTTCCGCAGCTGTGGAAAAACAGTCGTTCCCGGTGATTATGGGCCTTGACTACCAACGCGACCCTGACGGTAGGGTGATCGTTGATCGCAACACTGGCCTTCCTTCGGCAACTACCAGCAACGTCATCCTCGGCAACGCAACGCCCAAAGACAGGCTCGGTATGGACGCTGTGGTCACTTACAAGAGTTTCCGTTTCTCGATCCTGTTCGAATATCGCGGAGGTTACAAAGTGTTCAATGGTATCGGACCTGAGATGGATTGGTCAGGAACAGGCTATCGCACAGCCCAGTACGGACGCTCGTCGTTCATCTACCCGAACTCTGTTTACATGGCCGACGACGGACAGTATGTTGAGAACACTTCGGTTTCAATAGCGAATGGCAATGGTAACAACGGCTTCTGGTCGGATGGTATCAACCGCGGCACGACGTCCAACTATGTTACCTCGGGTAACTTCGTTAAGCTTCGTGAAATCTCCTTGTCTTATGACATTCCCCCCATCTTCGGCAAAGTCCTGAAGGGCGCAAACATAAGCGTACAAGGCAGGAACCTGTTCCTGTGGATGTCGAAAGACAACTACTATACCGATCCGGAGTATAGCACAGCCGGGTCAAGTGGTAACGGAACGGGATTGAATGACATCGGTCAGACTCCCCCCAGCCGTTATTTTGGTGGTACGTTGTCTATCAGACTTTGATTTGTGAAGAAGGATTTTAAAACAAAAAACGGAACAATGAAAAAGATCTCAATAGCAATAGCAGCCGTTATGACCCTGTTCATGACGTCGTGCGACGATTATCTGGATATCAACCAGAACGTGAATAAGCCAACCACCGTGTCGGCAAATCTCGTGTTACCCCAAGCGTTGGCAGCAACAGCTCTCGTATTGAATGCCTACAATACTTATGGCAGCCAAATCGGTGGCTACGCAGCAAATGCCGGTGGTTACGGAGGTTTTAACGAAACGGTATCATACGCATACACGCCGAATAACTATGCCAACCTCTGGCCGGTAAGCTATGACAACCTTGAAGATTACCAGTATATCCTAAGCCAGACAGAGGGCGACGACGCCAGCATTTATTACAATGCTGTCGCACGGATCATGAAAGCATACAACTTTCAGTTATTGGTAGATGCCTATGATAAAGTGCCTTACACTGAAGCACTCCAGGGTGCGGAGCTTCTTTCTCCAGCATACGACGATGCCGCTAGTATTTACGCCTCGCTCGCTAACGAGCTGGACGTGGCCATGGCGGCGATCAACAAGGGAAATGCTGCAGCTGTAGCGCCTACGCCCGTCAATGACTATGATGTAGTGTTCGGCGGAGACATGGATTTATGGATGCAGCTCGCCAATACAATCAAGCTTCGTCTCATGGTACGTGGAAAAGGTAAGGTGACGTTTGCCAATACTGCCTTTGATCCGATGGGTTTCCTCACGGAAGATGCGTTGATCAATCCCGGATACGCAAGGGATAACAATCGCCAGAATCCCCTCTGGAATACATGGGGATTTGCCTACACCGGAAGTGCCGGAAACAAAGCCTGGATCCCAACGACATATATCATGACCTTCTACAATGGTTTAAAGTTGGATGACCCCGGAAGAGGAGCAGCTACGTATTATCAATTTCCGAATACTGGAACAAATCAGCTCGGTTTTGAAAGCACTGGTATTCCGAAGAGTCCGGACGGTAGCTTTTGGTATCCAGGTGCAAACCGCGTGGGCACATCAGCCGGTAAGGAAACAGGCGTCCTGAAAGGCCCCGAAGCAGGAATGGCAATGTTCACCGCTGCCGAAAGTTATTTTCTGCAAGCTGAAGCAGCCGTTGTCGGCATTCCGACCGGTGGAGGTACTGCCAAGGAACTGTTTGAAGAAGGTATCCGGGCATCGTTCAGATACATCTATACACTACCTGACAATACAGTGGAAGGTGACCCTGATGCCGATGCCGATGATTATATCGCGTCAAACAACAGCTACCTGACCCAATTCGACCTTGCTACTTCGAATGCACAGCGAATTGAGGCGATCATCACTCAAAAGTATATCGCACTGAATATGGTCAACAGCCATGAAGGCTGGAACGAGTATCGCAGAACCGGATATCCGAAGCTCAGCGGACTTTCACCTACCGGTACGTTCGCTTCGAGCGCATCGCAAAGCTCACGCCCCGATCGGCTTCCGGCGAGAATACTGTATCCCACTTCCGAGATCCAGTACAACCCAGGAAACGTGCCTCAGGGTATCAATTCGTTCAATACGCCTATTTTTTGGGCCAAATAACAACAGATTCTTATGAAGACGAACATACTTATTAAAGCCCTTTGCGTTTTGGCGTGCGGATTCGGACTAACGTCCTGTCTTGAAGGAGACCAAATGAATACACCGCCCGGAGGTTCTCCTACTCTTGTAGAGATGTCTTATGTTGGAGCTGGAGGAACCTTGTTCAACTCGGGTTTGGAAGGCCGTTTCTTTGCTGCGCAGGCATTGCTGATGTCGCCGGCCGATGCAACGGACACGGTTACGTTTGCCGTTACCATCCAGGGACCTGCTGTATCACAGGATGTGACTATTAATCTTCAGCTCGAACCGGAACGGGCGCTTGACAATCTCGCAGGCGACCATGTGGAATATACCATGATGAAAGCGAACCAGTACAAGTTTTTAAGTACCTCTGCAGTTATTCCCCAGGGCGAAACCTTTGCTGAGTTCCAGGTCGTATTCTACCCTCCGAATATAGACTTTACTGAGAGTACAATACTACCCGTAACCGCTACCAACGATGCAGGCTTGACTACAAGCTCGAACTACGGTAGACTTTACTTTCACGTTATTGGTAATGCTATAGCAGGTTTGTACAATCAACAGTTTATTCGTGTTCCTGATGGTGGAACCTCCTTCCCGTCCAAGACCGCTGTATTCTCTCCGAAGGATCCTACTACGATCTCTGTAACAACCGGTTATTACGATGGTGGTCCTCTCCTTATCACGTTCGATGACGATGGCGCAGGAAATCTTACGAACTTCAAAGCCGTTGTCGATCCCGTAGCGGTTGGTGTATGGAAAGCTGCCAGTATCGAGGTAACACTAGATCCGACAATTGAGGTGAACTCAGACTACACCGTGTTTAAAGTTCACTACCAGGTCGTAGGACCAAGTGGAGGGCGTGATTGTACCGATATCTATACCAAAAAATAAGGAAAGTGTATTAATCTTTTAACACGCTAATTATGACACAACGAATAGTAAGTTGTTTATTTATACTGCTGGCATGCGCGCCATTTATCACTTCCTGCGAAGATGAGAATGAACCGGAGATCAAGACGTTCAGCGCCCTTGCTGATGTCAGTGAGTCCGACCTCGTCGACGAGAAGTATAACATGTTGGTGTTTTATTCCACTGACGGAGGTGCGACTTTTGTAGAACACCCGCTACTGAAAAAAGGTGATACCTACAAAGCAAAGGTTGTTGCCGTGACAGATGATGGGGATATCCAGGTGGCAACAGGTAATTGTTTTGCCGTGGATTGGTCTGCATCGAACCCGCTGCCAACCGAAGTCAACACTCCGGTTGCAGAGTTTGTCATGCAGAAAGACAATGCACTCATTGCAAAAATCACCAGCACCGGTTACGCACCCTTTGACCCTTCTGTCTGGAGTGGGGACTGGCATGGCGAGGAAGACGGTACCTGCTGTAGCTCAATTGATGACAACACGCTGAGGCAAGACACGTCTAATCCGAATAAGTTCATCATGGATAACTTCTGGGGCGATGGAGTGGATGCCTATATCATCTTCACACCGTCAACGAATGCAGGCACCCAGGTAGTAACTATCCCGGAACAGACAACCAGCGAAGGCGGCGTTGCCTCTGGAACAGGTACCTACGATCAGTGCACGGTGACATTCACGATCGCCACAACATACAAGATTGGTGGCGGCACGTATGTATTTGACTATAATTTCCACCGTTGAGAAGCGTGGAAATAAGTTGTTAGGTTAAGTTTAGCTTAAAACCGGCCCCTTTTGGGCCGGTTTTTTGTTTTTAAGCTCTTTTCCTATTCGCTCTTCAGAGAATTGACGGGATTCTTGAGCGCCGCCTTAACCGACTGGTAGCTCACCGTTAGCCAGGAGATCCCCAGCGCCAGCGCCCCCGCAATAAGGAAGGTGCCAACCCCGATGTTTGTCCTGAACGCGAATCCATTCAGCCAGTTGTCCATCATATACCAGCTCAACGGAACGGCCAGGAGAAACGCGATACCAATCAGCTTCGTGAATTCTTTCGTGAGCAGCATGATGACACTCGATACCGAAGCGCCCATCACCTTGCGTATGCCGATCTCTTTTGTTCTCAGGTTAGCAGTGTAAGCGGCCAGGCCGAATAATCCCACACAGGCAATGGCAATCGCCAGTGTTGAAAACACTTTGAAGAGAGTTCCCGCTCTTTGTTCGGCCTCGTAAGCCGCGAGCAGGTTGTCTTCCAGGAATTGATATTTGAAAGGCATCTCGGCCGCTTCCCCGAGTTGACGCGTCGCACTGATCATCTCTTTCCATTTCAGCTCGACCTGCTTCAGGATTGCAGGATAGTTGTCTGAATTCAGACGGGCATACACATACTGTGTGAAAGTTTGCGGGCTCTCGTTGCTCTGGATCGTCAGCGGGGTGATCTTGTCCCTCAGCGACTGGAAGTTGAAGTCTTTAATAACTCCGATGATCGTGAAGACCACCGTCCGGTTTCCCTGTTCGGTTTGGATGACATGACTCAGCTTCTGACCCACCGGATCGGCGCCGAGTCCCATCGTCTTCACCGCCGTTTCATTCAATATAATGGACAACGAATCGTTCGTTTCTTTCGAATAGCCGTGACCTTTGAGGAACTCGAAACCGATCGTCGACGCAAAATCATCGTCGATAAACATGGTCTTGGTGGTGAGGATCTCCGACGAACCCTCCGGCTGGAACTGCGCTCCGAACATGTCGCCTTCGTCACCCAGCTTTGAAGAAGTAGCCGCGGTCGATTGTACGCCCGGGATCTTTTCAATCTCATCTTTAAAAGTCTGGGACCTGTCGCGAAGCTGGAATGTCCGCTCCACGACCAACAACTGTTCTTTGTTGTAACCGAGCTCCTTCTTTTGCATGAAGGCCATTTGATCCGAAACCACCAGCGTTCCTACCATCAGCACGATCGATATCCAGAACTGGAATACCACCAGGCCATTGCGAAGCCAGGTGCCCTTTGCGTTGCTGCCAAAGTTGCCCTTCATGACCGTGACTGGATTGAACGCGGAAAGGATAAAGGCCGGGTAGCTTCCAGCCATAATCCCTACAACGAGAGCCAGACCCAGAAGCCCGGTCACGATCAAAGGATTGAATGTCAGTGTAAGTTGTTTATGGGCGAGATTGTTGAACGCGGGCAGCGAAAGCTCCACGATGATCAACGACAGTGCCGTGGCGATGAAGCTTATGATCAACGACTCCGTGAGGAACTGGTACACCAGCTGCGACTTCGCCGATCCCATTGTTTTGCGAACACCAACTTCCCGTGCACGCTCTGCAGACCTTGCTGTCGCCAGGTTCATAAAGTTGATACATGCGATAAGAACGATCAGCACAGCTACCGCGATAAGGATATAAACCTGGTTGATGCTTCCACCAACAGGCTTCAGCTTGTATTCTATGTTGGTCGGGTCTAGGTGTATCGATGTAAGGGGCTGCAGGAAGTAACGGTATCCGTTACCTTCTTTTTTGTAGTCGGCCCACGATTTTCCGAGATCGCGTTCGATCTGCGCGGCGGCATACGTGTCTACCATTTTGGGAAATTTCGCTTCGAGCGCTTTTGCATCAGCACCCGGACTAAGCAACAGGTAGGTGTGAACGGAGAATGAGGTGAAGTTTTGTTGCTGTTGTTGATTTTCCTCTCCCCAATGAACAATGAAATCAAAGTCGAAGTGGCTGTTCTCCGGAACATCCTCAGAGACCCCCGTCACCGACCATTCCTGGTTGAAGAACCTAAAAGTTTTGCCGATCGGGTCCTCTGCTCCAAAGTATCTCTTCGCTGTTTTTTCAGTGATCACCACGTCCGTGGTGTTGGCGAGTACTTTATTGGGGTCGCCCTGAAGGAGCTTAATGCTAAACACATTGAAGAAGTTTTTTTCGGCCGCGAGGATGTTCTGTTCTTCAAACTGTGTTAGCTCGCCTTTCTTGTTGGTGTGATCTACGATCACGTTGTTGGCGGGGCCTTGTATGCGAACAACTTGTTCTACTTCCGGGAAATCTTTCGGGATGACAGTACCGAAGGAGTGAGGCACCACTGCGTAGTTGGTGCTGTGGTTTGGATAGATTCGTTCGAGGGTAAACTTGTATATCCGGTCCCCCTTTTCATGAAACTTGTCGTAAGAGAACTCGTCGCTAACGAACAGCACGATGAGCAGGCAGCATGCAACACCGATCGATAGTCCGAGTATGTTTATGGCTGAGTAGGCTTTCTGCTTTACAAGGCTTCTGAAAGCAACCTTCAGGTAGTTTTTGATCATGGGTTTGAGATTTGGGAACCGCCGCAGGTACAATACCTGTGCTGATGGCAGGATAATCGAAATTGAGGTGATAACGTGCTTTTTGCGACAGCCCTGTGTTCGATTAAATCAAAAAGCGTTCGTAAACGAACGGGGTCGTTTTCGTCAACGAAATGAATGAATGGGTAAACGAAAAGGCGTTTTCGAGGAAATTACTACAACATCCTCAGCAGCGTGGTAAGCCTGCTCTTAAGATTTCTCCTGTCAACAATGAAATCAAGAAACCCATGCTCGAGGACAAACTCAGCGCTCTGAAATCCTTTCGGAAGATCTTTTCCGATCGTCTCCCGGATCACACGCGGACCTGCAAAACCGATCAGTGCACCGGGCTCTGCAATATTAAAGTCACCAAGCATCGCATAAGATGCCGTGACGCCACCCGTTGTCGGGTCTGTGAGTAATGAGATATAGGGAACCTTCGCCCGATCCAGCAATGCAATCTTCGCCGAGGTCTTTGCCATTTGCATAAGCGACAGCCCTGCTTCCATCATACGCGCTCCGCCGGAACGCGAGATCATAAGGAAAGGCTTTTTGGTTTTCAAACTGTGGTCCATCGCACGCGCGATCTTTTCACCCACGACCGACCCCATCGATCCGCCAATGAAACTGAAGTCCATGCAGGCGATGACCAGCTCGAGTCCGTTCATCTTACCATACGCCGAACGCAAGGCATCCTTCAACTCCGTCTTTATCTGTGATTCTTTTATACGTTTTGGATACGGCTTGCTGTCGGAGAACTTAAGCGGGTCGCCCGACTCCATGTTCTCATCGAGCTCGGTGAACTCATTGTTATCGAAAAGTATTTCGAAGTATTCTGCCGAACCGATCCGGACGTGGTAGTCCTCTTCGGGTACCACGTAAGCATTGTTCTTCAACTCCCTTGTGTGGACAATCTTGCCTGCCGGCGATTTGAACCAGAGTCCATCCGGAACTTCACGTTTGGACTCGGTAGGGGTTAGTATCCCCTTATCAGTGCGTTTAAACCAAGGCATCTACTCCGGCGCGCTACGCGCACCCTTTAAGTAAAATTTACGCAATGTCAATGCTACTATCCAGGTATACATCCTGAATAGCGTTCATTATCTCAACACCCTCTTTCATGGGACGCTGGAATGCTTTCCTTCCGGAGATCAGACCCATACCACCAGCGCGTTTGTTGATCACCGCTGTGCGTACTGCGTCTGCCATGTCGCTCGCTCCCTTCGAATCTCCGCCGGAGTTGATCAGGCCGGCCCTGCCCATGTAGCAGTTTGCAACCTGGTAACGGCAAAGATCGATCGGGTGGGGCGAAGTGAGCTCGGTATATATTCTCTCGTCGAGCTTGCCGTAGCTGCTTCCCCCTGTATTCAAAGCCTTATAACCGCCGTTGTTCTCGGCAAGTTTTTGTTTAATGATATCTGCCTGGATGGTAACGCCGAGGTGGTTCGCCTGACCGGTAAGGTCGGCCGACACGTGGTAATCGATACCATCTTTCTTGAACGCATTGTTACGGGTATAGCACCACAGTATCGTAGCCATCCCGAGCTCATGCGCTTGTTCAAACGCCTTTGAAACTTCAATGATCTGGCGTGTAGCGTTGTCGGAACCGAAATATATTGTAGCACCTACTGCGACCGCACCAAGATTCCACGCATCTCTCACAGAACCGAACATGATCTGATCGGCTTTGTTGGGATAAGTGAGAAGCTCGTTGTGATTGATCTTTACAATGAACGGGACCTTGTGTGCATATTTTCTCGAGCAAAAAGCAAGACCGCCGAAAGTCGTGGCAACGGCGTTGCAACCGCCTTCGATCGAAAGCTTCACGATGTTTTCCGGATCGAAGTACATAGGATTCTTCGCGAACGAAGCGCCCGCACTGTGCTCGATACCCTGGTCGATCGGGAGAATGGAAAGAAATCCTGTGTTTGCCAGGCGTCCTGTTCCAAAAAGTGTCTGAAGGCTGCGAAGTGTTTGAACACTGCGGTTCGACTGGCTGAAAATTCGGTCTACAAAGTCAGGTCCGGGGAGATGTAGTTGGTCTTTAGAGATCGTCTTACTCTTGTGTTTCAACAACGATTCTGCATCCTTTCCGAGCAGATCTGTAACGTTAGTTTTTGCCATAATTTCTCTCAGGTAGGCCCTTTTTGATACCGTTGGGCGTCGGTTCGTGCTTTTTATTGCGCAACGGCAACCTTGGCGGCGGCATTGGCAGCAGCCGAAGTATTCGCGAGCTTTTCTTTGATCCTTGCAGACTTGCCCTGACGTCCTTTCATGTAGTAGAGCTTCGCCCTTCTCACCTTACCGGCCTTAACGAACTCGATCTTGTCGATGCTCGGGCTGAGGAACGGGAAAATACGCTCGACGCCTACGCCATTGGATACCTTACGGACCGAGAACGATTCGCCGTTCGTGCCTTTGCCCCTGCGGTACAGAACAACGCCCTGGAACTGCTGGACGCGTTCCTTGTTTCCTTCACTGATCTTTACGTGAACATTGATGGTGTCCCCAGACTTGAAAGTGGGGAGATTTGCCCTCTTGGAAGCGAGTTCCTGTTCGGCAATTTTCATTAAATCGGCCATGACGTTCGTGTTTTAAAAATGGGACTGCAAATATACCGCAACCGGCTCATTTCAACAAATCCGGTCTTCTTTTCTTCGTGCGCGCAAGTGCCTCTTCTTCCCTCCACTGCCTGATTTTGGCCTCGTGGCCCGACATCAGTACATCCGGGACCTTCCAGCCGTTGTACTCGGCCGGCCGGGTATAGACAGGGGGTGCGATCAGCCCGTCCTGGAATGAATCTGTGAGGGCGGAGGTTTCGTCCGACAGCACCCCGGGAAGCAACCGGATCACCGAGTCGGCCACAACGGCAGCCGCCAGCTCCCCGCCCGACAGAACATAATCGCCGATGCTGATCTCACGGGTGACCAGGTGTTCACGCACCCGCTCGTCGACACCCTTGTAATGACCACAGAGAATGACCAGGTTCTCATAAAGACTGAGCTTGTTCGCGATGCCCTGCGTGAGCAGTTCACCGTCGGGACTCATGTAGATCACTTCATCGTAGGTCCGTTCTTTTTTTAGCGCCGTCAGGCATCGATCGATCGGTTCGATCATCATCACCATTCCTGCTCCGCCACCGAAAGCATAGTCGTCGGTCGTGCGGTGCTTGTTGGTGGAATGTTCGCGGAGGTCGTGGACTTTCACCGTGACCAGTCCCTTATCCTGAGCGCGTTTCAATATCGAATCATTGAAAGGGCTCTCGAGAAGCTTGGGAAGGCATGTGATGATGTCAATCCGCATGGTCAAATATCCAAAAATCCCTCCGGGAGTTCGACAGTGACTTTCTTCTTCGACTTGTTGATACTCTTAATAAAAGGACCGTTGATCGGGATCAGTACTTCTTTTCCATTATGATCCATGACCAGGAAACGGTTTGGGCCGGCTTCCATGATTTCGGTGATGCGCCCGAGCGTCTCTTCACCTTCCAGGACTTCAAAGCCGACAACCTCGTCGTTATAAAATTCGCCCTTTGCCAGCTTGGGCCTTTCCGCTTTCGGAAGATACAGCGACATACCCTTCAGTTCCGTGGCCTGATCGATGTTGTTCACGTCTTCAAACTTTACGAAAGCCTTGTCACCCCTCACCGACGCTGATTTCAAAAAATACGGAACAAGACCACCGCTTCGTTCGATGAACAAACTCTCTATCGAGTTTAGATCCGGGCATTCAGGAAGAAGACTGATGGTCACCTCGCCGGCAAGCCCGTGTGTTTTCGCTACGTACCCGACTTTATAGCACTGTTCCGTCTTCATAATAAAAATGCCAATCCCGGTGAAACAGGATTGGCAATTTGAGGTAAAATATAAGTCTTAAGCCGGTGTTTCTTCGGCAGCGGGTGCAGCAGCTTCGCCCTCAGCGGCGGGAGCGGGAGCGGGCGTTGCAGCGACTAACGCAGCTTCGGCTTTCTTGCGGATCGCCTCGACACGTGCTTCTCTTACTTTCGATTCAGCGTCCTTGCGGGCCTTCGCAGCATCCTGCTTCGACTTGGCAAGGTTGTCGCGTTTCGACTGGATCTTGGTGTCTTTCGTCTGCTTCCAGTCGGAAAGCCTCTGGTCGGCAGCCTCCTGGTTGATCGCGCCTTTGATCACACCGATCTGAAGGTGTTTTCTCATCATGACGCCCCGGTAGGACAGCATAGCCTTAACTACCTCGCTGGGTTGTGCACCCTTCATGAGCCACTCGAACGCTTTTTCTTCGTTCAGCTCAATGGCGGCGGGGTTTGTCATTGGATTGTAGGTACCGATCTTTTCAATAAAGCGTCCATCGCGTGGAGCCCTGGCATCGGTTACGACTACGTCGAATCTTGCCAGTTTCTTGCGGCCTCTGCGGGCCAACCTGATCTTTACAGCCATTCTTGTCTGGTTTTATGTGGATCTCGTCCGTTTTTAAAAGGAGGGCAAATATAGGTAAAAACTAAAAACTAATAGTTAAAAGTTGTCTGACTTAGGGATTTGCGCTTTGCTGAGAATTTGTGCTGCCTTAAGAAGTTTTGTGCCTTCCGAGAGTTTCGCCCCGTTTCTGACGTCTTGCACCCTTCTGAGAATTTTGACCCTTTCTGTGAGTTCTGAGCCCTTTCCGAAAAGAGCACGGACGTTCAGTCAGACAACCTTCAACTATTAACTTAGTTTTTAACTGTATATTTGCGTAAGCGAATATCCGGTTTTAATATCCTGAAATCGTTGTTTATCTTCGATCCCGCTTAAAAAATACGTATGGACGGCTATTCTTATATCTCCAACGCCGATGTCGGCTACGTGGACCAGCTCTATCAAAACTATAAAAAAGACCCGGCGTCTGTCGATATCACCTGGCAGAAGTTTTTCGAGGGTTACGACTTTTCGTCGCAGCGCTATGGCGAGAAAGGCAACGGCTCCGCTGGAACCGACGTTGCCTCCTCCAAGGAAACCCAGGTCAGAAACCTCATATTCCAATACCGCACCTTCGGGCACCTGAAGTCGAACACCAATCCCGTGCGCGAGCGCCGGAACCACAATGTCGACTTCGACCATAAGAGCGTAGGACTGACCGACGCCGACATCGACACCGAATTCGACGTGGCGTCCGAGATCAGTATGCCCCGCAGTACGCTACGGAAGATCATCGAGAGACTCCAGCAGATCTACGTCGGCCCGATCGGCTTCGAGTACAACTCCATCCGTAATGACGAAGTGAGGAAATGGTTCTTCGAAAAATGCGAGAAGGAGTTCGTGACCTACAACCCCTCGTCTGACGAAAAGAAAATAATCCTTTCGAAGCTCAACGAAGCGGTCGTATTCGAGAACTTCCTCCATACCAAGTTCCTGGGACAAAAGAGATTTTCACTCGAAGGCGGAGAGAACACAATACCTGCGCTTCATAAAATTATCAACAAGGCGGCAGAGCTCGGCGTGAAAGAGGTCGTGCTCGGTATGGCCCACCGCGGACGCCTCAACGTACTGTCGAACATCCTCGGCAAGACCTACGAACAGATATTCACGGAATTCGAGGGTAACCAAAGCCCCGACCTCACGATGGGCGACGGCGACGTGAAGTATCACCTCGGGTATTCGAGCCAGCATACTTCACCTTCGGGGAACAAGATCTATGTTAAGCTGACGCCCAACCCTTCACATCTCGAGGCGGTCGATCCATTGGTTGTCGGGTATACCCGCGGCCAGATCGACGACGAGTACAAGGAAGATCTCAGCAAGGCCATGGCCATCCTCATACACGGCGACGCAGCCGTTGCGGGGCAAGGCATTGTGTATGAAATCGTACAGATGTCTGGGCTTCCGGGCTATAACACGGGCGGCACGATACATTTCGTCATAAATAACCAGGTTGGCTTCACCACCGATTTTGACGACGCACGTTCGTCAATTTACTGTACCGATGTCGCTAAGATCATCGACGCGCCCGTGCTTCACGTAAACGGCGACGATGCAGAGGCAGTCAACTTCTGTGCAAATGTGGCGGTCGAATACCGCCAGAAATTCGGTAAGGATATTTTCATCGACATGCTGTGCTATCGCCGCCATGGCCATAATGAAAGCGACGAGCCCAAGTTCACGCAGCCGAAGCTTTATAATCTCATCGCCAAACATCCGAATCCACGCGAGGTGTATGTGAAACGCCTCGTGGAACGTGGGGATGTGGATGCAGCCCTGGCCGACGAAATGGACGCCAAGTTCCGCAACCAACTCCAGGACAGGCTGAACGAAGTGAAGCAGAAACCGCTGCCGTACAAGCCTCAGAAGATCGAGGAGGAGTGGACCAAGCTGCGCCGTGCCAAGCCCGAGGACTTCGATCAATCACCCGAGACCGGTATCAAACAGGCTACTTTCGAGAAAGTAGGCAATGCGCTTACAACAATACCCGAAGGATTCAAGCCCCTGAAGCAGATCGAAAAGTTACTGAAGGACCGTAAGGCAGCCTTCTTCCAGGATAAGGTACTCGGATGGGCCGAAGCCGAATTGCTCGCTTACGGATCCCTTTTGAGTGAAGGTGTTCCCGTGCGCATGTCTGGACAGGATATAAAGCGTGGGACGTTCTCGCATCGTCACGCGTATTTTTTCGATGCGAACACCAACGAGCCATACTGCGGGCTCGACCACATCGACAAAGACCAGCGACAGCTTCATATTTATAATTCACTGTTGTCGGAGTTCGGTGTGCTTGGTTTTGAATATGGATATGCAATGTCGTCACCGGCTGCCCTGGTGTTGTGGGAAGCGCAGTTTGGCGACTTCGTGAACGGAGCACAGGTGATGATCGACCAGTTCATTTCAAGCGCCGAGTCGAAATGGCAACGGCAGAATGGTATGGTGATGCTGCTGCCGCACGGTTACGAAGGACAAGGACCGGAGCACTCCAGCTGCCGTCCCGAAAGATTCCTTCAGTTGTGTGCTGAGTACAACATGATCGTAGCCAATCCTACGACGCCGGCTAACATCTTTCACTTGCTACGAAGACAAGTGACATGGGAATTCCGTAAGCCGTGCATTGTATTGTCTCCGAAATCTTTGCTTCGTCACCCCGCTGTTATCTCCCCCGCGAAAGATTTCGTAAAAGGATCATTCAAGGAGGTCATCGATGATGAGACCGTAACGGCGAAGGACGTGAAGAGGCTGGTGATGTGCTCGGGCAAAGTATACTACGACCTGCTCGATGTGCAGCAAAAGAAGAAACTGAAAGATGTCGCCATCGTGCGTCTCGAACAGCTTCACCCGTTCCCCGAAAAGCAATTGAACGCGATACTTAAGAAATACAAAGGCGCGACTGTGGTGTTCATCCAGGAAGAACCGGCGAACATGGGACCGCTCTCATACATGCAGCGCGTGATGCCAGGCCAGCAGATGGAGTTCATCTCCCGTAAGGCAAGTGCATCGCCGGCGACCGGCTTCAAGAAAGTCCACGATGCCGAACAACAGAAAATTGTAAATCAGGCTTTGGGTGTTTAAGTCCAACGTAAAAAATTTTTTATGTCTCAACAAGTTAAAGTACCGGCAGTAGGCGAATCGATTACGGAAGTAACCATTGCCAACTGGTTAAAGAAGGATGGAGATATTGTGAAGGCGGATGAGATCATTGCCGAACTGGAATCGGACAAGGCGACCTTTGAGTTGCCCGCGCCCCAGGCCGGCGTATTGAAGATATTGAAGAAGGCGGGCGAAGTGGTTCCTATCGGAACCCCGATTTGCGAAGTACAGGATTCCGCAGCAGCGCCGGCCGCCAAGCCCGAGCCACAGAAGTCCGAGCCCGCAAAGACGGCCGCACCCACAGCCACGCCCGCTCCAGCAGCGAAACCAACCGGTGGAGTGAAAGAGATGAAAGTACCGGCTGTCGGCGAGTCGATCACCGAGGTGACGATCAGCACGTGGCTAAAAAAAGACGGTGACTTCGTCAACCTCGACGAGGTGATCGCCGAGGTGGAATCTGACAAAGCTACGTTCGAGCTCCCGGCCGAGGCGCCTGGCATACTTCGTATCGTGGCCAAAGAAAAAACAACACTGCCGATCGGCGGACTGATCTGCAGGATCGAGATCGCCGAGGGCGGCGCGCCAGCGAAGGCAGCCACGCCAGCCGGAAAGACCGAAGCTGAAGGCGGTGGCAATACAAACTATGCCGCAGGCCATCCGTCTCCGGCAGCAGCAAAGATCCTCGATGAAAAAGGTGTCGCCTCGAACCAGGTACAGGGCAGCGGCGTAGGTGGAAGGATCACCAAGGAAGATGCGGTTAAAGCGGACGCGAAAGTGTCCGTCCCGGCGAAGGCCGGAGCCCCGGCTCCTGTTCAGGCTGTTCCTGCAGTTCCGGGAACACGCAACGTGCGCCGCGAGAAGATGACGTCGCTCCGGAGGACAATCGCCAGGCGACTGGTTGCCGTGAAGAACGAAACCGCCATGCTCACCACTTTCAATGAAGTGGATATGAAACCGGTGATGGACCTTCGTTCTAAGTACAAGGATCAATTCAAGGAGAAGTATGGCGTGGGTCTGGGCTTCATGTCCTTCTTTACGAAGGCGGTATGTGCAGCGTTGAAAGAGTTCCCCGCCGTGAATGCATCCATCGAAGGTGACGAAGCTGTTTATCATGATTACTGCGACATTTCGATAGCGGTGTCAACCCCGCGAGGTCTCGTTGTTCCCGTTATCCGCAATGCCGAAGCCCTCGGTATGCACCAGATCGAAAGTGAAGTTGTCCGGTTAGCTACAAAAGGCCGCGACGGCAAGCTGTCCATCGAGGAAATGACGGGCGGAACATTCTCGATCACCAATGGAGGTGTGTTCGGCTCGATGCTTTCGACTCCGATCATCAATCCCCCGCAATCGGCTATCCTCGGTATGCACAACATCGTGGAACGGGCCGTTGTAGTTGGCGGACAGGTAGTGGTCAGACCGATCATGTACCTCGCGTTATCGTACGACCATAGGATCGTCGACGGACGGGAATCGGTAAGCTTCCTGGTTCGTGTGAAACAAATGCTCGAAGATCCGGGAAGATTGATATTAGGCGTTTAATAAAACCTGACTATGGATTATAAAGTAACGGTGATCGGCTCCGGCCCTGGCGGCTACGTCGCTGCGATACGCTGCGCACAGCTCGGTTTCAAAACAGCCATCATTGAAAAATACGACACGCTCGGAGGCACCTGTCTCAACGTGGGCTGTATCCCTTCGAAGGCCATGCTGGATTCGACAGAACATTTTCACAATGCCCTTCATAATTTCAAGGAACACGGCATCGACATCAACGAACCCAAAGCGAATCTTCCCCAGATGATTAAAAGGAAAGGCGGAGTTGTGAAGTCGAACGTCGACGGCATCGCTTTCCTGATGAAGAAGAACAAGATCGATGTGCATACCGGCGTCGGATCGTTTGTTGATAAGAATACCATTAAGATCACCGGCAAAGACGGCAAAGAGAAGACGATCACTACCGAGAATGTGATCATAGCAACCGGCTCGAAACCTACACCGCTGCCCTTCGCGCCGTTCGATAAAAAAAGAATTATCTCGAGCACCGAAGCACTGGAGCTCACCGAGATACCGAAGCACCTCATCGTCATCGGCGGCGGCGTTATCGGCATGGAGCTCGGATCGGTTTATGCGCGCATCGGTTCGAAAGTTACGGTAGTCGAATTCCTGGATAACCTCATCGCTACCATGGACGGCACTATGGGCAAAGAGCTTCTGCGCTCGGCGAAGAAACTCGGCATGGATTTCTACCTCGGTCACAAAGTGACAGCGGTTCAGAACACCGGTAAGGAAGTTGTGTTGAAAGCGGAGGATAAGTCCGGGAAAGCAATAGAGCTGAAAGGCGACTATTGCATGGTAAGCATCGGCCGTCGTCCTTACACCGAAGGCCTCGGTCTCGAAAAGGTCGGCATCGGGCTCGATAAAGGTCGGATACCCGTAGACGATCATCTGAAGACCAAGGTCGACAACATCTATGCAATCGGGGATGTCGTTCGTGGTGCCATGCTTGCCCACAAGGCCGAGGAGGAAGGAACTCTTGTAGCCGAACAGCTTGCCGGTCAGAAACCGCACATCAATTACTTGCTCATTCCGGGTGTAGTGTACACATGGCCCGAAGTTGCCAGCGTCGGCTACACAGAAGAACAATTGAAGACAGACAACAGGGCGTACAAGGTGGGATCATTCCCGTACAAGGCCCTGGGTCGCGCCCGTGCTTCGATGGACCTGGACGGTGTCGTGAAGGTGCTTGCGGATAAAAACACGGACGAGATACTGGGTGTGCATATTTTCGGAGCCAGGGCTGCGGATATGATCGCAGCCGCAGTTACGGCCATGGAGTTCAGAGCTTCGGCCGAAGACGTATCCCGGATGTCACATGCTCACCCTACGTATATGGAGGCGGTTCGCGAAGCATGTCTGGCTGCAACGGCGAACAGGCCAATACATATTTAATTGTGGGGAGGAGAGGTAGATGAAGAGAGTGGCACGTGTATTCCTACGAAGCTGTCGTTCCCGGCCCCACCTACGAAGTGCATATCGACCTACGAAATCGCCGGGCCCCCCCGGAAGTCCCGGGTACTATCCTATGAAAAGCACCTAATCTCGAGACTCCACGAGTAAAAGGAATTTATCAAAAATCACTCGCACCTTGATTTCTTCGTGGTCCCGCCGACTTCGTAGGAGGTCCCGCATTTCATAGGCCGTGGCGGGACGATATTCCATGGGAGCGCCATCCGATCCGCCACGCCCGCACCGCCAGAGCGATGACAACAGGTATTAAGAATACATTCAACTGTTGCGGCAGCCATGCCCAGTTGACCAACAGCAACACATTCAGAATAGCGATAACTTTAAAATAGGTTATCGCAGATCTTTTTGATTTCATGTAAAGGGGTATAAACACCAAATGCAACGGCATCGCCCAAAGTATATTCAGATTACGGGCCGCTGCCCTGTGATCCGTTGCAACCCACAACACGAATAGTAACAGACCGAGAAGCCCCACAATTCCGAAAACCACAACATCAAACCACCTCGATCTTTTGTGACTTTTTATATCCCGCCACGTTATTGCAATTGTGATCAACAAAAACGCTCCGAACACCAGCCAGGGATGGAACAGTGAATGCGGCGGATCTTCGGGACGTGATTCATATACCGAGACCTTGCTCAGCACGAGGGGCGCTACGACAGAGTCGGTCCGGACAGTCGCGTGGTCGAACGAAGTTTCGATGTAGTCGGGAAGGAACATGTACTCATAAGGCGAGGCCTTTTTGTCCATCGGCAATCCCAGGCAGATGTCGATACCCAGGTCGCCCCAGGGTTGGTACTTAAGATAGATGTCGGTAAGCTCACGAATGGTATAGTTGGTGGTGATATACGTGCTGTCGAATGTCACCTCGTCTTTCAAAGTGATCTTGATGACGTCGCGAAGCTTGGTGGCACAGTTGTTATAAAAGTAGTCGTACATGTAATACTGGTTCTCGGGAATCGAGTTCCAGTACAGGTAGTCGAATACTTTTTGCGTCTGCTCGTCGTTGAAGTTCAGTATTTGTTCGTGGACAAAGCGGTTGTTGGAAATATAGTAATCTCTCCAGGGGGCATACGGGTCGACGTCTAGCTTGTAGTTGAGATGCCCCCTTGCAAAATTCAGGTAGAAGTTCGGCTGGTTGAAGCTGAATACTCCGTAATTATAAAAAGCATCAATATTAAATTGTGGGTCATATACCCGGATAGCACTATGGCCGAAGGCGGAGTACAACTCCCCCTGCCAGGGGCCAAATACGATGATGGAGATCTGGGCATCCGATGACAGTATCGGGGTATTTGCTGCCCGGGGTTGCGAAAACACAGGTGATGCCAGGAAGCTCAGGATGAGGACGGAGATCGGGAGGTGCAATTTCATCTGGCGCAATCGGAGCAATTTAATTATTCATGGCCAGCGAAAAAGGACTGATCCTATTAATTATATTCGTTTGAGCCCTTTAGGACCTAATTCAGCACACGAGAGATGAGAACATGGCTGCTCGATATCAAGAACTGGTCGCAGTTGGCCAAAAGGTATGCTCACGACGAAGAAGAGATGTACCGCAATAAACGGAACATCCTGTTTTCACAGATAACACTACTGGGTAGCATCGTCGGTATCCTGCACGCACTCGAAGGATTGGTCGACAAGAATTTCGCTCTGCCGTTTCTCGACTTCACGATGACAGTATTTGTTTTCATGTCGTACCTGATCAACGAGTCGGGTAGACATCTCACCGCAAAAGTTCTGTTGCTGACTTTCCTGAATATCTTCTTCTTTTTTTATTCTTTGATCACACCGCGTGAGATCGGAATATTTGTTTTCTATTTTCCCTGGGTGGCCGTCGCAGCGCTGATCTTCAGCAACGAAGAACGTTTCTGGCGAATATTCTTCATCACCCTTTCGATTGCCCTTTTGCTTGTATTGTTCATATCCGACTTCACACTGTTATCGAACTGGCGGTTACCCAATATCGAGCCCACCCGGCCATTTGTATTCAATGTGGTGAGCAGTATACTGTTAACCGCGCTTTTCATTTATTTCATGATCCATCTCAGTGAAGGATCGGAGGAAAAGCTTCACCGCCTTACCAGTGAGATCAGGCAAAAAAATGCAGACCTGCAGCGGAGCAACGAGCAACTGGATCGTTTTGTCTATAGCGCTTCGCACGATATCAAACTACCGATCATCTCGATAAAAGGCCTGACCCATCTCGCCAATATCGATTGTGAGGATGCGAGTGCCAAAGCATACTTTTCGAAGATAGAAAAACAGGCGGACAAAGTAGCGATGTACCTTCTCGAAATGCTGGAGTATACCCGCAACAACAAAACAGGTCTTCGGCAGGAAAAGGTTAACATCAACACCCTGGTCGACGAGATCATCGAAGATCTTTCTCACCTCGAAAATGCCAAGCGGATAGAATTCAAAAAGTTCATCAGGATCGAAGGAGAGATTAACATCGATCGCGTAAGGTTCATGGTGATATTGAATAATCTCCTGTCCAACGCCATCAAGTATCACAACTTCGATATCGAAAAGCCCTGGGTGAAGATCATGATCAGCAAGGTCGGGAGCAACATCCAGGTGATGGTGGCCGATAACGGCCTCGGAATCAATGACCAGCACAAAGACAAAGTATTCGAAATGTTCTTCCGGGCGTCGAACTCATCGCTTGGTTCGGGCCTTGGGCTATTTATCGTGAAGGAGACCGTCGAAAAGATGAATGGCAAGATCATGCTCTCTTCCAAAGAAGGAGAGGGCGCATGCTTCAGAATTGACTTACCTTTGGTGGCTTGAGTCCATTTGGCGACTATCTGAATATTGCTTCAAGGCTTACTCCGCGTCGTATCGGCAACGGTGCACGGGTGCTTGCCAGCTATTACCGTTCGCGCTTTAGCGGGCGGCCGCTTCACCGTGGAATGCCTATCAGCATCGGCATCGAACCCACCACATCGTGTAACCTCCGGTGCCCCGAGTGCCCAAGCGGCCTCCGCTCGTTCACACGGCCAACCGGCATGCTGGAGGAGGGTCTTTTCCGGACGTTGATCGACGAGCTGAAAGATACCCTCGCGTACCTCACTTTCTATTTCCAGGGCGAGCCTTACCTGCACCCCAGGTTCCTGTCGCTGGTAAAGTATGCTTCGCAACAGGGCATCTACACCGCAACGTCGACCAATGCTCATTACCTCAGCGACAAACAGTCACGCGACACCGTTGAGTCGGGCCTCGACCGGCTTATCATTTCACTCGACGGTACCGATCAGGAAACCTACCAGCAATACCGCGTCGGTGGAAATATGGAGAAAGTGCTCGAAGGCACCAGGAATATCCTGAAGTGGAGAAAGGAACTGCGATCGAAGACACCCTATGTCGTGTTCCAGTTTCTCGTTGTGAAACCCAATGAGCACCAGGTGAACGATGTGCAGCGGCTCGCGAAAGAGATGGGTGTGGATAACGTACTGTTGAAGACTGCACAGATCTATGATTACAAGAACGGGTCGGATCTCATTCCTACCATCGAAAAATACTCGCGTTACAGCAAGTCCGTCGACGGAACATATTCAATAAAGAACGAGTTGCTCGATCATTGCTGGAAGATGTGGAACAGCTGTGTTGTCACCTGGGATGGCAAGGTCGTTCCATGTTGTTTCGACAAGGATGCCCACTATACTCTGGGCGATCTTAAACTGAGCTCGTTCCGTGAGATCTGGCGCGGTCGCGAATACGACGATTTCAGGAAGACGATACTCAACGGCAGGGAAGAGATCGAGATGTGTAAAAATTGTACGGAAGGCACGAGGGTGTGGGCGTGACGAGGTGAGGATGGGACGAGGTTGACGAAATGAGGAGATGACGAGAGGACGAACTGAGGAGGTGACAGTCCTTAGCGATTACCCGAAACCTTAATGTCAGAGCATTTGCACGAGCCTGAGCACTCGGTTTTTGCAGGACGAAACGCGTGATAAACCAGGCTTCCCAGGTATAAAACCGCCCCGGAAAACGAGGCAATAATGACAACTGTCTGTATCACACTCCAAAAATACAACTTTTCGGCCCTCGTTCCTCATCCCCTCGTCCTCTCGTCACCCTCGTCTCATCCTTACTTCGTCCCCTCATCATTAACACCCGTTTAAGACATAAATTCCCCAATTCATGTCAATTTAGAGTGACAATAAATCCTCCGGCTGCACCCAACTTTTCGAATCTCCGTTTCATCAGACAGTAAAAGAAAACCTATGCTGCAAAATTACCTGAAGACCGCGCTGAGGAACCTATGGCGAAAGAAGGGCACCACCCTGATCAACATCACCGGACTTTCACTAGGCATCGCGGGAAGCCTGGTACTCTTCCTGATCGTCACCAGGCACACAACATTCGATAATTATCATACGAAGGCCGACCGGATCTACCGGGTCACCCATACCTCGAAGGGGAATGACGGCGACCGGTTTACCGGCGGCAGCCCCAACGTTTTACACGACGCTTTTAAAGACGACTTTACCGAAGCCGAGGAGGTTGTGTTCACATCCTACCGGTCGGGGGCCCTGATAACAGTACCCCAGGGTCATGGCGAAGCGCCTAAGAAGTACGAAGAGGAGCGGGGCGTGACGTTCACCGTTCCGTCTTTCTTCCGGGTATTCGACAGGAAGGTGCTGATCGGAGACGCGATCAAAGGACTCGACGATCCCAACGAAGCAGTCATCTCGAAGAAGCTGGCTTTAAAATATTTCGGCAAGGAGGATGCCATCGGCGAAGTGGTGAAATTCGAGAACATCGAATACAAGATTACAGCCGTGATGGAAGATACGCCGGCGAATACCGACTTCCCGTTCGATCTGATGCTGTCGTACATCACAATCAAAAAAGAGAGTCAGCAAAATGGCGGATGGAACAGCATCTGGAGCGACGAGCAAACCTGGTTCCTGCTCAAGGAAGGTGAGACGATCGCTTCCATCGAAGCCCGCCTGCCAGAGTTCGAAGTGAAGTACCTCGGAGAAGAGGACGCAGCCAGGTCGAGCTATCTCATTCAACCCCTCAAGACCGTTCACTCCGACGAACGTTTCGGCAACTATAATTATAATACCGTACCCAAGTCCGTACTGATCACGTTAAGTCTCATCGCGGTATTTCTTATCCTCACAGCCTGTATCAATTTTGTGAACCTCACGACGGCCGAAGCCATCAAGCGTTCGAAAGAGGTAGGTATCCGCAAGTCGTTGGGAAGTACGCGTTCACAGCTCGTCCGCCAATTCCTGGGTGAAACCGGTCTCGTGACGATATTTTCAGTGATCATTGCAGTCGGCGCCGCCTGGCTGAGTCTCGGTTTCCTGAACCCTTTTCTTGAAGAGAGCCTGAGCCTGGCGGCCAACCCCATCCTGTGGGTTTACCTTGCCGCGATCACCATATTCGTTTCACTGCTGTCGGGATTGTATCCTTCGTTTGTCGTGTCGGGTTACAACCCGGTGCTCGCCCTGAAGAATGCAATGGGCAACAAGACGTCGTCGGGTTACGCGCTGCGGCGCGGTTTGGTGGTCGTGCAGTTCTTCATTTCACAGGTCTTTATCATCGGCACCATCGTACTTATCAACCAGATGGATTTCCTCAATAAAAAGGATCTCGGTTTCCAGAAAGATGCAGTGATCAGCGTACCCTTACCGGCCTCCGAAGTCCCGGCCTTCGAAAGCCCCGACGGCCAGAAAGTAAGCAAGATGAGAACGCTCAAAAATCAGGTTGCCGGTTTGTCGGGTGTGGAAAATGTCAGCATCAACAGCACACCCCCATCGTCGGGAAGTGTTTCGGGTACCAGGTTCACCATTGAAGGGAAAGAGGAAGACTTCCGGACCCAGGTAAAACAAATAGATGGCGATTACCTGAAGCTTTTCGACATCGAATTTATAGCCGGCGAGAATCTGAAGGACCTTGATACGGCGGTAGGCTGGGTGGTCAATGAAAAGCTTGCCGACGTTACCGGTTATGCTCCCATTGATCTTGTTGGAAAGCAAATAAACATGTGGGACCGCCGTCTGCCGGTTGTCGGTGTGGTCAAAAACTTTCACACCACATCACTTTCCGATCCCATCACGCCCGTTATTATGATGAACCGTGTTCGCGGTTACGGAAACCTTTCGGTGAAGCTCAATCCCACCGACATGCAATCCACGATCAAAGAGGTTCAGAAATACTGGGAGTCATCGTATCCCGAAGGTATTTTCAGTTTCGAGTTCCTCGACGAACAGATCCGCGAATTCTATAATTCACAGCGTCGCATGTCGGTGCTGATCGGGATCTTTGCAACCATGGCTATACTCATCGGTTGTCTAGGACTGCTTGGACTCGCAACGTTCATGGCCAATCAAAAGACAAAAGAGATCGGAATCCGTAAAGTGCTGGGCGCCTCTGTCCCAAGCATATTCTTTATTTTTTCAAAAGAGTTTGCCCTCCTGATCGTCGGGGGATTTATTATGGCTGTTCCCGTTGCGTGGTTCCTGATGACTAAGTTCCTCGAGGAGTTCGAATACAAGATCACGCTCGGCCCCATGTTCTTTATTGCAGGGATCGGGATATCGGCATTCATAGCATTTATTACCGTAGGATATAGGTCGTTCAAAGCAGCAACTATAAACCCGGTTGAGTCACTTAAATGCGAGTAAAGGCATCTCTCACGGATCGCACAGATCACACGGATCTTAACCAAAATGGATCCGTGCTATCCGCGCGATCCGTGAGAGTTGTATTTTTTTTCTGCCTTACTTCAACGGCCGCATTTTCTCAGAGTGTCGGCGACATTTCCTTCGACCCAAAGACCGACAACCCGAAGTTCCAGCTCTGTAATCCCGATTGGGTATGGCAAAGCTATTCGCTCAAGACCATGATGGATGAGACCTCCATCACAGTCGCCCGGGAGATACGATCAAAGTTTATTTCAAAACCGGAATGGAAAGAAGAGAACGGCATCATCAGGATACGTTTCATCGTGAACTGCAATGGTGCTGCCGACCGCTTTCGCGCCCTCGCGCTTGACTTTGACCTGAAAGAAAAACAGCTAAGCGCCGCTCTTACAGAGCATGTATTGCAGATCGCGAAAGAAGTACGATGGCCCGCGCGGCGTGCAAGGCAACAAACAGTCGACTACTATCATTATTTCAGTGTCCGGATCGTTGACGGGCAGTTAATAGACGTGATGCAATGAAGGCCATCGTCTGCATCATATTGTCTTCAGTCAGCATGATTTCCCTGGCCCAGGAGAAACCCGCGACCGATTGCCGTGATGTGAATTTCCTCATGGAACGCGTGTGGAAACATTACCAGGGAAACGAAAAGTGGCTAAAGACGATGGACAGCGTGCTCACCATCTGCCCGAACAGCGCGCGGATCTGGGGCGACCGCGCGATGGCATACATGATCCGGGGAGAATACGTGGAAGGGCTCGCTTATCTCGATAAGGCTGTGTCGCTCGATCCGTTCTATTATTTAGGCAACCGCGCGTGGTATCGCATGAGATACCTTCACGATTACAAAGGAGCCATCGCGGACCTCGAAAAACTCGAACAGGTTGCCGGGCATACGTTGGTATATGTCACCAATGCCCACATGTACATTATGAAAGGGCTGGCCTACAAAGAGCTCGGGGAAGTTGAAAAAGCGCTCGAACAATTGGACTTCGCAATAAAAGAGCAGATCAACAGTAAAGGACCCGAATGGCTTGGAGTGTATGATTATCTATACCGCGGCATTCTCAAGTATCGCACCGACGACTTCGAAGGCGCCATCGAAGATCTTACGCTTCAGGTAAAACAATACGAATCCCTGGCCGACACTTATTATTACAGGGGCATGGCCTATGCCGCCACAGGCAGGAAAGACGAAGCGAGATTGGATCTTCAGCGCGCCAAGGACATCTTGCTTAACGGAGGCGAGAAAAGGTGGGAGTCTTTCGTAGTAGTGGCCGACGAAATTTTCCTCTCCGATGTCGACAATGCCTTGCTGAGACTCTACTGAGTGTAATTGAAATGTACGATTTACGATGTACGATTTAGGCTCTCGGCCGCTCGGAGAGAAATCGTACATCGTACATTGTAAATCGTAAATTCCTTCACAATCTACTTCTCCGGGTTTAGGACAATCTGAAGGTAGTTTGTCATGTCGAAGTATTTATTCGCTGCCTGTTTAATTTCCTCCGCTGTAATGGCATTGATCCTTTGCTCGCCGGTGAGAATATCTCCGGGTTCACTTCCGGTTTCTGATGCTTGCAGCAAATGGCTCAGCCAGTAACCATTGTCCTTCAGATTCTCCCTGTACTGTTTGATCCACGTCTCCTTCACTTTGCTCAGGTCGACCGCAGTGGGTCCGTTGTCTTTTATTTTCTTGATCTCCGCCAGTGTGGCATTGATCAGCTTGTCGACGTTTTCGGGGCCGCATGGAATAGTAGCGGTGATCATATAATGGCCGTACGGATTCTTGTTGAGTTGTCCTTTTATGCCGGCTCCGTAAACACCGCTGAGGTCTTCACGCAAAGTTTCGATCAGCTTGATGTTCAGAACATCCATCAGGGCCTGCATGCGCAGAGCGGCGTCGCTAGACCATACCGCTTCGCCAGGGAATGCCAGTGTTACAAAGCTCTTCTCTTCGGTGCCCCGTTTCACTTCCTTTTTAACGACACCTTTCACCGGCCGTATTCCCAGGTCTTTCATTCCGGACGTGGGTGAGCCCGCCGGCAAGCTGCCGAGGTAGGTTGTCACCAATTCTTTCATTTTTGCGAGGTCGAAACTTCCAACGATACAGAAGGTGAAACCGGCGGCGTTGCCGAACCTGTCGTGGTAGATCTCCAGCGCACGGTCGAGCGAAACAGAGTTGAAGTCTTCCGCACGTGGCACCCTGGCGCCCCGGGGGTGATTGTTGAAAAGTATCCTTTGCAGCGAGTCCTGGTAGACGGCCTGCGGATTCGACATCACGTTTTGCAATGCGGCCTGTTGTTTCGACACGAACGAAGCAAACAGGTCGGCATCTTTCCGGGGGCTGGTAAAGTACAAGTTGACGAGCTGCAACATTGTTTCGATATCGGCCGAGCCACACTGTCCGCCGATACCCTCGGAGTACAACCCTAAGCGCGGCGAGACGGAAACTGTCTTCCCCGCCATTAGCTTCCGAAGATCAAGCGGGGAGAATTCTTTTACGCCCATTTGAGACGCGATCGTGCCTGCATACTGCGCGTTATATTGATCTTTTTCGCCGTACAACGACTGGCCTCCGAAACGGGTGGCGTTCAGCAGCACCTGGTCGTTCTTGAAATCGGTCGGCTTCAAAATCACTTTGATGTTGTTCGACAGCGTAAGCTCAGTAAAACCGACGTTGTCGTTCTTCTTTTCGCCAACGATTTTCCCACTTGCGGGCGGAGTCGGCATGAGCGAGGTAGCCAAGGCCGTTTCTTCGTAAGCTTTGATCTCATCGCTGCTTGTTTTTTCGGCGAGAGCCAGAAGCTCGTCGCCTGTTGGCATTTTGAACTCAGATTTTTCGGGTCCATTGAGGATCACGAGCTTGGTCTCGTTCCCGGGGATGGTCTTCGCCGCGTAGCCGTTGATCTCGTCCAGGGAGATGGTCTCGGCGAATTGCTTGAAGTATGCAAACTCGTTCTCGATACCGGGAATGGGTTCGTCTTCGAGGAAGTTTCGGATGTACTCGTCGGCGTAGTTTTCGGATTCCGTTTTGTCACGTTCATTGAATGCGCGTTCGAGATTCCTCGTGAACGAGCGCTTGATCCGGTCGAGCTCGCCGGTAGTGAAACCGAATTTTCTCGCCCGCTCGTTCTCTTCCATCAATGCTTTCAATGCAGGTTCCACGCCGGCCTTCCCGATTACCGCAAACGAGCTATAGACTTCATAACCTTTTACGAAACCCGACAGGCTCGAAGCGCCATAGAGAAACGGCGGATCGGCTTTCTGTGTAAGCTCCTGTAGACGCAGGTTGAGCATAGAGTTGAAGAGCCCCTTTACGATCGAAGCGCGATAATCCTCCATCGTCACTTCCGCTTTAACAGGTTTGTAGGAATAGTAGAGCTGTAGAATGTGGTTGGTCGCCTCCTTATCGGTCACCACTACTCCTTCCGACTTCTTACGGGCAGGAACAGGGGTATACTCGCGGGCGCGTTCTGCCTTCGGATTTTTCAGGTGTTCGAAATGTTTGCGTACCAGCTCTTCACCTTTTGCCGGATCGATATCGCCCACAACGATAACAGCCATCAGATCGGGACGATACCAGTCTTTGTAAAACTTCTTGATCGCTTCGGGCTTGAATGTCTTCAATATCGGGTCCGTTCCGATCGGCAGCCGGTTGGCATACACGGATCCTTCAAACAACTTTGGGAAAATCACTTTGTTCATCCTGTCGCTCGCGCCTTTTCCCATTCTCGATTCCTCCAGCACGATGCCACGCTCCTTATCGATCTCACCCGTTTCGAACGTCACCGTGCTCGCCCAATCTTCAAGCGCAAGAAACCCCTGCTCGAGGTTTTCGGGCTTGTCCGTAGGGATCGGAAGTATGTAAACAGTTTCATCGAAACTCGTATAGGCATTAAGGTCCGCTCCGAATTGTACTCCGATAGATTGTAGAAAAGATACAAGGTCATTTTTCTTGAAATGCTTACTCCCGTTGAACGCCATGTGCTCGGTAAAATGAGCGAGCCCCCGCTGATCATCGCTTTCAAGGATCGACCCGGCTCTGATGGCAAGCCGTAGCTCGACCTTATTTTCAGGCTTGCTATTCTTCCGGATATAGTACGTCAGACCATTGGAGAGCTTTCCCTTTTTTATCTCCGGAGCAACAGGAATCACCTGTGCGCTGGCAGCTACGACAAGCAGCACCAATACAATAACAAGCCTCAAAGCTTTCATATCAGATAGTATTAAATCCGTGTTATCCGTGCGATCCGTGAGAGCCTTTTTCCCCGAAAATCTAATCCCACTTATTCCGTATCACCGCCAGCATCTCTTCATGCACCGCGCTATTCGCCGCACACAGCTCCCCTCCAAAAAGAAAGTTCGATCCATTCTTGAAGTCAGTCACTTTTCCTCCCGCCATTTGTACCAGGAGCGTCCCGGCCGCTACATCCCAGGCGTTGAGATTGTACTCGAAGAAGCCTTCGAGCCGGCCGGCGGCCACGTAGGCCAGATCAACAGCTGCGCTGCCCAGCCTGCGAATGCCGTGTGTGTCATCCAAAAACTTCCGGATGATCTGAAGGTAGGCATCCATCTTATCGAACATGTAATAAGGAAATCCCGTCGCGAGAAGGCCGTTGCTCAATGAATCGATGGGTGACACGCGAATGGCCTTGCCGTTGCAAAACGCCCCGGTGTCCAGTGATCCGTGAAAGCATTCTTTCAGGTTGACCTCATATACGATTCCCAACTCGACTTTTTCATTCCGGGCGAGGCCGATGCTGATCGCAAAAGGAGGAAGGCCGTGTGTAAAATTGGTGGTGCCGTCGAGCGGATCGATGACCCAGGTGTATTCGTTGGTTCCTTTTATGGATGTCCCTTCTTCACCGATGAAACCGGAGCCCGGAAGTATTTTCTGGAGGGCCGTCACTATCCGCCGCTCCGACTCCTTGTCCACATAAGACACCAGGTTGTTGAAGCCTGTCTTTTGTTCGATTCGTGCTCGGTCGAATGTACGCGACTCGGTGTAGATGAAATCACCAACTTCTTCACTGAGCTCAACAACCTGTTTTTCAAGTTTGGCGAGAGAGATCATTTTTTCCTGATGTTATCTTTAACGAATGCCGATAATAAGATCAGCACCGATATCCATGCCGCGGTTCTCGGTATCCATTCGCCGCGTGCGTTGTATCCCTCTGCCGTTGTAGGGTCGTTCATATACAGCAGGAGCATGTTCAGGCGTGCGACGTAGTCTGATTGCAGAGTGTAAGAATAGAGAATTGGCCCCAGAATCACAATCAGAAAAATAACGAGGAACCCTATACGAAGCCCTTTTTGAAACAACCCGAGATACAGAACGAAATTTGCAAGGAGGATCCACAGCGAAGCGCCGAGATAGCCTGTCGAATTTGTCCAACGCAGCCAATCTGTCTTACCGTAAACTACGTCAGCCAGGAAGAACACCCGCTTATCTGCGAAAAATTTCAACATGACGTACTCTATCGCCAGCCAGAAAAGGATCAGCGGAAGCTTTCCCAGCCGCGCGCCGAGACTTCTTCGGGAAAATGTATAGGCGCCGAACGCGAAAGTGATCAGAATGGCTTCCAGCAATACAGGAACGGTCATGCCGAAATCCAGCTCGTACCACACCAGCAGGGTGATCATGAGTGACACTCCGATCAGCTCGAGCTTATTCCAGAAGTTGTTTTCGTTGGCGTGGTCTGTGATAGCGAACAACGGTGCTATCCCGGCAAATACGAGCACGGGAAATGATCTCATCAGGGCTGCGGCCGACAACAACACCGTCGCTATCGCAAGAAGCAAGTATGGATTGATCTTGTGACCTTTATTTTCCTTTGCCATCGATCACTACGACGATCTCGCCCTTGACTTCTTTGCTTTTAAAATGAGCCAGTACCTCGGTCACCGATCCGGTTATCGTTTCCTCGAATATTTTTGTGAGCTCGCGAGACACAGATACTTTTCTCTCTCCGCCCATCACTTCCATCATTTGCTCGAGTGTCTTCACAAGTCTGTGTGGCGATTCATAAAGCACAACGGTCCGTTCTTCGTCCGCTATTTGCCTGATGGCAGTTTGCCTTCCTTTTTTATGCGGTAGAAATCCTTCGAACACAAACCGGTCCGTTGGAAATCCCGACTTCACGAGTGCAGGTACAAATGCCGTCGGGCCCGGCAGGCATTCAACCAAAAGACCTTCGGCGAGTGTTTCGCGGATTATGAGAAACCCCGGGTCACTGATGCCCGGCGTTCCGGCGTCTGTCACGAGGGCCATCACTTCTCCTTTTTTCATCCGGTCCACCAGGCTCCGAAGCACCTTGTGCTCATTGAAAATATGAAAGCTCCGAAGCGGCTTGTCGATCTGGTAGTGGCGCAGCAACGTACCGGACGTGCGTGTATCTTCTGCCAGTATCGTATTGACGGTCCGCAGTACGTCAAGGCTGCGAAGGGTTATGTCGGCGAGGTTGCCGATTGGCGTGGGAACGAGGAAGAGGGAGACCGGGATTTTCCTGTCGTTCACGTCAAACGAGTTGATCGATGGCTTTCGCCATTTTTCTGTCGCGGTCTGTTACAGTATTCCCTGCATCGTGTGACGACAGCTGAATGGTCACCGTGTTGTATGTGTTTGTCCAGGTGGGGTGGTGGTCCATCTTTTCAGCGATCATTGCCACACGGGTCATGAATGCGAATGCCTCCGAGAAATCCTTGAACTTGAAGTCCCTCGACAGTTGGTTGTTTGCTTCTTTCCACATAACGATTGCTTTTGTCAAAGTTAATGAACTACAGCGCAATTATCCCTTCGATGACCGCCGCCTTGGTATAAACATCGACAACGGCCTGTGCACTGGGCATCATCATCTGGAATGTAACGCTGGTGTAATTTCCGTTTTTCGAAGGCTTCGATGTGTGGGTATGAAGCGGAAAGAGCTTTCGCAAGTCGTCTTCCTGCCCCGCTTTTACGATAAACTTGAAAGTGTAAAGCGACGGCCACGCATAGAACTTATCCAGTTTTTCTCCAAATGCCTTGATCCATGCCTCGTCCATATACTGCAAAAAAGAAGGCGTCCCCCCGTAGCACGAAGGGACGCCCGTGTACTGAAAAAGATTTAATAGACCTTATAGCGCTTGTCTTCGATATCGGCCTTTTCCTTGATGGCATCGGCGATCTCGAGACTGTTCCTGTTATTGACGCCCTGTAAGAGCTGGTTCTTGAACATCGAATAGTCGCCCACCGATGGAGCCACGGTCTTGTTTTGAACCTCGATGATCGTCACGCCATTTTCACCGGCGAACGGCTTCGTGCGCTTGCCATTCTCTACCGAGAACGCCTTGCCGATGGCCACCGGATCGTACCCGATGTTCGGAATGTTGCTTGTTGTCAGTTTTATATCGCTCGATGTATTCACAACGGCATCGCGGGGGAATGCTTTTGCAAGCTCTTCCAACGGCGCATCGCCGCTGAGCTTGTCGATAATGACTTTAGCTTGCGCGTCCTTCTTTACCTGTACGGTGATCTCGCCTTTAAGCTTTTCATCCAGCGGGCGATAGCCGGCGGCTGTTTTGCTTGTCATCATCGCTACCACATAATCTTCCGTGAGGTCGAATATATTCGAAGCTTTACCGACATCGCCTTCGCGGTACAGCCATGTTATAATCTCGCGGGCATCGCCGAGGTTGCCCACGTACCTTTCCGAAGACGTAAGGTCGTTGCCTTCGTAGACGTTCAGTCCTTCTTTCTGTGCTCTTTCTTTGAAATCGGAGATGCCGTCGAGATCAGTAGCAAAAAGGTCGGCCTTCCGATAGGCGTTGTCCTGCGTTTCTTCGCTGGGAACAATTGCCTTTTCGATCGTGGCGATGCTATATGAATCGTTGTTCTTGGGCTCTGTGATATTGATGATATGGTATCCGAACGATGTCTCTACAACGTCATTGAGGAGACCGGTCTTATTCGCCGCCTTGATAGGCTTTTCGAATTCGGGAACCATCATGCCGCTGGGGAACCAGCCGAGGTCACCACCGCGTGTCTTGTTGGTAGGGTCTTCGCTGAATTCCAACGCCTTTGCGGCGAAGCTTGCGCCTTTCTTAAGGTCCGACAGCACCGTGTTTGCTTTGGCCTTGGCGGCCTTCTTTGCCTCAGGAGTGTCCTCGGTCCATTTGATGAGGATGTGACTTGCCTTCATCTGGTAGATTGTGTCCTTACCGATGTTGACGACCTTAACGATTTTATAGCTTCCGTTGTCAATGAACGGTCCGAGCACGAGGCCTTCGGTGATCGTCTCGCGGTTGAGATAAGCAGGCAACGACGTGATGTTGAATTTCTCGAGCGAAGAATTTCCTTCAGTATGCAGTGCCGCAAATGTTGAATCGTCCTGTGTGGAACGGAATTCGGTGGCGAGCTTTTCCATATCCGTGCGAAGGACTACGGTGTCTTCCGACGATGCAGCCAGCGGGAACGTAACGTAGATCAAGCTGCGGGTTTCTTCAGTCTTGTACTTCTCCTTGTTCTTATCGTAATAAGTTTTCAGGGCCGCATCCGATACGGGAGCAGCGGAATCTTTCACGGCGAAATAAGGAACATAGAGGTATTTGATCTCGGCAACATCGTTGTCGATATGATATTGTCTTTCTGCTTCGGCCTGCGTGATATAGTTTGACTTGAGAAGGAGGTTCTCATACTTCACCCGTTCGCGGCCTTGCACCAGCTGCGTCTTGATCCTGTCCCACTGAAGGCGGCCCGGAGATCCGGCCGGTTGCGCAGCCAGGCCCTGGAGGTCGGAGATAATGCGCGCCCTGTCGAACTTACCGGTAGAGTCCATGTAAGTCATCTTCAGGTTTTCGTCCAGGTTTTTTCCTTGTATGATGTCGTACAGTTCTTCGGTAGTCACTTCAGAGCCTACTTTACCATATTCGGGTCTGATCGCATGACGGGCGATCAGGAGCTGCCATGCCTGTTCCCGGATGCCGGCCAGCTCACGCTCTCCCGCCTGACGGCCCATGCTCATGATGTAGTTGTTCTCCATCTCCTGAACGGTAGCCTGGAATTCCTCGACGGTAATCCTGTCGCCGGCGATCTCACCTATCGAATTGTCCGTTCCGCCAAAAAGTGACGTCGGGCTGCTGCCGAAGAGGTCATTCAAAATAAAGGAAATGATGGCCACCGCTACAAAGCCAACTACCCACTTGGTCATCTTCGTCCTTAAAGTTCCTATCAATGCCATAAATACCTAATTGAAGTGTAAAGAGCCCGCAAATTTAAGGGCTTTGCCCGATTCGGCAAGGGGAGAAATTCAATTAATTCGACTGATTTTCAGGGATTTACCTACGCTTTCGGTAACTAAACCAAAAGAAGAAGATCACGGCCAGCATCAGGCTCCAGTAGGCGAAGGAAACTCCCTGGGTAACGATCTCGTAAATGCCGATGATCAGGAAAGCGGCAGAGAGGGCCAGCAGGATCGTGTCTGAAAGTTTCATTTATCCTGTTCGTCGCTCGCTTCGAATTCACCGACAGGCCGCCTGATCCTGTAGTCGGAGAGGTCCTGGGCCGCGTCCAATCCCTCGCCGTAAATGATGTCGGCTACCTCGCGGATCGTGACGAACTTGTCGGTAAATATCCGTTTGGTATCCGGCTTCCAGTAAAGCTCTTCCGTGTTGAGCTGTTCCTGCGTCTCGAGATTTTTCACTTCAACGTGTCCACGGCCGCGCCACTGGTAATCTTTCTTGAAAAAGTAAGCGTGATTGGCAGTCAGCGTGCTGGTCAGCTCACCTTCCTCATCATAAAATTCGAGGAATAGTCCTTCCGGAAATTCTTTGTCGCCGTTGTCGAACTCCAGCACTTTCTTGCCGATCATTTTCATTTTCAGCACATCTTTCTCGGTGTACAACATCGTTACGTTCTCGGCCTCACGCATGGGTCCGTTGTAAACAACCGGGTTCGGATTCTCTTTACGATCGCAGGAAGCAATAAAGAACATTGACACCATTACGCAGACCATGCGGGTGACGAGGATGAAATAGCTTGAATCGAAACGTATCATAATGAAAAGGGCTGGCACTCATCGTGTCAGCCCTTCCCGATTTTTTTATCGTGATCAGTCACGTGTCTTCAGTGACACATTTTCACCAATCCAGCAGCCTACGGGCTTGCTGTCGCCTGTTTTCCAGTTGAGAAGGAAGATCTCTTCCTTCGAAGGGAACAACGCCTTCATTTCGGACATCTTCTGGTTGTTACCGGCCTTCGCATACATTTCATAAGCTGCCAGGTAGATCAGGCGGTCTTGAGCCTGGCTTTCGAGCTTCTTGCACTCGTTGGATGATGCGTAAAGGTTACCGATTTTCTCCCACGCGTCTTTGTTGGAAGGGTCGGCCGCAGCCGCCTGACGGTATGTGTCACGGGCGGCGGTATTAGCATTGTTCTTCTGTTGAATAGATCCCACTACGAGCAGCGCTTCAGCTTTGTCGGGGCCTGACTTAGCAAGGTCAACGGATTCTTTAGCTAGCTCCTCGGCGCGCTTTATGTTTCCGGCGCTCAGATATTTTACAGCCATATTCTTGGCGATACCATAATCCTTTTCGGTTTTGTGAATCGTTTCACCTGCCTGCAGCCACAGCGGTTCGTCAGTGCACTTACCTACGATCATGAAGCCGAAGATCTTTTTTGCAAGGACAAGGTCGTTCGGGTTTGCCTTGAACTTAGGCTCCATGTTCTTCTTAACGAAGTCGCAGTTAACAGTAACCATCTTGGGAAGAAGGTCGTCGTTGGCAGCTTTCGAAGCCTTCAGCTTTGCAACTTCGTTCTGCTTATTTTGTGTTTGGTAGACGGCGATCTTGGCGTCAATGGCATTCTGGATCTTGTCGTAGCGATTGATCACATCTTCATCGGTCACGTTCTTAAGCAACGCGAAGTTTGCGAACACGATCTTAAAGTAATTGTCAAGTACGTTGTCGCTTACGTTGGTACCTGAGATTTGAAGTACCTTGTCGAGCAGGGTAAGTACCTCAACGACTTTGTCCTTATTCTGTCCGTTGTAAACGGCAGCGTAAGTGGCCTTACGATTGAGTACGTTGACTTCGTCACCGCAGGTTTTAACACGCTCGTCATAGATCCACATCAGTGAATCAACAAGCACCTGCTTCTTTGCCGGATCTTTTTCCGCAGAGGCAAGCTTGTTGTAAACTTCAGCAGCATCGACGTAAAGCTTGGTATTCCAGTTGGGAGCGTTCTTCATGAACCATTGGAGGCCTGGAACGGCACCACGATAATTTTGTTGTTTGATGGCATCGCCATAGATGGCTAATTGCTCTTCAGCTTTGGATTTCTCTGCAGGCCATTTGTACTCTTTGCACTGCGACCAGCCGAGAGTTGCTACTGACAGGAACAGCAGCACGCTAAACAGTTTTCTCATATCTAATTTCAAGTTTCAGGTTAGTCAAATCTTCTCTTAATAAACCAGCGATCATTAAAAGTCACGCCAAAATAAATTTTAAAGTACGTTTCTTCAATGGTATTTGTCTCAATATTACCTCTTTTACCCCACCTTCCCGCTAAATCGACGCTGCAACCGCGTGCAACGGGTAGCGATAATCCAAAATTAGTGCCAAAATCCCGAAGGGCATTTCCGTTGATCAAATAAGGATATTCTTCGAAGCTGACACCTGTTCTGTATGTGATCACTTTAAGATAACTGCTCAATGAGTTCGGATTGGGCGTTAGCTCGAATCCAGCTGCTACACGGTATCCCTTCGTTGTAGCACTTTGCTGGTTTTCGAAAAAACCAAACTTCCTGTAGTCAGTCATACGGGCATCGACAGCAAACACCCACTGTAAGCCCTTGCCAAATGAAAGGCCTGCCGATAAAATGGACGGAATCGTCGTCGTTCCAGTTGCGGTGACGAGTGTATCGGTGCCATTTGTTAATCCAGTCGGATCAAGCCTGGTAAGCGTTTGCTGATAGTCGGTATTCAGACCTGTTTTGAGATCATAAACAGCTCCGAAGTTCAACCGGTAATTGTTGTTGAACAACGAATCGATGTGTATTGAAAGCGCGCCGGTGAAAGCAAACCCTCTGTAGTAAAACCTTTGATTGATTTGCGGTATGAATAGCTGTGTTTGGCTAAGGTTAACGGTGTTGGAAAAATTGTTTTCAATAGTGCTATACAGATAGCTCGCTTTCGCTCCAACAGAAACATACCGGTGCAGGGCAATACCATTGGACCATGCCACCTGGTTGATGCCACCAGTACCGGTTTCCTGAAAGCTGACGCTATCGGTAGTTCCGGGGATCGGTTCATTGTAAGCGAACCTGTATCGCATAGCGGTATAGGGCATCATTCCAATTGACGTCACCCATTTACCGCTCTTTATCGGAAAGGCAAGGATCATATAGTTGAGGTTGCCCGCCTTCGAGGTCTCTTTATTTGTCTCGTCTCTTACGGTGCGCCGCTCGCCGAGTATCCCTGCCTGGAATGTCGTGATGCCGTTCTGCCCATTGAATACAAGCAGTGCGGGATTGAGATTATTAAGATAGAGATATTGGGGATTGCTGATTCCTACGCCGGCCATTCCCTGCGAGTGAGCAGTAGCATTTCCGTAGTATTCGCCGATCCCGAATGCCGAAAACGGGCTCCTGGCCGCCTGGCCAAATGCCGTCGTGATACTGGATGCGATCAGCAAAAAGCCACATAAAACGATCCTAATCATTGACGTGATGGAGTAAAATCCTGTTCAAACCGATCAAAACTAAATCCGGGGCAACAAATATCGACGGTTTGAGACTGTTTTCAAAAAGGGTAAGGTCACCCCCGCAGGCAACCGTCTTCATATTGGCATACTGCGACTGGTAACGCGAAATGAAATCATTTATTTCCCCGAGTACGCCGTTGATCACACCGCTCTGCATAGATGCCACTGTGCTCTTCCCCGTGAGCGGTGGATTCGGCACCGGCTCGACCTTCGGCAGGCGGGCGGTGAAGTGGTTCATTGCGGAGAAGCGCATCTTCACACCGGGGGCGATCGCACCGCCTTCGTACACTCCATCGGAAGAAAGAAAGTCGTAGGTTATACAAGTACCCATGTCGATCACCAGGCAGTCTTCGCGGGGAAAGAGCTGGTAGGCTCCGCATGCGGCCGCAATGCGATCGACACCTAACGTATCGGGTGTATCGTATGAGATGCGGATTGGAAAACCCAATGATGTTGTGAGTTGTATTTTTTTGCCATCGACGGGAAGGAGCGGGAGGATGACGGATGTATCCGTACTTACGGATGAAATAAGGCAGTGAGCGAATGTTTTTCCCGCAAGGTATTGTGTGAGCGCGCCGGCATCTTTGAACGAATGCTTTTCGGTCAGAGTGCCGTCATTAAAGACTGCTGCTTTAGTGCGAGTATTACCGATGTCGATGACGAGGTTCAATAAGGGGATTAGTTATAAACGTGTCAAAATTACACTATCGACTGGTTGGGACAAGGTGTAAATATTCGTCAGAAATCGATTGAGGAAAGAATAACATTTGCCGTTTACCCGTGTTTTCATTTTTTTCTTGCAGGATGAGAAGCTCCTACTATCTTTGGGCCACTCTACCAAATGAAACAAAAGCGGAAACTAATGGGGCTGATACTCTTCGGGGTATTCCTGGCCTATTTTTCTGCTTCCTTCATATTCGTGCCGAAGGCTCCCGGCCTTCAAGACCAGAACACGAATATTGTTAAGCTGGAGACGAACGACAGTAACTCAACCCACGGCATGTTCCGCGTGGCAGCGGAGCAATCTGAAGATGCCGTCAAGTTTTTCAATTACTTCACGATCTCTTTCCTGGAAGACTTTCATACAGCCGCTCAGCAGAGCAGGCTCGTATCCCTCCAAATTTGTCAATTCTTTCACTCCGATATCTACCTGTCGTTACGACGGCTGCAGATCTGATCTCCATTTGATAGGTTATGTGAAGTCCTTCACATAACAGTTAACTGTTCGATTTACTGTAACTTCTAAGAGGGCACTTTGCCCTGGGTATTAATTATTCATTGAAATGAAACCGAAAGTTTTTTCCGGGACTGTCATTGTATGGCTGTTGTCGTGTGCTGTAGCAATGGCACAAGCCGATACGATCGTCACTTTCCAGGACTCCAAAGCCAGGATGCTTCGATATAACCTCGGCCTGCTGGCGTCATACTATGACATCAACATCGCAAAGGCGAAGGTGATTACTGCGCGAGCGTGGAACAACCCGAACTTGATCTTCAACGGTGACATGTGGAACAGCGAAACGAACGAGTATGTCGCGACGAGGAATCAGCATCTCTTCCAATTCGAACAGATATTCGGTATCGCCGGTAAGCACATTAATTCGGTGAAGCTTGCCCGGATAGGAGTGGAGATGGCGGAGAAGCAAATGCAGGATGTCATACGAAGCTTGCTATTCGAGCTCGGCAACACATACAGCGATGTTGCTGCTTTGCAGTCAAAATTCATTTTATACAAGCAGGTTCTTTTAAACTACGACAAGCTGATGGAATTTACGCGCCGTCAATTGCAAGTCGGCGCCATCTCACAGATAGAGGGAGTTCGTCTCGAAGCAGAATATCTCGACGTGAAAGCGGAGGCGCTTCGTAACTACAATGATCTGGAAGCGGCTCTTGCTCACCTTCGCATACTGCTTCAGTACCCGCAAGACACAACCTTCTATGTCGAACAGAGACCTCCTGTTATCGGCGAGGAGTTCAGCCTTGAAACACTAACCGACCAGGCGTTGAGCGGTCGTCCTGACCTCGAAGCTTCGAAGATCAACATCAGGTACCAGCAGCGGAACTTAAAACTCCAGGTTTCAACCGGTATACCGGACATCAAAGTCGGTTATCAGCCGCAGGACCGCGGCTCCAACTACATAAGGCCGTACCACGGTTACACGACCGAAATTTTCGTGCCTCTATATAACCGGAACCAGGGGAGTATCAAGGCGGCACAGCATTCCGTGAAACAATCCGAGCTGCAGTTCCTCCAGATGGATAACCAGGTTCGCAACGAGGTGGTGGCAGCATACAACAGGTATAAGAGCTCAAACACCGGCCTTGCCAACTACAATACGGAGTTCCTCGAACGCCTGAGGCAACTCAACCAAAGCACGAACGAGAATTTTCAGAAGAGGAATATAAGCCTCCTCCAATTCATCGATCAGCAGCGGATCTATATACGGACCAACATCGAGCTTATAGAACTAAAGCAGCTTTACCTGAACAACGTGAACGAGCTGAATTTTTACGTAGGAACAAACATCATCGAATACTGATCAACACATAGTCATGAAGAATATCAACCCCCTGTTTTTTGCCACCCTCATCATCGCAGTTACTGCGTGTAGCAAGAAGGAAGAACCTAAAGTAGTTGTCAAGAATGATGGCAAGTTCAATGTTACTCTCACGGCCGACCAGATGAACTCGGTCGTGGTCAAGGAGGTGAACCAGGTGCCGGCCGCGGAAGAGTTCACGGCTGTCGGCGAGGTGAGCTTCGATGAAAATAATGTGGTGCGCGTGTTCCCGATCGTATCGGGTACGGTGGAGACCGTCAATGTATCGCTGGGAGACTATGTTCAGCGGGGTCAGTTGCTTTCAACGCTTCTCAGTACCGATATCAGCGCATACCAGCGCGACTACAACGTGTCGAAAGCCAACCTGGAAGTTGAACAGAAGAATATTCAGCGCTCGGAAGATCTGTACAAGAGTGGCATGCTTTCAGAAAAAGACATGGCGGAAGCGAGAAAAGACTTCGCTAACTCAAATTCCGAATTCAACGAGAAGAAACAGATCCTCGAGCTCTACGGAGGTTCGTCAGAACGACTCGATGCAACCTTCCGTGTCGTGGCGCCGCGTCCCGGCTTTATCGTTGAAAGAAATATCAATGCGGGAACACAGATCCGTACCGACCTCAATACAAACATTTTTACCATCTCCGATCTGAAGACCATCTGGATCTGGGCTAACGTCCACGAAAGTGATATGTCGAAAGTAAAAGAGGGAGACAAAGTAGCAGTGAAGACGGTAGCATACCCGGACAAAACATTTTATGGAACGATCAAGAAGATCGGAACGATGCTCGATCCGCAGTCGCGTGTCATCCGGGTCCGTACGGAGCTCGACAACCAGGACGGTCTGTTGAAGCCTGAGATGTTTGCGACGGTGATCATTACATCACAAACCAGCGAGAAAGTTCTTGCCGTGCCCGAGAAGGCACTCGTACTCGAGAACAACAACTTCTACGTGATGAAAGCAACCGGTTCCAACACCTTCGAAAAAATAAGAGTAGAAGTGGGTCGCAAGTTCAGTGAGTTCACGGAAGTTACCGGCGGACTTAATGCAGGCGACAAAATTATCGTGGAGGGGTCGTTGTTTGCGCTCACAGCAGCGAATCAAAAATCTTAACAGTAGTCAGCGATAAAACGATGAACAACCTAATAACTGGTATAATAAGCTTCTCGCTGAGGAACAAGATACTTGTGTTCCTGGGAACGGTAGTGATTATTGCTGCCGGCATCAGGAGTTACTTACTAACGCCCATCGAGGCTTTTCCGGATGTGATCAACACACGCGTGGTAATCATCACGCAGTGGCCCGGCCGTAGCGCTGAAGAGCTCGAGAAGTTTATAACGATCCCGATCGAAACAGAAATGAACGTGGTGCCCGACAAGACGAGCCTTCGTTCGATCTCGTTGTTCGGTCTTTCGGTGGTTACGATATTCTTCGAAGATCACGTTACCGATTTTACGGCACGACAGCTGGTATTCAATCAACTACAAAACATGTCGCCTCCGCAGGGTTCCGACGTAGAAGTGCAACCGCCGTCGGGTCCTACCGGTGAGATATACCGGTATACGCTGACCGGCCCCGGTAGGTCTGTCAGAGACCTTAAGGAAATACAGGACTGGGTGATCGACAAGCGCGTCAAAGCAGTGTCTGGTATTGCAGACGTTATTTCGTTTGGCGGTGAGATCAAGACCTATGAAGTAACACTGAACCCGAACCTGCTGTCTTCATTCAACTTCAGTGCTGAGGATGTTTTTAGCGCCCTGGAAAACAACAACAGCAATATCGGCGGCGATGTGATCGAAGGAGGCCCTCAGACTTATCTTATCCGTGGCCTGGGTCTTGTGACAAGCACCGAAGACATCGGTTCGATCATCATCAAGAATGTAAATGGCACGCCGATCTTTATCAGGGATGTTGCCAAGGTGTCGACCTCATTTCGTCCCCGTCTTGGAAAAGTGGGGCGTGGCGATGAAGAAGACGTGGTGGAAGGTATTGTGTTGCTTCGTAAAAATGAGAATCCAAGTGAGGTCCTCGAGGATCTCAATGTTCTTATCTCCGATCTGAACGATCGTATTCTGCCCACGGGTGTAAAGATCAATGTGTTCTACGATCGCACGAATCTCGTGGACCTCACCATTCACACCGTTATGGAAAACCTGGTGGTAGGTATGCTGCTGGTAACGGTTATCCTGGCGATCTTCCTGCTCGACTGGCGGACAACGGTTATCGTTGCAATCATTATTCCGTTGGCGCTGCTCTTCGCATTTATCTGTATGCGATTGAAGGGCATGTCGGCAAACCTGTTGTCCATCGGCGCTATAGACTTTGGTATTATCATCGACGGAGCCGTGGTGATGGTAGAAGGTGTATTTGTTTACCTCGCCCACAAACAACATGAGATGGGTGTGGAGAAATTCAACGCAGCACCGAAGTTCAGCATGGTGAAGACGGTTTCAGTGGAAATGGGCAAGCCTATCCTTTTCTCGAAGCTGATCATCATTACGGCGCTCATTCCCATTTTTGCGTTCCAGAAAGTAGAAGGAAAGATGTTCAGCCCACTCGCATACACGATGGGCTTTGCATTGGCAGGCGCTCTTCTTTTTACCCTCACGCTGGTTCCTCTTCTCTGTTTTTTGTTGCTGAAGAAGAACGTGCGTGAAAAGGACAACCGGATTGTGAAGGGCGTCGAGAACACGTATAAGCCCACAGTCCTCTGGTCGTTGCGGAAGCCGAAGCTCAGCATCCTGATCTCTGTTGCGATACTTGTTGTGAGCTTGCTCATCGGGGGTACGCTTGGAACCGAGTTCCTTCCGCAGTTGAATGAAGGGTCGATCTACGTTCGGGCAAGCATGCCGCAAAGTATTGCGTTCTCCGAAGCCAACGAGATGTCTTCGAAAATAAGGAAGGTCTTCGAAAAGTATTCTGAAGTGAGGGGTGTGATCTCACAGAACGGCCGCCCCAACGATGGAACGGACCCGACAGGTTTCTTCAACGTTGAATTCTTTGTGGACCTTTATCAAAAAGGCGATTGGGAACGCAACGTCACGAAAGACGAGCTCGTTCATGAGATGCAGTCCGAGCTTCTCCGCAAATACCCGGGTATCGTATTCGGTTTTTCACAACCCATTTCGGATAACGTGCAGGAGGCTGTTTCAGGTGTGAAAGGCGAAATGGCCATCAAGATCTTTGGCGACGATCTTTTGAGGATCGAACAGATCGCCGACAGCGTTCATGCTATCATGGAAACCATTCCCGGCGTACAGGATCTCGGGATATTCAAAAGCCTTGGCCAACCTGAGCTTCGCATCGAGCTCGATCGTGAAAAGATGGCCCGGTATGGCGCCAGCGTGGCGGAAGCCAACAACATCATCGAGATGGCGGTCGGTGGAAAGAAAGTTTCCACGTTCTACGAGGGCGAGAAACGGTTCGATATCCGTGTCAGGTACTCGTCTGAATTCCGCCGCGGTGAAAAGGAAATTAGCAAACTGCTTGTGCCAACCGCCGACGGAACAAAGATCCCGATGCGTGAGATTGCAGAGATCAAAGTTCAGAACGGACCTGCTTTCGTTTACCGAGAAGGCAACCTGCGTTTTATTCCTATCAAGTTCTCGGTACGGGGACGTGACCTGGGTAGCACCATCGCCGAAGCGCAAAAGAAAGTAGCTGAACAGATCAGTTTGAAACGCGGATATTCGATGAGCTGGAACGGCGAGTTCGAAAACCAGGTGCGTGCCACCAATCAGTTGAAGATAGTCGTTCCCTTCTCTATCCTGCTCATCTTCATGTGGCTGTTCTTTATGTTCAACTCCGTGAAAGATGCAACCATCGTTATGTTGAATGTACCCTTTGCACTGATCGGTGGTATTCTCGGTTTATTCTTTACAGGAATCAATTTCAGTATCTCCGCAGGCGTCGGTTTCATCGCACTGTTTGGCGTGTGCGTGCAGAATGGTGTAATCCTCGTCAACGTATTCAATAAATATGTAGGTATGGGTGTCCCCCTGATGCAGGCAATTACTCAGGGCGCCATGAGCCGTGTCAGGCCGGTTGTAATGACGGCCCTAATGGCAGGTCTTGGTTTAATGCCCGCCGCGTTGTCTACCGGTATCGGTTCCGAAACCCAGAAGCCCCTGGCGGTGGTCGTGATATGCGGATTGATATCGGCTACGATACTGACGCTGGTGACGCTTCCTGCAATCTATTATCTCTCTTACAAGAACAGTCCTGTAAAAGTTGCGAACGAAAGCGACGAAAAAGATTTTGAAGATTATGAAGGTTAATTATACCTGTATGAAAAGAATTGTGTTGGTTTTTGCAATTATCTCGCTGCTGCCGGCTCTGGTGATTGCTCAGAGGAAACCCAAAGAGATCACCAGGGAATCCGTTCTTAACGACCTGAATTCAAAGTCGGTCGATAAGGAGAAGATCGATAAGGAAGGTCTTTATCCGAATGCTTTTGCCAAGAAGTTCAGGACAGGTATTGCTCTGAACATGTATTGGAGCTCGGTGGTCGGCAACAACCTTCCCGAACAGTACTTCTGGAAGCCGTCGCTGGGCGGTATAATCCACGCGCGATATAATTTCAAGGAATGGGTCGGCTTGAGCGCTGGCGTAGGGTTTCAACAGTCCGGTGGCGGTATCATTAATGATGATATTTCGGGCGGAGCATTCTCACATCCCTGGATTGTGAATAAATTTGGTGTGCGAGGAGATCCGGATTCGACCTACCTTGAGAAACTTCGCTTCAATAATATCGATGTCCCTATCCTGCTGGAGTTAAGAACACGCAGAGATGTGCTGCAAGAGGGCTGGCGTTTGAGCGGAAGCATTGGTGTCGATGTGATGAGAACAGTGAAAGTCAACCAGATCTTTCAAAGTGTTATCGATGGTTTTCATGACGACCACTACGTAACAGAGAAGTATATAAAGACCGACCTTGGACTCATGGCGGCGCTCGGTTTCGATGTCGATCCCGGATCAGGACAGATGTTTCAATGTCAGTTTGTATGGATGAAGGGCACCAAAAATATTTACAAAGTTGACCCGGGCGATGGGCGTAACTCGTACATGGGTATCAAATTCGTCTGGTACTGGTAGGACGTTGAACCCAGTAGTTCTCTTATTGTTCTTTCTTGCCCTTACAGCTGTACTGAGTGCCAATGGTCAACAGGAAGCACATTTCGAACCCCTGTCGATCGACCGTCCCGACGTTTCAAACCTCCCGACTACCGTGCTGCCGCGACAGTTCCAGTTCGAGCTCGGTACCGAATGGGCGAAGGGCCCTCTTACGAAGGAATTTTACATGCCGAATGTCGTTATGAGGACCGGGCTGAGTAAGAAAGTGGAGCTCCGCCTCGGCTTCAATCAACTCTTCCTCGATTCACTTGGAACGGGCCTCAGCGACGACGTCCTGTTCTTTTCAATCGGCGCCAAATACCGGTTCGTGGATGAAGACGGCCTGCGTCCCTCGATCGCCATCCAGCCCGAGTTCGCATTGCCGTTTGGCGACGGCGCTTACATCCATCACGATTATCCGAATTATTCCCTCGCCGACTACTCTCTCATTTTTCTTTTCAACAATACGCTGCATAAGAAAGTCTTCATTAATTATAACGCTGGTGTATTCTGGAGCAGGAAGAGCCGGGTCGATTACCTTCTGTCCGCCTCAGCAAGCTTTCTTCACACTCGCCGCCTCGGGTATTATTTCGAGGGCTACACCCTGGTCGAGGAAAGATACACACTGCCGCTTTCCTTGGACGCGGGACTGATGTTCCTCTTCATGCCGCGTATACAGTTCGATGCATATGCGGGCAATCGCGGGGTCGATGGGGAGCGTTTCTGGTTTTGGGGTGCGGGTATCGGGTTTCGCATCGACCCGGGCGATATGGCTCCCAAGGATTTTCATAAAACAGGGGTTACCCACTGACCTGGTAAAAAATTTGGATGTTCGACGCTCGTCGTTAACTTAGATCAAACATCCTGAACACCCTGAACCAAACCCCTCTTCTCCCATGTTTCTCGAAATCCTACTATTGTTGGTTGGCTTCGCCATACTTATAAAAGGCGCGGACTTCCTTGTAAACGGAGCATCTTCAGCAGCAAAAAAATATGGAATCTCCAACCTGGCCATTGGCTTAACGGTTGTGGCTTTCGGGACGTCCATGCCCGAGCTGGTGGTGAGCTTTATCTCGGCCCTCAACGGCCAGAACGACGCATCTTTTGGCAACGTCATCGGCAGTAACAATTTCAACCTGTTGTTCATACTGGGGGTGGCCGGTCTTATTTACCCGTTGGTGGTTCACAGGAATACCGTGAAATGGGAAGTCCCGATGTCGTTGCTCGCGGCCCTTGTGTTGTTTGTTCTTGTGAATGATAACCTGCTGTGGGGAAGTACGGATTTTCCCGAAGGATATCAGGGTATACTGAGTCGCTTCGATAGTATTATCCTCCTGGTATTCTTCCTCGGATTTCTATACTACATCTATCGCACCATGAAACAGGTGCCCGATACGGAACAGGGTGCGATCAAGCTATACTCCACGCCGATGGCTGTCGGGATGGTGGTAATTGGCCTCGCTATGTTGATTGGCGGAGGCCAGGTGGTAGTCAGCAACGCGATCGCGATGGCGCACCGGTTCGGTTTAAGCGAGAAGCTTATCGGTCTCACGATACTTGCGGCGGGAACATCGCTGCCGGAGTTCGCAACATCCACCGTGGCCGCCTATCGTGGGAACACCGACATTGCAATAGGCAACGTGGTGGGATCGAACATATTCAACATATTTTTTATTCTCGGGCTCACGGGAATCGTTAATCCGATACCGTACAATGCGGCGATGAACTTTGATCTTAAAATACTGGCCGCAGCTACCGTGTTATTGATGGTGTTTATGTTCACCCTCAACACCAGGAAGCTCGACCGTTGGGAAGCTTTCCTGATGCTTGGAGCGTATATCGTTTACACGGTGGTCTTATTCAATATGGATTCGGCTCCGGTTTAAAGACGGTCGTGTTCAATGCCGCAGTCATTCCAGGCGAAGTCCTGGGCAATCCCGGTTTTCAATGAATAATATTATAAATCACCAGGTACGCGCCGCACCCGGCAAAGTACCCAAGCAGCGCGATCAGGCTGATTCGCTTCAGGTACCAGATAAAGTCTATCTTCTCCATACCCATCACGGCCACGCCGGCAGCAGAACCGATGATGAGGATACTTCCACCCGTTCCTGCGCAGTATGCGAGGTATTCCCAGATGAAATGATCCATCGGATAGATACCGAGATCGTACATTCCCATACTCGCAGCCACCAGCGGCACGTTGTCGATCACTGCCGATAACAAACCGATGAGCGTAATGATCGCACTCTGGCTTCTCACAGTCTCATCGAGCCACGTGGCAAAACCTCCGAGAATATGCATGGATTCCAAAGCCCCCACAGCCAGCAGGATACCGAGGAAGAAGAGAACGCTCGATGCATCGATGCGCGACAACGCACCCCCGGCTGTATATGGCTTGCGCTGGTGCTCATCGGCGTGAGGATTGATGAATTCTGAAACGATCCATATCGTGCCAAGCCCGAGCATCATACCGAGGTAAGGCGGAAGACCCGTAACAGTTTTGAAAACCGGGACGAACACCAATGCACCTACGCCCATCGCGAGCATGGTACTGCTTCCTTTTACTTCCACCTTGTCTTCGGGATCAATCTCGGATGGCTTGAACTCACCTAGTTCCCCCTTGAGAGTGAACGATAAGAACAGAAGAGGCACCAGGAGACACAGTATGCTTGGTATGAACAACACCGTCATGATGTTGGCCGTCGATATCTGACCGCCGATCCATAGCATGGTTGTCGTAACATCGCCGATGGGAGTCCACGCGCCGCCTGCATTGGCCGCGATCACGATCATACCCGCGAAGAACAGGCGCATATCTTTATTAGGTATCAGCTTACGGATCAGCGACACCATGACGATCGCTGTAGTAAGGTTATCAAGAATGGACGATAAGAAGAATGTTACCCAGCATACGATCCACAACAGCGTTTTCGGATTCTTTGTACGGATCCTGTCCGTGATGATCCGGAACCCCTGGTATGCATCCACCAGCTCCACAATAGTCATGGCACCCAAAAGGAAGAACAATATTTCTGCAATCTGGCTGAGGTGATGTGACAGTGCGGGAACAACCTCACTCTTGTCATGTGAACCAAGCGCAAAGATCGTCCAGCACAATACGCCAGTAAGGAGCGCCGAGGCGGTTTTGTTGACCTTGATGGGATGCTCGAGGGCAATAGCGAGATACCCCACAACAAAGACGAGAATTACAAACAGTAGCATAGAGAGGTTTTAGGTAAGGGGACGTTAGGTATAAGTAATTTCCTAAAAAAGTAGGGAGGTTTTGTCTTACGACCTAAAAAAATTATTTAAGTGTAAGTGACCAAATGGACGTTATTTGACGCATTTATAATGCGCAGGCCCTGATAGTGTAAAGGCGGATACCATTGTGTATGTTTTACACAACAGTTCGGATAAACGGTAAAAAAAGCTTAATTCAGGTTGAACAGCCCTTCGTTCAGAAGATTGAGAGCTTTCTCCTTGTTGACGGTCTCCAGCAGGATCGAAATGTTATTGTTGCTGCCCCCGAATGACACCATCCGCACCTTGACCGGCTCCAGGGAAGAAAAGACCTGCTTCAACACTCCTTCTTTATCTGCAAGACCATTGCCGACGATACAGATGATCGTCTGGTCCTTGTCGACTTCGATGGATCCCAGGCCTTTTAGCTCTTCTTCGATCTGGGGAAGCGACCGTGCATCATCGATCGTTACCGACACGGCAACTTCCGATGTGGACACCATGTCGATGGGGGTCTTATATTTCTCGAATACCTCGAATACCTTCCGGAGAAACCCGTAGGCCAACAGCATCCGCGACGACTTCACATTGATCGCGGTGATGCCATCCTTGGCGGCAATTGCTTTGAACTGTCCCCGGGTTCCTTTGTCGGATATCAGGGTACCGGCGGCCTTTTCATCCATGGTGTTCTTCAACCTCACGGGCACGCCATAGCGTTGGGCCGGGACGATGGTCGAAGGGTGGAGGATCTTCGCACCGAAGTAAGCAAGCTCCGATGCTTCATCGAAGGTGAGCTCTGCGATGGGGAATGTTTTCTTAACGATGCGGGGATCGTTGTTGTGCATCCCGTCGATATCGGTCCATATCTGAATTTCCGTGGCGCGAATGGCTGCACCGATCAGCGATGCGGTGTAATCGCTTCCGCCACGTTTCAGATTGTCGATCTCATTCATGTGATTTCTGCAGATATATCCCTGGGTAACGAGTATATCGACGTTGCCCAATGTATGGACGAGAGGCTTCAGCCGTTCGCTGATCTTCTCGAGCTCCGGCTCGTTGTTCTCATCGATCGACATAAAGTGCAGTGCGGGTAGCAACCTCGAGGAGATCTTACGCTCCTGCAGGTGATGATAGAAGAGCTCTGTCGAGATCAGTTCACCTTGCGCAAGAAGCTCGCGGTAGCTGCGGTCGTCGAAGCGGCCGGCAGCCAGTAAGCGGAAGAGGCTGAAGTAACGGCTGACGATCTCCTGACCGATAGCCTTGTAGGCTTCTGTAGAGAACAGCTCCTTTATAAATGCTTCGTAATGTTTTTCGAGCTCATTGATCTCGCGTGCAGCGCCTTCCGGACTTTGAGAAAGCAGGAAGTCGCCGATCTTGACCAGCGTGTTGGTGGTTCCGCTCAACGCAGAAAGTACAACGATCTTCTTACCCGGTGTCGACAGCAAGAGGTCTGTAATTTTTCTCATCCGCTCGGGCTTGCCGACAGATGTACCACCGAATTTTAATACTAACATAAGGGCGGTAAATATAAAAAAAAGGGGCCAGAGGCCCCTTAATCTATCTACTTAATTGACTTACTTCTTGTCTTTCACTTCTTCGTATTCTACATCGGTTGTGTCGCCTCCTGGCGTGCCACCCGTGTTCTGATTTCCACCAGTATTGGTATTATTGGTGTTACCGGCGTTCGTGTTAGCTCCCGGGTTTGCCTGGGCTCCACCCTGGTACATTTCCTGGGCTGCCCCTTGCCATGCGGTGTTCAGCTCAGTCATAGCGGAATCGATTCCGGCGACATCCTGTGCTTTGTGAGCGGCCTTGAGCTTTTCGTGAGCGGCCTTGATCAGGTCGGAATTGGTTGCCGACAACTTATCGCCGTAGTCTTTCAATTGTTTCTCGGTCTGGAAGATCATTGAGTCAGCCTGGTTGATCTTCTCGGCACGTTCTTTCACCAGCTTATCGGAATCTGCATTGGCTTGTGCTTCCTGCTTCATCTTCTGGATCTCGGCGTCCGTGAGTCCGCTCGATGCTTCGATACGGATCTTTTGTTCTTTACCGGTGCCCTGATCCTTCGCTGAAACATGAAGGATACCGTTGGCGTCGATATCGAATGTTACTTCGATCTTCGGAATACCACGAGGTGCGGGGGGAAGCCCGTCGAGGTGGAACTTACCGATGGTGCGGTTGCCGGCTGCCATAGGACGTTCGCCCTGGAGCACGTGGATCTCTACTGAGGGCTGGTTGTCGGCCGCAGTCGAGAAGGTCTCCGATTTCCTGGTAGGGATCGTAGTATTGGATTCGATTAGTCGTGTCATTACGCCGCCCATGGTTTCGATACCGAGTGAGAGGGGAGTGACATCGAGCAAGAGTACATCTTTCACTTCGCCGGTGAGTACACCGCCCTGGATGGCTGCACCTACTGCAACAACTTCATCGGGGTTTACGCCTTTCGAAGGTTTCTTGCCGAAGAACTTTTCGACTTCGTCCTGGATCCTGGGAATGCGGGTCGAACCACCGACGAGGATCACTTCGTCGATCTCCGACAGCTTGATGCCTGAATCTGCGACAGCCTTGCGGCACGGCTCGAGAGTCCTGCGAATGAGGTCGTCACAAAGTTGTTCGAATTTGGCGCGGCTGATCTTCTTCACAAGGTGTTCGGGTACTCCGTCGATCGATGTGATGTAAGGAAGGTTGATCTCCGTTTCTTGTGAGCTGGACAGCTCTATCTTCGCTTTTTCAGCTGCTTCCTTCAGGCGTTGCAATGCCATCGGGTCTTTTCTGAGGTCGATGTTACGGTCGGCCTTGAACTCATCGGCGAGCCAGTTCATGATGCGGGCATCGAAGTCATCACCGCCAAGGTGAACGTCACCGTTGGTGGATTTTACTTCGAACACACCGTCGCCGAGCTCGAGGACGGAGATGTCGAATGTACCACCGCCAAGGTCGTACACTGCGATTTTCATGTCTTTGTTTTTCTTGTCGAGACCGTAGGCGAGGGCTGCTGCTGTGGGCTCGTTGATGATGCGTTTTACATCGAGGCCTGCGATTTGGCCGGCTTCTTTGGTAGCCTGGCGTTCTGCATCGTTGAAGTAAGCGGGAACGGTGATGACGGCTTCTGTCACGGTGGTTCCGAGATAGTCTTCCGCGGTGCTCTTCATCTTCTGAAGGATCATCGCCGAGAGCTCTTGCGGAGTATAATGCCTGTCGCCGATCTTAACGCGGACGGTGTCGTTAGACCCATTCTCAACGCCGTAAGAAACCATTTTCTTTTCTTCGCTGATGTCGGTGAATTTCTTGCCCATGAAACGCTTGATGGACGATATGGTGTTTTTGGGATTGGTGATTGCCTGGCGCTTAGCCGGATCGCCCACTTTACGTTCGCCTTTGCCGTTGTCGAGGAACGCAACGATCGACGGAGTTGTCCGGCGACCTTCGCTATTTGCTATGACCACCGGCTCACTGCCTTCCATGACAGCAACGCACGAGTTGGTGGTTCCTAAGTCTATTCCAATGATCTTTCCCATGTGTTAAAAGTCAGTTTAGATGTTTTTGCCTGTTTCTTCCTGCCAGTACTCAATGATTATACCAAGAGGGAATAAGGCGTAGAATATGACATATTGACAGAGAAGTGTAGAAAATGCGGGTGTTTGGAGGTGGAAAATGAAGCGGTCACAAATTGTGACCGCTTCGGCTACGACTTGGTGCGACCGGCCTGGCGGAAGCCGATTTCAGTTGAGGAGTGGCTGTTGAGCAAATAATTCAGAGCCTCGTGGATGTCTTTGAACTTGCGATTCATTTGCTTTTCCAGAGCATTGACGCGCTGAAAAAGCTCTTGATAATTCGTAATGTGCTGGCGCAGGATCACGAATGCACGCATGATAGCGATGTTGACGTCAATTGCCCGGTCGCTTTTTAGGACCGAGGAAAGCATGGCTATCCCTTGTTCTGTGAAGGTATACGGAAGGTATTTTCTTTTGAGAGAATCAAAGGTCACAAATTGTGACCTTTCGTTTTCAGCGTCTAAAATGGCCATTTGTGTCTTCAAGTGATTCCATTCTTTGCCGGTGAGCTGAATCATAAAGTCCGCCGGGAACCTCCGCAGGTTTCTCTTGACAGCTTGGTTGAGGATTTTGGTTTCCACTTCATACAGTTCAGCCAAATGAAAATCCATCATCACGCGAAACCCGCGTATGTTGAAAATCCTGTTTTGAATAGGTTGTAATTCCATAATGATATAAATGATATGAAAGTCCAATTTCACCCTTCTCACTTTCTGCCTGAAATTTCACATGTACGGTTTCCCTGATCATTTTTGCAAAAAAATATCGCCTCAGGGAATACACTTACAACCACACTACCACCCCACATTTTTTAGTTAATTGGAGGTTCATCCAAATGATACCCTCACTTTACCACTCACGCCACCTCGCCATCGATCTCGGTAACAACAACACCTTGTTATCCGACTGCGATCAGCTGCTACTTTCCGAACCCTCCTACATCGTGTTCGACGCCAACACCAACAAAGTGAAGGCGATCGGCGGCCAGGCATTCGACATTTTTGGAAAAAATAACGAAGACCTTAAACCGGTTCAGCCGCTTAAGTGGGGAGTGATCGCCGACTACAATTCAGCCCACGCGATGATTGCCGGCATGGTGCAAAAAATATTCAAAAAGAGAAGTGTATTCTCAGGATACAACGAGGTCATCGCCGGTGTGCCATACGCCGCAACGGCTGTCGAGCAACGGGCGCTCCGCGAAGTGCTGGCACAGTTCGACTCCAGGAAATGTCACCTCGTGTATGAACCAATTGCCGCAGCGTTGGGGATGGGACTCAACATCCGTGAGCCCGAAGGGAAAATGGTCATCGACATCGGAGGAGGAATAACCGAGATCGTGATCATTTCGCTATCGGGTGTTGCCGTGTTCCGTTCGATCAAGGTAGCCGGCGACACTTTCACAGAGAACATCCAGGATTATCTCCGGAGAAAATATAACCTGCAGGTCGGTTGGAAAACAGCCGAGCAAGTGAAGATCAAGGTAGGCGTGGTGAAAGATAAAGTTAGCGACATGCCCGAGCCCATGCAGGTGAAGGGCAAGGACCTGATGCTTGGGCTACCGGTGGAACGCAGGATCACTCCGCAGGAGATCCTCAATGTGCTCGACAAACCTTTCCGTTTTATTGAAGACCAGATCATACAGGCATTGGAAGTCTGTCCGCCCGAGCTCTCGGCCGATATCTACCAGAACGGACTTCACGTTACGGGCGGTGGAGCGTTGCTGAAAGGTTTAAAACAGAGATTGGAGAATTCAATACAGGTACCGGTAACCCTCGACCCTACACCACTTTTGTCCGTATCGAAAGGCATATCCAAAGTGCTGGCAAATCCTAAACAGTACGCGGCCATATTGATGTAAAGGCGCGATAGGGTTATACCCCTTATATTTTATTATTTTTGCGGCCTTCAATGACGCTGGAACAGGAAATAGAAAAGAGAAGGACGTTCGGGATCATCAGTCACCCCGATGCCGGTAAGACGACTCTTACCGAGAAGCTGCTGCTCTTCGGAGGAGCGATACAGAAGGCCGGCGCCGTAAAATCTTCGAAGATCAAAGACCACGCACGAAGCGACTGGATGGAGATCGAAAAGCAACGGGGAATCTCTGTCGCCACCTCGGTGATGGGGTTCAACTACAATAACATTAAGATAAACCTCCTCGATACGCCGGGTCACCAGGACTTCGCCGAAGATACTTATCGCACACTTACGGCCGTCGATAGTGTTATCATGGTGATCGATTGCGTGAAGGGTGTGGAAGCGCAGACCGAGAAACTGATGGAAGTCTGCCGCATGAGGAGCACGCCGGTGCTTTGTTTTATCAACAAGCTCGACCGTGAAGGTCGCGATCCGTTCGACCTGCTGGATGAGATCGAGGAAAAGCTTCGTATCAAGGTCAGGCCGTTGAGCTGGCCAATCAGCATGGGAAAAACATTCAAAGGCGTATATAGCCTTTATGAAAAGAGCCTTCATCTTTTTACGGCCAGTAAGATCAAGGTCGAAGAAGGAATCGAGGTCTCCGACATACACAGCAGTGAGCTTGACAAACTCGTCGGTGAAAATTATGCGAAGCAGCTCCGGGCAGATGTGGAACTGATCGAAGGTGTCTATCCGGATTTCAATGTCGAGGAATACCTGGCAGGTTATGTGGCGCCGGTGTTCTTCGGCAGCGCGGTGAACAATTTCGGTGTAAAAGAGCTGCTGGACACCTTTATCCGTATCGCTCCTCCTCCGATCCCGCGTGAAACGACGACGAGGACTGTGGAACCGGACGAGAAAAAATTCTCGGGGTTTGTGTTCAAGATCCACGCCAACATGGATCCGAAGCACAGGAACAGGATCGCATTCATCCGGATATGTTCAGGAAAATTCGAGCGGGGCAATAATTACTACCACGTCCGACAGGCCAAGAGTCTCAGGTTCTCCAATGCCACCGCGTTCATGGCGCAGGATCGCGAGACCGTCGAAGAAGCGTGGCCCGGCGACATTGTCGGTATTTACGACACGGGTAACCTGAAGATTGGTGATACGCTCACGGAAGGAGAGAAGATGACCTATACCGGCATCCCGAGCTTCTCACCGGAGATATTCAAAGAAGTAGTGAACAAAGATGCGCTGAAGACCAAGCAGCTCGAAAAGGGACTGGTACAGCTGATGGAAGAAGGCGTGGCTCAGTTGTTCACCTACCAGCTCGGAAAACGAAAAGTAGTCGGTGTGGTTGGAGCCCTGCAGTTCGAGGTGATCCAGTTCCGTCTAAAACACGAATACAACGCGACAGTGGAGTTTGTCGGTCAGAATATTTACAAGGCATGCTGGATCAGCAGTAAGAACCCGCAAAAACTGGCGGAGTTTATCGATTCCAAGCAACGGCACATTGCCGTGGACAAAGATGAGAAGCTGGTGTTCATGGCGGAGACGAAGGCGTGGCTACAAATGGTGCAGGAAAATTTTCCGGAGATCTCGTTTCACTTTACGTCGGAGTTTAAAGAATAGCGCCTGGCGGCGCGTTGTTGCTCACGGAAAACACGGAAAGCACGGAAGCTTCTTCAATATAGAGCTGAGCTAACTTAGCGTTTTGCTTTTATTCCGTGTTTTCCGTGAGAAAATCATAAATGAGCCTCGAAACCGTCGCCATTGTTTTGACTCCAGCTTCCTCGTCTTCCAAAGAATCAGAAAGCAAAACCAGCACATACTTCCTTCCATCCGGCAGAATGACCAATGCAGAATCGTGGTGAAGCCCGGTTATCCATCCCGTCTTGTGGGCGACCTTTACGTCTTTCGGAAGCCTCGCGGGAATAATGTCATTGAATTTCTGGTCAAGGAGGATATTGATCATGTCTTCGGAACCTTCGACCTTTCCATCGCTGATAGCGGAGAATATCAACATAAGGTCGTAGGCGGTGACCTTGTTATTTAAGCCTGCCCGGAATGCCTTTCCATCTTCAACACCGCGAAGTACCAGGATATCCTTGGCGCCGAGGTCGCGCATCGTTTGCGTAACATTCTTCGCGTCGACCAGCTCGATGAGAATGTTGGTAGCGAGGTTGCTGCTGAGAATGATCATTTTATAAACAAGCTCCGAGATCGGACGCTTCTTACCGGCAAATGTGTATAGCTCCGACTCACTATCGCTTTCGGGCGATAACGAAAATGTGCTGTCGACAATACTGTTGAATTCTGTCTTTACCAGTATGGAGTCCGACAACGAAAATTTTCCGGCGCCGGCTTGCTTGTATAGCTCGATCATGACCGGTGTTTTCATTGTACTCGCGGCGTGAAATAAACGGTGTTCATTGATGTGTATTTCCTGGCCTGTTTGAAGATCCCTGAAGGACAACGCAAAATTTCCTTTGGCTTGATTCAGAGAATCGGTCAGTTGTTTTGTGAATGAAGCGACATCGGGTTTGCTGCTACACGAGAAGACACAAAGCAGCACGATGGACGTCAGGAGAATTCTCATTGGTTTTGTTTGGAGTAACCGGCAGCCTAAATTACAAAAGATTTAACATGTCGGATCTCCACATTTTGTTTGAAGACAATCACCTGGTTGCGGTAAACAAACGCCCCGGTGTTCTTGTACAGGGCGATGTGACGGGCGACGTACCATTGTCGGAACTCGTCAAAGATTATATCAAAGAGAAGTACAGCAAACCCGGTGCTGTGTTCCTCGGTGTCGTTCACCGGATCGACCGGCCTGTGAGCGGCGTCGTAGTTTTTGCCCGCACTTCAAAGTCACTGGAAAGGATGAACGAGCTGTTTCGCAATCGCGAGACTAAGAAGATCTATTATGCGATCGTTTATGGCAAACCGCCGCGGCCGGAGGATACGCTGGTCCACTGGCTTGTGAAAGACGAGACCCGTAACAGAACAACGGCATACAAAAGAGAGTATGTCGGAAGCCAGAAGTCGGAGCTATCGTACCAACTGGTTCGGCATTCCGGTGGCCGTTCGTTGCTGGAGGTCAGACCGGTGACGGGCAGACCTCACCAGATACGGGCTCAACTGTCGAACATCGGGTGCCCGATTGTGGGTGACGTGAAATATGGAGCGGAGATGCCAAACGATGATGCAAGTATTTGTCTTCACGCGGGGAAGCTTCACTTTGTTCATCCGGTTCGTAAAGAAGAGGTTACGATTGAGGCGGGTTTTCCGCAAAATCATTTGTGGGATGCTTTCCGCTAAGGCTATCTTGCGCACCAATAATGGGCGACGTGCGATGTGCGGGGTGCGAGGAAGCTCCCGAATTTGACTTTTCATTTCATCGCACCCCGCACATCGCAATATGAACTGGCTGGATAGACTTAAAGATCGCTGGAAGGTTGGAAGCATTTTCCAGGTTATCGTCATTCTCATCGTTTTCTCGTGCACCGGGTTTACCGTACTTTTTTTGAAGCGCCCCCTCTTTGCTTACTTGTTTGAAGCCGGAGACGTACCTGTTTGGGCCACAGTTGTTTATTACATCCTGATCCTTCCGGTGTACAATGTATTTCTCCTGTTTTATGGGTTTGTCTTTGGCCAGTTCCAATTTTTTTGGAACTTCGAGAAGAGGTTCTTCGCCCGAATAACCGGCAATTCAAAGCGTAATAATCAAGAAAACTAAATTGATCCATATGAAAATTCGTGTACTAACCCTGGCATGTGTCACTTTGTGTGCAGCTTGTTCTGCCCCCAAAATGGCATACAAGTTCAATTATCATGACTACAACGCCGGGCGCAAGGTGAAAGACGTTAAGCAGGAAGTTGCATCCAATCCCGGACCCGCACCTGTTGTTGCTGAAGAGCTGGTGGCAATGGAATCCGTCACGGAGACCACTACTATTTCCATCGAGTCGGTGGAAAAACCGGTTGTGATAGCACCGGAGAAAAAGACATACGAAGACATGTCGAAGAAAGAACGCCGTGAGCTTCGCCGTGAATTCAAAAAGGAGATCAAAAGCATCATTAAGAAAAAAGACGGTGTCAATTCCGTGGAGGCGACCAAGGCCCTGGATAAGGACCTCAAGCTGGCCGCTATCTTCGGAGCGGTTGGTGTCGTCGGTCTGATACTGGGAGGCGCGAGCGGCGCTTTTTGGATTATCGGCGGGATAGCAATGCTGATTGGGGTTGTTTTCTTTGTCAGATGGCTAATAAGGCAGTAATCACTGCGAAAAACATTAAGAAAAGGGGCCTGACGGCCCTTTTTTTGTTTCTCACGGAAAAGACGGAAAGCACGGAAGGCCTCGAAAAAAGCTTCGGGATTTTTCCGTGTTTTCCGTGTTTTCCGTGAGAAATTTTATTTTTGCCACGCTGAAAAAATCATGAACATCACCATAGAAAACCTTTCTAAAAAATACGGTCCCCAGAAGGCCGTGGACGGATTGTCTTTTGAAGTGAAGACCGGCGAGATCCTGGGTTTCCTCGGACCAAACGGAGCCGGGAAAAGTACCACCATGAAGATGATCACAGGATACGTCGGCATCGGCGAGGGCTCGGTGGTCATCGGTGACAGATCGGTTGCGGACTATGGCGACGAGGTGAAGAAACACATCGGCTACCTGCCCGAGAACAATCCCCTTTACCTCGACATGGCCGTGATCGATTACCTGGAGTTTTGCGCAGCCCTCCAGGGTGTGACCGGGGACAGGATTGCAGAACGCGTCAGGAAAATGGTGAAGGTCTGTGGACTGAACGCCGAAAAACACAAGAAGATCGGGGAGCTCTCGAAGGGCTACCGTCAGCGTGTCGGACTGGCGCAGGCGATGATCCACGACCCGGAAATACTGATCCTCGACGAACCTACCACCGGTCTCGATCCTAACCAGATCGTGGAGATCAGGAATCTGATACGTGAGCTCGGTAAAGAAAAGACCGTGATCCTCAGTACGCACATCCTTCCTGAAGTGGAAGCCACATGCGACAGGATACTGATCATCAATAAAGGAAAGATCGTTGCCGACGGTACCGCGGAAAACCTGCGTCGTCAGGCCGAAGGACAGGAGATACTGAAAGTCAGGATCGAAGATGCAACGGCAGACACGATTCAATCGGAGCTCAGGAAGATAAAGACCATCCAGCGGCTCGACATGATCGATAAGAACCTTAATCGCTTTGAAGTTCAGAGCAACCCCGGGACAACGTCGGGCCGTGAGATCTTTATGCTCTGCGTACAAAAGGGCTGGGTGTTGTCGGAGATGACCCCGCTCGAAACGCGACTGGAAGACATCTTTAGAAATCTAACGCTCAATTAATCCAGGATAACAAACAACCGTGAAGACATCTTCAAAAAAAATTAACCTCAATAATCAACTATGAGTGCTGTTTTGGTGATCGCCAAACGGGAGCTTAATTCATTCTTCGATTCCCTCATGGCGTACATTCTGTTAGCCTTGTTTCTGGGCTTCACAGGATTGTTTACATGGCTGCTGGGCGGGAGCGACGTGTTCTACATTGGACAGGCGACCCTCGCGCAGTTCTTTTCATATGCGAACCTCAGCTTCTTTGTTTTCATACCGGCGCTCACCATGCAGCTGCTGGCGGAGGAAAGAAAGATCGGTACGCTGGAGCTGCTGCTTACGAAGTCCGTCACCGACCGGCAGGTTGTGTACGGGAAGTTTCTCGCGGCAGTATCAATGCTCGCAATCGCATTGTTGTTCACACTGCCGTTTGTGGTCACGATCTTCAGTATCGGTGATGCCGACGTTGGACAGATCGTGAGCGGATACTTCGGACTGTTGCTGACCGGCGCGGCCTTCGTAAGCATCGGCTTATACGCAAGCAGTCTCACCAGCAACCAGATCGTTTCATTCCTGGTTGCGCTGATCATCTCTGTATTCTTCCAGTTCATTTTCAATATCCTGGCGTCGTCGATCCCGGGAGTCGTTGGTGAAGTACTTAGTGACCTGAGTATTACCACACACTTCGAAAGCATTTCGAGGGGAGTCTTGGACACACGGGATCTCATCTATTTCATCTCCGTTATTTTTCTCGGGTTGTTTTTGTCGGAACTGTCATTGACCAAACGAAATCAGTGATCGGCCATGAAGAAGATATACATCACAACCATACTCGTTATTCTCATCGTCATCGTGGTGAACATGCTGTCAACCATGTTTCATTTCAGGCTGGATTTTACGGATGACAATCAGTACACGTTGAGCGATGCGACGCGGGATATCCTCCGTGAGCTCGAAGAGCCCGTAACGATCAAAGCGTATTTCACCGCAAACGTACCACCTTCGATCGCTAAGGGGCGCCAGGATTTCCAGGAAATGCTAGTCGAGTATGCCGCCAAATCCGACGGGTTGGTCCAATATGAGTTCATCGATCCCGCAACGTCTGAGACCATGGAAAATGAGCTTTTGCAGAAAGGTATCCAGCCACGGATGATGACCATGCGCGAAAAAGACCAGGCGAAACAACAAAAACTGTTCATGGCCGCCGTCGTATCGATGGGCGATAAGGAGGAAGTGCTCGGATACATTCCACCTGCCTTCCCGATCGAGTACGGCCTGTCATCGGCAATCAAAAAGATATCTATCGACAATAAACCCGGCGTTGGATTTCTGCAGGGACACGGCGAACCTACGTTGCAGGAGATGGGCGAAGTGTACACGCAGTTGAGTGTCTTGTACAATCCCGTCCCCGTGACCCTCAGTGATACGACTGGCATACCGCCCGACCTGAAAACACTCGTCGTCATTCGCCCGCGCGACAGCGTCTCGAATAATGACTTCAACAAGCTCGAAGCATTTCTGGCTGGCGGAGGACACATGTTGGTCGCCCTCAACCGGGTAGATGGAAACCTTCAAAATGCCCAGGGAGTTCCCGTTTCTACAGGCTTCGAAGCATGGCTGGCAAACAAAGGCGTCATCGTAGAACCGAATTTCATTGTCGATGCCAGGTGTGCATCGGTTACCGTGCAACAGCAAACACCATTCGGGATGATGCAGTCGCAGATGGCATTCCCGTATCTTCCCATCGGCGCGAAATTTACCGATCACCCGATCACGAAGGGTCTTGAAGGTGTTGTGTTCCAGTTTGTCAGCCAGGTGACATTCGCAGGCGACACTTCCGTTCGCTTTACACCGTTGGTGTTTTCTTCGGGTCAGTCTAACGTTCTTGGCGCACCGTTGACTTTCGACATACAGAAACAATGGACGGAAGCCGATCTGCCGATGAGTGATATCGCGATGGCCGGAGCGATCGAAGGACGACTCGCGGGATCGGCAACATCTAAAATGGTGATCATCGGCGACGGAGATTTTCCCGTCAACGGGTCCGGTCAACAAGCGCAACGGCTTTCACCCGACAACGTGAATCTGCTTTCCAACGCGATCGACTGGCTGACCGACGACACCGGTCTCATCGAGATGAGGACAAAGGGCGCCACCTACAGGCCCATCGATGAGATGGAAGAAGGTACCCGTGCAGTCCTCAAGTACACCAATTTTCTTTTGCCCCTGATGCTCGTGCTGATCTATGGACTTGTAAGATTTCAGAGGAACAGGATGCGTCGTTTGAAAAGAATGAGCGAAAACTATGAAGAAGATTAATAACAAGATACTTGCAATCGGACTCGCCGTACTGGTGGGCATCTTTGTGGTGTCGTGGATCTTCCGTTCACCCAAGCTCGAGAGCAACGTCAGGAAAGAACTGGTAAACCTCGACCGGACGAAGATCACGGAAGTTCGGATATCTGCCGCCGATTCGGCGATACGACTCGTGAAAGTGAACGGTAAGTGGAACGTGGTGAAGAACGACATCAACGTTGAAGCGGACTCTGCAGCAGTGTCGCGCATGTTGCAAACCGTTCAATTGATCGAGGCGACACGCATGGCAAGCCGTAAGAAAGAAAAGTGGGCGGAGTTCAAAGTAGACAGCACGGCGACCAGCGTCGCAGTCTATTACGACGGCGATAAAGAGGCTGACTTCCAGGTGGGGCGTTTCGGTTTCAACCAAAGTCCCGGTGGTGGGGGTCAGTTCGGACAAGGGATGGCGCCTTACACCTACGTGCGGTTAAGCGACGAAGATGAAGTTTATATCGTGGATGGTTTCCTTGGAGGAATGTTGCACACGGGATTGAATGACTGGAAGAAAAAGACACCAACGCCCGCCGATACGACGCAGGTCAATTAATTCCTTCCCACCACTCTTCGAATGGTATTGACTCGCCGAGAATGATCGGCTCGCCGATCTTGGGAGTGGTCACGTGTGCACCGTTAGCTTTCGCATGCTTCACGGCCCGTTGGATCGGATCTTTCCACGGGTGATTCGCCAGCGTGAACTTACCCCAATGAACCGGAAGGAACACCGTCGCTTTCAGATCGAGCGCGGCCTGTACGGTTTCTTCCGGCATCATGTGAATGTATGGCCATTGCACATCATACTGGCCGCACTCCAGCATCGCAATATCGAACGGGCCAAACTTTTCCCCGATGTCCTTGAAGGCATTGTCGAAACCCGAATCGCCGCCGATGAATATTTTCTTTCCGCCCGTTTCGAGTACGAAAGACGACCAAAGGGTTCTGTTTCTTGTAAACCCGCGGCCTGAAAAATGCCGCGCCGGTGTCGACGTCAGGTGAATTCCCGCTAACACTTCTTCACCTTCCCACCAGTCGAACTCACGGATCTGTTCGGGTTTCACTCCCCAATGCTCGAGGTGTTGACCTACACCGAGCGGCACGCAAAACAGTTTGGTTTTCTCTTTTAGGATCAGGATCGAATTGTAGTCGAGATGATCATAGTGGTCGTGTGATATCACCACCACATCGAGATCCGGGAACTCTTCCAGCTTATATAATGCCGTACCCGGATAATTCTTCGGCCCGGAATATTGTACCGGTGATGCCCTTTCCGAAAACACAGGGTCGGCGAGTATTTTCTTCCCGCCAATCGAGATGAGGTACGAAGAGTGGCCAAACCAGATAATGGTGGGTTTGTCGGCCGGTATCGCTTTGAGATCTGTTTTCTGGGAAGGCAGTGCTCTTAACGGCGCTATGCCCGGGACGGAAGTGAAGAGTTTCGAGAATAGACCGAAGTAGCTGGCGTCTTCTGCAAGCGCCTTCGTCTCTATCAGGTTTTGAAAAGTGCCGTTTTTGAAATTTGGAGATTTGGAGACGCGTTCGGCGCGCGTTCCGGCCGGGAGCTTTCCGAACGATGTTTGCTGCATAAAGAAAAATATGGTTACGGCGAGAACCAATACGAGGGCTGCCAGTATTTTTAAGGTCTTCCGGAGCATGTTGAAGTATAAGTCGAAAAGAAGCCTGAAATATTGTGCCCCGCCAAAAGCCACGATTCACAAATAACGCGTCTGGCAGGTGGGTCAGCTAGTCGCTAATCCTGGTGTGCGCGTACCGGTAATAGATCACACCGCTATTGCCAAACTGCGCCGAGGGAAGACCCTGGCGATACTGGTATTCGAACAGCCCGTTCCGTTCTTCGGTGCCGGTCACTTCCTTGAAGGACTGCACGTTATTCGTTGAACAGAAGATCGGCCGCGACGCATTGTTCCAGAAAATCCCGATGACCTGGTAGTTAAAACATCCGAACAGCTGCTCATCATCGTCGAGGTTCACAAGGAACGGGTTTTGGGAAGCGTCGTAGTAATAATAGTATGTCTGGTATACATGCTGGTCCGAAATTCTTTTTTCCGTTTCTGACTCTATGTTGTTCTTATTGTCATACACCAGCTCGAACACGTGCTTGTTGATAACGTCATAAAAAGAAGCCGTCTGCGTCGTGTAATCGTAAGAAACCGAGTCTGTAACATACTCCGTATTGTTGTCGAAGCGTGTGACCTTCACCAGCAGGTTGTCTTTATTGAAATAGTATTTTCTGAAATCCTTTTGCCACCGCGAGTCGCCATTGTTCGAGAGACGTGTTAGCAGCGCCGTTCGTTCCTCGGAGTTGTATTTCACCGAATCGAGCTCCCGTCGCACGACGCTGTCGGCATAAGTAGTGTCTTTCGTCCCGCTACCGTGAAAGGTCTCATACAGGATTTTCACCGGCAACGCGCCCGCGTAGGTCACGGTGTGCTTCACGCCAGCGGTGTTCACCTCGGTGGTGAGTAAAGTATAGTTCTTGTCTGTTTCGCAGGAACACAGTAGCAAAGCAACTCCCAAAGCACCAAAAAAGACCTTCATCGACCTGTCGCGTTCGTAATCCGGGGTGAATACAATCTACAATTTAGCAAAAATGGCGTATAAACGGAGACGGGCTGATTTACTTAGCAAATATGAAAATAATCATTACATTTACATTTGTTAAGTAAATGAGACCACCGAAAAACACTATTCGATTTCTCCGCTGGTTTTGTCGTGAAGACTTTGTCGAAGAGATCGAGGGCGACCTCACGGAGATCTTCGAAAAGGAGACTGTGACGAACCCTCGTCTCGCGAAATGGAAATTCAAGTGGCGGGTTTTCAAGTATCTCCGTCCCGAATTCATCAAGGCATTCCGGAACAACCGACCTACAATTTCATTTCATATGATACATCACATCCTGCTCGTCGCCTTCCGTAATTTCTTACGGTACAAAAGAATATTCGTCATCAATCTGGTGGGGCTTACCGCGGGACTAACTTCTGTCCTGTTGATCTATTTGTGGGTGCAGGACGAATTGTCCATGGATCAGTTTCACGAAAACAAGGAACGGTTGTACCAGGTGAAGCGTCATACGACAGGTCCGGAAAACACCATCGAGACCCACGAAAGCAACTCGGTGTTATTACCGGATGCGTTGAAGGCTGAGCTGCCGGAGGTCGAGTTTGTGGTGCCGTTCCGGCCCGGTCCGCCGGCGACCGTTGCAATAGGAACCGACCGAATAAATGCTACCGGCGCGTTTGCAGGGAAGGATTTCTTCAAAGCATTCACTTTCCCGGTCATCCAGGGTGACATCAACACAGCGCTGGAAGGAAAATACAACATGGCGATATCCACGGACCTCGCACAACGGCTCTTTGGATCCGTCCCCAAATGCATCGGTAAGCCGATCAACTGGGACCTTCAGCACTTCGGGGGTGACTTTGTGATAGCTGCGGTTTTCGAAAAATCACCTGAGTCGTCGGAGGCATTCGACTTCCTGGTCACCCATGAGATGTTCCTGGAAAAGAACCGCATGGACGTAAACTGGAACAGCAATCCGATCGTGGTGAACCTTACGCTTCGCGAAGGAACCGATGTGATTGACTTTGGTCTTAAGCTCAACCGGCTTTATCAATCGAAACGCCAGGCAGAAACCGACAGGCGGGCAGATTCGATGTTTCTGCAACGGTATTCGGAAATCTATTTACACAGTCGCTATGAAAACGGGACGCTTTCAGGTGGACGCATCGACTATGTTGTGCTTTTTTCTATCGTCGCGATCTTCATACTGGCGATAGCATGCATCAATTTCATGAACCTGTCCACCGCACGGGCGCAATGCCGGATGAAAGAGATTGGAATAAAAAAGGGGATGGGTGTACAAAGAGGATCACTGATCTTTCAACACCTCTCTGAGTCGGTAGTGATGTCTCTGTTCGCATTGCTGATTGCGATAGGTGGGGTAATCCTCTTATTGCCGGAGTTCAACCTGATCGCCGGTAAGCAACTTGTACTCGCAGGCGACTGGAAATTGCTCGGAGCGGCGTTCACTATCGCGTTGCTTACTGGTCTGATCGCCGGGAGTTATCCTGCACTCTATCTATCTGGTTTCAAACCGGTAGAGATAATGAAGGGAAAGTTTACGTCGTCGAAGTCTGAGCGCTTTGTACGAAAGGGTTTGGTGGTCTTTCAGTTCGTTACGTCCATTGTCCTGATCATCGGAGTTGCTGTTGTCTACCGGCAGCTTCAGTTCATTCAGTCCTGGGATCTTGGGTATCACAAAGACAACGTGATGCTGATCCAACGGCAGGGAGAGCTGAATAATCGCCTCGACTCATTTCTGGATCGGGCAAAACAGATATCGGGGATACAAGCCGCATCAAGCATTGGCGCAAGCGTCACGAACAACACATCGTCATCCTGGGGACACACATGGGAAGGGCAGAAGGAAGGCGGAGAAGAAATTGAATTTATCGGAGCCGCTGTCAATTTCGGGCTCATTGAAGCCCTCGGTATCGAAATGAAGGCAGGACGTTCGTTTTCAGAAAAGCTCGGAGACAATAATGCCCAGGTCGTCATCAACGAAACGGCCGTAAAGAGAATGGGTATCACCGACCCGATCGGTAAATGGATGGAACTTTTCGGAGGCAGGCGCGAGATCATTGGAGTAATGAAAGACTATCATTTCCAGTCGCTATATGCGGGGCTGAAACCGCAGTTCATGCTGATAGGGCCCCCGCACACCAACACGATTGTTTTAAAAGTCGCAACAGGTTCGGAACAACAAACCATCGAAAGCATCAAGACCCTATTCAAAGAGTTTAATCCCGGTATGCCATTCGAGTTCACATTTCTCGACGACGAGTACCAGGCGCTCTACCTTTCCGAACAGCGTGTATCGAAGATGGCACAGTACTTCGCGTGCGTGGCCGTCGTGCTTTCGTGCATGGGACTGTTTGGACTCGCGGCATTTTCCGCAGAAAGGAGGATGCGTGAGATCAGCATCCGGAAGGTTCTCGGCTGCAGCGAAGGGCGCATCATGCGCATGCTGACCTTCGAATTCGCTTTTATGGTGATCGTTGCCTCGGTGATTGCATTGCCTTTAGCCTGGCATTATTCAAATAAATGGTTGGGGACATTCGCCTATCGGAGCACGCTACCGTTTTGGTTGTTCGGGATTACCGCCATAGCCGTACTATTGATCTCCCTCCTGACCGTAGGAGCCCAGGCGGTCCGGGCGGCCCGGATAAATCCAGCCGAAAGCCTCAAGGCCGAGTAACAAAAAACCCCGGTCGTTTGAGGGCAACCAGGGTTTGGACTTTCTTTAGATTATATAATCAGCCCTTCACGCCGTCGGCCAGCACGATCACTTTGTTCTTCAGTACTTCAACAACACCGCCGGTGATGTTCACCTGCGACGTCCCTTTATCGGCAGTTTTATACTCCACCACGCCTTCTTTCAAAAGACTTACCAGCGGCGCGTGATTGTTCAATACCTGGAACGACCCGTCGGAGCCGGGAAAAGTAACGATAGCCACTTCTCCTTCGAAAACCTTCTTGTCGGGTGTGATGATCTCTAAGTGCATGAATGATTATTCTCGATTCTTGATTATCCGTTGGCTTCTGCCATGAGTTTTTCTCCTTTCGCCTTCGCCTGTTCGATCGTACCAACCAGGTTGAATGCTGCCTCAGGGAGGTAATCGTACTCGCCATCCATGATCGCAGTGAAACCTTTGATGGTGTCCTTGATGTCCACCAGCTGCCCTTTCAAACCTGTGAAGGCTTCGGCAACGTGGAAAGGCTGCGACAGGAAGCGTTGTACACGACGGGCACGTGCTACAATCAGCTTATCGTCGTCGCTGAGCTCATCCATGCCGAGGATGGCGATGATATCCTGAAGCTCTTTGTAACGCTGCAGGGTGAGCTTCACGCGCTGTGCGCAGTTGTAATGCTCTTCGCCTACGATGTCGGCCCTGAGGATACGCGACGTAGAGTCGAGAGGATCCACGGCAGGATAGATACCGAGCTCGGAGATCTTACGGCTTAACACGGTCGTTGCGTCAAGGTGAGCGAATGTTGTCGCAGGAGCGGGGTCAGTCAAGTCATCGGCAGGTACGTATACGGCCTGCACCGATGTGATTGAACCGTTCTTGGTTGAAGTGATACGTTCCTGCATGGAACCCATTTCAGATGCGAGCGTCGGCTGATATCCTACGGCCGAAGGCATACGTCCAAGGAGGGCCGATACTTCGGAACCTGCCTGGGTGAAACGGAAGATGTTGTCGACGAAGAAGAGGATGTCGCGGCCCTTGCCGGTACCGTCGCCATCGCGGAAATATTCTGCTACCGTAAGACCCGACAGCGCCACGCGTGCACGGGCTCCGGGGGGCTCATTCATCTGTCCAAACACGAATGTAGCCTTCGACTCCTTCAGGCGATCCATGTCTACTTTCGAGAGGTCCCATCCACCTGCGTGGAGTGACTTCATAAATTCGGGACCGTAATCGACGATACCTGCTTCGATCATTTCGCGGAGAAGGTCGTTTCCTTCGCGCGTTCTTTCGCCTACACCGGCAAATACCGACAAACCGGAATATGCTTTCGCGATGTTGTTGATCAGCTCCTGGATCAATACCGTTTTGCCCACGCCGGCGCCACCGAACAATCCGATCTTACCACCCTTTGCGTAGGGTTCGATCAGGTCGATAACCTTGATACCGGTGAAGAGAACTTCGGAAGAAGTCGAAAGGTCTTCGAAGAGGGGAGCGGACCTGTGTATGGGAAGGGATTTGTCACCCTTGGGTTGTTTAATGCCGTCTATAGCCTGGCCGATCACGTTAAAAAGGCGTCCCTTGATGTCGTCGCCGATGGGCATTTTGATGGGGATGCCGGTATCGGTCACTTTCATGCCGCGCACCAGACCCTCGGTACCGTCCATCGAGATGGTGCGTACGCGGTCTTCTCCCAGGTGCTGCTGGCACTCGAGCACTACGCGGGTTCCGTCGCCCTTAGTGACTTCGAGAGCGTCCAGGATGTTTGGGAGTTTCGAGTCTTCTTCGCTGAAGGACACGTCTACTACCGGACCGATTACCTGGGTGATTTTACCGTAATTCGCCATGGGGTATATTCTTCGTTTTTATTTGAGCTATCGAATTGATTATCAATGCCTTTGATAAAGCATCCAGATTGAAAAAATCCGACCGCAAAACTAATGTTTCGCCGCAGGAAATGGCACTAAAATTCAGATTTTTTTAGCCCGGCCGCTGGCCGATTCCTTTCAGTTCGATCCTGAAAGTCGTACCCTGATTCTCTTCGGAGCTCTTCACGTATATCCTTCCCTGGTGGTACATCTCGATGATACGTTTGGCAAGCGCCAGCCCGAGACCCCATCCTCTTTTCTTGGTGGTGAACCCCGGTTTGAAAACGCTGGGAACGTTGCCCTTGGGAATGCCCTTGCCGGTGTCGGAGATGTCGATGAGCACACGGTTCTCGTTGCCGCGGAGGATCTTGATGGCGATTGTGCCCGAGCTGCCCATGGCGTCCACGCCGTTCTTGCAAAGGTTTTCGATCACCCATTCGAACAATGGTGCGTGCACCATGGCCGTGATGGATTCGGAAAGGGTGTAGAGCTCGAAGTTGATCCGCGACGAAACACGGGGCTGTAAATAGGCCACCACGTTTTGTATCAGCGTGTAGATGTTCTCCTCTTTCAGTGTTGGTGTGGAACCGATCGAAGAGAAGCGTTCGGTGACAACCTTCAGTTTCTTGATGTCCTTGTCGAGCTCGTCCGCAATGCCTTTGTTTTTGATATCGGGGTCGTCGCGAAGGACTTCTACCCAGGCCATGAGTGAGGAAAGCGGGGTGCCAAGCTGGTGTGCGGTTTCTTTCGCCAGACCAACCCATACGCGATTTTGTTCGGAAGTCTTCGAATAGTTGAAAGCCAGGTAAGAAATGAAACCGAATATGGCGATCACCGACAACTGGATAAATGGGTAGGCGATCAGCTGCGTCAATAAAAATGAGTTCTTGTAGTAAACGAATTGCTTTCCAAAAACTTCCTGTGTGGTGGGATCTTTCAGCAGTATTTCGATCGGCGGATAAGCGCGCTTCATCTCGTTGAGCTCACGAAGAAGCGCCTCGTTCTTTTTCTTCAGGGACCAGGTCGTATCGATGTCGACATTGTTGTAATCGATGAACTCGTTCTGGTCGTTCATCAATATCGATGGGATAGAGTTGTTTTTATAAACAATCTCTTCCGACACAAAGGAAACGTTGCTGTTCAGCTCGTTGACGGTATACTCGAGCGCCTTTGCATAAAGGGTCACCTGGTTACGCTCCCGCTCCTTAAGCTGTTCTACCAGTACATTTGTATATAACGCAGAGCTGATACTGATAACTACGGACACGACGAGGATCACCCACTTGAGGTTGGAGTTATCTTTGTAGAACTCCATCGAGGCGAGCGATGTCTTAAGTGCCAAAGGAATGTAGGATTTACGATGTACAATTTACGATTTTATCCCGACGTCCAATCGTACGTCGTACATCGTAAATTGTACATGTTATCATCCTTTCATCAGGAACCACTTAGCCAATACCTTGTAATTCACCTTCGTCCCCGACATGAGGATACCGACGCGGTAAATCCTTCCTGCCACCCACGTTGTGAAGATAAATCCGGCTATCAGCAGTACCATTGAAAGTGCTAATTGCCACGCTGGAACATCGGAACCAAGCCGGCCCATCATCGCAATGGGAGAGGTAAAGGGAATGATCGAGAGCCAGACACTCACGGGACTGTCCGGTTCGCGGAGGATGAATACAAACAAGCTCATGTAGGAGATCAGCAGAGGCAGCGTCACGGGAAACATGAACTGCTGGGCTTCGGCCGGGCTATCTACCGCCGAGCCTACGGCCGCGAACAGAGCTCCGTAGATCAAATAACCGCCGAGGAAGTAAAACAGAAAGCAGAAGATGATGTAGAACCATGGCAGGTTCAACAGCTCTGCTACTTTCGCCAAACCGCCGGTCTGTTGTACCGCGTCGACCCCGCCACTATCGGCCGAAACTCCCGCAAATTTGAGTGACAGCAATGTGAGGGAGGTCATGAGAATGATCCAGATCAGGAACTGAAGCAATCCGACTGTTGCAAGGCCGAGTATCTTACCCATCATCAATTGAAATGGTCTGACAGAGGATACGATCACCTCCACCACTTTACTTGTTTTTTCTTCTATGATGCCCTGCATGACTTGTGCGCCATAGATGAAGATGAACATGTACATAAGGATCCCGAAGATCATCCCGACCAGGTACAATTGCAGACTGTTGCTTTTCTTTTCAGTGCCGTCGGGCGTCACGCTGATTGTCTTCATCCCTACGTCCTCGTTGAGGCTGTCGAGTGTGCTTCTCTTGATATGGAGACGTTCCATTCTCATGTTCTTCACCTGCTCGCTCAGCATCGCCCGGATATCGCCCTCGTCGTCCATCGTGGGTTGACCTACAGAATACAATGTGATTCCTTCGGGGTTGTTGATGTCAATCTTCGGGATATAAAGCAAGCCGAGATCGTTCGTATGCTGGTATGCTTCTTTTGCAGCCTCGATCGATCCCTCGAAAGGTTTATAGGCATACTTCGATGTATCAGGATGAAACAACCTGGATTCATCGACATAGTAAATGACCTTCTTTGCTTCGTTCTCTGTCGATTTTTTATTTATGAAAATGAGAACCCAGATGATCGCCGGAAAGATCAATGGAATCAGTATCGTCGCCACCAGGAACGATTTTTTACCGACGCGATTCAAAACCTCGCGCTCAATGATCAGTAGAATTTTATTCATGGCTTTCTCCTTTTACGAGACTGATAAATATTTCACTCATGGTCGGCACCTTCTCGATGAAGGAATGAACTTCGGTGATCCCAATAAGATCAGCGAGCAACTGATTAGTCGTCACGGCCGGCCGAGCACGCAATGTGCTGTGATAGAAATTCTCCTCAACCAGTTTTTGAGACACAACTTCGAAAGTGCCATTAGGCTCGAAGTTTCCACGATGGTCTACCGAGAATGTATTAGACTTGAATTGCGCCTTTACAGCTTTCTTCGACCCTTCCAGTATTTTCTCCGACTTGTTGATCAACGCGATGTGATCACAAAGATCTTCCACCGTTTCCATCCTGTGTGTGGAGAAGATGATCGTACAGCCTTTCTGTTTCAACTCGAGGATCTCTTTTGTGATCAGTTGCGCGTTCACCGGATCGAAGCCCGAGAAGGGCTCATCGAGTATGATAAGCCTGGGCTCGTGAAGAACCGTGCTGATGAACTGAACCTTCTGTGCCATCCCCTTCGAGAGGTCTTCCACCTTCTTGTTCCACCAGTCTTTGATCTCGAATTTCTCCAGCCATACCTTGATCCTCGCCAGGGCATCCTTCTTCGAAAGACCTTTCAGCCTTGCGAGGTACACAAGCTGGTCGCCGACTTTGAGTTTTTTGTAAAGGCCGCGTTCTTCGGGCAGATAGCCGATCATGCTGACGTGTTCCGGTTTCAGCCGCTCACCGAACACCCGTATCTCGCCTTCGTCGAGCGTGATGATCTGGTTGATGATGCGGATGAGTGTGGTCTTGCCGGCGCCATTCGGTCCAAGCAGTCCATAAATCGTTTTTTCAGGGATGGTAATGTCCACATTTTTCAAAGCGGTATGTTGTGCATACCGTTTAGTGATCCCTGAGGCTGTTAGTGCTTCCAAGTTGAAGGAGTGATTTTCACGAAGATAAGTATCAAAACCTGCCGATAACTTACAGGCAAATTAAAAAACCCTGACAAAGCCCGGGTTTTTATTGTTTTTCGCGGAAGATTATTTTACCGAGGGAAACGTCCAGATCGAACGTGAGTGCGTTTGTAGCGTCCTTTTCATAAGCAGCATTTGCAAACGTATTTTCCCCGATGCGTTGAAGGCCCTTGCTGAGACTGATGCTGCAAAGCCAGGATTCATTTATTTTCACAAGAACAGGAATTTCTTCATCAGGCAGGTGAATGACAAGGTTGCCGGCGCCGACGCTGCCCTTGACGTGGTTATTGGTCAGTGGCTTGTTCGAAAAATCGAGGTACATGTTTCCGAAGCCCACATCCACCATCACTACTTTCGACTTCGACAGGCTGAGCTGTTTCACATTCAGTGAGCCAACGTCAACCTTAACGAAGAACGTGTCCATCTCCACCTGGTTCCCCAGCCCGGAGCTATAAGAGACATTTACGTCTGCACTTCCCGTTACGATCTTGAGTTTTGTAATAGCCAACCCCGAGAGATCGACGTTGGCGTTGCCCAGCCCATAGACTAGGTCGAGCGAATACGGTTTCGAATCGGTGAGGTATACTTTCCAGAGCTTATCGGTCACTTTCTCATCGCTGCCGAAAACCTGGTTTGAGATCATCTGGCCGACGCCTTTCTGACTCTGCTGTTCGAGGTTGAGCTTTACGAAGCACGTGCCGTCTTTCATTTCTTTCTTGAAAGAATGACCGTATTCTTCGAGGTCCTGGTTGCTGTAGATGTTGAGGATGTCGGCGGCCTGACTGGGGCGGATGTAGCAGTTTCCGACTTTGGCCTTGAGCTGGAGCTCGACGGCGTGACAAGCTTCGGGGCTTTCAACGGTGAATTGCTTTTTGATCTGTCCCCAGCAGCATAAAATGCTTCCGAAGAAGATTAAAAAAGCACATGACAAAAGTTTCCCCATTGTCCGGTTTTTACGATTCGGTTAGTTTTCTGGTTGTCCGGAAGTAATAAAACTGCCGAAATAGCCAAAATCAGTCAGTTACAAACAGTTACAATATGGGTTATACGGGAATACCCCGCCGGGGTTTCCATTATTTTACGCCAGAAAAAGAGGGTTTGGGGATTTAATGTGTCTTGAAAACACAATGGACCGGCGGTTCAAGGTCAAAGATTCCGCGGGTGGAGGGAACAAACTAACCATGGAGACGTCATTCGCTTTCTGATACTGTAACAAATGATCTCTCCATGCTCCGAATGATGCTACCGGTCGGTAGATACCTTGAACCTTGAAAAAAAGACGCCTTCTGAGATCAACTACGCAAAATATTCCTTCATTCTCTCGAAGAACCCCTTCTCATTCGCATCCGGATGCGGCTGGAAATTCGGAGAATCCTTAAGCGATTCAAGCTTCACCTTCTCCTCCGGCGAAAGTTTTTTCGGAGTCCACACATTCACGTAGATCAGCTGGTCGCCTGTGCCGTATCCGTTGAGGTCTTTCAGACCCTTCCCGCGAAGTCTGAGGATCTTTCCGCTTTGCGTTCCGGGATCGATCTTGATACGAACCTTTCCGCCGATCGACGGAACTTCTATCGCCGTACCCAGCGTGGCATCCACAAAGCTGATGTGCAGATCATAGATGATGTTGTTCCCGTCGCGTTTCAGTTGTTTGTCTTCCGCTTCCTCGATCACGATAAGCAGGTCGCCGGGCGCTCCGCCACCGGGAGCCTCGTTGCCTTTACCGGACATGGCCAGTTGAACGCCTTCGCCTACACCGGCAGGTATTTTGACGGATAAAAGATCTTCTTTGGAGACAAGCCCCGAGCTATCGACGCCGGCCGGGCGCTTGTCGACTATCTGACCGGAGCCGCCACAGCTCGAACATGTTGTGGTGGAGACCATCTGGCCAAGCATCGTGTTTACGACCTTACGCATCTGGCCGTTGCCCTGGCAGGTGGGACATTGTTTGAACGTAACACCTTCGGCTCTCACCAACCGGTGTACTTTTATTTTCTTCTCTGCGCCATTTGCGATCTCATCGAGTGTGAGCTTGAGCTTGATGCGGAGATTGGATCCTTTGCGTTGACGCGATCTTCCGCTTCCGCCTCCGAAGAAACTATCGAACGGTCCGCCATCACCACCGAAAATATCTCCAAACTGGCTGAAGATATCCTCCATGTTCATGTGCTGGCCGCCGCCAAATCCACCCTGACCGGGTTTGTTATGACCAAAGCGATCGTATTGCGCGCGCTTGTCGGCATCGCTCAATACTTCGTAGGCTTCGGCAGCTTCTTTGAATTTGTCTTCTGCGTCCTTGTTTCCGGGATTCTTATCGGGGTGATACTGAATGGCTACTTTTCTGTATGCCTTCTTGACCTCCTCGGGGGTGGCGGTCTTCGAAACCCCAAGAATTTCGTAGTAGTCTTTCTTGCTCATCTATTTATGATTTCTCAGCATCCGACGACCACCTTGGCAAACCGGATCACCTTATCGTTCAGCATGTATCCTTTCTCGACCACGTCGACGATCTTTCCTTTTTTGGACTCGTTGGGTACCTGTGTGATCGCTTCATGAAGGTCGGGGTTGAAATCACCCTGAACTTCCATGGTCTTCACGCCGTACTGGTCGAGTATTTTTTTAAGCTTCTGATAGATTAACAAAATGCCGTCAGCTTCTTTGCCACCAATTTCCTTGAGAGACTTTTCGGCCCGGTCGAAATCGTCGACAACAGGTAACAGCGTTTTGATCAGCTGCTCGTTCGCGGAGACGATCAACTCGAGCCGCTCTTTGGCGGTACGACGGCGGTGGTTTTCGAATTCGGCGTAAAGGCGAATGTATTTGTCCTTCGATTCTGCCAATTCGTCCTGCAGTTTGGTTACTGCCGCTTTGGCTTCGCTTTCGGGAGTGGCAGCTTCGGGTGCCTCGGCTTGGTTTTCGGCTGGCGTTTCAACCTTCTTTTCGGCCTCTTTTTCTGTCTGACTGGTGTTTTCCATCAATTCTTCCGCTTTCAAATAATGCGCAAGATGACAAGAATTTTGCCAAAAGGATAAACTAGACACATTGTCGGGCTAGTGAAGGTTCTTCCAGATGAGATCCTTGAGCTCGGTAATACCCTGGTTGGTGATGGACGAGATAAATACCGACTGAACTCCCTTGGGCAGCTCCTTTTTCATAGCCGATTTCAGTTCGTCGTCGAGCATGTCGGACTTCGAAACGGCCAGCAGTCTTTTTTTGTCGAGCAGTTCTGGATTGTACTGTTTCAACTCGTTCAACAACACTTCGTATTCGTCTTTTATGTCCTTTGAATCGGCCGGGACCATGAACAACAAGAGTGAGTTTCTTTCGATGTGACGCAGGAAGCGTGTGCCCAATCCTTTTCCTTCCGAAGCGCCTTCGATAATACCGGGAATGTCGGCCATCACAAACGACTGGTTCTCACGATAGGATACCACGCCGAGATTTGGTGTGAGTGTGGTGAATGCATAATCGGCGATCTTCGGTTTGGCTGCAGACACAACCGAGAGCAGCGTCGACTTGCCGGCGTTCGGAAAACCTACAAGACCTACATCGGCGAGGAGCTTCAGCTCGAGAACGTACCAACCTTCGATGGCGGGCTCTCCGGGCTGCGCATGTTGCGGGGCCTGGTTGGTTGGCGTGGCGAACCATGAGTTTCCTTTTCCACCTCGCCCACCTGCAGCCAGAATGTATTCCTGTCCGTCGTTGTTGATCTCACAGATGATCTTGCCTGATTCGGCTTCGCGTGCTACGGTGCCGAGCGGAACATCGATGATCTCATCTTTACCGGCAGAGCCGGTTTGGTTCTGCCCCTGGCCACCCTCGCCCGCCTCGGCCCGGATATGCTTACGGTATTTTAAGTGGAGGAGCGTCCAGATCTGTGAGTTGCCTTTAAGAATAATGCTGCCGCCGCGTCCTCCTTCGCCACCGTCGGGTCCGCCGTGTGCTACGAATTTCTCGCGATGAAAATGAAGGCAGCCAGCTCCACCAGCTCCGGAACGGGCGTGGAACTTAACGTAGTCTATGAAGTTCGGTGAGGACACACTTTAGATATTTTTATCGATCACCGTACAGATGCTATTGAAGATATCATCAATTCCGCCAATTCCCTTAACTGTAACAAGCCGTCCCTGGTTCTGGTAAAAGGGCAACACATGTACTGTCTTGGTAAAATACTCGGTGATACGTTTGTTTAATTTTTCTTCTTCGTCGTCGGCGCGGCTCTCCGTCGTTCTTCTTTTTGCAATCCGCTTTCTCAGTTCTTCTTCGGTAACATCGAGTGCGATGACGTGATGTATGGCCGTTTCGTTTCCTTTCATGAATGTATCGAGCGCCTCGGCTTGAGCAACTGTGCGGGGAAATCCGTCGAAGAGAAATCCCTTAGCACTGGGGTTCTTGTCGAGCTCTTCCTTCAGCATGGCAATCGTGATCTCGTCGGGTACGAGAGCTCCGCTGTTCATGATCTCTTTTACACGTTTACCCAGGCCGGTATCGTTTTTTGTGTGCCATCTGAACAGATCGCCGGTTGAGATGTGAATGAAGCCGTATTTGGCGATCAGCTTTTCGCTTTGAGTTCCCTTCCCTGCGCCGGGAGGACCAAATAGTACGAGATTGACCATGGGGTAAAGTCCGGTTAAACTGCGAATATAAGAATCCGGATGAAACAAGCCAGACTCACTCCTGTACGTATAGGTCTTTCAGGTTTCTGCCGAGGCCGTCGTAATCCAACCCGTACCCCACCACAAACTCTTCTTCCAGTTCGAAGCCGGTATATTTGACCATGACGTTCTTGTCGCGGGCGGGTTTCTTGCGGAGGAGACTGACGGTTTCGACGGATTTAGCGCCCAGGCCTGTTAACTCGTCCATGATGCGCTGAAGTGTGACGCCCGTGTCGACGATGTCTTCGACAACGATAATATCCTGGTTGAACACGCTTTCGTCGTGCCCGATCAATGACTTGACCTGACCGGAACTGGTGTTACCACTGTAAGAAGAAACTTTTGTGAAAGAAACTCTACAATCGATCGTAATTCTTTTAATGAGATCGGCAGCGAACATGAACGAACCATTGAGAATTGGGAGAAAGACCGGTGTTTTACCAGCGTAATCCCTGTTTATCTCATCAGCAAGTAATTCAATACGCTTCTGGATCTTCGATTCAGGAAGATGCTTCCTGAACTTTAGGTTTTTTATTTGCATAGTGCGAATGCGGCCGCAAACTTAGAAAAATCTTCGCAGTTCGTTTAATAACTTCAACGCGGCGGTGGGAGGATAGATTGAGAAATCAGTTACTTTCTCGTCCAGTTCCTTTCTTATGGTGGTAAAAGCTGAGGATTTCTTTGCAGCGCGAACGATCAATTCATTCAAACTTTCTTCCATCCATACCAGGTGTTGCCGGCTCCGGTTGAGTTTCCAACTACCATTCCCTTCCGCTTGTTGTCTGAACGCAACGATCATCTTCCATATTTCATCCAGGCCCGTTTTTGTATTGCCCGAGCATGTAAGAACTTTCGGGGTCCAGCCGGTTTCGTCCGGGGTGAGGAAATGCAGTGCATGCTGAAGGTCGGCCTGGGCTCGTTTGGCAGCTGCAAGGTTGTCGCCATCGGCCTTGTTGATGGCAATTCCGTCGGCGATCTCTATGATACCCTTCTTGATACCCTGAAGCTCATCGCCGGCTCCGGCGAGCATCAGTAAGAGCACAAAATCCACCATGCCCCTGACGGCGATTTCGGACTGGCCTACGCCCACCGTTTCTACTATAATAATGTCGTAGCCGGCGGCTTCGCACAATAATATAGTCTCACGTGTTTTCCCCGCTACGCCTCCGAGATGTCCGCCCGTGGCAGTTGGCCGGACGAAAGCGTTCGGGTCTTTCGACAGCTCGTCCATCCGGGTCTTGTCGCCCAGGATACTTCCATGGGTCTTCATGCTCGTGGGGTCGACGGCCAATACGGCAACTTTATGTTGTTGCGAGGTGAGGTGCTTTCCAAAGGCTTCGATAAACGTGCTCTTGCCGACGCCCGGAACGCCGCTTATCGCAATCCTGCTCGACTTGCCGCTTAGGGGAAGCAACGATTCAAGCAGCTCGTGAGCCTGTTCGTGGTCGGCGTCGAGCTGGCTTTCGATCAGGGTGATGGCGCGGGCAAGTGCAACCGGTGAGCCTGAAAGAATCCCTTCGCGGTGTTGTTGTGTCGATAGCTGTTCGGCTCGCATAGCAGGTAGGACATCCAAAGCTAAATATTTAATTTTAGGTTACTGGTTGTACCCCTCAAGCATTCAGTTTTATGAAAAAGAAGCTCTGGATCCAAAGTCTTGCCATTACAGTATTTGTATTCTTCATGCTGTGGGTGGCAAACAAGGTCACTGATCTGAAATTGTTTACAGCGTTCGATACGATTGGTCAGGCGATGAGAGACTTTGAATTGACGGATTATGCTTTTTCCAAACTTCGTGAAACTCCAAACGTCGACGAGAAGATAGTGTTAGTAAACTTTGGGAGTATTGACCGCCGCACTCTTGCCCAGGTGATTCAGAAGATCAACACCTATAAACCGCGGGTGATCGGGATCGATGGTTTCTATAATTGTGAAGGGGGTCTCCGGGATAGCATCAACTGCCCGCAACTGCTGGATACACTTGGCAACCTGATGTTGGGTATGAGCATGGCGGAGGCGGATAGGGTTGTGCTCGCAACCAAGCTCATGCAAACGAAGCGAACCGGGAAGATTGATACTGATGTGTACGATTCTCTCGAAGTATCTGACCCGTTATTCATGGAGCACGCTTTTCCGGGCTTTGTCAGTCTTCCGACCAACGCAACCTATCAGGAAGATGTGAAGCTGTGCCGGTCGGTCTTTCCGAAAATCACCGTGAATGGAAAAGATCAATTGGCATTCTCAGTCCAGATCGCGATGCAATACGATTCGGTGAAGACTAAAAAATTCCTTGCAAGAAATAAGCCTGAAGAGCTGATAAATTTTCGCGGGAATGTGGAGGTCAAACAATTGCGTGTTCATAGCGGAAAGGACACATTGACGAATTCCAGTAACTATCCGACCTACTTTTATGCGGTAGAATACGACCAGGTGCTGAGAGATGAGGTCCTTCCAACATTGTTCGAGGATAATATTATTATCCTCGGCTATATGGGCGACTACATGGGTGATCCCTCATGGGAGGATAAGTTCTTCACTCCGTTAAATAGCAAGGTCGCAGGTCGCGCCAATCCGGATATGTTTGGTCTTGTGCTCCATGCCAACGTCGTGGCGATGATCCTGAATGAAGATTATATCAATGAAATTCCGACCTGGCTCCAGTATGCTATTGCATTTGCAGTTTGCTTAATGACGGTATCTCTATTCATTTTTATCGATAAAAAGCTTCCCACCTGGTTCGATGCTTTGTCATTCGTTATCCAGGTGACAGAATTGTTATTGATATCCGCTCTTATCGTCTTTGCGTTTTATTGGTGGAGCCTCAAGCTGGAGCTTGCAGTTGCTTTGGGTGTTTCGGCCCTTGTGGGCCCGTCTTATGACATCTTTAAATCATTTCAAAATGAATACAATAAACGGTTTACCAAAGCGCGCGAACCCGTATAAACCGACCGAAGCCACAGCTCCTCAAATGGAATGTTGGCACGTTTTTTAATATCTTAGTGATTCCAAATTCCCAAAAAACATGAAAAAAGGCAGGTCATTTCTACTAGTTGGTGCATTTATAATGTCATTTTCGGTCGTTTTCGGCCAAGGTGACTATGCTTTCAAGGTATTGGCCAACAAAGGAACCAACGAGATAAAATCGTCGGGCGGAACATGGACGGCAGTAAAAACCGGCGCCAGCCTTAAAGCCGACGACGAATTGAAGTTAGCTGAAAACGCGTATATAGGCCTGGTTCACGTCAGCGGTAAACCGCTCGAATTGAAATCAGCGGGCAGCTATAAAATCGCCGACCTGGCTTCTAAAGTAGCAACAGGAACAAGTGTCCTTAATAAATACACCGACTTTATCCTGAGCAGCAACTCTGCCGAAGCCAAGAAGAACAGGCTCAGCGCTACGGGAGCGGTTCACAGAGGTCCCACGACAATCAAAGTTTATCTTCCCGAGAACAATAAGGCTGATGTATTCAGCTCTACTGCTATCGTGAATTGGGAACGCAACGGCGGCCCATACGTGGTAACTCTTAAGAACATGTTTGACGAAGAGCTCGGAAAATTAGAGACGCCTGAAACAACAATTCAGATAAACCTTGCTGCTCCTGAATATGCTAACGAGTCGGCCATATTGCTCGAAGTAAAGAGCAAGGGCGACGGCAAACTTAAGTCTGAAACTTATCTGTTGAAAAAGCTCAGTACTGCTCAGTCGGAAAAGGTGAAGAAAGATCTTAATGATTTTTCAGCACAGGCTGGTGACGAAACAGCGCTTAACAAGTTCATCCTTGCATCGTTCTTTGAAGAACATAAGTTATACATAGATGCCATCACTGCTTACGAGCAGGCTGTCAAACTGGCTCCCGATGTACCTTCATACAAGGAAGCTTACGAAGAGTTCCTCTTCCGCAATAAGCTGAAAGACGAGAAGCGTTAATCAGAACGATAATTACAACAAGCCCCCGGTCATCATCGGGGGCTTTTTTATTGGCCACAGATTCCTATTTTTGTGTGCTAACCTCTTAAAATCTACCACCATGAGCGTACTGGTTAATAAGGACTCCCGAGTGATCGTACAAGGTTTCACGGGCACGGAAGGAACATTCCATGCCGGACAGATGATCGAGTATGGTACCAACGTGGTAGGAGGAGTTACTCCCGGCAAGGGCGGACAAGTTCATCTGGGCCGTCCCGTTTTCAACACAGTAGCTGAAGCAGTAGCAAAGACCGGAGCCGACGTGTCCATCATCTTCGTTCCACCTGCATTCGCAGCCGACTCTATCATGGAAGCTGCCGATGGTGGCATCAAGGTGATCATCGCCATCACGGAAGGCATTCCCGTAAAAGATATGATGACCGCCAAAAAAGTGGTTAAAGAAAAGAAGGCGACGTTGATTGGACCGAACTGTCCCGGCGTTATCACACCCGGCGAAGCCAAGGTCGGCATCATGCCCGGCTTCGTGTTCAAGAAAGGCAGGATAGGGATCGTCTCGAAATCTGGTACGCTCACTTACGAAGCTGCAGACCAAATCGTGAAAGCAGGTCTTGGAATATCGACAGCTATCGGCATTGGCGGAGATCCGATCATCGGCACTCCTACAAAAGAGGCTGTGGAGCTGCTGATGAACGATCCCGAAACAGATGCTATCGTGATGATCGGTGAGATCGGCGGTAACTACGAACCAGTTGCGGCACGTTGGATCAAAGAAAATGGAAACAAGAAACCTGTCGTAGGTTTTATCGCCGGTCAGACAGCGCCTCCCGGACGCCGCATGGGCCACGCCGGAGCGATCATCGGAGGCGCGGAAGACACTGCAGCCGCGAAGATGAAGATAATGAGAGAATGCGGGATCCAGGTCGTAGAATCTCCCGCATTAATTGGTGAAACAATGGCCAGGGCCCTGGGTAAAAAGTAAGGTTAAAAAACATCCAATACCCAATTTCCAATACCCAATGACCAATTGGGTGTAGCCGACATCATTGGATACTGGTCATTGGTATTGGTTATTAAAGAGAATTAAAAAGCAGTTCTAAAGTCCCTCTCCAGGTAGGCGTTAAGATTATCCAGATTTGAAAATGTATTGATCTTCTCGGGTTCGAGATCGATGTCGTCCTTCGGATACATCACTTCTACGAAGAAGTCTTTTACCATGTACAGGTACACCCTCCGTTCGTTGCGCCACCGCGATCCAAGCATGATGCCTTTTTCGCGTAAAAGTTCGAATTTCCTCTGGTCGGCCAGAAACTTAAAACCAATCTTGAACCACATATCCTTCGTTGTTTTGAGTTTATGATACAAAGAAACGATGTGTAACCGGCACTAAAAAAAGTGGGGAATTTTAGGGAACTAAGGTTTACCGTGCCTGATGTAGGTTATGGGTCGAACGCATGACATTGGGGTAAAAACTTACAGGGCTGAATTCCTCCAATGCTCTTGAACTGACTGATTTTAAGGGCTTTCGAACGGGATTTGACGAAAATGAAGGAAATATTGCGTTAACAGGAAATCGTTCGGGGTACACGGTTCAACGTTCTGGGTTCGTGGTTCTGAGATTCATTGGGTTGAGGGGAACAACCTGACCATGGAGAGATCATTGAGTGCGACGGCGAAACCAAATGATGTCTCCATGCCCGAATGATGCCACACGTCAGCAGATACTCAGAACCTCGAACCCCGAACAATTTAAAGCAGTTCGTTCGCGAGATTAGCAAGCTCCGACCTCTCCCCCTTTTCCAGCGTCACATGGGCATACAACTCATGATCCTTCAGCCTGTCGATCAGGTACGATAACCCGTTACTCTGTGCATCGAGATAGGGCGTATCGATCTGGTGGATGTCGCCGGTGAAAATGATCTTGGTGTTTTCGCCAGCCCGTGTGATGATGGTCTTTACTTCGTGTGGCGTGAGGTTCTGCGCTTCGTCTACGATAAAGCAGATGTTGGAAAGGCTCCGTCCACGGATGTAAGCGAGCGGGGTAATGACAAGCTTCTCGTTCTGCACCATCTCGGTGATCTTGGAATACTCCTTATCCGATTCGCTGTACTGGTTCTGAATGAACTTGAGATTATCCCAAAGCGGCTCCATGTATGGATTCAGCTTCGATTTGATGTCGCCCGGGAGATAACCGATGTCTTTGTTGCTCAGGGGCACGATGGGTCTTGCGAGATAGATCTGTTTGTAGTCACGCTTTTGTTCGAGGGCAGCTGCCAGGGCAATGAGAGTCTTTCCCGTACCGGCGACTCCCTGCATCGACACCAGCTTGATCTCTGGTTTCAGTACGGCGTGGATCGCGAAAGCCTGTTCGGCATTGCGGGGCTTGATACCATAGGCCGATCTTTTCTCCACCTGTTCCACCATGCCGTTGGCGGAGTTGTAAAATGCCAGTACTGATTTCTTTCCGCTCTTTACGATGTAGTAATGGTTCTTCATTGGCTTTTCGCTGCCCAACACATCTTCCGGCGGAGCATAGCCTTTGTCGTACAAAAGATTGATCATCGACGGATCCGCATCTTCAACGAGGCGATTTCCGCTGTAAAGCGAACTGATGTTCTGGATCTTGCCGGTCGTATAGTCCTCTGCGTTCAAGCCGAGGGATTTTGCTTTCAACCGGAGATTAACATCTTTTGAAACCAGGATCACCTTCCGGCCTTTTTCCTGTCGCTGCAAGAGGAGCGCTGCGTTGATAATGCGGTGATCTGCCTTGTCTTCGCCGAAAACTTTGCTGGCATCGACCACACCGTTGCCGCCGGTGTCCATCACCACTTTGAAACGTCCCTTTCCTTTTCCGTTGATCGGGTTCCAGTTGTGGAGCATCTGGTCCTTGGCAAGTTTGTCGATCAGGCGAATGAACTCGCGGGCTTCGAAGTTCTTCGTGTCGTTGCCTTTCTTGAAGTTGTCAAGCTCTTCGAGGACTGTTATCGGGATACCTATATCATGCTCATCGAAGTTCAGTATGCTGTTGTGCTCATAAATTATGACAGAGGTGTCGAGCACAAAAATCTTTTTGTCTTTGTCTTTCTTCGGGGTCTTTACCATCAACTAAAAAATGTAAAAAATGTTAAGAACGTGGATTGATAAATCTAGGGAAATGCTGTCGACAAATCAAAGAGGTTTGTGATTAAAATCTGCTTCGGTGGAATGGCCCAGCAGTCGGTAGTCAGTAGTAAGTGGTACAGAGTCGGGATTTATTGACGGGAATAAGTATCTCCTTTTTCGGTTGGGGTAATCTTCAATACGTTTGCGAGCACAAGGGTGATAAGTTTCTCTGCTGCTGCTTCATAGGACAGGCCGGTGAGAATTTGAAACTCGGGTAAGGTGATGTGTTCTTTTTTATCAAGGTGCTTCATGAGCGCAGATTCGTGATCGCCATAGGTGAACTGGACACTCTTCGCAGACTTACCGCGGCGCACGATCTCACTCATCTCACGGGTGGCTTTCATGCTCATGTCGCGGATGCGGATATAAGTCACCGACTGTTTTTTGCTCACCATGAAAACATGAGGTCGCTGGCGACTGACCGGGATCTCGTACTGAACGACAAACTTCTTCCCCGAAAGGGGGATAACCGTTTCGTTGACGCGAAGTTGAGGACGACAATGTTTCTTCAGGGCCTTCCGGATCACCAGAGATTCTTCTTCAGGATACTTGACACCCGACAGCTCGCCGTCGTCGTTAACTCCCACTAGTACGATACCGCCGGATGTGTTAGCGAATGCGATCATCTCACGGACGATCTGCTCGGGGGAGGACGCGCGGCGTTTGAATTCGAGATGGAGATTTTCGCCGGAAGACACTAATTGTTTCAGGGCGCGCAGTTGGTCTTTGTTGACGGGAAGGGCTTCGTTGAACTGCATGACTTGTTCGTGGTTCAAAGTTCAAGGTTCTGATGTGCCATGGATTCACGGGACTGACAGACCATGGAGAGATCGGAAAGTTAGATATCGGAACATTTGGATGTCTCCATGGTCAGTTAGACCCTACTACATGAAGAGGCTCAGAACTTTGAACCCTGAACAATTCCCTCAGTTCTTCCTATTACCAAACGCCTCATCATCAAAGTCCTCATCCTCTTCCGAGCCCGACTCTTTCCCCTTCGGAATTGTAAACATACTACTCAGCAGATCCTTGAATTGAAGTCCGCTCGTAAGCGGATGCTTGCTGATCATACTGTACTCCGCAAGGCCATGCAAGGCGAATTCCATCAAGAAAAGCTTGATGGGAGCGTCCTGGCCTTTGTGAAACTCATTGACGAGATCGGTCAGACCCGGCACTGTTTTCAGGGTTCGCTCGAAGTCTACGTTGGTCATGTCGTTCAGCAGGTCGATCGTGTTGCCCTCGCTGAACCATTGGGTGATCTTTTTGTACGGACTCTTTTCCTTTTGCTTTCTGAATTTGTCGGGGTCCGGAAAATATGAAATGAACTGTGTGCGGATCGCCTTGCCGATCAGGTTTTGGGCAACGATCCCGGGACCTTCCTGCTCGCCTTCGTAAACAAGCTCCACCTTGCCTGTGATCGCTGGAACTACACCAACGAAGTCAGCCACCCTCACCGCCGTATTTTTTTCGCCGTTGATGATGGTCCGCCGTTCGGCTGCAGCGATCAGGTTTTCGAAAGCCGAAATAGTCAGACGCGCCGATACGCCACTCTTCGAATCCACGTATTCGCTCTTGCGTGCTTCGAAGGCGATCTGTTCGACGAGATCTTTCGCGAGCTCGTTCACCGAAATGGTCTTCCGTTGTACGTCTTGCAATCTCGCTTCCTGTTCGGTGATGCGTTTACCGATGTCGATCGACTTGGGATAATGGGTAATGATCTGGCTGTCGATACGATCTTTCAGCGGCGTGACGATGCTGCCGCGATTGGTATAATCTTCCGGGTTTGCTGTGAACACGAACTGGAGGTCGAGCGGGAGCCTGATCTTGAAGCCGCGGATCTGGATGTCGCCCTCCTGCAGGATGTTGAACAACGCTACTTGTATCCTCGCCTGGAGGTCGGGCAGCTCATTGATCACAAAAATGCATCGGTGTGAACGAGGGATAAGTCCAAAGTGGATAACACGTTCGTCGGAATACGGAAGCCTCAGTGCGGCGGCTTTGATCGGGTCGACATCACCGATCAGGTCGGCGATGGAAACATCCGGTGTCGCAAGCTTTTCTGTGTACCGGTCATCGCGCGGGAGCCAGCTGACTGGAGTGTCGTCGCCTTTCTCCTTGACGATATCTTTTCCGAAGCGTGAGATCGGATCGAGGGGATCGTCGTTCAGCTCAGAGCCTTCGATGATCGGGATGTGCTCGTCGAGGAGCTTGATCATCAGGCGGGCGAGGCGTGTCTTGGCCTGTCCGCGCAAGCCCAGCAGGTTGATGTCGTGGCCTGCGAGGATTGCCCGTTCGAGGTCGGGAATGACGGTCTCTTCGTAGCCCCAGATCCCTTCGAAGACGTTCTGTTTGTTCTTCAGGCGTGCGATCAGGTTTTCGCGAAGCTCTTCCTTGATGGACCGTGATTTAAATCCTGCGGCCTTTAGCTGGCCGAGTGTTTTGATATTTTTTAATTCTTTCATTTCTAATTCTAAAAATTCTTTCTCCTGTTCTTTTTGAAATCCTCAAAGACGAGATTTCCCAATCCCTGCAGGTTACTATAGTAAGCGTTTCCGCTGTTGGCTTTGGTGAATTCTCTCACGAATGCTTTCAGATACGGATCCGAAGCTATCATAAAAGTGGTAACTGGTATTTTGATCTTCCGGAGCTGTGTCGCCAAGGTCAGCGTTTTGTTCAGGATCTTGGGGTCGAGGCCGAAACTGTTTTTGTAGTACTTGATGCCTTCTTTGATGCACGTGGGCTTTCCGTCGGTGATCATGAAGATCTGTTTGTTGGAATTCTTCCGGCGGCGGAGGATGTCCATTGCCAGCTCGAGCCCGGCTACTGTGTTGGTGTGGTAGGGACCGACCTGCAAATACGGCAGGTCTTTTATTTCTATCTGCCACGCATCGTCGCCAAAGACGAGGATGTCGAGCGTGTCTTTCGCGTATTTTTTTGTGATCAGCTCCGCCAAAGCCATCGCTACTTTCTTTGCGGGTGTGATCCGGTCTTCACCGTAAAGGATCATCGAGTGCGAGATGTCGATCATCAGAACGGTGGACGTCTGTGACTTGAATTCATTCTCTACGACTTCGAGATCTTCCTCGGTCATGTTGAACTCGTCGAGGCCGTGATTGATCTGAGCATTCCGGAGCGAGTCGGTCATGGAGATCTGTTCGAGGGTGTCACCGAATTCATAATCCCTCCGGTCGGTCGTGGTCTCGTCGCCTCGTCCGCTGTGCGGAGTCTTGTGGTCGCCGGGTTTCGATTTCTTCAGCTTGCCGAAGATCTCTTCCAGCGCCGACTGACGCATGTGCTGTTCGCTCTTTCCGTTTATTTTGAATTCTCCCGACGCGGGATCTTCGGTGAGATAGCCGTTCTTTTTCAGGTCCTCGATGAAATCACCGACGCCATAGCTGGGATTGGTAAGCTTATACTGCCGGTCGACTTCCGTAAGCCACTGCAAGGCTTCCGAAGCATTTCCGGAAGTGATCAGCAGTAACTGCATGAATATCTTCAGCAGCTTTTCAAAGTCGCTTTTTTGCCCCTCTGGAGGCGGTGCATATTTTGAAAAACGATTTCCAAGCATATTAGCCGTGTTAAACTTCAGGTCGCCGACCAAACCAGGAGACGTGTAATTTATTTACACAAATTGACCACGCAATGAAAAAAAGAAATTTCCTCCCAGCTGTGTTGGCGTTAACAATTCTGATGTCGGCATGTACAACGTATCAATGTCCGACCTATTCTAAAAAGCCTGCTCCCAAATCCGACCGTCAGCAGAAGATTTGATCAGCTTACGGTGACAGACTTGGCCTTGACCCTGGCCTTCTCGAGCACTTCCTGATAATACTCCTCGTAAAGCGGAAGCACCCTGGAGATATCGAATTCCTTAGCTCTCTTCAAAGCATTTTCCTTGAAGCGCGGCAGGTTGTTTATATCGAGAATAAACAACGATTTCCTGGTCATGTCTTCGACGTCTCCGACGTTACTCATGAAACCTGTAACGCCTTGTACGTTCAGTTCCGGTAAGCCACCCTGGTTGGTCGATATCACCGGCACTTCACAAGCCATGGCCTCAAGCGCCGCCAACCCGAAGCTCTCTTTCTCGGAAGGCATCAGGAAAAGGTCGGCTACCGAAAGCACTTCTTCCACTGCTTCCTGCTTGCCAAGAAAACGGACGTCGTCGCTGATAGCCAGCTCGCGACATTGATTTTCCGCTGCGGTTCTTTCAGGACCGTCGCCGATCATCAGCAACTTTGCAGGGATCTCTTTGTGAATGTTGTAAAAGATCTTCACCACGTCGTCGATACGTTTCACAGCACGGAAGTTCGATGTGTGAACGACCAATGCCTCGCCATTCGGACAAATCGCTTTCTTGAAGTGATCTTTCTTTTGCTTCTTGAATTTCTCCAGGTCGATGAAGTTCGGGATCACTCTGATCTCATTAGTGATCTTGAAGTGCTCGAATGTCTCCCTTCTCAGATCTTCCGAAACCGCGGTCACGCCCTCCGATTCATTGATGGAGAATGTTACCACAGGCTCGTACGAAGCATCTTTGCCCACGAGAGTTATGTCGGTGCCGTGAAGGGTCGTAATAACAGGAATGTATATGCCTTGCGACCTGAGTATCTGCTTGGCCATGTAAGCTGCCGAAGCATGTGGTATGGCGTAGTGCACATGAAGCAGATCGAGCTTCTCATTCTTTACAACACTTACCATCTTGCTGGCAAGGGCCAGCTCGTAGGGAGGATACTCGAACAAAGGGTAAGACCTGAAGTCCACCTCGTGGTAGAACAGGTTCTCGTTCAGGAAGTCGAGCCGGCTGGGCTGACTGTACGTTATAAAATGGATCTTATGACCTTCTTTGGCAAGGGCTTTCCCCAGCTCTGTGGCTACGACCCCGCTGCCGCCAAAGGTTGGATAACAAACGATTCCTACTTTCATCGATTAGGTGATGTCTTACAATAATTTTTCCTAAAACCCCGTTTACGCGCGTTTAGTTTCGGCTTTACTCCTGAAACTGGCAATAATTAAATATAGACTTATAGAGAACTTCCTGGATACGGGTACGGATGTTGGCATTCAGTAGTTTATTACTCCGGTCGGGCCATACGCGGTTCGAGAGGAAGACATAAACCAGGTCGAACTCGGGATCGACCCAGATACAGGTGCCGGTAAAGCCGGTATGGCCGAACGTGGCCGGAGATGCATACGTCGCGGTCGGACTATTCCAGTCGCCGACGGTAGGTTTGTCCCATCCCAGACCCCGCCTGCTATTGTCATACTGCTTCGCGGTGAAGAACTCGACGGTTGCTGGCTTGAAGAACTGCACGCCTCCGTAGCTGCCTTTGTTGAGCAGCATTTGCCCGATCTTCGCCAGGTCGTTGGCATTTCCGAACAGGCCGGCGTGTCCTGCGATGCCCCCCAGCATCGCGGCACGTTCATCGTGTACGGTGCCGTGAACCAACTGCTTTCGATAGATCGTGTCGATCTCGGTAGGAGCGATCCGCGAAGGGTTGAATCTCTCCAGGGGATGAAAGCCCAAGGTCGTCGCTCCGAGGGGCTCATAAAAATGTTGTTCCAGGAATTCATCCATCGGCTGGTTGACGATGTATTCGATCATGTATTGAAAGATCATCGAAGCCATGTCGCTATAGCGATAAGAATACGGAGTCCTCGGTTGACGATCGAGCATTTTCGATTTCATCACCCAGTGCCATGCCGAGTCCCTGATCGTGGGGGAAATGAAAAGTCCCGGCGCCACTTGTAACGGGTATTCTTCCGACTTCGTGCCGCTGTAATAGTATCCTTTCGGGCTCTTGGTGATATCGTCGAAAGTGTTCGGCCACATCGGAATAAATGGTAGTAGGCCCGACTGGTGGGTGAGCATATCTTTCAAAGTGATGTCTTTCTTGTTCGTGTTCTGCAGTGCGGGAAAGTAAAGCGAAGCCTTTTTATAGACGTCGATCATTCCTTTTTCCTGCAGGAACATCACGGCCTGAAGTGTTGCGGCGACTTTGGTGATCGAAGCGAGGTCGTAAAGAGTTTCGTCGGTAACCGCGATCTTGTTGTCGTAGGTATACCAGCCGAATGAACGATCGAAGACCACTTTCCCTTTGCGGGCTACAAACACGTGACAACCGGGCGTGGCTAACGAGTCGATAGCCTGCCGCGCGATATACGATATCTGCTCGAGGGTCTTGCTGTCCATGCCGGCCTCTTCGGGCATCACATACGAGAATCGCTGAACAGGATTGATCGAAAGGCTCCGGCCTTCCATTAACGAGTGATTGATTGAAACGGGAAGCTCGCCTTCGAAGGTCATCGCTCCGAAGATCATTTGAGCTGCGGTCTTTTCGGAGACCGGGTTGTCGGAGTATGCTGTAATGGCTGTGCTGAGATCGGCGAACTGGTTGAGCTGGAGCGGGTCTCCGAAATGACAGATCACTTTTTGTGAAGGTTTGATCTTCGCAAGGAAATTTCTGATCGCAGGAAGGAACGATGTCGAGTAGGGGAAGACTGCGATCACCACGTAATCGTAACGATTGATAATATCGATATCGATGAGCGATGTGTCCGCCGGCAACCTTATCCCATAATGATCAAAAGCAGCGTATTTCGACAGCGTGTGTGTGAAGTTGTTCTGTTGTTCTTTGCCGATCGTGATCGAAGCGAACCTTTTGTTCTCAAGTGACAATACAGGTAGCGCGTTGTTTTGATTTTCGACGAGTGTGATCGCCTTACGAATAACTTCCTGCTGAAGGAGCTTTGCGTCCAGCGAATTGAGTCGCCTTACCAGATTCTCCGTGTTGATCGGTTGCCAGTTTCCCAGACCCACATCGTATTTGGCGCCGAGGATCTTCCTGACGGTGGCATCAAGCTGATGTTGCAGGGGGAGATTTTTCTTGAGATCCTTCTTCATCTTCCGGACCGTCGCGGAGATGTTTTGCGGATCGATGAGGATGTCGTTACCGACCTGGAACGCGAGCGCTTCCGTTTCGCCACCCCGTGGCTTCTCGGCGATCTCCTGAAGGTCGGGGATGTCGGTGAAAGTGAGACCGGTAAATCCCAGGCTTCGTTTGATCTGTTCGCTGATGAATATGCGTGAGATCTTTCCTGGCAACGTCTCGTTTTTTTCGATGTAGAAAAAGGGAAGGTTGGTCGTGCGGATGGCTTTCAGTCCGTTGTCGATCAGGAATTGGTACGGCTCGAACAGCGTCTTGTCCGGTGGACCTTGGTGGAGAAGCTTTAGTGTTCCGCCAGCGTCGGTGTGTACGGTCTGGTGCTGGGCACAGGCGATGATGCCGTTGTCCTGAAGTGCTTTTACAAACAACAACGATTTCTTTTGCACACGTTCTTTATTGTCGCTGTAGTGCATCAGGGTTCCGGGATAGTCGTCGCTGCGGTAATCGAAATTAGCCTGTGGCGAAAAGTTGATGTGAAACCCGAGTGTCTTCATCTCCGTGGCGATCTCTTTTCCCACGGCATACACCAGGCTGTCGTTTTTTACAGCGCCGAGTACGAGCGGGTGCGAGAACGTGAGGATACTGTCGATAGCCTGGCCGACGCCGGCGGTTGCTTCGATCCCGAAGAACATCGGCACCCGCGAATTTTTTTGTGCCTTGTTGACCAGACGGGCGTGACTTACCGGACCTCCTTTCATTATAATGGCGCCGCCGATATGATTGGACCGGATTTTATCGAACAGGTTTTCCTGATCTTCTTCGCCGTTCGACGGAACGCGGACCATGATCAGCTGGCCGATTTTTTCTTCGGCATTGAGTGTCTGGAAAACACTGTCGATCCACTTTTCCCGTTCGTTTTGCGCGAAAACAGACTGCGTGAGCAGAACGGCCACCAAAAAAATGAAAGCAGATTTCAACGAAACTTTTTTCGCCCCGGGCGGTGTTGAGTTTTGTAATTGCAGCTGAATAAGATCAATTTTACACATCAAGAAGTTGCAATCTAACGACGATTTCGGGTTTTAGCGATAGTTCCAGGAGGCAGGAAACAGTTAAAATTTGATTAACGGAAATTAAAGGGCACAAGAGAGCAAGAAGCATGAAGATCCCCGGTCTATTTACAAAGGCAGCCAAATACCACAAGTTCGAATACAAGCCTCGTTACTTCGATCCCAAAAAAGAAGAGCACGAAGCCCGCGAGGATCGGATCCGTGCAGAAATCGCAAAAGAGAAAGGAGAGGCCCTTGAGCCCACGACATACGATTACCACACCCGTATGAAAGGCACATTCCAGGCAGCAAGGAAGCGGTCGGCTCCGTCGAGTGGCGAGCCCAACTACGCCATTATCCGGATCGGTATACTTTTGCTGATCTCCCTTCTGCTGTTCGGATTCTTCCAATGGGGAGGAAAAGTGGTGTACGCGCTCTTCCTCATTTTCCCGATATGGATCTACCTGCGATTCTTCCGAAAACCCAAACAAGTCAAAGACGAAGAGTAGGCGCGATCTCATTCATGGCAGACATCATTCAACTTCTCCCAGATTCTATTGCCAACCAGATTGCCGCCGGCGAAGTGGTGCAGCGGCCAGCATCCGTAGTGAAAGAGCTGATAGAGAATTCCATCGACGCAAACGCGACACGTGTTCAGCTCATTGTTAAAGATGCCGGCAAGGCACTCCTCCAGATAATCGACGACGGCACCGGTATGAGCGAAACCGATGCGCGCATGAGCCTCGAACGCCATGCAACTTCGAAGATCCGGACTGCCGACGACCTCTTCCGCCTTCGTACCATGGGCTTTCGCGGTGAAGCCCTCGCGTCTATTGCAGCCGTCTCGCAGTTCGAGATGAAAACACGAATGGCTTCGCAAGACCTCGGCACATTACTAGTGGTCGACGGCTCCGACATTCGGAAACAGGAGGCCGTTGCCTGTGAGAAGGGCACCAACATCTGTGTGAAGAACCTGTTCTTTAATATTCCAGCGCGAAGAAACTTCCTCAAATCGAATCCGGTCGAGATGCGGCATGTGATCGAAGAGTTTCAACGCCTGGCTCTTGCGAACGCCGGCATCAACTTCTCGCTGATCCAGGGGGATGAACAGATCTTCGATCTGCCACCCGGTAAGCTGAGCCAGCGCATTGTGAACATCTTCGGAAAGAGTTATCAGCAACAGCTTGCTCCCGTCAAGGAAGAAACAGAACAGATACGCGTCACGGGATACGTGGGGCGGCCCGAGTCGGCAAGAAAGACGCGGGGTGAACAATTCATCTTCGTCAACAACCGGTATATCCGCAACAACTACCTCAACCACGCTGTATCGACCGCCTTCGAAGGGCTAATCCCCGACGGCAGCTTTCCGTTCTTCGTGTTGTTTATCGACATCGACCCGAAACATATCGACGTCAACGTTCACCCCACAAAAACGGAAGTCAAGTTCGACGACGAACGGAGCGTGTATGCCATCGTAAGCGCTTCCGTCCGTCAGGCGCTGGGTGCACATAACCTCGCTCCCGCGATAGATTTCGCCGCCGACGTAAACGTGATGAGCAAGCTCGGTCACGGATCGTTTCAAAAAGACCAGTACTTCGACGAACAGTTCACTTCTATCAACCGGTCGAATCTTCAGAACTGGGAAAAAATGTTCGTGCCCGATCAGCCGGTTCAGTCATCACTGCTCACCGGTCAACAGCAATCGGCAAAGACCCTCCGCTTCGAAAGCAACTTTGCTGAAAAGCCCGCGGCGCAGGACGAAAGGATCTCCTTCCAGTTCCAGAACAAATACATTATTAAAGTAGTGTCGAATGGCCTGTTGATCATTGACCAGGAGGCGGCCCATGAACGGGTATTGTTCGAGCGGTACCTCACGCAACTAAGAGCCGATCACACCGCCAGCCAGCAGTGCCTCTTTCCCCAGACGGTTCATCTCGGGGCATCCGATTTCGCACTGGTGCTCGAAATCGAGAAGGAGGTCCGGGCGTTGGGCTTCCAGTTCGAAATATTCGGAAAAAATACACTCCTTGTATCAGGGATTCCTTTGGGTGTTCATGGGGAGGAAAAAGCCATGTTCGAAGGATTCCTCGAACAGTTCAAGGCCAACCAATCGGAGCTGAATGTCCCCCTCCGGGAGAACCTGGCGCGTTCCCTGGCCAAACGGACCGCCATTCCGGTAGGTCAGAAGCTCAGCCGGGAGGAGATCGATGCGATCGTTGCCGGCCTGTTTGCATGCCCCAACCCCAATTTTTCCCCCGACGGCAAGCCAACATTTTTTACTTTTGATACGTCTAAGATGGAAAGCTATTTCCGACACTAATCCCGATCTTTCCGGCCCATGCTCAGTCTTACTCCCCTCATCCGAAACATCATCTTTATTTGCGTTGGTGTTTTCCTGGCGCAAACTTTTCTTGCCAATCTGTACGTTACAGAGTATCTGCAGCTGTACAAAATAGGTACACCGTACTTCAGGCCTTACCAGCTCTTTACCTACATGTTCGCTCACGGGAGCATGAGCCACATCTTTTTCAACATGCTGACCCTGGCGTTCATGGGGCCGGCGCTGGAGATGGTGTGGGGACAACAACGCCTGCTGCTGTATTACATCGCGACCGGCGTTGGGGCGGGATTGATCTACGTTGGGGTTGAATATTTCCTTAACCCGGTTGGCGGAGGTGCAATGCTTGGAGCATCGGGTGCGATCTACGGGTTGCTGATGGGATACGGGCTGATGATGCCCGACAGGGAGATACAATTAATGCTGCCTCCCATAAGCATCAAGGCCAAATACCTGGTGTTTGTTGTAGGAGGTATCACTTATGCATTCGATCGTAGCGGAACAGTTGCCCACCTGGCGCACTTTGGCGGGGCGTTTGTAGGATTTTTGATGATTAAGGTCTTTAAATTTTAAATGCAGACGCTCACGGATCGCACGGATAACACGGATTATGCATTTGATTACACATTGATCCGTGCGATCTGTGCGATCTGTGAGAGATAACATATATGTTCGGCGAATTCAGGAACGCATTCGACAAGTACAACAATGGTCACGTCCAGCTGATCATCATCAATGTGGTGATCTTCATTGTGATGGTATTGTTGTTTGCGACCTCAAAATGGTTCGGCTTCGAACAGGTATTCAACCTTATAGAAAAGTTCTTCCTTCTCCCGCCCAAGTTCGGTGACTTCATCACACGTCCGTGGACCATCATTTCATACGCATTTGCACACGACTGGGGAGGCATATGGCATATTCTAGGGAACATGCTTGCGCTGTACTGGTTCGGAAAACTGTTGATCGAGTATCTCGGCAACGATAAGCTGATCGCGGTTTATGTTCTCGGGGCGCTGGCCGGCGGCGTCGTGTACCTGATGATGTTCAACTTCGTTCCGTTCTTCGTCACGCGTTCGGAATTCCCCGGACTGATCGGCGCGTCGGCGGCGGTGTTCGCGATAATGATGGCTATCGTTACGCTGATTCCGGACTACACGTTCTTTCTGTTGTTTCTCGGGCCGGTCAAGATCAAATATATCGCACTGTTCTACATCGTGGTTTCGTTTATCGGATCGGTCGGAGCAAACGACGGCGGTAATATCGCTCACCTCGGTGGACTGCTGATGGGATTCGTGTACACAAAGCAACTCCAGGTCGGCGTAAATTGGGGCAGTTGGATCACAGGAACGCTCAACTGGGTCTCGGGGCTCTTCAAGGCTTCGCCCAAAGTGAAAGTAACTTACCGGAAAGCAGAGCCGGTAAAAAAAGGAGCTACGGCGAAACAGTCGTTCAACAAAGCCACACAGGAAGAGATCGATGCCATTCTCGATAAGATCTCGGACAAGGGCTACGAAAGCCTCACGAAAGACGAGAAAGAAAAACTCTTCAACGCCAGCAAGAAGTAGGTCACCGGCTGATCAGGGCATTAAGCACAAACTGGTAGATGATCGTTCCCCAGACGAAGATCATCAGTAACAAACCGGCCCTTCCTCCACCGAATTCAATCAGTAAAAACAAAAGGCCGACCACCGACAGCCCGATCGCCAACGCCATCGCGATACGGCGCTTCGAAGGTATCGTGGGCCTGAACATGCTGCTGCAGAGGATCATAAATCCGACTCCGTAAAAGATCATGTAGAGGTAAGTTCCGACAGAGGTCAGCATCAAGCCGCCCACTCCCAGGACAGCGATCACGAAGCCGATTCCCGTAAACGTCGAAGCCTGGATCTGGTCGCGGGTCAACGCATAACGTCCGTAGACATTCAATCGCAAGAAGAGGTTGGACAACGGATCGACAAGCCACGTCGACAGGGCGAAAGCGACATAGAGGTAGATGATCGGCCTGGCAAAGGGGGCGATCTCGGGATTCGACTCCGAAAGTGAATTCAGGAAACGCACTCCAAACCAAAGCCCCAGGACGATGACCCATTGGTACTTTGCATTCTTTTTCGTCATCCAGAAAACATACTTCAGGAATACCCTGTAGAACCAGTACCTGGCCTTCAGAGCTTCGACCAGGCCGGCCTTCGCGTGTTCGTTCCCCGGATCGAGCTTCAGGGCTTCGCGAAATGATTCCAGCGCCTGTTGATGATCGCCTCTTTCCAGCAATCCCCAGCCGAGATTTGCATGCGTGTAAGAATTGTGCGGATCCTTGTGCAGGGCTTCTTTGATTGTCTGATAACTTTCTTCCTTACGATCGAGCTTCAGCAGTGCGGTGGATCTCGCGTTAAGGCAAACTAAATTCTCCGGATTCGCCTGCAGCCCACGGTTAGCATAGGTGAGCGCCTCTTCCCATTTGACTTCCTGCAGTTTGATCAATGCCAGTACTCCGAAGTAATCGGCATTGTGGGGGTCGAATGATATCGCGTTCAACAAAGATTTCTCGGCTTCGTTCACCTTCCCCTTACGAAGCCAGACGAGGCCCATGAGGTAAAGGAAGTATGAATTGTCGGGCTGTTGCCCCAACGCTTGCTTCAGGTAGTCGATGGCCTCGTCGTGCTTTCCAAGCTCCGTCTTGCTCAAGCCGATGAGCGCCAGCGCATATGGATGATTGGGATCGCTTGCCAGCACGAGTCGCAGCTCGCGTTCAGCCTCCTCAAATCTTCTATGTTCGATCAGCAGGGTGGCCCGCTGAATGATCTGTTCTGTCATCGGGATGTTACTTTTTCAACTTCAGGTATTCGAGAATATCGTCGTATAGTCCCGACTCGTTGGAGTAGAGCGCATAGTTGCGTGCCGCGTTGAACCACTCTTTGGTAGAGGGCTTCACTTGCCGCGCAGCATTTAAAAGATCTTTGGTAGACAATGGTTGCGGGATGCCGTCTTTGAACGACTCGCGCAATTTGCCTTCGATGGCGACGTCGACAACCGCATTCAGGTCTGCCCCCGAAAACTCCGTCGTGAATTTTGCCAACGCAGCGTGATCGATGTCTTTCACGGGCTTGTCCTTCAACATGATCCTGATGATACTTTCACGGCTCTCCTGGTCAGGGGGCTGCACGAAAATAATGCGATCGAAACGTCCGGGCCGCCTGAAGGCAGTGTCCAGGTGCCACGGTGCATTGGTGGCGCCGAGCACCAACACGCCATCGTTGGACGATTGTACGCCGTCGAGCTCGCTCAGGAACTGGTTGATGAGCATCTTCGAAGCGCTGGTGCGCATGTCGGTACGGCTTGCCCCAAGGGCATCGATCTCGTCGAAAAAGATCACGCACGGCGCCTGACGTCTTGCCAGCTCGAACAGCTCGTGAAGTTTGTTTTCACTGCTACCCACCCACATGTCGAGCACGTCGTGGATACCGATGGAGATGAAACCCGCTTTGATTTGTCCGGCCGTTGCCCGCGCCAGGTGTGTTTTGCCGCAGCCGGGAGGACCGTAGAGGAGGATGCCGCCGCCGATCTTTTTACCGTACGTTCTGTACAGGTCGGGATACTGAAGCGGCTGAATGATCTTGATGTTGATCTCTTCCTTCACCTTTTGCATGCCGCCCACGTCTTCGAAATTGATACGGGGGCGTTCAATCTGCTGGAAGCCGTTCTCGATATCTTCGAGTTGTTGTTCGGCCGATTGTGTGGGGTTCGATTTACGGAGCGCGTCGAGCTCGTCGTCTTTGAATGCCGGGTTGAGCGCGAGGATATTCTTGTATACTTCGATCGCCTTCGGGATCTCGTCGTTACGCATGAGGCTTTTGGCCTGGATCACCATCAACTCCATGTCTTTTTCACGGTCCGACATTTCTTCCAGGACGACCATGGCTATCGAATACTTTCCCTGTTCGAAATAACTCTTCACCAGCCCGCGACGAGCTTTTGTGTTGGTGGGTTCTTTTTCGAGAACAAGGCGGTATTCGACCTCGGCTTCAGCAAACATCTTTGCCTGAAGAAGGTTTTCGGCCAGCAATAATCTCAACGGCACGTTGTCGGGTGATTGCTGAAGGGCTTCGCGAAGGTTATCGATCATCGGCTTAAAAATACGGGTTCTCACGGAAAGCACGGAAAACACGGAAACACAGCTTAGTTAATGGGTGCGAAGGAACCTGGATTAATGCGGCCGTGCGAACTTCGTGATCTCCACTATCATATCGTCAGGTCAATGGTGGCCCATTTCGATTCGAAAGGATAGAGATCCTTGCTGATCCAGGCGGGTGTGATTTCATTTATGGGGCAGAAAATTACGTGATCAGCTTTGCGATCAGGAACGCCGCGCCCGCCGCAAGCGCACCAACTATCGTTACCCGCAACGTCCCCTTAAATAGAGGCTGTCCCGTCAGTCTGCTCTTCACCAACCCGAAAACCATCAAGCACAACAATGTGATTGCAGTCGAATACCACAGCCCCTCCCTTGCGGTCTCCGTAAAAAAATATGCACTCAACGGGACAAATCCACCGAGCACGTAGCTCGTCCCGATCACCAATGCACTCTGTCTCGCCCTGTTCTTGTCCGGCCGTTCCAGTCCGAGCTCGAACCGCATCATAAAATCAACCCACTTCTTCGGGTCTTTCGCCATCTCTCTTGCAATCGCTTCCTGGTGCTCTTCCGAAACACCATACTCCGCAAAGATCTCCTTGGTCTCGCGTATCTCTACCTCGTGAAGCCTTTCAATCTCTTCGTATTCCCTCTGCTCTTCCGTGTTATAATGTTCTATCTCTGTTTGTCCGGCGAGATATCCTCCCAGTCCCATCGCGATCGAACCTGCTGCAATCTCTGCAAGCCCGGCCGTGATCACGATCGCTGTCGAGTCCACCGCACCGCTCAGGCCCGCTGCCAACGCAAAGGGAACGGTAAGGCCGTCACTCATCCCGATCACAAAATCGCGAACGATTCCTGACGATTTGAAATGCTGCTCCTGATTCAAATGATTTACGATTTACGATGTACGAGGTACAATTTATTTCTGCTACGAATATACTGGATGCTGATAAATCATTTGGTAGCAAAAGATTCTACCATCAGGCGGATGATCTCCTCACGCGATTGCAAATACACTGCCGTGGGATAGCTTACCTTGAATTTTTCGAGAGACTTGTAGTATTGTTCGTCGGTCAGGCTCAGAAGGCCCACCAAATATTGCTTCACCTGCATGGATTGCATCACTTCGTAGTAAACCTGTGTGCGGATGATCTCCGCCTTATTGGTACTGACCTTCCTTCGTTCCCGGTCGGTGCCCAGCAGCTTCGATAGCGCCCCATTAATCACCATCCCCGGACCAAAGGTCTGTATCATCGTATTGGCATTGCTTGGAGCCGCTGCCTGGTTTTTGAACGGCGTAGCGTCTTGTACGGCATTCTCTTTCAGACTCTGCTGTATCAGCTCGTGACCATGAATAATGTACTTATCGTAGATCACTACCTGGTCGAGCACCCTCACCGTCTCCGGGAGCATCACGTTCATGTCCCATTGGGTTTGCACCGGTGCGATCATTACGGGTTTATATCCAAGACGTGTGAACACGATCGTATCGCCCGCATTTATACTGAAGCTGAAGTAACCGTTCTCGTTGGCTGCAGCCACGGGTTGACCTTTGTTCGTATGAATAGTTGCGTAGGGGAGGAGGTCGAATGTCGTGGAGTCGCGTGCGTAGCCGGAGAGGTAGATCGATTGGCCCAGGCCTTTCTGTGCCGAACAGAGCGTGAGCAACACTGCGCAGAGAAGTAACAGCTTTGGATTCATAGACTGGTAACAGTACAACGGCCGGTCAGGGCGTCAAATTACAATTCTCACACCACGTTTTTTTAAGGAACTGGTCTTCAAGGATCTGGAACGAGAGTCCGCCCTGTGAGACGGGGTCGAAAAGATGACAAAACCTGTTTTTGTTACTGTTCACCACGTTGAGGAGGAACGTCCGGTAACCGTTGGTTGAAGTGTGCTTACGATCGGAAATCGTGAGCATCACATAATAGAAAAGAAGGTCTTCGGAGGCATCAAGGGCTTTTATCCTTGGCTCGAGTACTTTTTCGCCCTGGTCGAACCTGGCATTGTATGACAGGAAACGGGACAGGCTCACGAGATCCGCGTCGTTCAGCCTGACTTTTTTATAGGTGTCGAGAATGAACCGGATCGACTTTTCTCTTTCGGGATATTTGCTTTCCCAGTAATTGATCTCTGCCTGCGCGATGTTGTAGTTGATCACCAATCGCGTAACGAGCGCCCGCGGGATACCTCGTTTTTCCAACGTCTCGATCTTCGCCCTCAACGGGTCATCGCCGGGCAACGACCTTGTCTGGAGCCACGCTTTAAGCCGCAGCGTGACGATGTTGTAATCGATCTTCACATTGCCGCCGAGCAACTCGTTCAATTCGGTAAATGCCTTCAGCGCTTCGAAGACATTCTGGTTGTTGTGTTCGTAGCCGAAGGCAATATTGTTGATCAGCAGGCTGCCGTACTCGAGGGCCCGCGGGATCTCCAACTCGGTCAGGAAATTTAACGGCAGCTCTTCACGTTCGATCTTGTGAAAGATGATCTCCTGGAGATACATCGCTTCTTCAATATTCTTTTTACCGATACTCTGCGAGAAATACGATTTCAATTCGGCCGGAGTCGCCTTGTTGTAAGTCACTCTTTTCTCGAGCACCAGTTCGATGATCGCCTTTCGTTCTTTGGCCAGCACGGGTTCAAGCTTGTCGGCGAGCTTGGGATCTTTCAAGGCTTCCTTGATCTCATCTTTTGATTTCGATACTAAGTATTGATACGGCGAGGCGTTGATTGCTTCCAGGAACTCCACCCAGTTCTCATTCGAGGTGATCTGCGATTTGATCGATTCGGGCTGGAAGGTCTGCAGCGCGGCGACAATACTCTGTGCCCTGAGGTCCTGCAGCTCGATGTTGCGTTTCAGGCTGCCTTCCACCGACGTGAACGCCCTGATCCTGATGTCGGTTATGGCGTAGTCGGTAAGTTTCAGAGAATCGTACAGCGGCTTGATATCTTCTTTTTTGTATACCGACGTATTTTTTTCGAACGGTATCGTGAATCGCAGCGTCTTCGAGAGGTCTTTGTAACGTTCTTCAACCGTTTCGCGGTTCAAGGTGTCGTAGTACAAACCCATCGGCAGCATTGCCCACGCGTGCGAGTCGACATTCACGACGGTGGTATAATTGCATTGATATTGGTCTGAGATCAGTGTATAGTTAGCCTCGATCTTCGACCTGTCGAATGATCTCGGGACAAGGCCCCCGAACACATACACCATTTTCTTGTCGGTGACGCGTGCTCTTTTTTTGATGTCGTCGCGGTAGACTGGCTCCAGCAGGTATCCTTTGTGGGAATATGTTCCAGACATCCGTTGTATGTTGTCGCACTGGAATTGGTCCTGGTTAACGATGTCTATTGCGAAGCCGTCTTTCCTGGATTGGAAGAATTGCCAGAATAAACCTGGCTCGGTGAATATAAGGAACGCGCTGTCTCCGATGATCTTCGCGGCAAACTGGACTTCCGCGGGAAGTTTTTTCACCATGGCGGCGGTTTTTCCGCAACGCTTCTGAATGCTTTCGCGGGTAGCGGCTTTGATGTCGTAGTTGGTGCGATTTGTAAACTGACTATAAGCTGTTTGTGATAACAGCACGGCTAATACTATGGTCAGGGCTGACCTCAAACCTTGTTAGCTAACTGGCCACACGCCGCATCGATGTCCTTTCCACGGCTTTTACGGATACGTGTTGTGATGCCGTTACCCTCGAGCAGGTGCTGATACATTTGCAGCGCTTCGTCGCTTGCCTGCTTGAAATTCCCGTCGTCGATACTATTGTATTCGATGAGATTTACTTTGCTTGGAATGATCTTACAGAATTTCAGTAGCGCCTGGGCATCTTCGGGCTTGTCGTTCACGCCTTCCCACACGACGTATTCGTAAGTAACTTTCTTTTTTCTTTTCTGATACCAGTATCTCAACGCGTCACCGAGCTCTTCGAGAGAATTCGTGTCGTTGATGGGCATGATCGATGAGCGTGTCTTGTTGATAGCAGAGTGCAAAGACACGGCGAGGTTGAATTTCACCTCGTCGTCGGCCATTTTACGGATCATCTTCGCCACGCCGACCGTCGATACCGTGATCCGTTTCGCGGCCATGTTCAATCCTTTCGGAGATGTGATCTTGTCGATTGCTTCGATGACATTCGCGTAGTTGAGCAAAGGCTCACCCATGCCCATGAACACGATGTTCGTGAGTGGCCGTCCGAAATAGGTTTCACTCTGTTCCTTGATGGCAACTACCTGGTCGTATATCTCGTCCGGGCTGAGATTGCGTTGTCGTTTCAATCGGGCTGTAGCACAAAACGCACATGCAAGACTGCATCCCACCTGCGACGAGACACAGGCTGTGATCCTCTTCTCCGCCGGTATCAGTACGCTTTCAACGACCATTCCATCGTGAAGGGTAACTGCATTTTTGATCGTGCCATCGACGCTGCGCTGCATGCGGTCGACGCGGATGTGGTTGATCGTAAAATGTTCCTTGAGCTTTTCGCGTATCTGGAGCGACACGTTGGTCATCTGGTCGAAGTCCTTCGCGGATTTCATCCACAGCCATTCGTAGACCTGTTGAGCACGGAATGCCTTCTCGCCATGCTCCGCGAAGAAGACCTTCAGCTCGTCGAGGTTGAGCTTACGGATATCACGTTTTGCAGATATGGCGGCAGGTTCTGTCACTTTACTTTTATATAGGTCTTCGTTTCACAATCGCGCACGGCATCGTGCATTTTTAAAGATGTATCCGTGAGCTCGTCGATCACCCAGCGTTGTGTTACCAGGCCGGATTTCTTGTCGAGGATGAAAAATTCTGCTTCAGATACCTGGTAGCGGAAGGCGTTTTTGGACGTCGCTTTTTTCTTGCCGGCCGAGAAGATGCCTTCCTCTCCTTTGCCGTCGTCTTCCAGGGTCATCACACGAGCTACGGCCGTATTCGAGGTTGAGCCCATGGAAGAGCTAAGCTCTTTTTCGGTCTCACTCTCCTTCATCTCGGCCTGAAAACAGGTTTTCTGTTCGGAAAGTTGCCACTTTCCGACGATGGGCTGCGCCTTGGCGCCAATTGCAAAAGCAATGAGGATAATACTAAGGAGCGTTTTCATAATGCCTCAAAGTTAAGGAGTTTGGAAAAAATCTCTGTTTCTGCGATTTTACGCCCGCACCTGTAATAACCGGCCCTTACCCCCAACCCTGAAATGCAAAAGAGTAACGCAATCGTAATCACCGCTGGTTATCTCGATACCAACAGCGGGAAGACGGCACATGGTCTCATCCGCGGAACCGACAGGTTCAACATCGTCGGAGTGATCGACGAAAAATATCCCGGTAAAGATGCCGGGGAAGTTCTTGATGGAAAAAAACGCAACATTCCTGTCTACGCGAGCCTGGCTGATTTCAAAAAAAATTCAACACTGCCGGCGAAGTACTGTGTCATCGGAGTAGCCACCAAAGGCGGAGTGCTACCGGAATCATTGCGGGTAATCCTGAAAGAGGCTCTGGAAAATGGATATGGACTGGTCAACGGACTGCACGATTATATATCGGAGCATCCCGACCTTGCCAACCTTGCCAAAGAAAAAGGCCTGGAGATCATCGACGTCAGGAAGCCGAAGAAGTTCAAAGACCTTCGTTTCTGGTCGGGTGACATCGCCAAGGTAAAATGCCTGAAGGTTGCCGTGCTGGGGACCGATTGCGCGTTGGGTAAGAGAACGACTACCCGTTTCCTGACCGAAGCCATGAGGAAGGCGGGCTTTAAAGCCGAGATGGTCTACACAGGCCAGACCGGCTGGATGCAAGGGGCGAAGTACGGATTCATCTTCGACTCTACGCTTAACGATTTCATTTCAGGTGAGATGGAGCACGCCGTCGTCAGCTGCTGGGAGAACGAGAAACCGGATATCATCTTTATCGAAGGACAGTCGTCGCTGCGTAACCCCAGTGGACCTGCCGGCGCCGAATGGATCGTATCCGCAGCTGCGGAAGTTGCCGTGTTGCAACACAATCCTCCCCGCAAACATTACAAAGACCTTCATTACCCCGCGCTCATTCCGCAGCCGAAAGATGAGATCGCCTTGATCAAACTGTACGGAGCAAAGACCGTTGCCGTCACCATCAACACAGCCAAGATGACCACGAAGGCCGCCCGCGCAACGGCAGCCAAGTACAAAAAGCAACTTGGTATTCCTGCTATCCTTCCTTTAGAGGATGGTGTGGATGCGTTAGTGCCCGTGTTTAAAAAGTTGATTGAGAAAAAGAAAACATCGAAGAAATGAAGATCAAGAGTGTAAAGACCTGGAAGGCCGACCTCGTTAACACGAAGCCGTACACCATCGCATTCAAAACCGTTACCGAAGTTTTGAACGCCTTCGTTGAGATCACGCTCGACAACGGCACCACGGGCCTCGGTGCAGGGTGCCCCAGCGAATACGTGACGGGGGAATACCTCGACTCGGCTATGGAAATGCTGCAGGAGCAGAACCTGCAGTTCATGATAGGCCGCGATATATCCGAGATCAACCAAATGATCTTCGAAGCAACACAGAAATTTCCCAAGAATCCGGCCGCACGTGCCGCTATCGACATCGCTCTTCACGATGCGTTTACGAAGCACCTCGGCGTTCCGCTGGTGAAATACCTCGGGCAAAAGATCAAGTCGATGCCCACTTCGAATACCATCGGTATCAAGAACGTGGAGGAGACTTTGAAAGAAGCGGATGAGTACGGTCAGCGCGGTTTCACCGTACTGAAAGTGAAACTCGGAAAAGACCTATTCGAAGACATCGAGCGGATCGTCAAGCTCCGCGAGAAATTCGGGAAGAAGTTCGTGATACGGATCGATGCCAACCAGGGATACACCTCGGCGCAGACCGTCGAGTTCTTCCAAAAGACAAAACATCTCGACGTAGAGCTGATCGAACAACCGCTGCCTGCGAAGGACATCGCCGGTTTGAAACAGCTCCCCGAAGAGATCCGCAAAGTTGTTGCGGCAGACGAGTCTCTCCTTTCTCCGAAAGATGCGCTAGAGCTCGTAAAGCCTCCGCGTGCCGCCGGCATCTTCAATGTAAAGCTGATGAAGTGCGGAGGGATTTCACAAGGACTCAAGATCGCCGACATCGGCTACCAGGAAGGCATCGATTTGTTCTGGGGTTGTAACGACGAGAGTATCGTGAGCATTACCGCCGCGCTGCACGTAGCATTCGCCTGTGCGAACACGAAGTACATCGACCTCGACGGAAGCCTCGACCTTGGAAGAGATATCGTGAAAGGCGGGTTTATCCTGAAAGACGGCGTGATGTCGTGCAGCGATAAGCCGGGTCTTGGTGTTGAAAGGATTTAAATTGAATATCGAATACCGAACACCGAATGTCGAAGTGACGCGTAAACTTCATTATTCGGTGTTGGGTGTTCGGTGTTCGGTGTTCAGAGAATTAATAAGGCCTTTGAGATTTCTGAATATTCGATTTTCAATAGACCAGTCTCCGTCGCCAATAGTAATTATAGTTGCAGAATTTTCATCCACACTATAGCCGTTACGTTCCAACGCATTCTTCGTCCATAGCAACACGGGCCCTTCACCTTTCAACGTGACTGATCTTTTTCTGAATGCTTCGTGCTGAACCTTGCCGGTCTTCAGATCATATCCTTTGAATTGAAACACCTCGTCGAATGAACCATCGAGCACGAGGTCTTCGGGAATGCCTTTCTTCAACTCCTTTCCCGATGCGAGCCAGACTTTGTCGGCGGTCTGAAGAGCCAGGTCCAGCTCGTGTGTTGCGAGCAGTATCGATTTATTCTTTTCGCGTGCGAGCTTCCGGAGCAGGTTCATGATCTCGAGCCTGTTGTTCAGGTCGAGATGTGCCGTGGGTTCGTCCAGCAACAGGATCGATGTGTCTTGAACGAGAGCCCGCGCGATCATGACCATCTGCATTTGACCATCGCTGAGCTCGTTGATCTTTTTATCGAGCATGCTGCCGATGCGGACAAGATCTATCGCAGACCCGATCTTGTCCTTATCGATCTGCGAAAGCGAAAGATCCCAACCGAGATAAGGATAACGTCCATATGCGATGAGCTCGCGCACAACCATGTGTTGCGACTGGATGCGGTCGGTAAGAACAACGGCAACCTGCTTTTCATCTTTTGGCGGAAGAGTTCCCGATAACGGCTGTTGCAATCCAGCCAGCGTCCGGATCAGTGTCGACTTGCCCGAGCCGTTGGGACCCATAAAACAGATCAACTCTCCGGGGACCAGCTGAAGGTCGAGGTCTTCAAACAATCGCAACTCGCCCGTGCCGTTGCGGTAGCCTACTGTTAGCTTCTTTGTTTGGAATACGGGCGTCATCAGATGTTCACTTTACGATTTCTGATAACCAGCCAAATAACGACGGGCGCACCGAGCATAGAAGTAACTGCATTGAGTGGCAGCACCTGTGTGCTTCCCGGCAACTGCGCGATGATGTCGCACAACAAAAGAAGTATGGCGCCGCCCAGGCATACCGCGGGCAACAATGTCTTGTGATTGGTGGTCGGTATCACGATGCGCACCAGGTGCGGCACGGCCAGTCCGACAAATGCCACCGGCCCGCAAAACGCAGTTACGCCGCCGGTCATGATACTGGTAGCAGTTAGTATCAGGAGGCGCGAGCGCTTTACGTTGATACCCAGCGCTACGGCGTAGTTCTCTCCTAGCAATAAAGCATTCAGCGGTTTCATCATTACGAGCGACAGGCAGATACCTACGAGAACAATAAGAGTGAGCACGAGGATTTCGTCCCAATTGGTGCTTCCCACACTGCCGAGTCCCCAGATCATGAATGCCTGCAGGTCTTCGGCACGGCTTACGTATTGGAGCACACCGACGATCGATGCGGTTGTTGCGCCCAGCATCAGGCCGATGATGAGCAATGACGTGTTGTCCCGCACATATTGAGAGATCACCAGGATAAGCAGGAATACGCCGGCGGCGCCTACGCTCGCTGCGATTGCGATCGTCCACGGGTTGGCGAAGGCACTCGAAACGCTGTTGCCTGCCATGATGAAGACGGCGACCATGAGGCTTGACCCTGACGTCAGCCCGAGGACGTCGGGACCGGCGAGGGCGTTGCGGAAGAGCGTCTGCATCAGCAACCCGCCTACGGCCAGCGAAGACCCTGCGAGTATGCAGGTGACGGCGACGGGCAGTCGAAATTTGAAGACCAGATCGCTGGCGGCGTTGTGGTTTCCGAGAAGGGCATCGATCACATCCGGCACGGCGAGGGGCACACTTCCCAGGAGCAAACGGAGGAAGAAGAGTGCGAAAAGGGCTATCAAGAGCCACATCCAGCGAAAATTATATCCGTTCTTTTTCGACATCCACGCAATTTTCCGTGTTTTCCGTTCATTCCGTGAGAAATCTCCCATCTTTTTTGAAACACCCTCTTGTTAACTAGCGACCAACTCCTATCTTTGCAGTCCTTTTTGCGTTAGAAAACCCGCAAAACGACTTAAAAACAAGCAAAATTGGTTCAACCATGCCTGGAATAATTGGACGTAAAGTAGGAATGACGAGCGTGTTTGCCGCGGATGGGCAAAATCTCGCTGTCACGGTCATCGAGGCAGGTCCTTGTGTAGTGACCCAAGTGAAGAACATGGAGATCGACGGGTACAGCGCCGTTCAGCTCGCTTTTGGCGAGAAGAAAGAGAAGAACGAAAGCAAGCAGATGATCGGTCATTTCAAGAAGGCCAACACAACGCCGAAGAGGGCTGTGGTTGAGTTTCGCGACATAGCGAAGGAATACGAAGGACTTGCAGAGCTCGGCAAAGAGATCCGCATCGCCGACATCTTCGTAGAAGGCGACTTCATCGATGCGGTGGCGACTTCGAAAGGTAAAGGCTTCCAGGGTGTTGTGAAACGTCACAACTTCCAGGGTGTAGGTGGACAAACGCACGGTCAGCACAATAGATTGCGCGCCCCTGGTTCGATGGGTAACGCTTCGTTCGCTGCGCGTGTAATTAAAGGTAAGCGTCTTGCCGGCCGGATGGGCGGCAACCGCAAAAAGGTGTCAAACCTGAAAGTGGTTAAGATCATCGCCGACCAGAACCTGATATTGATCAGCGGCTCGGTTCCCGGTGCAAAAAATTCAACGATAATTCTTCAAAAGTAAGGCGATGGACTTTGCAATTGTTAAACAAAGCGGCGAGAAGACAGGAAGGAATGTGAGCCTTTCGTCTGAAGTGTTCGGCATAGAGCCGAACGATCACGCGATATGGCTGGATGTGAAGAGCCTCCTCGCCAATCAACGCCAGGGTACACACAAGTCGAAGCAGCGTAATGAAATCGCGGGTTCGTCTAAAAAGATAAAGAAACAGAAGGGAACCGGTGGCGCCCGTGCGGGTAACATCAAGAATCCCCAGTTCAAAGGTGGTGGACGTATTTTCGGTCCCACTCCCCGCGACTACTCCTTCAAGCTCAATAAGAAAGTAAAAGATCTCGCACGCCGTTCGGCCCTCAGCTACAAAGCGAAAGATCAGTCGATAGCGATCGTAGAAGATTTCAGCTTCGAAAATCCGAAGACCAAACAGTTCCAGTCACTGTTGAAGTCACTCTCCCTCACCGACAAGAAGACCTTACTGGTACTCGCTGAATCAAACAAGAACGTAGCCCTCGCTAGCCGCAATATCAAGAACACGAAAGTTATCACCGCATCGCAGATCAACACCTACGATGTAGTGAACGCCGACCTGCTGATCCTCCTCGAGAGCTCTATCAATAAGATCGATAACCTCTTAAAAGACTAACCGGTAATGAGCATTCTAAAGAGACCCCTGGTTACGGAAAAAGTATCGTCCCTCAACGAGAAGGGAAAGTATGGTTTCATTGTCGACATCGAAGCCGGTAAGAAGGATATCCGTTCTGCCGTCGAGAAGATGTACAATGTCAAGGTGACCAAAGTCAACACTATCAGTGTAATGGGCAAGCAGAAGGTGCGCTACACCAAAGCAGGTGTTCTCGCGGGCCGCAAACCCAATTACAAGAAAGCGATCGTAACACTGAAAGAAGGCGATGTGATCGACTTCTATAGCAACGTATAATTATGGCCCTTAAGAAATTAAAACCAGTTACTCCCGGAACCCGTCACAGGCTTGCGCCTGGTTTCGAGGACATTACGACAAACAGCCCCGAGAAATCGCTGCTGGTCACCATCAAGAAAACCGGTGGACGTAACAACCAGGGTCGCATGACGATGCGCTATATCGGCGGTGGTCATAAACAAAAGCTCCGCATCATCGATTTCAAGCGCGACAAATTCGGTGTACCTGCCGAAGTGAAGTCAATAGAATACGATCCTACAAGAACAGCACGTGTTGCTCTTCTTTTTTATGCCGACGGTGCAAAGACGTACATCATTGCTCCGCATGGTTTGAAAGCGGGTCAGAAAGTAATATCGGGCGATGACGTTGCTCCCGAAGTTGGCAATGCGCTTCCCCTTTCGAAGATCCCGATCGGTACGATCATACACAACGTGGAGATCAAACCCGGAAGAGGTGCGGCTATCGCACGCAGCGCCGGTTCATTTGTTCAGCTGGTTGCCCGCGAAGGCGAAACTGCAACGCTGAAAATGCCTTCAGGTGAAATGCGCAACGTATTAAGCCGTTGCCTTGCAACTGTAGGCGCTGTTTCCAATGCCGACCACATGAACGAAAGCGTGGGTAAGGCAGGTCGCAGCCGCTGGAGAGGTATCCGCCCCCGTACAAGGCCTGTTGCCATGAACCCTGTCGATCACCCGATGGGTGGTGGTGAAGGTCGTGCATCGGGTGGTCATCCGAGGTCACGTAAAGGTTTGCTTTCGAAAGGCAAGAAGACACGTCACCCGAAGAAATATTCTGATGGTTTAATCATAGCTAGGAGGAAGAAATAACAATGGGAAGGTCAGTTAAAAAAGGTCCGTATCTCGACGCTCGTGTAGCGAAGAAAGTCACTACGCAGGAACAGTCAGGTAAAAAGTCGGTGATCAAAACATGGTCACGTCGCTCAACCATTACTCCCGATCTGATCGGCTTCACGTTCGCGGTTCACAACGGCAACAAGTTCATTCCGGTGTATGTCACCGAGAACATGGTAGGCCATAAGCTCGGCGAATTTGCGCCCACGCGCACATTCAAAGGTCACTCAGGTAATAACAAGGCGGAAGCTGGTGCTTCCAGGTAATTTGAACCAATAGATCCGGTTTTGTATGGAAACGGCAGAAAAGAAAACAAAGAGGTCGGTACTGAAAAGGGAAAAGCTTAAGGCTATTAAGGAAGCTGCTAAAATCGGCCCCGGTGTAGCATATCTTAATGATGTACCTACGTCGCCCCGTAAGATGAGACTGGTTATCGACCTGATCCGCGGAGTCGATGCCTTCAAGGCATTGTCAATCCTTCAGTTCGAAGCGAAGCATCCTGCCGCCAAGGTGGAGAAGCTGTTGTATTCAGCAATGGCAAACTGGAAATCGAACAATCCCGATGTTGACCTCGACAAGGCTGGCCTTTATGTAAAGGAAGTATTCGTCGATGGCGGAAGGATATTGAAACGCCTGAGGCCTGCACCCCAGGGTCGCGCTCACCGCGTACGCAAAAGATCAAACCACGTAACATTGGTTGTTGATCGCATGCCGGTTGAAGTGCAGGAGCAAGCGCCGGCGGTCGAGCAAAAGGCCGGAAAGAAAACGAGAACTAAAAAGGCCGACAAAGCGGCCGCAGAATAGATAGACACCGATAGATATTATGGGACAAAAAATTAATCCTGTTGGACTTCGCCTGGGAATCATCCGTGGATGGGATTCCAACTGGTATGGCGGCAGGTCATTTGCAGACAAGCTGGTAGAAGATCACAAGATCAGAGAGTACGTGAACGCGCGTATACCTAAAGGCGGTATCGCCAAGGTTGTTATCGAGCGTACACTGAAGCGGATCACGCTCACTATTCACACCGCCCGTCCCGGCGTTGTGATCGGTAAAGGTGGTAACGAAGTCGACAAGATCAAGGAAGAGCTTAAGAAGATCACGGGCAAAGATGTTCAGATCAACATCTTCGAGATCAAGCGTCCCGAGCTCGATGCCAAGCTGGTTGGCGAATCAATCGCCCAGCAGCTCGAAGCGCGTATCTCTTACCGTCGTGCCATGAAGCAGTCTATCGCTTCGGCAATGCGTGTAGGTGCAGAAGGTATTAAAGTGAAACTGTCTGGCCGTTTGGCCGGCGCCGATATGGCCCGCACGGAAATGTATAAGGAAGGTCGTATTCCTCTCCATACACTTCGTGCCGATATCGACTATGCGATCTCTGAAGCGCAAACAGTTTACGGAAAGATCGGCATCAAGGTGTGGATCATGAAGGGTGAAGTTTATGGCAAGCGCGACCTTTCTCCGAACGTGGGAATGGTTAGCGGCGGCGGCGAAAACAAACAACAAGGCGGACAGCCAGGTGGTGAAAGAAGAGGAGGCCGTGGAGGCGAGCGTGGTGGTGATCGCAGAGAAAGAGGTGGAGATCGCGGCGGCGACCGTGGTGCCCCTCGCGGTGCTGGTGGTGGCGGCGGCGCCGGAAGAGGCCGTGGCCCGAGGAAATAATTGAAGAAAAGAAAAGAGTATTCTTAAAGAGCGCAGGATATGTTACAACCGAAACGTACCAAATTCAGGAAGATGCAGAAAGGCAGAGTGAAAGGAATGGCCACTCGTGGTCATACGATCGCTTTCGGATCTTTCGCATTGAAGGCTATCGAGCCGGGCTGGATCACAGCACGCCAGCTTGAAGCTGCCCGTGTGGCCGTAACCCGGGCAATGAAACGTGAAGGTCAGGTTTGGATCAGGATATTCCCCGACAAACCCGTAACACGCAAGCCTGCCGAAGTTCGTATGGGTAAGGGTAAGGGCGCTCCCGAATATTGGGTTGCAGTTGTGAAGCCCGGAACCATCCTGTTCGAAGCAGGTGGTGTGAATATCGCTACCGCACAGGAAGCATTGGCCCTTGCCGATGGCAAGCTGCCCTTGCGCACCAGGTTCACAGTTAGAAAGGATTACGTTGAAGAAGCGACAAAGACAAAATAAGGCGTCATGAAATATTCGGAAATAAAAGGGTTGAACCTTGCTGAGCTGAAAGAAAAGCTCGGCAGCGAACAGGAGGCGCTTCGTAAGATGAAGTTTGCTCACCAGGTTTCGGCTATCGAAAACCCGATGAAAATAAAAGAGACCCGCAAACTGATTGCGCGTCTGAAAACAGAATTAAGCTCCAAGGATCGTCAAAAGTAATTTGTCATGGAAGAAGAAAGGAACCTCAGGAAGGAAAGGATAGGCAGAGTGGTCAGCAACAAAATGACCAAGACCATCACGATCGCTGTTGATCGCAAGGTGAAGCATGCCATTTATGGTAAGTTCATGAACAAGACCACGAAGCTCATGGCGCACGACGAAAAGAACGAAGCCGGCATCGGCGACACCGTGCGTATCATGGAGACACGTCCCTTGAGCAAGAACAAGCGTTGGAGACTGGTAGAAATTGTTGAAAAAGCGAAGTAATCATGATAACGACAGAATCAAGGCTCGTGGTGGCCGACAATAGCGGTGCAAAGGAAGTCCTTTGTCTGCACGTGCTGGGCGGTACCCATAGACGCTCTGCAAGCGTAGGCGACAAGATCGTTGTAACGGTGAAATCCGCTCTGCCTTCCAGCCAGGTCAAGAAGGGAACGGTATCGAAGGCCGTTATCGTACGCACGAAAAAAGAGATCCGCCGTAAGGACGGTTCTTACATCCGCTGCGAAGACAACGCAGCCGTGTTGCTCAATGCACAGGACGAACCCCGCGGTACCCGCATCTTCGGACCCGTTGCAAGAGAGCTCCGCGAGAAGCAGTTCATGAAGATCATATCATTGGCTCCAGAAGTATTGTAAGTATGAACAGGAAATTCAATAAACAACCTAAGGTCAAGATCCGCAAAGGCGACAGGGTCAGGGTTATCGCAGGAGACGACAAAAAGAAAGAGGGCAGAGTGCTCGAAGTGTTTCCTGAAAGGAACCGTGCCATTGTTGAAGGTATCAACATGGTGACAAAGCATCAGAAGCCGTCGGCGGGGAAACCTGAAGGTGGTATCAAGAAAACTGAAGCCGCCGTACACATCAGCAATCTTGTATTGCTCGATCCTGCGTCGGGACAGCCTACACGCGTGGGCCGCAAGCCCAACGACAAGGGTGTGCTTCAAAGGTTTGCAAAGAAATCAGGTGGATTTATAACAGAATCGAAGTAATGGCAACGCCCAGATTAAAGGACAAGTACCAGAAGGAGATCGTAACTGCACTGAAAGACAAGTTTCAGTACAAGTCGGTCATGCAGGTACCCCGCGTCGAAAAAATTTGTATCAATAAAGGTATTGGTGCAGCTGTAGCTGATAAGAAACTGGTTGACGTGGGAGTGGATGAGCTCACAACGATCACCGGTCAGAAAGCCGTATCTACCAAGTCGAAGAAAGACATCTCGAACTTCAAGCTTCGGGCTCACCAGCCGATCGGAGCGAAGGTCACTCTCCGCGGCGATCGTATGTACGAGTTCCTCGACAGGCTGATGAACGTAGCCCTGCCCCGCGTGCGTGACTTCAAAGGCGTAAGCGACAAAGGTTTCGACGGCAAGGGTAACTATACATTGGGTGTGAAGGAGCAGATCATCTTCCCTGAGATCTCGATCGACAAGGTTCAGAAGATCAACGGTATGGATATCACCTTTGTGACCACCGCCAAGTCGGATGAAGAAAGTTACGAGCTCCTGAAAGCACTCGGGATGCCGTTTGTAGCGAAGGAAATTAAGAAAACTGAATAAATAAGGATGGCAAAATTATCAATTGTCGCCAGGACCAGGAAGAAGGAAGAGATGGTGAAGAAGTTCGCCGCCAAGCGTAAGGCTTTGAAAGAAGCCGGCAACTGGGCAGGTTTGGACAAGCTTCCGCGCAGCTCTTCTGCAGTGCGCCTTCGTAGCCGCTGCAAGCTTACCGGCCGACCACGCGGGTACATCAGGAAGTTCGGCATTTGCCGGAATCAATTCCGCCAGCTGGCCAGCGAGGGTAAGATCCCCGGTGTGACGAAAGCAAGCTGGTAAATAAGCCGGCAAAAATGCCTGCCCAGCGGCGGGTGTTAAAATATTGGTTGCTGAATACCCAGGTCCCCTGATTAAAGGGGCGAAACCAGGTAACAGAACAGTTTTGGATAACAAAATTTGTTAGGTATCTTTGCAGCCCGTTTCAAAAGAACGGGTTTGCATTTTATAGGATAGAAAATGAAGACAACGGATCCCATTGCAGATTATTTGACCCGGTTGCGCAACGCCATCAAGGCTCGCCATCGCGTCGTAGAAGTGCCCGCCTCCAACCTCAAGAAGGAGATCACGAAAGTATTGTTCGACAAGGGCTACATCCTCAACTATAAGTTCGAGGACTCGGACGACAAGCAGGGCAAGATCAAGATTGCGCTCAAGTACAATCCTGAGACCCGCGAGTCTGCGATCAACACGCTCAAGCGTGTTAGCTCGCCTGGCTTGAGACAGTATAAGCCATCCACCGAGCTACCCAAAGTCCTCAACGGCCTGGGCATCGCTATCCTCTCTACTTCTAAAGGAGTGGTGACCGATAAGGAAGCCCGTGTGATGAATGTAGGTGGAGAAGTATTGTGTTACGTGTATTAACCGATTGCAGTCATGTCACGAATTGGAAGAAAACCGATAACCCTGCCGAAAGGCGTCACTGTGGCGTTCAACGCAGCAGACCGCAAGGTGACCGTTAAGGGTCCCAAGGGTGAGCTCAAGCAGGTTCTCGAACCTGAGTTTAAAGTAACAGTGACCGGCGACTCTGTTGAAGTTGCCCGTCCTACAGAACAAAAAAGACATAAGTCGCAGCACGGATTGTATCGCGCACTGATCGCCTCTATGGTAGAAGGTGTGAGCAACGGCTACCGCCGCCAGATGGAACTCATCGGTGTAGGTTACAAGGCTTCGGCACAAGGCAACGTATTGGAACTCAGCATCGGGTATTCGCACAACGTATTCATGGCGATCCCCAGCGAGCTGAAGCTCCAGGCAACACAAGAGAAAGGTCAGAACCCGATGATCGTCCTCGAGGGCATCGACAAGCAGTTGATCGGACAGGTTGCTGCCAAGATCAAGTCACTCAGGAAAGTCGAGCCTTACAAAGGCAAGGGTATCCGTTACTTCGGTGAGTATGTACGCAGGAAGGCTGGTAAGGCTGCTGCGAAGTAAGCTAAAAGGTAATAGCTAATAGTTAATAGTTTAAAGGTGTATGAGCAACATTAAGACTAAAGCAGGTCGCAGGAACAGGATAAAGATGGGTATCCGCAACAAGATTGAAGGAACCACATCAGTGCCCCGCCTGTCTGTTTTCAAAAGCAATAAAGCTATCTACGCTCAGGTGATCGACGATTCAAAGAGCCACACACTTCTTTCAGTTTCTTCGACCGAGCTCGACAAGAAGAGCAAGGTGAACGTGGAGACTTCGAAAGGTGTGGGTAAGAAGGTTGCCGAGAGAGCTATCGCTGCAGGTATCAGCGTGATCGTGTTCGATCGCAACGGATACCTGTATCACGGAAATGTTAAAGCTTTGGCTGAAGGAGCCAGAGAAGGTGGATTAAAATTCTAACAAGAGCATGACACAAAGTAACGTCAGCACGGTAAAAGCCAGCGAGATCGACCTGAAAGAAAAGGTTGTAGCCATTCAGCGTGTAGCCAAAGTGGTGAAAGGCGGTCGCCGATTCTCATTCGCAGCCATAGTAGTGGTTGGGGATGGTAACGGTGTAGTTGGATACGGCCTCGGAAAGGCGAACGAAGTTACCGATGCGATCACAAAAGGCATCGATGACGCCAAGAAGCACCTGGTAAAAGTGCCGATCATCAAAGGCACAGTACCGCATGAGTCTATCGGCAAGTTCGGTGGTGGCTTTGTGCTGCTGAAGCCCGCTTCTCCCGGTACCGGTGTTATTGCAGGTGGTGCGATGCGTGCCGTGCTCGAAAGCGCCGGCGTCCACAACGTACTGGCCAAGTCCAAAGGATCGTCGAACCCCCACAACGTGGTTAAGGCTACGTTCAAGGCGCTGACAACCATGCGCGATGCTTATACCATCGCACGTAACCGTGGTGTTGACTTATCGAAAGTGTACAACGGATAATCAACTCTGCCGCGAACAACGAACAACGACTAACGACTAACGAAGATGGCAAAAGTCAGAATCACTCAAACCCGCAGCACGATCAAGCGCCCTGAAACCCAGTTGAGGACCATTCAGTCTCTCGGCCTCGGCAAGCCCAATTCGTCTGTTGAAGTTGAATACACTGCCCAGATACAGGGCATGGTTAAAAAGGTAAGTCATTTGGTGGCCGTAACGGAAATAAAATAATGAAGCTGCATACACTTAAGCCTGCATCAGGTTCTACGAAAAATAATAAGCGCCTAGGAAGAGGACAGGGCTCTGGCGGTAGCACTGCCGGCCGTGGTCACAAGGGTGCGCAGTCGCGTTCGGGCTATCACAAGAAGTTTGGTTTTGAAGGTGGTCAGATGCCCCTTCAGCGCCGTATCCCCAAGTTCGGTTTCAAGAACAACAACAAGATTTACTTCAAGAGCGTGAATCTCGATGCACTGGAAGAACTGGCAGCAAAGATCAAAGCTTCGGACATCAGCGTACAGGTGCTTGTCGACAACGGTATTGTTGGCAAGAAAGATAAAGTGAAGGTGTTGGGCCGTGGAGAGTTGAAATCAAAAGTAAATGTTTCGGCACATGCTTTCTCTGAGACTGCTACAAAAGCAATACAGAACGCAGGTGGTACCGTAACAACAATCAAATAGCGATGCGATTTTTCAGAACGATATATAACATCTTTTCGATTGAGGACCTTCGCGTCAGGATCCTGAACACCATCGGGTTCCTGGTCATCTTCAGGCTTGGGTCTTATATCGTTTTGCCCGGTGTTGATCCGGACCTTCTGACCAACGCAAACCAGGCTGGTATCTTCGACCTGTTGAATACCTTCCTCGGCGGTTCGTTCAGTCGCGCTTCGATCTTCGCACTCGGCATCATGCCTTACATTTCGGCTTCAATCGTGGTGCAGTTGCTCACGGTAGCCGTCCCCCGTTTCACCAAACTGCAAAAGGAAGGTGACTCCGGAAGAAAAAAATTGAACCAGTGGACCCGTGTGCTGACGATCATCATCACCAGCGCGCAGTCTTACGCATACCTGAGAGCGACCATCAACCCCGAGGCGATCATCAATCCCGGAATGTTCTTTACCGTGTCGTCGATCTTCATCCTTGTTGCCGGAACGATGTTCTGTATGTGGCTTGGAGAAAGGATCACGGACAAGGGTATCGGCAACGGTATCAGTATGCTGATCATGATCGGTATCGTATCGAGGTTCCCTGCAGCGATCTATCAGGAAGCTGTGGAGAACAAGGGTATCAACCAGGCGCTATTGTTCATTCTCGAATTGCTCGTGCTGTTCTTCATCGTAGTGGGTGTGATCGCCCTTACACAGGCAACGCGTCGCATCCCTGTTCAGTACGCTAAGCAGGTTGTTGGAAATAAATTGTATGGTGGCAAACGCGATTTCATTCCGCTGAAGTTGAATTCTGCGGGTGTAATGCCGATCATCTTTGCACAGGCATTGATGTTCCTGCCTCCACTGATTGCAGGTATATGGAGAGATACAGACATCGGGGCGTCCGTAGGTAGTACGTTCGCAGATTTCACGTCGTGGCAATACAACTTGTTGTTTGGCTCGCTGATCCTTGTGTTCACATTTTTCTATACGGCGATTACCGTTCCGTCGAACGATATCGCTGATAACCTGAAGAGAAACGGTGGTTTCATACCCGGGATAAAACCCGGTAAACAGACTGCTGAGTTCATAGACGGTATTTTATCAAAGATTACTCTGCCCGGCGCCATATTCCTGGCGATGATAGCTATCCTTCCTGCTTTTGCGGTGAAGGCAGGCATCTCCCAGAACTTCGCGTACTTCTATGGTGGAACGTCGCTATTGATCCTTGTCGGTGTTGTCCTCGACACACTGCAACAGATCGAAAGCCACCTCCTCATGAGGCACTACGAAGGGATGATGAAGTCGGGTCGTGTAAAAGGACGTTCTCAGTTTGCTGCGGCCTGAGTTGAATGGTTCACCTGAAGACGGAAGACGAGATTCAGTTAATTCGCGAGAGTGCCGACATATTAGGCAGAACTCACGGAGAAGTTGCGAAACTGGTAAAACCAGGAGTAAAAACTAGAAAACTGGATCAAGTCGCCGAGGAGTTCATTCGCGACAACCAGGGTATCCCTTCCTTCAAACATTATGGAGGAACATTCCCTGCCTCTCTCTGCATCTCGGTCAACGAGGTGGTGGTTCATGGTTTCCCCGGAGACTACGAATTGAAAGAGGGCGACATTGTGTCGGTTGATTGCGGTGTGAAGTACAAGGAGTTCCACAGCGATTCGGCATACACTTATCCGCTCGAAGGCGTGAAGCCCCCGGTGCTCGATCTGCTCAACCGTACATACGATTCGTTGTACAAGGGCATCGAGCAGGCGAAAGCCGGCAACCGCATCGGTGATATTGGGTACGCGATACAGAGCTACGTGGAGAAATTCGGTTACGGAGTTGTCCGCGAGCTGGTAGGTCATGGTGTAGGCAAGAATCTTCACGAACCCCCGGACGTGCCGAACTTCGGTATCAGGGGAAAGGGAGTGAAGATTGTCGCCGGGATGGTGTTCGCCATCGAGCCGATGATCAACCTGGGAACCAGGAACGTTGTGCAGGAGGCCGATGGATGGACCATCCGCACACGCGACAGGCAACAGTCTGCACACTTTGAGCACATGGTGGCAGTCTACGATCGAAAAACGGAAGTGCTAACGACGCATAAGTACATAGAAGAAGCATATAGTTATAAGTGGCGAAACAAAAGTCAATAGAGCAGGACGGTATCATCCAGGAAGCGCTTTCAAACGCGATGTTTCGGGTGCAACTGGAAAATGGCCACAACGTGCTGGCACATATTTCGGGTAAGATGAGGATGCACTACATCCGTATCCTCCCCGGAGATAAAGTAAGATTGGAAATGTCTCCTTATGATCTGACTAAAGGACGGATCATATTCAGATATAAATAAAAGAGTTATGAAAGTAAGAGCTTCAATTAAGAAACGCAGCGCCGATTGTAAGATCATCCGCCGTAAGGGGAAGCTGTATGTTATTAACAAGAAAAACCCCCGCTATAAGCAGCGTCAGGGTTAAAAGAACAAAGAACAACGAAAAACGAACAACAAAATGGCACGTATTGCTGGTGTTGATATCCCGGATAATAAAAGAGGTGAGATTGCTCTCACGTACATCTTCGGTATTGGTCGCAGGTCTGCACAACAGATCCTGGGAAAGGCTAATGTCGATTTGAACAAAAAGGTAAAGGACTGGAACGACGAAGAGTCGAACGCCGTCCGTGCCATCATCTCCGAACAGTTCAAGATCGAAGGTCTGCTTCGCTCGGAGATCCAGTTGAGCATCAAACGCCTGATGGATATCGGTTCTTACCGTGGCCTCCGTCATCGCAAGGGCCTTCCCGTGCGTGGACAAACCACCAAGAACAACGCTCGTACCCGTAAGGGCAAGCGTAAGACAGTGGCAAACAAGAAGAAAGCAACGAAGGGTTAATAGTTAGCGTGGAACACACGCGAGCAACGAACAAATAACAACAAAGAAGGTATGGCAACTAGTAATGCACCGGTAGAGAAGAAGAAAGACAAAAGCAAGAAGCGCGTAGTAGTGGTCGAGGCCATTGGCCAGGCTCACATCAAAGCTACGTTCAACAACATCACGATCTCCATGACGAATTCAACCGGTCAGGTGATTACGTGGGCTTCTGCAGGAAAGATGGGCTTCAAGGGTTCCAAAAAGAACACCCCTTATGCTGCTCAGACTGCCGCGCAGGAGTGTGCTTCGAAAGCCTTCGAATTAGGTCTTCGCAAAGTTGAAGTGTTTGTGAAAGGTCCCGGCGCAGGTCGCGAATCGGCCATCCGTACTATCCAGGGTGCCGGTATCGAAGTTACCACGATTAAGGACGTGACTCCGCTGCCCCACAATGGCTGCCGTCCTCCTAAATCACGCCGTGTTTAAAGTTTGAATTTGTACATCGTATATCGAAAATCGTAAATAGAAATGGCAAGATACACAGGTCCTAAAGCCAGAATCTCCAGAAGGTTCAACGAGCCGATCCTTGGCGAAAGCAAGGCCTTCCAAAAGAAGAACTATCCTCCCGGGATGCATGGCAAAGGCAAAAAACGCAAGCTGTCGGAATATGCCATCCAGCTCGCCGAGAAGCAGAAAGCCAAGTATATCTATGGTGTTCTTGAAAGACAGTTTGCCAACATTTTCGACAAGGCTTCGCGCAAGAAAGGTGTAACAGGTGAATTGCTCCTGCAAATGCTGGAGGCCCGCCTCGACAACACCGTGTATCGCCTGGGTATCGCCCCTACGCGCCGCGGGGCCCGTCAACTCGTTGTTCATAAGCACATCACTGTAAACGGTGACGTCGTAAATATTCCTTCATTCACTCTCAAGGCCGGAGATGTGATCGGCGTTCGTGAAAAATCGAAATCGATCGAAGCAATCACCACCAGCTTGTCTATTGGTGGAGCAAAAAAGTACAACTGGCTGGAATGGGATGGTTCTGAAATGTTGGGCAAGCTTGTAAACCTGCCCCCACGAACAGATATACCCGAGAACATCAACGAACAGTTGATCGTCGAATTGTACTCTAAGTAATTCGGTGAGTAACTGGGAACGGTTTGAAGCCTAGCCGTTCAGCAGTAGGTCACTATCACTTAAACAAGTTAAATTTATGTCAATATTAGCGTTTCAAATGCCGGAGAAGGTGGTGATGGAAAAATCCGATGATTTTCACGGATTGTTCACATTCAAACCTTTGGAAAAAGGGTATGGAGTAACGATTGGTAATGCACTGCGCCGGATCCTGCTGTCTTCACTCGAAGGCTACGCGATCACTGGTATCAAAGTACCTGGCGTGTTGCACGAATTTTCAACCATCGAAGGAGTAGTAGAAGATGTAGCGGAGATCATCCTCAACCTCAAGCAGGTTCGTTTCCGTAAGACCTCCGAGAACTTCGACAGTAAGATCACAGTAAGCATCAAGAAGCAAAAGCAGTTCAAAGCCGGCGACGTCGCCAAGTTCACATCTGCTTTCGAAATACTCAATCCCGATCACGTGATTTGTAACCTCGATGAGGCTGCACATTTCGAGATCGAGCTCACGATCGACAAAGGAAGAGGCTATCTTCCTGCAGAAGAAAATAAACCCAACGAACAGGTTTTCGGATTCATTCCGATCGATGCCATCTTCACACCTATCAAGAATGTGAAGTTCAGCGTCGAGAACACCCGCGTTGAACAAAAGACCGACTACGAAAAACTCCTGGTCGACATCGAAACAGATGGTTCTATCCATCCCGAGAAGGCCCTCGAAGGCGCTGCATTCATCCTGATCCAGCACTTCCGCCTGTTCTCCGACAAGTCGATCGAGCTCGAAACCGGCAAAGACAGCGAGATCGAACAGGTGGACGAAGAGATGCTGCACATGCGCAAGCTCCTCAAGACACCCCTCCACGACCTGGATCTCTCCGTGCGCGCTTACAACTGCCTCAAAGCAGCCGATGTAAAAACGCTGGGAGACCTCGTACAACTGGAAATTTCCGATATGATGAAGTTCCGCAACTTCGGAAAGAAATCGCTCGCAGAACTCGAACAACTCGTAGCTGAGAAGAACCTTACCTTCGGTATGGATCTCGCGAAATATAAACTGGAAGAAGACTAATGAGACACGGTAAGAAAGTCAATCACCTTAGCCGAACTAAAGCACACCGCGATGCGCTGATGTCAAACATGGCATCGTCACTGATCCTTGCCAAAAGGATCACGACCACGGTGGCAAAGGCGAAATCACTGAGGAAATACGTTGAGCCCCTTATTACGAAGGCGAAGGCTAACACCATGCACTCGCGCAGGACTGTTATGTCTTACCTTCAGAACAAGGAGTCTGTAAGCAGGCTTTTCGACGAAGTAGCAAGCCGCATTGGCGACAGGCCCGGTGGATACACCCGCATCATTAAGCTGGGCGACACCCGTCTGGGCGACAACGCCGAAATGTGCCTCATGGAGCTTGTCGATTTCAACGACATCTACAAGAAGGGCGGCGAAGAGAAGAAAGGCAAGACCCGCAGAAGCCGCAGCAAAGGCAAAAAAGGAGACGAGTCCGAAGGAGAAGCGCCCGCAGCGGAAAAACCCGCAAAGGAGCCCAAAGCCAAGGCAGCAGGGAAATCTGAAAAGAAAGAGAAGCCCGCCAAGACCAAAAGCAAATAGTGAAAGGCTTCACCGATATAGAAAAGGGATTGAACATCGTTCAATCCCTTTTTTGTTTAGTTACTTTTGCCAAACCAACCACTGAACAACATTGAAAGAAACGGCTTATCTTCTTCTTGAAGACGGCTTGCTGGTCGAAGGCAAGCCCATAGGAAAGAGAGGGACCACTGGTGGCGAAATATGCTTCAACACAGGCATGACCGGCTACCAGGAGATCTACACAGATCCCTCTTACTACGGACAGATCATCGTGAATACCACGGCCCACATCGGGAACTACGGCACTGTAAACGAGGAACAGGAGTCTGTCAGGCCCCAGATCGCCGGCATCGTCGTCAACGAATTCTCAGACGAATTCAGCCGCCTGACAGCCCGTGAAAGCCTTCAGCAGTACCTGGAGAGGCACAATGTGGTAGGCATTTCCGGCCTGGATACCCGCATGCTGGTGCGCTACATCCGCAGCAAAGGTGCCATGAACGCCCTCATCTCCTCGGTGCTCACACCCGACCAGATGAAAGCGGAGCTGAAGAAAGTGCCCTCGATGGACGGCCTCGAGCTGTCGTCGGTGGTAAGCACCCCGAAATCCTATTTCTACGGAGACGCTTCCGCCAAATACCGCGTGGCAGCCCTCGACCTGGGTATCAAGACAAATATTCTCAAGAACCTCTCGGAACGCGACTGCTATGTGCAGGTGTTCCCTGCCAAGACCAGCTTCGCGGAGATGGAGAAGTGGAATCCCCACGGCTATTTTATATCCAACGGCCCCGGCGACCCCTCAGTGATGCCCTATGCCGTGAAAACGGTCAAGGAGATCGTCGACCGCGACAAGCAGCCGCTGTTTGGTATCTGTCTCGGCAATCAGCTGCTTGCTTTGGCGGCAGGCCTGACGACCTACAAAATGCACCACGGACATCGCGGGCTCAACCACCCGGTGAAGAACCTGGTGACAGGCCTGGGTGAGATGACGTCGCAGAATCACGGCTTCGCCGTAAGCAACGATGGAATCGAAAAACATCCCGATGTGGAGATCACACACCGCCACCTGAACGACAACACGATCATGGGGATCAGACTGAAGAACAAGAAGGCGTTCTCGGTACAGTATCACCCCGAAGCAAGTCCCGGGCCCCATGATTCGAGATACCTCTTCGACCAGTTCATCGAAATGATCCGCTCTCAAAACTGACCAAACTATAATCATAATTATAAAATCGTTTTATGTCCTTAATTGAATCCATTCACGCCCGCCAAATTCTTGACAGCCGTGGAAACCCAACCGTAGAAGTAGATGTCATTACTGAAAACGGGGCGTTCGGCCGTGCTGCCGTTCCTTCCGGTGCATCCACCGGCACTCATGAAGCAGTAGAATTGCGTGATGGTGACAAAAAGAAGTACGTCGGTAAAGGTGTGCTGAAGGCTGTCGATAACGTGAACTCCAAGATCGCTTCGGCAATCGTAGGTCAGTCTGTGTTCGATCAAAACGTGGTCGACATGATCATGGTGGAGCTCGACGGGACCAACAACAAAGGCAAGCTCGGCGCGAATGCTATTCTCGGTACTTCCCTCGCTGTTGCGAAAGCTGCCGCCATGGAAGCCGGACAGTCGCTGTTCCGCTACATCGGCGGAGTGAATGCCAATACCCTTCCGGTTCCTATGATGAACATCCTCAACGGTGGAAGTCATGCGGACAACTCTATCGACTACCAGGAATTCATGGTCATGCCCGTGAAGGCAGATACGTTCTCCGACGCCCTTCGTATGGGAACAGAGATATTTCATACCCTGAAGAAAGTTCTCCATGACCAGGGATTGTCTACCAACGTGGGCGATGAAGGTGGCTTTGCCCCCAACATCAAGTCGAACGAGGCGGCGATCGAAGTGGTATTGAAAGCAATCGAAAAGGCCGGCTTCAAACCCGGTGAAGATGTTTTCATCGCCATGGATGCCGCGGCGTCTGAATTCTACGATTCAAAAACAAAGATCTATACCTTCAAGAAATCGGACGGCAAGAAGCTGAAGTCTGACGAAATGGTGGACTACTGGGCAAAGTGGGCGAAGAAGTATCCCATCATCAGCATCGAAGACGGAATGGGAGAAGACGATTGGGACGGATGGAAGAAACTCACCGACAAGATCGGGGACAAGCTTCAGCTGGTTGGGGACGACCTTTTCGTTACCAATGTCGATTTCCTCCAGAAAGGTATTGACTTGGGTGTCGCCAACTCGATCCTGGTGAAGGTAAACCAGATCGGCACGCTGACAGAGACTATCAACGCCGTCAACCTTGCGAAGCGCAACGGCTACAAGAGCATCATGTCGCACCGCAGTGGTGAGACCGAAGACAGCACGATCGCAGACCTTGCAGTTGCGTTGAACACAGGTCAGATCAAGACCGGATCGGCATCGCGTTCCGACCGTATGGCGAAGTATAATCAGCTGATACGGATTGAAGAGGAGCTGGCGGATATCGCGTATTTTCCCGGAGTTAACTTCTAAAAAAAGGGCCTGCAGCCCCGCCATACTTCGCATGGATCAATGGTCCAAGCGCTGTTTGGCGGGGTTTTTTATTATCGAAATCATCGGTACCTTTCTCTGATGCGCCCCGTTTTATTGATGGTTTTGACGACCGTATTGACGTCGCCGTTGATCGCTCAACAACTTCCGTTCATCAACTCAGGAGAGGTCCTTCAAAGGGTTTCTGTACTGGAAGACTCCGGTAAACACGACCTGGCGATCAAAGAGCTACTGACAATTCCCAGGCGGGACACCAATTACGTTCAGGGGCAGGTTCGCCTGGCGGAAATCTACAACTCCAACAAGCAGTATGATGAAGCGACAGCGGTTGCAGACCGGGTATTGAAACGCGCCACCCGGTTTCGTTCGACACTGCTCGGCGTGAAGGCAACGGCGCTCGAGAGTAAAAAGGAATACGATAATGCGATAAGCTTTCTACGGGCAGCCCTTAAGGACTATCCTTTCGACGTTCAGCTTCGCTACCAGCTGGCCACCAGTTATCACAATAAGCTCGACTACGTCAACGCGATCAAAGCCTATTACGACGTCCTGGAGATCTCACCGTATAGCTCCAATGTTCACTTGAATCTCGGAGCAATTTCCATGTGGACAGGCCATAAGACACACGCGATACTTTCATATGGCATTTACCTGACGTTGCAGAATACAGATAACGTGAAACTTTCGCTGCTTGAAAACATATGCAGCAACCAGGCGGAGAGCGAAGGTGCAGCGAAAGAAAGAGCCGCCGGAATTCCCAATGGATTTGAAAAGCTCGACCAGATCATCAGATCGAAGGTTGCGATGGATAAGAAGTTTAAAACGGAAGTCCCCGTCGACGCTGCCATCGTAAAGCAATTCGAAATGCTTGTCAAACAACTGAACACAGTAGCAACCGACGTGGATGACCCCTGGGTGAAGTTCTATCTTCCTGTATTCGAGACATTACGTGACCGGAAAATGATGGAGCCCTTCCTCTATCACATCACGGCGTCATCACCGATAGAGGCAGTGAAGAAATGGAATGCAAAAAATGAAAAGACACGGGAGAAATTCTTCACGGTGGTCAATGAAGCCCTGGAAAGAGACCGTGATGATATACGCATACCCGCGTCGTTAGGCCTCGGAGAGAGGACTCATGCGGAGTATGGCGAGAACAACCTGGTGTCGGGTGTGGGCGGCTTTTCAAATGGCAAGGAGCACGGCAAGTGGATCTACTTCAGCAGCAACAGTGAAAAAATCGCCGAGGGTGCTTACGAGAACGGCGCTAAAAAAGGAGAATGGAAGTATTATACAAATACAGGCGCTCCTACCACCACGGAAAACCTGGATACCGGCGAGGTGACTACGTGGTATCCCAACGGAAGCAAAGAGGTTCACTATTTTCTGAAGAACAAAGAGGTTGAAGGCGATATCACCTTTTATTACCCGTGTGGCAGCGTCAGCGAGCGACGGACACACAAGGATGGAAAGAAATACGGGAAGGGACAGACGTTCTTCGAAACCGGCGCCGTGAAATCCGACTTTGAATACGCAGACGGGACTCTTTCAGGCGCCTGGATCGACTACGACGTATTTGGTTCGGTGAAAGGAAAGACACAATACAGGCACGGCGAACGTCACGGCATCACTGAAACGTTCTGGAGCAATGGAAAACTGAAGGACAAGGAAGACTACACAGAGGGAAAAACAAACGGGATCTCCGAAGGCTATCACGACAACGGAAAGCTATCGTACAAAGGCAACAACGTGAACGATCTGCCGGTGGGCGAATGGCTGTACTATAACCGGTACGGTGAACAAACCGAGCGCCGGTTCTATGACAACACCGGCAAGCTCGACCAGGAAAATGTTTTCTACCACGACGGCACACTCGATTACAGATCTGTATACAGCAATGGAATGATCACCCAGATGATCAGTTACGACAAGAGCGGTAACGAGCTGTGGAAGGGCGGGTCACCCGACGGGAATTTTGACGTGAAACATCATTACCCGGGTGGCCAGCTGCTTTCGGAAGGGAAGTTCAGGAAAGGGGTGAGAGACGGCAAGTGGCTGCAGTACCACAGGGCGGGAATGGTCCAGGCAACATTCAACTATGCAGACGGAAAATTCGATGGCCTCCAGGAAGAATTTTTCACCAATGGAAAGCGGAAGATCGTCTCCACGTACAAAGCGGGGGAACGGGAAGGGTATGCGGAGGAGTTCTACAGCACCGGTGTAAAGCAACGGGAAGGATGGTACTCTGCCAATAAATGGCAGCAACAATGGCTCTCATACCACGCCGATGGAACGGTGATGGAGGACACCTACTACATCAATGATGAGACAGTCGACTCGGTATTTGTTTATTCGGTTGAAGGCAAGGTCGCAACGAAATATTTTTACGCCAGCGACAACCGTGTTTTCCAAAGCAGTTTCAATCCTGAGCAGACAACGTTTTCCACGGATATCAATATCCGGGAGCAAGCCGTCATTCTAAAGTATGGGAATGGTTCGCCCATGGCCAAATACAACAGCTTGTGCGGATTGTTGAACGGCGAATTGGAACGATCGTACCCCGATGGCAAACCTTATGCACAGTTTTCTTACGTCGGCGGACGGGTGACTGGCGCCTACAAGGCCTACGACGAGTATGGGAATATAGAGGCAACGGGTCATTACAAGGCTGGTGAGCCTACAGGTATCTGGACATACATGAATGTTAACGGGTCGCGTTCGATGGAGGTGCCGTATATCAACGGCGCGAGGGATAGCACCCTGGTGAATTATTACGAGTCCGGTGGCGTGTACTTCATCGCGGAGTATCGCAACGATAAAAGACACGGACTGCTCAAATACTTTGCTCCCAACAAAGATCTAATTGTGGAAAAAATGTTTGATGACGATCAATTGATAGCGTTCCGGGCCGTTGGTAAAAACGGTCAGTTCGGGGAATGGGTCGCTAACCGGCCTGACATGGAGATCGTCGCGTATTATCCGAATGGCGCGAAGGCGCTCGAGGAAAAATATGAACACTGTGTGATCACAGGCACAAAACGAATGTGGTTTCCCGATGGGAAGCTGTGCCTGGAATACAACTACAAAGAAGGGAACAACGAAGGCCTCTCGACCGATTATTATTCGAATGGCAAGATCTGCAGAAAGGCGCCGTATCACCTCGATGTGTTGGAAGGGAAGTTGGAGTTTTTTAAGGAAAATGGCATGCCGCTACTGACGTCGGAATACAAACTGGGAAAGAAGAGCGGAGTAACAACTTTGTACTCGAACGGAGTAAAGACAAAAGAGATATTTTACTACAACGAGCTTCCGATGAAGTAGGAGTCAAGTCAACGAAACGCAGATGAGATCAATGAATGTGAAGTTGTTTTTTTCTCACGGAAAACACGGAACGCTGTTTAAAGAGCTCCTGCATTTTTCCGTGCTTTCCGTGTTTTCCGTGAGAAAGTTGTTTTTTATGTTGATGGCAGTCAGCCTTGGAACAGCATACGGCCAGGGCTCTGACGTCTGGAAGAAGCTCAGCGAGAAGTTTCCCGGTGAACCGGCTGTTTATGTCGAGAGGTCGGAAGTTTTGAACCTCATTCTCGAAGGAGATTCGATCAAGGCGTGGAGCGATCTCACCCAGGACATGCTGCACCTCAAGGAACAGTCGGACGTATACTCCGACAAACGTATTTATGGTTCGAGCTTCCGTGAGGTCGCCGACATCAAGGCGAAAACCCTCGTGTGGGACAAGAGCCGATATAAAGAAATGAGTGTGACCAGCTTCAAGAAGAACGACAGCCGCTCCGAGGGTGTCTTCTTTGACGACTCTTATTATTATTCTTTCGATTTCCCGGCGGTCGCCACACAGAGCAGGACACTGCTTCAGTACCGGGAGAATGTAAAGAACCTGTACTTTATTTCGGGATACCTGATGCAGAGCAACCTGGCACACGCACTGTCGCAGTACACCATCAAAGCGTCGAAAGGCATCGAGATATCTTATAAAGTGCTTAACGATAAGGAGAACCGGATCTCATTCCAGAGAACGGAGAAAGGTGGTTTCGTTTATTACCAATGGACGGCGAAAGACCTTCCGGCTATCGATTTCGATCCCAACAGTCCGGCGCTGTCTTACTTTTCTCCATACGTGGAATGTCACGTGAAGTCGTACACGACCAAAAAAGGAACAACGCGCGTGCTCTCCGATCTTACCGACCTGCACAGCTGGTATTATGGTTTCGTGAAGGACCTCAACAAGACACCGTCGGCGGAATTACAGGGTATCGTTGCAGACATCAAAGCCAAAAGCAAGGGCGAAGCCGAGATCGTGAAAAATGTCTTCTATTGGGTACAGGATAACATCAAGTATATAGCATTCGAGCAAGGCATGCGCGGCCTCATCCCTCACTCGGGAAGCTATGTCTGCGAGAAACGTTACGGCGATTGCAAGGATATGGCTAACCTGATCGTGAATATGTCGCGGATGGCCGGACTGACCAATGTGTATCACACCTGGATCGGCACGCGCGACCTGCCTTACAAGTACACCGAATTCCCGACGCCGATCGTCGACAACCACATGATTGCAACCTACATCACTCTGGAAGGAAACTACATCTTCCTCGACGGCACCGGCAGCTACACCAGGGTGGGACTGCCTTCGTCAATGATCCAGGGAAAAGAAGCGTTCATCAGTCTGGGCCCGGATAAATACGAGGTGAAGACCGTTCCCGAGATCAGTCCCGAAGAGAACCTGCTGGTGGACTCTGTGAAGGTGAAGATCGACGGCAACAAGCTCACGGGCTCCGGTAAATCCTTGTACAACGGTTACTCCAAGATCTTCGGTGGTTATGAGCTCGACCGTGCCAACCCCGAGGAAGTGAGGAATGGAGTCATGAAACTGGTCACGAAGGGGAGCAACAAATTCAATCTTCACAAATACGACATCGCAGGCATCGAGAACCAGGACCTGCCGACAACCATCAAGTACGAGTTCGACATTGGCGATTACTTCCAGGTGATCGGTGATGAAACTTATGTGAACCTTAATCTTACCAAGGATTATTACAACGCATCGATAAAAGCAGAAAGAAAAACACCTCGTGAGTCCGAATACAAATATATCGGCGAGGAGATCGTGGAGTTGCAGGTCCCCGACGACGTCAAGGTGGAGTATCTTCCCCCGGACGCTTCATGGGAAGGAGACCAGCTGGGTTTTAACATTACCTACAAGAACCTTCCCGGCAAGGTCGTTTACAAGAAAACCCTTAAGATGAATAAGCTAATGATGAACCCCGATCAATACCCGGCGTGGAACCAGGCAGTCAAACATCTGAGTGAGGCATACAAGGAATCGATTGTACTTAAGAAAAAATAGAATGAGAATCGTGAAAGCGTTAGTGATTGCTTTCGTATCGATCGCATACGGAGCAATGGGAGCGAAGCCCGGTATTGTTGCCGTGGCGGGTCAGTATGAGTGGGACGGTCAGCGGAGCAGATTCAGTCTTTCCGCTGAGGAAGAGAAGCTGCCGGAGCTGATGTTGAAAAGCCACGTACAGTATGAGTACACTTTCGAGAACGACGAGTTCGTGATGTACGCTACCCATCACAAGATCATCTACGTCAACAGCAACGAATCCATCAAGAAACACAACAGGATCTTCATTTCGATGAACAGCACCCTGAACCTGAAAACCCTGAAGGCGCGGGCCATCAACCGTCAGGGCAAGGCTGTGTATTTCGATGAGACCAACCTGAAGGAAATGAAAGAGGAAGAGAGTGGGAACGCCTACAGGATATTTGCGATGGAAGGCGTCGAGATCGGCAGCGAAGTGGAGTATTTCTATACCCGCAAGATGACGGCCGATATGTTCAACCGGGAGTTTCTCCAGTTCGATGTCCCTTCGAAAAGCTCGTCCATGAAGCTCTCCAGTCCGCGTCACCTCAAGTTCGATTTCAAAAGTTATAATGGCCTCCCCGAAGTCAATAAGCTGCCCGATACGACGATGAACGTTTATGAGGTGAGCGCCGCCGGTCTTCCGGCCATAAAAGAAGAGCCGTTCTCGAATCACGCAGCCAATCGCCAGAGGATCGAGTTCAAGCTGGCATACAACACCGCCCGTTCACGTGCCAGGCTGTACACGTGGGAAGACGCGGCGAAACGGTTCTACGAGATCCTTACCAAGCTGAGTAAGGGAGATCAGAAGGCTGTCGAGAAATTCGTTGCCAACGCGAAGATCGACAAGTCATTGAAGACCGCTGACCGTATTAAAAAAATGGAGGCATTGATCAAGGTCACCGTCAACATCAATTCCGAGGGCGGCGGTGAGGCACTTTCGGCGCCAGAATTGATTCTTAAGAACAGGGTCGCGTCGAAGGAAGGTATCACCAAGTTGTACGTGTCGGTGTTCGACCACATGGGCATTAAAGTTCAACCGGTGATAACATGCAGCCGTGAGAGTCTCAGGTTCGATGGCGATTTCGACACATGGTCGTATCTCGACGACTACATGTTGTACTTCCCGGAGACGAAAGGTTTCCTGGCTCCGTATTATCCCACGCGATATCCCCTCGTTCCGGGGCAGTTCACATCGCAGAAGGGATTGTTCATCGAACCGTTCGAGCTGGGCGAAGTGAAGTCGGCTCTCGGTACAATCAAAGAGATCCCGGCAGCCAGCTACCTCGCCAACCAGGACAACCTCGACATCGACGTGATGTTCGATGAAGGACTCGAGTCGAATTCAATTGCTCAACGGAGATCTTTCGTGGGCTACACAGCGGACTATTTCGCATCGTTTTATGAGATGTTGAACGAAGAAAAAAAGAAGCAAATGGTGGAGGAGCTGATCAAGCAAACGGCTCCGGACGCGCAGCTGGGCAAGTGGTCGGCCCGGCCCATACAAAAACCCGATTTGGATTGGTTCGAGATGTCAGGTGAGTTTAAAACGTCGACTTTTATTGAAAAAGCAGGACCGAGAGTGCTCTTCAAGGTCGGACTCATAATCGGACCCCAGACCGAAATGTATCGCGACGAGCAGCGCACAATGAGTGTGGAGAACGACAACAACCGGAACTACGACCGGGTGATCCGCATACACATACCGGCCGGCTACACCGTGAAGAATGCCGATCAGCTGAAGATGGATTTTGCTTTCAGCCCGGGCGAAGGGAACCCGTATTTATTTAAGTCGGATTATGTGATCAAGGGCGACGTATTGGAGCTTATGATCTCGGAATTTTATAAAGAGATATATTGCCCGTTGGAGAAGTATGAGGATTTCAGGAAGGTGATCAATGCAGCAGCGGATTTTAATAAGGTGACATTGATATTGGAGAAAGCCCGATAACGACCGATATTTGACATAGTACTCAAGAGTAAATCTCCCCTCACATGACTCTACGGCCACTCATTTGGTTTGCGTGCTCAATGTTTATTTATTCATCCTCTTTCGGACAGCCGGATTTTCGTGAGGGATACATTGTGAAAGGCGGAGACACGCTCAAGGGTCTTGTCCGGTACAACAACAAGAACTATTCTGAGTCAGCCACTTTTAAACCCGGCAGACGAAAAAAATCCACCAGGTACGGGATAGATGACATAAGCGCTTATGGTGTTTTCGGCGACAAGAAGTATGAAGTTATCGACCTGGGCACACCTGATAAACCGGAGAAAGTTTTTGGTTTGGTACTGCAGAACGGAAAGATCGATTTGTACTATTCAAAAGAAAAATACCTCTTGCTGAAGGATAACGGGCGCACCGTGCTTGAACGCCGGGAAGATGTCATTGTTAGGGGTAAGACGAACAAGTATAAGCTTAAAGACAAGGAGGAGCTTTATGCACGCGATTTCAGATTCAGGGGTGTGCTGACTGCATTGACATCAGATTGCGGACTATCAGCTGCACAACTACAGTATTCACGCCGGCAGATCTCAAGACTAATTGGTGATTACAACCGATGTAAGGGCGACTTTGTAGAAGTGAAAAATACACAACCATGGTTACGGGTTGGTGCGTCGGTTGCCTTCGCGGCGTATTCTTCCAGCAGCATGAAAATGGACAGCTTGCCCGGCACTACATTCAAAGGCGACCTGTCACCTGTTCGTGAATTCAATGTTGAGCTTAAGTTTCCAAGAGTGTTGGATAGGATTGGAATAACAGTGGGATTTCAACCTATCAAGACGACCTACACGGGATTCGCATCCCACACGTCAACCGTGGAGCACATTGAGGACGATCTAACTTTAGCCGTTCGTTATCTTAAGATCCCCATTTCCGTGAAATATAACTTCGGAAACCCGGGCTACTCTTTCTTCGTCAGAGCAGGTGCATGGCAAGGTAAACTCCAGAGCGCACAATTCACTACGTTCAGGACGTCACGTGTAGGTGGTGTGGATACGACCGGCGAAAGGCCAGTGCTCAATGGATATCGCAACCCTTCCGGGGTACTCCTGGGATTCGGATATGATCAAAAAATAATTGGCAGGATGCGCGTGTTTGGAGAACTGAGGTATGAGGTCAACAGCGGAATTATCGGTTTGGATCGTACCGCGCGTGCGTCTTTCAACTTTTTGTCGGCGTTTATTGGTATTGGCATTTGACACCCACGGGTATGATTCAAAAATTCCTCCCGCTCGCATGCCTCCTTTTATGCGTCTCTTCTGTTTTTGCTCAGAAAGACTTTCGACCTGGTTATATCATCAAGGACCGAGATACAGTAAAAGGATTAGTTGCATTCAGGAGCAAGCATAATGCGGAGGCCGGCATCTTCAAACCGGGTAAAAAGGATAAGGCAATTACCTACGCGCCAGGAGAAGCAATTGCTTATGGCTTCCTTGGCGACAAGAAATATGAAGCTATAGACCTCGGAACAATCGAAGTTCCGAAGAAAATTTTTGCGTTAGTGCTTCAGAAAGGCGCGATCGATCTCTACTATACAAATCAGACATATTTACTTTTAAAAGACAACCAACTCACGGTGCTTCAGCGTAAACCCGATAGCATCGTAACTAAGACCATTTACGGTGAGCGCCGGCCAGTTTTTGCGGCCGACGTCAGTTATGTACAGGCCCTGAATAATTTGATAGCATCGGATTGCGGACTCAACGCTAACGCCGTCCTGTTCTCCCGGAATCAGATCTCGGAATTAATAGGCGACTACAACAAGTGTAAAAACGACTATGTAGAGGTGAAAAATTTCAGGCCATTTGTAAGCATAGGTGCCTCGCTGGCTGTTGGTTTATATAAATCTGTCCTCACGCTGGATACACTACCCGGTTATAAGTTCAAAGGCGACGTTGCCACTGTCTGGCAATTTGACGTTGAATTTACAGCGCCAAGACTTACCGATAGGATTGTGGTGTCACTGGGACTTCAACCTGTAAGGAGTACTTACCGCGCATCAACCTTCGTCACCTCCAGTGTTCAAACTCAACAGGATGACATGACATTAAAGGTGCGTTATTTTAAAATTCCGCTTTCGGTCAGATACAATTTCGGAAGTCCCAAAAATTCCCTTTTTGTGCGCCTTGCCGCATGGCAAGGCATATTCCAAAAGAAGGATGTAAGATTCACGACTATTCGTACGACTCGTACCGGGTCCGCCGTTCACTCTTCCGAAGACAACGTGAAAAATGGCTATCGAAATCCTGCCGGCATAACGCTGGGAGTAGGATACGATAAAGCGATAGTCAGCCGGTTCCGTCTGTTTGGAGAATTCAGGTATGAGATCAATAGCGGATTTGTCGGCAAAGACATACATCCTTTTTCTGCCTTTAACTTTATGTACGTGCTTGTTGGCGTTGGCATCTGAGAGTTTTTCAATCCAAAAAAATCCCTATCTTAGCTCTACCATTTTTTAAACTATGCTCAAGAAACTTCCCCCGGCCCTCCGGAACTTCTACGTCGTGTGCAGTATCCTGTTCCTGGTCTGGATGACCTTCCTGGACTCCAACGATCTTATTACCCGCTTCAAAATGGCTTCGAAGCTCGGTGAGCTCGATGACGAGAAGGAGTATTACAATCAGAAGATCATCGAGGTAGTGAAAGACCGGAACGAGCTGATGACCAACCGCGAGCTCCTGGAGAAATTTGCCCGCGAAAAGTACCTCATGCGCAAGGAATCAGAGGACGTCTTCGTTATTGTCGAGGAAGACTAAATCCACCCTATGAAGGCCGTCCCGTTACTTTTCCTGATTTGCGCGGTCTCGGTTACAACATTTGCTCAACAACAACGCCAGGCAACTTCGCCTAACAGCGCAGCACATTTGCCTCCATCGGAAAGATTTTTCTTCGGTGGTGGAGGTAGCTTCAGCTCCGGAATACACCCGTACAACAGCTATCGGTACAACTATATTTCTGTGAGTCCATTGGTTGGCTACCGGATCACCATGCCGTGGTCGGGTGGCATTCAGCTGACCTACCAGACCTACCGGTTTCCGCAACTGAAAACTTCTCTCGATCAGTATGGACTAGCCCCGTTCACGCAGTATCGGTTCGGTAAGCTCTTCGGTTATGGTGAATTTCAAATGATCAACGTTCCCACGTTCGACAACACGTCGAGGCTTTGGCGTAATCGTCTGCCGATCGGCATCGGGTTCACTCAACCCATCGGGTCCAGGGTGGCCATCAACGCGGTGGCATTGTACGATGTTATCTACAACAAGGCTACGTCGTCTTTTGCGTCACCGTGGGTACTCCGCGTTTATATTACAGCGGGCGGGATCGGATTTTGATCTTTGCCTCGATCACTCTAGCTGAAGCTCCAGCTTCGAAGCGAGCTCCTTAAGATCCTCCACTACTTTTTCATTCACCGGGATCCCATCGTTCAATCTTACTGCTTCGAACTCACGTTCGGGATCGCCCGGTATTACGACAGCAGGCTGACCTTCGATGTTTTTGGCGGAGCGAAACCTGGTGATCCAATTATCCATGTGATTTTTGAAATCCGATGCCGGCCTGAATGCGTCCACACGCATGGCTCCGAAAAAGTGACCGATGCCGTCGCCGACAGGGTCGGCGGGAGGAGCGAGGAAGCTTACAAACGGGGGCACCCAGGGACCATAGTTGGCGCCGCTGAGAACCGCGGAGAAAATATCGACCCAGGCGCCGAGGCAAAAACCTTTATGACTTCCGTGATCGCGATCCCCGCCGAGTGGAAGCAATGCACCGCCTTCTTTCAATTCATGAGGATTGAGCGACGACTCGCCGTTCTTTTTTTGTATCCAGCCCGAAGGAGCTTCGGCGCCCTTTCTTTGTAGGATCTCGAGCTTGCCGTTTGCAGCAGTTGTCGTAGCAAAGTCGGCAACGAATGCCGGTTGTTTGCCTGCAGGGATTGCAACGCAGATCGGGTTGGTTCCCAGCAACCTTTCGACTGAAAACGTCGGTGCAACGAGGGGGCTTGCGTTGGTCATCGCTATTCCGATCATATCGTGATCGAGGGCCATCATAGCATGTTGTGCCGCAATGCCGAAATGATTTGAATTTTTCACAGCCACCCACCCGGTACCGCACTTATTCGCCTTCTCGATTGCTATCTCCATCGCGCGTGGAGCAACCACCAAACCGAGGCCGCTATCACCGTCGACAACCGCGGTGCTCGGCGATTCGTGGACGATACGTATAATAGGATTTGCATTCACTCGTTTAACTTCCCACAGTCGCACATACCCGCTCAATCTCGCAACGCCATGTGAATCGATGCCGCGAAGGTCGGCCCGCAACAGCACTTCTGCCGCCAGTTGCGCCTGTTCTGTCGAGCTTCCCATTTTTTGAAACACCGAACGCGCGAAATTTAGAAGGGTATGATACTTGTATGTTGAATCCATGGCCGCAAATTTAGAATTAACCCCTAATTTCGCATTACGTATTGTGGAAACACCGGCCACTACACATCTATCCCTCAAATAAAAAAGTAAACTTACCCTTTATGAAAATCAAGTCCATTATTGTTGGTGTGCTGTTGTTGAGCGTGGAGTTTGTGTTCGGGCAAGCGGAGAAGCCAGTCGACTCGAAGATATCAGGTGTAACCGTATTCCTTAGCAGGGCGCAGGTGACAAGAGAAGTGAAGACCAGGCTCGAAGCCGGCAAGACAACGCTCGTGCTCACGGGCCTTGCCGCATCGATGGATACTGAAAGCGTACAGGCATCCGGAAAAGGAAGCTTCATAATACTCGGAGTAACGCATAGGCAGAATTATCTCGACGAGCTCAATACTCCTAAAGGATTGAAAGTATTAAGGGACTCGGTCGACTTCTATCAAAAGCAACTGTTGCTCGAACAATCTCAGAAAGAGATCCTCAATAAAGAAGAAGCCATGCTGTTGAGCAACCAGCGGATCGGCGGTAACAATCAGAACATTACCGTAGCTGAGTTGAAAGGGATGGCGGACTTCTACCGCTCCCGCCTCAGCGAGATCGTCACGTCACGGATGAAGCAGGATGACAAAATCAAACGGATCAACGCCCGGATCGTCAAGATAAACAAGCAGATCAACGAACAGAACGAATTGTATTCACGGAACACAGGAGAGATCCTGATCAATGTCTCCGCCGATGCAGCAACCCAGGCCGACATCGAAGTAAAGTACATTGTCGGGCAAGCCGGCTGGACACCGATGTATGATCTCAGGGCCATGAACACCAAGTCGCCCGTACAGATCGGTTACAAAGCAAATGTGTTCCAGGGAACAGGTGAGGAGTGGAGGAACGTGAAGCTGAAGCTCTCGACAGCCAACCCCAGCCAAAGCGGGCAAAAGCCGGAACTGTATACGTGGTATTTGGACTTCTATCAGCCAATTGCCAAGTCACCCAGATACTACGATAAAAAGGCTGCGATGCGCGGTCCGGAGCGCGAAGAATTGAAAATTTCAGAAGATTCCGCCGAGCTCAGCATGGCAGCCCCCGCTCAGTCGGTTGCCGATTATGTAAGCGCCATTCAAACCACATTGAACACAGAATTCGACATCGCCCTTCCCTATACCGTAAGCTCCGCTTCGAGACCAACCGTTGTCGACATCCAGAACTACGAAATGAAATCGGTCTACGAATACGCCGTAGCCCCCAAGCTCGATAACGAAGCATTCCTGATCGCAAAGAGCGTGGGTTGGGAGGAATTCAATCTTCTCCCCGGCGAAGCAAACATCTTCTTCGAGGGAACGTTTGTCGGGAAGACATTCGTCGATCCGAATAGCATCAAGGATACCTTGTCTGTGTCCCTCGGTCGTGATAAACGGATTGTGGTGAAAAGAGAAAAGCTGAAAGACCTGACTACACGTAAGCTGATCGGCGGAAGCCAGCGGGAAAGCTACACCTGGGAGATCTCCGTAAGGAACACCAAGAACGAACCGGTGACGATCGTTGTGGAGGACCAGCTGCCGATCTCACAAAATTCCCAGATAGAAGTCGCTGCTGTTGACATCGGTGGAGCGAAGCACGATGTGAACACCGGCAAGCTCACCTGGAACCTCACCCTTCAGCCGAACGAAACGAAGAAACTGATGTACAAATTCGAGGTCAAGTATCCGAAAGATCAGCAGGTAAGCGGACTATAGGAAGTACATTTCTCACAGCTTGCCCCGCAGCTGCTCCGCCCCGCGAAGCTCTCGAGCGAAACGGGGATGCGGGGATCACACGGATACTTGCGCTTTTGATCTGTGCGATCCGTGCGATCCGTGAGAGACTATGACGGCAAAAGCGAAGCCAGCACGCCTTCTTTCAAGGAGTACGCAGACACCCTCACATTTGTAAATGAGTGCATTTGTAGCACGAAGTTCACCAACACACAAGCCACCACGATCATATCCACTCTCATCTCGATCATGCCGGGAAGCGCAAGTCGCCCGGCACGATCGTGCGTGAGCAGGTCTGCATAAATTGACGGAAAGGAATTTATATCGAACGGCGTCTCCGAATCGTCGGGGTAGTAAGGAAGCCCGTTGCGGACACAGAACATCTCGCTGAGTGTGTCGAACGTGCCGGATACACCGACCAGGGTTGACGGGTTGTAGTTCTGAAGCTGTTGTTTTAGCGGCTCCAATTGAACGTCCAGGAATGCCTCAAGTCTTGCGATATCCTCTTTGCCGATGGGATCGAATTTCTGGAACTCTTCGAGCAATCGCTGGCCGCCGATCTCGAAACTTTGCTTCCAGTGGATCTCTTGTTCGTTGCCGATGATGAACTCCACGCTGCCTCCGCCCACATCAACGATCAGTGAATTTTCTTTTCCCAGGCTGAGCGCAGACCGCACTCCCCGGTAGATCAGGTCGGCCTCTTCTTCTCCTCCGACGATCCGGGCCTCGATACCTGTTGTCGTGCGAATGGCATCTATAAGCTCCTGGCCATTGGACGCGTTACGAATAGCGCTGGTACCAAAGGCGAGGGTCTTCCTGACAGAATACTGATCGATGATTTTTTTAAATTCCTTGAGTGTATGCAGTGCCCTGGCAAATCCGTCGTCGGTAATGACGCGCTTGTTGATTCCACCCTTCCCGACTTTAACGGCCTCCCGCTCCCTCAACAGTATCTTCGGCTTCGACGACATTTCGGCAATAAGCAGGTGGAAGGTGTTTGTGCCCATGTCGATAATTGCCACGTTTGCATGCCGGGAACCCATTATTTTCAATATAGCAACAATAAGTATATTTGACTTCGAAGCACATCCAGATATGTCTAAAAGAAAAATTACTTCCTCCTCGCCTGCCGACGCCAAAATAATCCAGCAAAAATTCGATGAGCTCGATCGAAAGAACGAGGAATCACTGCTTGGGGGCGGGGAGAAGCGTGTCGAACAACAGCATGCAAAGGGCAAGCTAACGGCACGGGAACGGGTACTGTTGCTTCTCGATGAAGGTTCATTCGAAGAGCTGGGAAAGTTTGTGATGCATCGGAGCAAAGACTTCGGTCTCGACAAGGAATATTACCTGGGCGATGGTGTCGTTACCGGCTACGGAACGATCGAAGGACGGCTGGTCTATGTTTTCTCCCAGGACTTCACCGTGTTCGGCGGCTCGTTATCTGAGACCCACGCAGAAAAGATCGTGAAGATCATGGACCTGGCGATGAAGAACGGTGCACCTGTAGTCGGCCTGAACGACTCCGGCGGAGCACGTATCCAGGAAGGGGTTGTATCGCTGGGCGGGTATGCAGACATCTTTTACAGGAACGTGATGGCTTCAGGCGTGGTACCACAGATATCCGCGATCATGGGGCCTTGCGCGGGCGGGGCGGTGTACTCGCCGGCAATGACCGACTTCATATTAATGGTTGAAAACACTTCGTTCATGTTCGTCACCGGGCCTAACGTGGTGAAGACGGTTACGAACGAAACCGTGACTGCCGAAGAGCTCGGCGGCGCCTCGACACACAGCACGAAGAGCGGTGTCACACATTTTGCGTGCGCCAATGAGGTCGAGTGCCTCAATCACATCCGGAAACTGCTCTCGTACATGCCTCAAAATTGTGAAGACGATGCTCCGAAGCTGGCCTACCAGGCTACCGACGAGACACGGCCTTCGCTCAACGAGGTCATCCCCGCGAACCCGAGCCAGCCGTATGATATGCGCGACGTCATCAACGGATTGGTCGACGACGGATCGTTCCTTGAAGTGCATAAAGACTTTGCAGAGAATATTGTTGTTGGTTTTGCGAGACTCGCCGGTCGCAGTATCGGCATTGTTGGCAACCAGCCCGCTTCGCTGGCGGGCGTGCTCGACATCGACTCGAGCGTGAAGGCCGCCAGGTTCGTCAGATTTTGCGACAGCTTTAATATTCCGTTGCTCGTGCTCGAAGACGTGCCGGGATTTTTACCGGGTACCGACCAGGAGTGGAATGCGATCATCACCAACGGAGCCAAGTTGCTCTATGCGTTTTCGGAAGCCACCGTGCCACGCGTGACCGTTATCACCAGGAAAGCATATGGTGGAGCCTACGACGTGATGAACTCGAAGCACATTGGCGCCGATATGAACTATGCGTGGCCGACAGCCGAGATCGCGGTGATGGGAGCGAAAGGCGCCGCCGAGATCATATTCAAGAAAGAGATATCTGAAGCTGCCGACAAGACTGCAAAACTGAACGAGAAAGTTGACGAGTACACGAAGAAATTTGCCAACCCGTATCGTGCCGCGCATCGGGGTTACATCGATGAAGTGATCTATCCGGATCAGACGCGCGAGAAACTGATCAAGGCTTTCGGCATGCTCGAAAATAAGGCTGTCACGTTACCAAAGAAGAAACACGGGAATATCCCGTTGTAAGTAATCCCACGCGTAAGCTCACTGTTTCGGCTTCGCTTCTTTCTTCTTGAAATCTATGGATGTCGAATTGATGCAATACCGCGCGCCTGTTAATGTCGGTCCATCGTCGAACAGGTGACCAAGGTGAGAGCCGCATTTAGCACAGACAATCTCGACACGCTTCATTCCATAGGAGTTATCTTCGATCTGCCTGATCCTTCCGCCCGCCATTTCCTTATCGAAGCTTGGCCATCCGCAGTCGGAGTCGAATTTCATATCGGATGTGAACAGCTGCTGTCCGCAGCCCGCGCATGAGTAAACACCTTTTTCATCGTGGAGATAGTATTTGCCTGTGAAAGCCCGGTCGGTGCCCTTTTCGCGAAGCACATCGTATTGTTCGGGCGTAAGCTTTGCCCTCCATTGGGCGTCGGTGAGGTTGATTTTCTTGATGGTATCGGCCGGATCCACGGTCTTTTTCGAAGCCTGAGACTGACTGTTGCCCGTGCAGGCATAAAACAGGACCACAGCAGTTAGTATTACCAGTTTAAGGGCATTTTTCATAGTCTGAATTTCGTCAATATACGCTAAACACCGCCCGGGAGGATTTGGTTTAGAGTAGAAAATAATCTCATAAATTGCGCCCCTAACACCAGCAACAGTATGGACAAACAGAGCAGGAAATTCCTTTTCGATTACCTCAACAATGCATCTCCCACTGGCTTCGAATCGCCAGGTCAACAAATATGGCTCGACTATATCAAACCGTACATCGACGACCAGATCGTTGATGTATATGGTTCAGCTGTCGGCATCATTAATCCCAAGGCCGCATACAAAGTCGTGATCGAAGCCCACGCGGACGAGATCTCATGGTTTGTGAACTATATCACCGACGAAGGTTATATCTACGTGCGCCGGAACGGAGGATCGGATCACCAGATCGCACCTTCCATGCGCGTGAACATCCAGACCGACAAAGGAATTGTGAAAGGTGTCTTCGGATGGCCCGCGATACACGTTCGTGATGCCGCCAGGGAAGAAGCCCCCACACTGAAGAATATTTTTGTTGATATCGGAGCGGCTTCCAAGAAAGAAGTTGGCGATATGGGTGTTCATGTTGGTTGTGTGATGACTTTCGAAGACGAGCTCATCGAGCTCAACAAGAACTATCTCGTCGGTCGCGCACTCGACAACCGCATGGGTGGTTTCATGATCGCTGAAGTCGCGAGAAGACTTCGTGAGAACAAAAAGAAACTTCCGTTTGGTCTTTATGTGGTGAATGCCGTCCAGGAAGAGATCGGTTTGCGGGGCGCTGAAATGATCTCCCGCCGGATCAAACCCGACCTCGCCATCGTTACCGACGTTACCCACGACACACAGTCGCCTATGTACAACAAGAAGGAGAGCGGTAACCTTAAGTGCGGACTCGGTCCCACATTGTGTTATGGTCCCGCCGTGCAGACCAATGTGCTGAAGATGATCATACAGGTCGCTGAAAAGAAAAAGATCCCCTTCCAGCGTCAGGCTGTTTCGAGATCTACCGGTACGGACACCGATTCGTTCGCCTATTCTGCAGAAGGTGTGGCATCGGCTCTGATTTCGCTCCCTCTGAAATATATGCACACCACGGTGGAAACTGTTCACAAGGATGACGTCGAAAATGTGATCCAGCTGATCTACGAAGTGCTGCTCCAGGTGAAGCCTGGGCAGGATTACCGGTACATTAAGTAGAAACGTCGCAAAACCTTACACCGGAAAGGTGACGGCACAGGTAGGCTTTTCCCTGGCAAAGGGAGGGCGTACCTTTGTTTCAATCTCCGGCGCAAAAATTATGTCAAGCCACCCCGCGCCGGCTCCGCATTCGATTGAAATCCAAGCTTTTAACTTTTTACCCTCGTCGGGTGAACTACATGATCTATTACCCGTTAATTAACGTCTGATAACCAAAACCCCCTTCTAATTTGACTGTTTTTATCTAAAAAAAGTGGGCAGCGTTTGTGGGCAAGGCCGGTAACGGTTAAAGTTTGACTGGAAAAATGATAAAGACGGAACAGTTGGTCAGGAAGGTTATTGAAAATCCGAAGAATATCGTGCTCGTTACCGACGAGCAATACAACATACGGTATGCTTCGTCGGCTGTGGAAACCATTTTTGGGATCAAGCCTGTATCGATCCTGGGCCGCAGTGGATTCGACTTTGTTCCCGAAAGCAAACGGCAGGAGTGGCGCGATTGCCTGATCGAAGCCAACGGTAACAAATCCGGAGAGATCACTCTTTTTACCAACAACGGCGACGAGGTTCATTTCGACGTTACCGTTACCAATCACATCGATCACGACGACATTCATGGAATAGTGGTGTTCATGTACAACATCACCGAACGTCGTCTCATCCAGAAAAAGCTCGAAAGCGAAAACCATCATCTCGATCATTTCATTTTTAAGACTACCCACGACCTGAAGGCGCCGCTGCGGTCCGCACTTGGACTGATACAGCTTGCGGAGATGGAGCCTCAGGAATACGTCAAGTATCTCGGTTTGATCAAGTCGAGCCTGGTGAGGCTTGACGGTTTGATCGAGGAGATGAACAAGTTATACCAGAACGACAAGATGGCGATCCAGAACGACAGGATCGACGTCAGGATACTTATCGAGAAGGAGATCGAGAACCTTCACAACCTGCCCGAAGCGGCCGATATTCGGATCGACGTCTTTGTGGACGGCGACGTTCCGTTCTATTCCGATCCGCTTCGTGTGAAAACGATCGTGTCGAATCTTCTCTCCAACGCGATCAAATACAGCGACCCGCAAAAGGTGCGGAAGTACATACAGCTTTCAGCTCACATTTTCATCGATACGATATTTCTCACGATAGAAGACAACGGGATCGGTATCGATGGAGAGCACCAACAGAAGATATTCGATTTGTTCTACCGCGTTACAGCCGACAAGAAAGGTACGGGCCTGGGTTTGTACATCGTGAAGGATACGATCGACAGGCTGAACGGAAAGGTTTATGTAAAGTCGGTGAAAGGAGAGAGTACGTCTTTTACGATCACGTTGCCGAATAACTTCGATAAGTTGTCGCGTAAGTGATAGATCCTCCGTGAGTTATTCTTCTTGCTTTGCCTTTACATCCTCCTTGTGGTTTTGTTGATGCCGTTCGCGGTCCATACGTTTTATATATGATATAAACCAAAAAATCACGGCGAACATGGAGCCGAAGTACAGGAACAGGACTATAAAGCGTTCGAATTCTGTCATAATTTTTTTTGTTTGGCGATGCTAAAGACTTCGGTGTAGAAGTATACGATAATGAGAATGGAAATAACTGATGGCAGTGACGAAAAAAAGATGACATTTCCGCGAGGTCGTTCGCTGATGATCTCAGTTGCAAACGCACTTCCAAATGCGATGAACAATAACTGAAAAAATGCTGCAAGCGCCAGGTAGATGTCAACTCGTTTTTGCTCCACAACACAAAGCTCAGCATCATCTTATAAGGAACCAAAAATTTCGGCCCCAGCTTCCCGTACAAAGAATGAAAATAGATTAAGAAAATGACTGTGTGTTAAGACCGTCTCAGGTTACACACTAAACCCCACCGCCCTCATATCCTCCCAATACCCCGGATACGACTTGTTTACAACCTCCGGTGACTTGATCGTCACATCCATTATCGTCGCGAGCGGAGCGAGTCCCATCGCCATCCGATGATCATGATAAGTCTCTATTTCGATATGCGTAATGCCATCAATCTTTCCCGGCTCCAGCCTCCACACACCCTTCTCCGGCTCCACGATCTGCGCATTGATCTTACCCAGCTCCTTTCGTAACGCCGTCACACGATCGGTCTCTTTTATGTACAAACTTTCCAATCCCGTAAACGTCCCTACCACTCCCTTCGCCGCACACACCGGCAATACAGTCTGAGCTAAGTCAGGACAGTCTGTGAAATCCCATTCAATGGCTTTGTTCACAGCAGCCGACTTCGAAACGCGTACCCCGTTACTATCAAACACGGCGTTCACTCCAAGTTTCTCCATGATCCCGACGATCGCCCTATCCCCTTGTAATGATTTGTCAATCATACCCGGCAGGTATAGAGAGGCCTCGCGGGCAAGGGCGGCATGAGCAAACCAATAGCTAGCCCCCGACCAGTCGCCTTCGACACGGTATGGGTTGGCTTTGTAAGCCGCGTGTTTCACATGGATGGTGTCGTCCTTGAATTCCGCTTCCACGCCGAAGTGTTTCATGAGGGCTGCCGTCATGTCGATATACGGTCTGCTGCCCACTTTGCCCTGCAGCTTTATTCTCAACCCATTGGGCAGCAGTGGACCGGTCATCATCAGGGCGGATATGTACTGGCTGCTGACGTTGCCGGGCACGGTAACTTCATTGGCAAGCTGCCGGCTGAATCCTTTCAGCTCGATAGGAGGGAAGCCCTCCCGTTCCACGTAATCGACCGATACTCCGATGGCCCTCAGTGCGTCGACCAGCAGGCCGATAGGCCTCTCTTTCATTCGTGCCGTACCGGTCATGATCTTCTGGCTGCCGCGGATGCCGAAGTATGCCGTAAGGAACCTCATGGTGGTTCCGGCATCCATAACGTCTACTACTTTTTCGGTAGTCCCAACTAGCTTGTTCATCAATACGGTATCGCGCGCATCCGATAGATTGCTAACAACCGGTTGGTTGCCAGCAAGGGCCTGTAGGATTAATGCGCGGTTGCTTAAACTTTTCGAGGAAGGAAGACGTTTTACCTCGCCCTGAAGTGATGAATGCTGTTTGATAAAGATCTCTTCCACGGTGCTAGATATTGATGCCGGTACCGGCTTTAGCCGGGCCGCCGAAAGTACTTTTTATTGCCGATTTTTTTTAAACGGCCCGCAACAATTTGTTTTATTTTGTAGTTTAGTTAAAGTATGAATGCAAAGAAGGTAGTGATTGGTTTGAGCATCGCCGGTGGAGCGTTGTTGGCCGCGTGGCTTCTTACAGGTGACCGTAAGAAGAAGACTAAAGAATTTGTTGTCAGGAAGACCCAGGACCTGAAACAAACTATGAAAAAGGACATTGAAACATTCGACGATTCAGAAGCACACTATCTCTAGTGTGACTCAAAGAATGAGAGAGCCTCAATTACCTGTTCTTCATTAACCTCCACATCCCAAATGGCATTACCGATTCCCTGAGGTAACGCCATCAGGATCTTATTTGCCTTATTTTTCTTGTCCTGCCGCATGATTTCGATGATCCCCACGTCATTGGGCACGCTGATCTTTCCATAGATGCCCGTCAGGTAGGTCACGATCTCGTTTTCCTCTTCGGAAGATATCAGCCCCTTTTTCATGGCCAGATGACTTTCAGCGATCATGCCGGCCGCTATAGCCTCGCCATGATAGAGCCGCTCGTCGGTATCCAGGAACCAGGTCTCCAGGGCATGGCCGACCGTATGGCCGAAGTTGAGGATTTTCCTGCGCCCCTTTTCTTTTGGGTCCTCAGTAACAACGTCTGACTTGAACGCCACCGAATGACGAATTACCGTATCCCAGTTCTGGCCGGTAACATCGTGCTTACGCACCTCATCCCACATACCCCGGTCGCTGATGAGGCAGTGCTTGATCACCTCGGCGTATCCCGACCGCAGCTCCCGAAAGGGAAGGGTCTTCAAAAAGCCAGTACAGATCAGTGTAGAGACCGGCAGCTGGAACACCCCGATATGATTCTTGATGCCGTTGAAATCGATAGCAAGCTTTCCGCCTACGCTCGCGTCGACCTGGGCGAGGAGTGTTGTTGGCAAAAGCACGAAGTCGATGCCGCGTTTGTAGGTGGCGGCACAGAACCCGCCCATGTCACCGAGGACACCGCCGCCCAGGATTACCATAAGGGCGTGCCGGTCAAGCCTGAGGTCGGTCATTCGCTGCCAGATCACCTGGCAGGTGTCGATGTTCTTGAATATCTCACCGGCTTCCACCTCGATGATCTCGTGCGGGGGCAGGTACGAGCTTACGATCGGGTAGCAGAGAAGCCGTGTATTTCTATCGGTTAAAACGACAATCTGGGAATAGGCGTGCTTCTCGAAAAAAGAGCCCAGCAGAACAGATGGGTCGGAATGTACCTGGACGGGGTTAGCCATGTAAGAATGTACGATTTACAATGTACGATACGATTTAGCCGGAACTAGATAGTGATCGTTGGTTTCTCTTATGAACACAAAAGTATCGTTTTCTATATTTGCGAACTTTATTTGTGATGGAAATCGAGCCCCGAGTACAATTCGACGACACAGGCACCGCGTTCTCGTATAAGTCCGACCGCCAGCTCAGGAAGGCGAACTTCATTTTTACCGTTGTCAATAACCCGGTAATGTCGGCCATAGCGACGCGACTGGCCACGATAGCGCTGAAGCTCAGGGTGCCCGGCGTGAAGGCTATCATCCGTAGCACCATCTTCGAACATTTCTGCGGGGGCGAGACAATCGAGGCAAGCGAAAAGACCATCGTCACGCTAAAGAAGTTCAACGTCGGTACCATTCTCGATTACTCCGTGGAGGGTGAAAAAACCGAAGAAGGATTCGACGACACCACCGCCGAGATACTCCGGACACTCGAGAAGGCCAAAGGAAACAACGCGGTTCCCTTCTGTGTGTTCAAAGTGACCGGCATGGGAGACACCCGGCTGCTCGAAAAGAAACACGCCCGCGAAGAACTCTCCGCCGACGAAGAGGCAGACTTTGCAAAGATCCACGCCAGGGTCGAACAGATTTGCAGCAAAGCGCATGAGTACGGCGTGCCTGTGCTGATCGATGCAGAAGAGACCTGGATCCAGGATCCCATCGACCACCTTGCTTACGAAATGATGACGAAGTACAATCGTCAACGCGCTATCGTCTTCAACACATTCCAGATGTATCGCAAAGACATGTCTTCGCGGCTTCGCGATGCCCACCAGGACGTTGTGAAACATAATTGTTATTTAGGGGTGAAGATGGTGAGAGGCGCATACATGGAGCGGGAAGAAGCTCGTGCTGAAAAGATGCAATGTGAAAACCCCATCCATCCTACGAAAGAAGATACGGACAAAGCCTTCAATAAAGGATTGACATTTTGTCTCGACAACAAACAGCGTATCACACTTATGTGCGGCTCGCACAACGACTACAGCAATAAGTTCCTTACCGTACTCATGGAAAAGCACGGTCTGAAACCGAACGACCCCCATATCTGGTTCGCCCAATTGTTAGGCATGAGCGATCACATCACCTTCAATCTTTCACGCGCCGGATACAATGTTGCCAAGTACGTTCCCTACGGACCCGTCTCAGCCGTCATGCCCTACCTCATCCGCCGTGCCCAGGAAAACACCTCCGTTGCCGGCCAGTCCAGCCGCGAGCTCCAGCTGATCCGCAAAGAGCTTCGGCGACGGAGGGAATAGTTCAGTCGCACCCTTTTAATTCTTATTTTTGCCCTCCAACTTTAACAAATTATGCAGTTTAGTGAGCAGGAGCTTCAACGCCGGCATAAACTCGAAGAACTGAGAGCCCTGGGAATCGATCCCTATCCCGCTCCACTCTTCGCCGTTACCCATTATTCAACCGATATCCTCTCCGGATATACCGAAGAGAAAAAGGATCAATATAAAGACGTCGCGGTTGCGGGCCGCGTCATGAGTCTCAACGACAAAGGAAAGGTGCTGTTCATTAAAGTGCAGGATTCCAAAGGCCTGATCCAGGCATATGTTCGCCGCGACGACATTTGCCCCGGCGAGAACAAAGACTTCTTCGATAAGGTCATCAAACATCTTCTCGATCTCGGTGACATTATCGGTGTGAAAGGCTTTGCATTCATAACAAGGACCGGTGAAACTACCATCCACGCACAGGAGATTACGCTGCTCAGTAAATCGCTGAAGCCTCTCCCCATCGTCAAGCGCGACGAGCAAGGAAATGTTTTCGATGCCGTGACGGATCCTGAATTCCGCTACAGGCAGCGCTATGCCGATCTTGTGATCAACCCGTCGGTGAAGGAGACTTTCATCAAAAGGACAAAGATGATCACCTCCATGCGCGAGTTTCTCAACGGTCATGGCGCGATCGAAGTGGAGACGCCGGTCTTACAGACTATACCCGGTGGAGCGACAGCGCGTCCATTCGTTACACATCACAATGCGCTCGACGTTCCATTCTACCTTCGTATCGCGAATGAGCTTTATCTCAAGCGGTTGATCGTAGGAGGATTCGATTGGGTATATGAATTCAGTCGTGACTTCCGTAATGAAGGCATGGACCGCACGCATAATCCGGAGTTTACCATCCTCGAGTTTTACGTTGCCTTTAAAGATTACTTCTGGATGATGGAAAACACAGAGCAGCTTCTCGAGAAGGCGGCCGTAGATGTCAATGGTACAACCGATGTCAAAGTTGGCGAGCATACCCTGAGTTTCAAAGCGCCCTTCAAGCGCGTAACTATCTACGACGCCATCAAGGAACATACGGGTATCGACATCAGCGGGATGGACGAAGCCGCGCTTCGCGAAGTCTGCAAAAAACTGAACGTGGATGCCGACCCGAAAGTCGGTAAAGGCAAATTGATCGACTCCATCTTTGGTGAAAAGTGCGAGATGCACTACGTACAACCGACATTCATTATCGACTACCCCGTCGAGATGAGTCCGCTCACAAAAAAGCACCGGAGCAAACCGGGTGTCGTGGAACGTTTCGAGCTGATCGCAAACGGAAAAGAGATTGCCAATGCTTATACGGAGCTCAATGATCCCGTCGACCAGCGCGAACGCTTCGAAGAACAGGTGAAGCTCATGGAACGCGGCGATGACGAAGCCATGTTTATCGATTACGATTTCCTCCGGGCGTTAGAGTATGGTATGCCGCCCACTGCCGGTATCGGCTTCGGTATCGACAGGATCGTCATGCTGCTCACGAACTCACCATCGATCCAGGACGTGTTGTTTTTTCCGCAGATGAGACCGGAAAAATTTGAATAATAGTTAAAACTAAAAGTTAATAGTTAAAAGTTATACGGTTGTCAGCCAATTTAGCGTCAGGCAATCTAACGTCAGCCAGTTAGCGTCAGCCAGCTACCGTCAGCCACTTTTAACTATTAGTTTTTAACTTTTAACTTACAACTGATCAAGAAAGGTCCTCTGCCTGTCGAGTTTCAAGTCCCTTAACATTCCCGACTTTATCCCTATCGAGAAGTTATAGTTCTGGTACCTCCCGAAGGGCACCCAGCTTAGACTAACCTGCCAGCAGTGGAGGTCGCGGCGGATGCCGAATTGACTCTGAGTGAATTTCTTGCTCTGAAAGTCGAAACCTGAGTTGAAGTCAACTTTCCATTTTTCAGTGACAGACAAGTCGCCATTGAAGCGTATGGCTTGAGTAATGGTGGGCTTCAGATAGCCCGGTTTGCTGTAGTCGACGGTGTAGTTGATACGGAGGTTCCACGGAATATCGAAGTCCACATAAACATCCGGGTTCTTCATCAGGAATTCCTTATCGGTCGGAGAGATATCCGCTTTGGCGATCTTATCCCGGGTGCTGTTATCCTTGTCACGTCCCTTCGGACTTAGGTTGGTCGAAAAGTTGAAGTTGACACTACTCAGCTGTCCAATCTTGAATCCACCGTCCTGCCATACAAACCGGTCTATCTTTCGTTGTTGAATAAATCCGTTTTCGTTGATGGAAGTCAGTATGTATTGGTAAGGGTCCACGAGACCCGACACGTTCAGGTTGATCTTCCCATCGAGCACGTTGGTGTTTGCAGACACAGAGAACGTCTGGAGCTTGAAAGAATCTGCCAACAGATTGTACCCTGACGAAATGCTGAGCGAATTCAATAAGCTGATCTTCCGGTCGATGGTATCTTTTTCACCCCGTATCTTCATTTCAAGAGTGTTGCCCAGGCTGAAACCGATCTGGCCTTGTCTGCCGGCCCTCGATGAACCATAAACGAATCCATCATGGCGTGATTTCTGGTAAATGGTATTGCCGAGCCGGAAGTTCTGGTAGTAGCCGTATTTATCCGCTGCAAAGTCGGGCTGAACAGAATAGCTCACGCTGGGGTTGATCACATGGCGAAGCGCCTTCACTCTCGCGTCTTTGTTCTTGTTCACCCAGGTGCCGTAGATACGCGTCGTTAGTGTCGCCGACCCCGAATAGTTGGAGATCCGGTTAAATCCTTTCACGGTATCGATAACCTCCACGTTGGTGCCTTCTTCGTTCACTCCCCACTCGAGCTTTTCAAAGTACCAGGTCTCATCATAAGTAAGAGCCGGACTGAGCGTAAAATACCGGAGGATCTTGATTGAGGTCCCGAGAGGGAAATTATGCTTCACACCTTTTTCGGCATTCTTGAAAAAAGTGGGCAGCGTTTGAAAACTGAAAGGCGCTATACTGTCTGTAACGTCGTCTTTGTTTTTCTTGATCGGACCGAGATTGTTTGTAACGAAATTCGTTGCATTCGTCGTGAGCCTGAAAGCGAGATTCTGCAATACCGTGTTCTGCGAGTTCTTGAACGGGTACACGTTGTTCATGTTGAAGCTGATGTCAGGCATCGGCAGATCTACCTGCTTGGTGAAAAGATCCTGGCTATGGCGAAGGTTCACACCCACGTTGAACGGCGTGCCCGCGAACGTCTTCGAGTAAGAGACCGTCGAGCTTAGTTTACGCGTGGTGGCATCGAGTCTCGAGCTGGTGGCGGAGGAATTGACCGGCACGTAGTTGTTGGTGGTAAAAGATGAGGTGGCGGCGTTGACCGAAGCCGAAAAGCGCCCCGTGCCTTTCGTCTGCGGCGAGTGGCTCCATACCAGGCGGAAGTCCTTCGAGCGCAGGTTGTCTTCAACGTTCTGTGAAAGCCTGTTATTGGTGAAATTGAATGCGACCGATCCGGTGTATTTGTATCGCTTCTTGTACTGCGATTGGATGGCCATGGCGCTCGAGCCTTTCGAATAAAGGTCGCCCGTGATCCCGAGCTTCACGTAGTCGCTGATGTCGAAATAATATCCACCGTTCTTAAGGAAGAAGCCCCGGGTCTTTTCTTCGCCGTAGGTCGGCATGAGGATACCGCTGGCGCTTTTTCGCGTTTGCGGGAATATCCCGAATGCAAAGCCCAACGGTGTAGGCACATCCATGAATTCCATATAGAAAGGGCCCGAAACGATCTTGTCCCCGGGAATGGCTTTCGACTTTCGCGATATGATCCGGAAGTGAGGATGGGCAAGATTACAGGTGGTGTATGCGTTGTTGATGCTAAATAGTTCGTTCTTGTTGTTCTTATACACCTTGTCGCCATGAATGAATCCGTCCCCCTGGGTGGTCACCACTTCCGAGATCTTGGCTCGTTTGGTCTTGAAGTTATAGACCATGTCACGGGTTTCGTACAACGACCCTCCATCTTTGAATATAGGAGCGCCCACCCTCCGTCCGAGGGAATCGAGCGTGCCGTTGGCAGTAATGGTGGATGTGTTGTAGTCGATGATGATCTCTTCGGCTTCGAGCTCGATGGATCCGTACTTGATCTTAGCGTCCCCGTACAGCTTGATGATCCTAAGCTTCATGTTGGAGTTGATCGAGTCGCGGGCCGAGTAAAAGATCGTAGTCTCGATGTCTTTTTGCTCCGGCGGGGCCTTCACCGAGTCGGCCTGTGTGCTAAGGGTATCATTTTTGATCTGAAGGGAGTCTGGCAGAGGAGGACGGATGGTATCGGGCCTGACGGGGAGCTGCCCCCGGGGTGGTCTTACCGGTTTTTCCACCTGTGCGTTGACCCCGGATATCGAAACAAATGAAAAAACAACCGTTAAAATGACAAGAGCAGGGAGCTTCACGACTTCTGAATTGATAGTCAGCTGTTTATCATTTAGTGAAAAATTCACAATTTTGCGCAAAGGTATTGCAAATACTTCACACATCGCCAAGCTCGTGGGTTATACAGGGATAAGACCTAGCCCTGAAGGACGCTACGTTTCTTCAGGGTTCACTACGATAGCAATAACCTTGCTAAGTTTCGTATCTCTTGTGCTGCCTTATTCAGGCTTCGCGCAGACCGGCGGGAACAAGCTCAACGTCGTCGTTATCGACGCAGGACACGGGGGCAAAGACCCGGGCACACGGGGATCGTACACCAAGGAGAAAGACATCGCTCTCAAGGTATCGCTGAAGCTCGGCACGTTGATCGAGAAAAATTTAGAGGATGTCAAGGTCTTGTACACCCGGAAAAACGATGTCTTCATCACCCTCGACAAACGGGCGAAGTTCGCGAACGACAATCACGCGGATCTATTCATCGTGATCCACGTAAACTCGCTCCCGGAAGAGACACCTCCCGCACGCAAGCAGTCCATCATGGGAACTGAAACTTATGTCCTCGGACTGCACAAGAGCGAGGCGAACTTCGAGGTGGCAAAACGTGAGAACTCGGTTATCTTATCGGAAGAGAATTACCAGGACAAATACGAGGGTTTCGATCCGAATTCACCCGAGTCGTACATCCTGCTTACGCTCAACCAGTCGGCCAACCTGGAGAGCAGCTTGTTGCTGGCTTCGAAGATCGAGTCGCAACTAAAAACAAAGGCCGGTCGTAAAAGCAAGGGCGTGAAACAGGCGGGTTTCCTGGTGTTGTGGCAGACAACTATGCCGGGAGTATATTGTGAAATAGGATATCTTTCGAACACAAAGGAAGAAAAGGAGCTGAATGACCCAAAAGTGCAAGACAATATCGCTTCTGCGATCTATCGTGCCCTCAAAGAGTATAAAACGCAAATGGAATCTATAAATTAGCGTTGTGAATAAAGAATTAAAGGTAGGTCTGTTCGTCGCTCTCGCACTCGTGCTGTTATACTTCGGTATCGATTTCCTGAAAGGAAGGGACTTCTTAGAGCGCACCCATAAATACTACGCCATCTACGACAACGTAGACCAGCTGCAGAAAGCCAATCCGGTTCTCGTAAACGGATTTGCCGTAGGCCGTGTTAGCAGCATACGCATCATGCAGGAACGGCAGAATAAAGTTCTCGTCGAGCTCGATATCGACTCCGACATCCAACTGGGCGATTCAACCCGTGCCATTCTCGACAGCGACTTTCTCGGAACAAAGTCAATCCTGCTCGTCATCGGACAGGTAACGGTTCCCAAACACCCGAAGGATACTATCCGGGCGGAGGTTGCCAAGAGCATGCTCCAAACGATCTCTTCGACAGCCGAGCCCGTTGCCGACAACCTTCAGACCACGATGCGCAAGCTTAATACCGTGCTCGATAACCTGTCGCAAAACACGCAGTCGCTCGACACCATATTCCAGAAATTCAAATCGACCCCTGACAAACTGAACGCCACCCTCACGAATTCAAACGCACGGATCGACGAGCTTACAGGTTTATTGAAGACCACCACCGAACATCTTAATCAGACCATGGTCGACCTGAAGCCTACCATTAAGAACTTCCAGGTGTTTTCAGATTCCCTGAAGAGGATGGAGATGAACAAGACCCTTACGAAGACACAACAGACCATCGGTAAGCTCAACGAGACACTCACTCTGCTTCAGAAGGGCGACAACACGGCCAGCAAGCTTCTTACCGAAGACTCACTCTACGTCAATCTCAACCGCCTCTTGCAAAGCATCGACACCCTCACCAAGAATTTCAATGACAACCCCAGTCACTTTTTATCGCCATTAGGTAAAAGCAAGAAGAAGATAGAAAGGGAGCGGAAAGATGCTGCCGCAAGAAGAAAGAAATAATGTACGATGTACAATGTACGATGTACGATTGTTCGGACTGAACGCTGGTACTTCGAAGTCAAAATCGTACATCGTAAATTGTAAATCGTAAATTTATGGACGTTGAGTTCAACAAGAACGACGACAAGTTCCGTCAGCTCGTTTCCCAATTAAAGTCCAAGTCGAAAAAGACGATGCTGGGTGGCGGCGAGAAGAAGATCGAAGATCAACACCAGAAAGGAAAGCTTACGGCACGCGAACGGATCGAATTCCTTATCGATAAGAGCTCGCGTTTTCTCGAGATCGGTTTGTTCGCCGGCGAAGGAATGTATGCCGAACAGGGCGGATGCCCTTCGGGTGGGGTTGTCACCGGCATCGGGTATGTGAAGGGACGTCAGTGTGTGATCGTTGCCAACGATGCTACCGTAAAAGCCGGAGCCTGGTTTCCAATCACCGCCAAAAAAAATCTCCGGGCGCAGGAGATCGCCATCGAGAACAGGTTGCCCATCATCTACCTCGTCGATAGCGCCGGCGTGTTTCTGCCCATGCAGGACGAGATCTTCCCGGACAAAGAGCATTTCGGGCGTCAGTTCAGGAACAACGCGAAAATGTCCGCGATGGGCATCGTGCAGATCGCAGCCATCATGGGAAGTTGTGTAGCCGGGGGCGCATACCTTCCGATCATGTCCGACGAAGCCATGATCGTCGACAAGACCGGCTCTATCTTTTTGGCAGGCTCCTACCTTGTGAAGGCAGCTGTCGGCGAAGAGATCGATAACGAGACACTCGGCGGCGCAACAACACACTGCGAAATATCCGGCGTTACCGACAACAAGTTCCCCGACGATCGATCGTGTCTTACATACATACAGAATCTGTTCGACAAGATCGGCAAAGCCGGGTCGGCGGGCTTCGATCGTGCAAAACCGGTTCCACCCAAGGAGAAACAGGACGAGATCTATGGAATGTTTCCATCCGACCGGGTGAAACCTTACGATACCGTGGAGCTTATAAAACGGATCGTCGATGATTCGTCATTTGACGAATACAAAGCCCTGCACGGAAAGACTATCGTGTGTGGGTATGCGCGCATAGAAGGATGGGCCGTCGGTATTGTTGCCAACCAGCGCAAGGTTGTGAAGACAAAGAAGGGGGAAATGCAGATGGGAGGCGTTATTTATTCGGATTCTGCAGATAAGGCAGCGCGTTTTATCATGAATTGTAACCAAAGACGTGTACCCCTGGTTTTCATACAGGATGTGAGCGGATTTATGGTGGGCAGCAAGGCCGAGCACGGCGGTATCATCAAGGACGGAGCGAAAATGGTGAACGCAATGGCGAACTCGACGGTGCCGAAATTCACGATCATTGCAGGCAACTCGTACGGAGCAGGAAATTATGCCATGTGCGGAAAGGCTTTCGATCCGCGATTGATATACGCCTGGCCGACAGCACAGATCGCCGTGATGAGTGGAGCTTCGGCAGCGAAAACGTTGTTGCAAATACGTGTGGCTTCATTAAAGTCACAGGGTAAGACCATCACGAAAGAGGAGGAGGATTCGTCGCTCAAGGAGATCACAGACCGCTACAATGAACAGTTGAGCCCCTATTACGCGGCTTCACGTCTGTGGGTGGATGGAGTGATCGACCCGTTGGACACCCGGAAGGTAATATCCATGGGAATCGAGGCCGCGGATCATGGTGAAATTGAGAAATTCAACGTAGGAGTTATACAGACCTAGCAATGGTCATTGGATGCTGGATATTGGATATTGGGTATTAAATTTACCCCCGTGGAAGAAAAAGAACTCAAAGCACTAGTCTCCCTTCTCGACGACAATGACAGACAGGTTGTCACTCACGTCGAGGAGAAGATCTTGTCTCTTGGCACGACGATCATTCCCCACCTGGAGCGCGAATGGGAAACGAATTTCAATCCCACCGTCCAGAAACGCATCGAGGAGCTTGTACACACCCTTCAATATGACCTTTTGAAAGAACGCGTTCGCAGCTGGTATGCATCTCCCGAACAGGACCTGCTGACTGGTATGTGGATCGTGGCGACATATCAATATCCCGAGATAGAAGTTGAAAAGCTGAGACAGGACCTCGAACAGATCTATTACGAGACCTGGCTCGAGTTTAAGCCCGATCAATACCCATTCGACCAGATCAAGGTGATCAACGGAGTGCTGTTCAACAAGCTGAAGTTCGGGGCCAACACCAAGAATTTTCATTCACCCGGAAATTCGATGATCAACGTGGTGCTCGAGACACACAAGGGCAATCCGATAACGCTGTGTGTGATCTACATGCTCGTTGCACAGAAGCTGAAGCTGCCGGTATTTGGAGTGAACCTCCCGAATTTGTTCATCCTCACTTACAAGGATCAGAATCATACTTTTTATATCAACGCGTTCAACAAGGGGCTGATCTTTTCGAAACAGGATATCGAAAATTACATTCACGAGCTTCACCTCGTGCCTCAACCGTCGTTCTTCGAACCATGCAGCAGTGCGGAGATCGTCCGCAGGGCATTACGAAATCTCATTATGAGTTTCGAAAAAATGGGAGAGCATGCAAAAGCAGAGGAAGTGAAGCTGTTGCTGGCAGAGATCTCGGATGGAGGAGATCTTGGTGTATAGTCTCTCACCTCACTCTGCCGAAGCGGCTACGTGAGGTGAAGCGGATCGCACAGATCGCACTGATCAATGCATGAATTTTATCCGTGTTATCCGTGCGATCCGTGAGTGCTGCATTATTTCAATCTAATCGAACAACCCACCGCCCTTACGTTAGCCAGATTTTGTGACTTGCCCGCTATCAGATTGTCAAGAGCTTTATTTAAATACCTTTCCTTCACGGCATTTGCCAGTTGAGGATTGTCGTCAATCGCGCCATTGTACACTACTTTAAACTCCGCGGACGGATCCAGCACAAAGACCTCCGGCGTTTTTCTTGCGCCCAGCGTCTTCATCCAAACCTGGTCTTTATCGGCGAGGTATGGAACACCGAATGCCGCCAGATCGTATTTCGATTTCATCTTGTCAGGCGTTTCCTCGGCTTCCTGGTATGAGTTCACCAAAAGAAACTGAACGTTAGAGCTGTAAGCTCCGAACAATGCCTTCAGCCGGTCGGCATAGTAACCGTCGTATGCACACACGTTGCTGGTAAAGATCACGACCACGGCCTTCGCCGCCCTGAAATCCTCCAAGACCACACTCTGGTCCGTCGCTACGTTGATCAACGGCTGGGTCGCAATGCTTTGTGCAAACACCGATGATGAAAGGAGACTTAATATCAGGATAAATTTCATGGAGCTGGTTTTGTGTAAACTAATACATAATCTTCTTTCACCAGGTAGCCCAGCGCAACTACAGCCGGCATTCCATCGGTCCGGATATAGCCGGTAAGGGTGCCCGATTTTTTCAATTCGAACGGATCGACGTTCAATTGATTGTTGAAATGAAGGCCACGCTTTCCATAGATCTTATACATAGCCTCTTTCGCGCACCAGTACACACAATGCTTCACGATATTGTCGCCGGCATCTTTTTCTTCGGTGTTGGAGAGAATTCTCGGAGCTACGCGGAGGAGCTTCTCTTTGGGTTGTTCGATGTCGATGCCTACCGGTGTCCCTACGTGGATCTGGGCAGCGACATAAGGCGACGAGTGCGATAAGGATATCTCGTGTTTTTGATCTTTAAGGTATGGTTTACCCTGTTCGTCTTTGCGAATACCGGTATATTCGGCACCGACTTTCTCCACGAGTGTTTTAACTAAAGCACGGCCGGCGAGGTATTCGCGGCGCTTCGAAGGAGCCACAATGTCGTCGGGACAGGATTCCATAGCAAAGAATGCAAGCTCCTGTTCCGTCTCATTGATCTCCCACAGTCCCCAGGCGCTCTCAACTCCGGTCATTTCCGATTTCACCAGGGGCATTGGTATTGTGGTTTAAGGATTACAATTTTGTGAATTTAATGACTTCGATAGAGGTACAAAAACTACATACGCTGACCGGTCATCGCGACGGGGTTTATACCGTTGTTGCGGGCGATAAGCCGTCGCATTTTTTTTCCGGCGCCGGCGACGGGATGGTGGCCCTTTGGGACCTCGCCTCGCCCCAGGAAGGCGCCCGGATCGCTCAGCTTCCCAATTCCGTGTACGCGCTGGTTTACGTACCTCACATGGACGTCCTGGTGGCCGGCCACAACTACGACGGCATTCACCTGCTGGATTGGAAGGAACGCAAGGAGCTGTCGTCATTAAAGATCACGACGGCCGCCATCTTCGATCTCCAGGCCCTGGGCGACGACCTCTTTATTGCCTCCGGCGATGGGGCCCTGACCGTGGTAGGACTCAACGGGCTGGTGATAAAGGCCCGGCAGGCGCTCTCGCAGAAAAATGCCCGTACAATTGCTATTTCGGAGCTTTCAGGGGAAGTGGCGGTAGGGTACAGCGACAACTTTATCAGGGTATTCGACCTGGATGGCTACGGGCTGAAAAAGGAATGGCAGGCTCATACCAATTCGGTGTTTGCCCTTCGTTATAGTCCCGACGGCCGGTTTTTGTTCAGTGGATCCCGGGATGCCCGCTTGAAGGCATGGGACCAGGCAAGCGATTACAGGCTGGCAGAAGAAATCGTAGCCCACATGTATGCCATCAATTCCCTCAGTTTTAGCCCGGATGGCAAACATTTTGTAACTTGTAGCCTTGACAAGTCGATCAAGCTGTGGGATGCTGATCAACTGAAATTGCTGAAGGTCATTGATAAGGCCCGGCATGCAGGACATGGAACTTCGGTCAATAAATTGCTGTGGACTGCATACGACGGTCAGGTTGTCAGCGCAAGCGACGATCGTACAATCTCTGTCTGGAAATTTATTTTTTAAACTACAATTTACCCACGCATGAAAATCACACCGCTGGAAATCCGCCAGAAAACTTTCGAGAGAACCCTCCGTGGTTACGACAAAGATGAAGTCAACGCTTTTTTACTGAGCCTCTCCCAGGAATGGGAACGCATGCAGGATGGCGTGAAGGAAATGAAAATGAAATTCGAGTCCGCCGAACGTGAGGTGGTGAAGCTCCGTGAAGTTGAGAACACCCTGTTCCGTACTCTGAAGACCGCCGAAGACACAGGCGCAAGTGTTATCGACCAGGCAAACAAATCTGCCGAGCTTCATGTGAGAGAATCTCAAATGAGAGCCGAGGGCATGATAAACGAAGCGAAGTCAAGGGCCCGTAGCATTATGGAAGATGCCGAGATGACGACCCGACAACTGCTCGAAGAAATGGAAGAGAAGCTGAAAGGCCTCGCCGATCAGTATAAGACAATGGAACTGCACCGCGACAATCTGCTTGCAGACCTCAAACGTTTCGCCGGAGAAACTATCGACCGCGTGGAGCGCGCCAAGAATGTTACTCGGGATTTCAATCCCGATTCATTCCTTTTAACCGCCCGCCGGGAAGCCAAAAAGGTGATGTTTCCCAACGAGATCGAACAGGCTACCCGGAAAGTACTTGCGGAGCCGCCTGTAGAGAAGGTTGTGCCGGCCGAAAAGATAACGATCGAAACTAAGGTTGCTTATGCTGAAGCCAACGGCACGTCGGCACAACCCCGTGTTCCCAAGAGCTTCTTCGACGACATTCAATAACGTACATCCGATCAATGGTAGGTAAAGTGATCCTTCAGGGCCTGGAGTTCCATGCCTATCATGGCGTGTATCCCCACGAAAGGTCTTCAGGAAATAAATTCGAAGTGGATGTGGAGGTCGAAACCCAGTTTTCGGCTTCGGCATTCCGCGACGACCTGTCGGGAACAGTCAACTACGAGGATCTTTATGCTCTCATCAAGGGTGAGATGGAAAAACCATCGAAGTTATTGGAGACGGTAGGTCATGCGATCGCGGTACGGACGCTTGAAGCTTTTCCCAACGCACTATCCGTAGCCGTTAATATTTCGAAGTTCAATCCGCCGATTGGCGGTGTGTGCAAGAAAGCCACTGTATCAGTTAGTCGTATCAGGGAGACGTGAAAGGATTTACGACTTACGATTTACGATTTACGAAGTACGATTTTACCTGACGATCATCCCTAGGTCCAAATCGTACATCGTACTTCGTAAATCGTACATTCTAATCGTACATTCTAAACGAATGTAAATCCTCTTTCAACCTCCCCGTCCACCCAGTCGACTTCTTTCCCGATCACGTACATCGTATGTTTCTTGTCTACGTAGATCGTGATGTCGTTCACGATGTAAGCCAGGTCTGAATCCTTCTGCTTGTCGAACCCGATGATAAGCTGAGCGCCGCCGCAGCCATGTCCGCCACGGACACCGATGCGCAGCCCATATCCTTCAGGGATATTTTTGGTCTGCATGATCTTTTTAACCTCTTCTGCAGCGCGGACCGAAAGCCTCACTGGTTGTAGCTGATCAAACATATAATTTGAACGAAAATTACTTAATTTTCCATTTAAATATCCCCCATGGATGCACTCCTAGACTTTATTAAGATACTCGTTCCGGCTTCCGTTGTCCTTTATGCTGTTTACCTCATGGTGCGGTCGTTTATCATTAAAGAGATAGAGCTCAAGAAACTCGAAGTGCGTTCAAGAAGCATCGAGGTCGTGCTGCCGGTACGGCTCCAGGCCTACGAAAGAATGACGCTCTTCCTGGAACGTACATCCCCCCAAAACCTCCTGGTACGGATGAATCAGCCCGGCCTTACAGCCCGCGACTTTCACAAGCTGCTCCTGGAAGAGATCAGGAATGAATACAACCACAATGTTTCACAACAAGTGTACATCGGAGAAGAGGTGTGGTCGCTGATAAAAAATGCGAAAGAAGATCTGATCCTGGAGATCAATGAAGCAGCCCAGTCTGTTTCCGCCGACATGCCTTCGATCGAGCTGGCGAAAAAGATATTCGAGGTGGCCTTGAACAAAAACGTAGATCCTGTGGGGCATGCGTTAAGCGAACTAAAAAAAGAGATCCAACGGACTTTTTAACATCCAATAGCCAATACCAATGACCAAGCCCCATTGGACATTGGTCATTGGAATTGGGCATTGGGTATTTTAATGATAGCTGTCATTCAACGAACATCCCACGCTTCCGTCACCATCAACGGAACGGTTAAATCCAAAATCGATAAAGGTCTTCTTGTCCTCGTAGGTATCGAAGATGCCGACACCGATGAAGACATCTCATGGCTGGCTTCGAAGGTCGTCAACCTCCGCATATTCAACGACAGTGAAGGGGTTATGAATGTAAGTGTGAAAGATGATGGCGGCGACATTATTGTCGTAAGTCAATTCACACTTCACGCCAGTACCAGGAAAGGCAATCGCCCTTCGTACATCAAGGCATCAAAGCCGCCGGTTGCTGTCCCGATCTATGAGAAATTTGTTGCCGCTGTTTCTTCGGAGCTCGGCAAGCCGGTTCGGACGGGAGAGTTTGGAGCAGATATGAAGGTCGAGCTGTTGAACGACGGGCCTGTAACAATTGTGATCGACACAAAGAACAAATCTTAGGTCGCCGCCAATCCCACAAATATCATATTCCCGATTACATACGCCGTAATCACGAACCTCGCGCCACGCCTGTTTGTCTGCTCCGCCAGTGCCTTCTTTCCGCTGTCATATTGCCTCAATGCAATCGCCGATACCAGCAGAATTCCGAATATGCCGATAAATGTAAGGGCGTGAAGACTGTCGACTAAAGTAAATGCCGATGACTCCGGGAGAAGAGAGTCGATAATATATTTATTACCGACCGCAGCAAACAAACCACCGACAGGCAGACCGAATCGCGGTTCCATTTCGGAAGGATGCGGTGTAAAACTGATCGTGGCGATCATGAATGCGATGTACATGCCCAGGAATATCTTGAAGAACATCCCCAGCGCACTTCGGTCGAGTCCAATAAACACGTCGAATGAGCTGAAGTTCTGGTTATTGCTGGATGCATCTCCGAAACCTGTGAGGTAATCGTTCGCGCTTTCCGCCACCGAAAATTCGGATACGTTCCACCCATCGATCGCATCTTTGGGATCGAGGCTGCTACCGACGGTGTCGGGCACAAAGATCAGGCGCCTCTTGTCGAACAATGTATTCTCGATATGCATCTTCAGCCTTTGCTGGTCGAAAGGAAAGTCGTGCACATTCCAGTTCTGTTTCATCGTGGCCTTCATTTTCATGATAGCCCATGTTTTCCCGTCGAGACTGTCGTAAATGGTTTGCTGTATGACGATATCTTTTGCGTTGGGCAGGTCGAGCTGTTTGGTGAAATCGAACTCGGGATTATCGTAAATAAACCACAGCCAGAAGCGAAGCGTGTACTCTTTGTCCCTGAAGTTGATGTCGTGAACGCTGATGATATAGACTCCCGCCCGGACAGTGTCTGGATGCGTTGGTTCCTGAGCGAAGCAGGCTGCTGTCACCATCCAAAAGAGAAGGGCCAACGAAACGGATTTCATTGGCCCTAAAGTAGGTTTTTTAAAAATGAATCTATTTCGATTCGATCTTTGTTTTCATGCCCGGATTGCCCTTTACATACGTCTCAAGCATATTATCCATCTCCCAAAGCATGTGCAGGATCGACTCTTTCGCCCTGTAACCATGGCTTTCGTATGGTAACACCACGTAACGTGCCGTGCCTCCGTGTCCCTTGATGGCGTTGTAGAAACGCTCGGTCTGGATCGGGAAAGTACCCGAATTGTTATCGGCTTCTCCGTGGATCAGCAGGATCGGGGTCTTGATCTTATCGGCAAAAGAAAAAGGAGACATGTTGTAGTAGACTTCCGGGGCATCCCAATACGTGCGCTCTTCCTGCTGAAAACCGAATGGTGTAAGCGTCCGGTTGTACGCGCCGCTGCGGGCAATGCCTGCTTTGAACAGGTTGGTATGGGCCAGTAAGTTTGCCGTCATGAACGCGCCGTAGCTATGGCCGCCGACACCAACGCGATTGGGATCGACATAACCCAACGACGACGCGTAGTCGATCGCTGCTTTTGCGCTGCCTACCAACTGGTCAACATACGTGTCGTTAGGCTGGCTGTCTTCCTCACCTACGATCGGTATCGATGTGTTGTCGAGGATCGCATAACCTCTTACGATCCAGAACAGCGGGCTGCCCGAACCGATCTTGGTGAACGTATAGGGCGAGCCCTTCACTTGTCCCGCGCTCTCTTTCGATTTGAACTCAACCGGATAGGCCCAGAGGAATGCCGGCAGAGGACCGTCTTCCTTCTTATATCCCGGGGGCATATAAAGATTCGCAGTAAGATCGACACCGTCGGCGCGTTTGTATTTCAGTACTTCCTTTTTCACGCCTTTCAATTGCGGATAAGGATGGGGAAAGCTGGTGACCTTCGTTAGATTTTTAGAGCCCGCCGTCCGTACATAGTAGTTCGGATTTTCGTCCGACGATTCACGGGAGGTGAGGAATGTGACCTTCTTTGTATCGATCACGTTCACGACCTGTTCATAGTAGGGGTTCTCGCTCTTCCACAGTCGCGTGATCTTTCCGGTCTGCAGATCGAGCTTGTCCAGGAACGGATGATCACCCTCCGGCGACGAACCGGCACCCTTCAAAAACATACTGTTGTCGGACGAGATAAGAATCACCGGCTTTCCGTAAGAATTCTGTGTGGTGATGACCTCGCCTGGATCTTTATAAGCATCTTCATAAGAACCATCGAAGAGCACTTTCGATTGTACGCCGGGATCGGAAGGATTGATCAAAGTTGTTCGCTCCCGCCTGTCGGCCCACCACCTTTCCGTCACCGTCGCATATTTCTCGTTGCCCCACGTCACACCGGCATAACGAAGCGCGAGCTTTGCGACAACGGTCGGCGTTGAAGTGAAGGGAGCTTTGAGCTCATACACGATGTCGCGTATGTCGGCTTTCTTTTTAGGATCACCGCCATCCTGCGCTTCGGTCCAGTAAACAGTAGCCGGCACATCGGAACGCCATCCATGAAGTCTCGGGCCGCTGATCGCGGAATTGAAACCGACTGGAATATTATCGCCGAGCGGGATGTTCGCCAGTCTTTTGATCTCATTACCGTTCAGGTCGAGCACCTGTACCGCATGAGGAAAAAGGCCGGCTGGAACGAGATAGGAGTACGGTCTCTGGATGGTCCTGGCGAGGACCATCGTCCCGTCGGGGGACGTGCTCTGGTGGTAATACACAGCAGGTTTCCCGATCGGCTTCTCTGTTCCGTCGAGCGAAACAGACCATAGTTGCGAGGTACAATAGTAATCGAACAGGGTTTCGTCGTATGGGTTCTTCAACAGATCCTGATAAGTACGCGACGGCGCCTTTTTACCGAGGTTCTCTTCGATCACGGGACCTTCGGGGACGCGCGATTTTATCGGCAGCGCCTTTCCTTCGGTAGCTGTTGCCAGGAAAACAACCGTGGATGAGTTGCTTAGCCACGACACGGGATTTGCCAGGGTCGAATTGATCTTCTTCTCAGTGAGTTTCTTTGCACTGAACGTAGCGATGTCAATCATCCATAGCTCGATCTTGTCTGCGTATGTTTGAAGGAACGTTGCCTTTTTGTTATCCGGTGAGAATAAAAGATTTGTCAGCTGGAGATCGGAGGGAAGGTTGGCGATCGTATACTCTTTGAGGTCTTTCAGGTTCTTCAGTTTGATCCCTGTGGTGTATGTCAACCTTGTCGGTCCGAAGTTATCGGGATTGATCCGCTGACCTGCGATGCGCAGCTCGGGCCGCGACAGCTCTTCAATAGATGGATAGTCGGACTGATCGAGCATGACCATCCAAGTCTTATCGGGCGAGACTGTTACGAGCGGAGTCAACGGAGCTTCTACCAGTTTCGCGATGTCTTCCGGGGGACGCTGATATCCTGATTGGGCAAAGGTTGCGACGAAGGCCACCAGGCAACCGACAATCAACAGCAGGTTTTTCATAAAGTTGGATTTGAGGCTATTAAAATAGGTTAAAAGGGCGGGAAATTTCTCCGTATTTTTCGGGCGAAATTAAACCATTATGTACGGCACTTTCCTGCTCCTGCACTCCCTGTTCCGTTATTTCGTGCTTATCATGCTTGTCGTTCTCATCGTGAAATCACTGATGGGATGGATGAACAAGTCTGAATTCACGTCGGGCGATAATAAGGTCAGCCTCTTTACGCTCATCGCAACGCATACACAATTTCTCCTCGGGCTTATTCTTTATTTCTTCGTGAGCCCTTTTGTGAAATTTGGTCCCGACACCATGTCGGACAAGAGTACCCGGTATTGGACCGTGGAGCATATTGTCATGATGATAATAGCTATTGCGTTGATAACCGCCGCCCGCAATACAATGAAGAAACTTCCCGATGGACCGTCGAAGCATAAGAGGCTTTTTATCTTCAATTTGATCGCGGTGATCATTGTGATTGTTGGGATATACACGACACACAGAGGATTTTTCGGGTTGCCGATTTAAGGAATATCGAACACTGGTCGGTGTTCGATATTTGCATTTTTAGAAGTATCTTTACTTTGTCTAATATCCCCCTGATGAAGAGAACTCTCGTCATTGTCTGTTTTCTGGCTTCTCAATCTAATTGTCTTCTCGCTCAAGTTTCCCAACGCTACGAACTCGTCAAGCTTGGAAAGAATGTGAACACCGCCAATCACGAGGCCGCCCCCGTGATTTCCCCCGACGGAAAGGATCTCTATTACTTTACCGTTACCACCGCCGGCACCCAGGAGATCTGGGTAACGCACAAGGACGACAAGGGCTGGACCGACGGAAAGAAAGTGGGTTCACCGCTGAACAACAACAGCACCAACCAGGTCTTCAATGTGTTTTCGGATGGATCACTCCTGATCCGCGGCGGCCGTGGCAAAGACGAAGTGGGTTTCTCGGTCGTTTCTTCCGGCGGAAGCAGGACAGAGCTGAAGTTGCAGGACTTCAAGGACATCATGCGTGGGAAATTTTACGGTGCCACCATGTCGTCGGACAAAAAGCACATGATCCTTTACTTTTCCGAGGCTCCCGCGAGTCCGCGCAGCGATCTTTACGTAAGCCACCAGCAAGCCGACGGAAGTTACGGCAAGCCGGTAAAGCTTAAGATCACCGACGGTGCCGATGAGTTCGGCCCGTTCCTCGGCCCGAACGACAAGACCTTGTATTATGCCAGCGATCGCAGCGACCCCAACAAACAAGGCGGCGCCGATATCTATCGCAGCGAGCGTCTCGACGACACGTGGAACAACTGGTCCAAGCCTGTGAATCTGAAACGCCCCATCAACACAGCGGCAGCCGATGATTATTACACGGTCGATGCGCATGGTAACGTGTTCACAAGCCGCGCCAACTCGAGGATCGACGGAGGTAATCTCGACCTGTTCGTCCTTGTTCCCAAGATCGTCCGGATCAACCTGACTGGTATCGTTTACAATGAAAAGACAAAGGCTCCGATCGGTTCTACCGACGTGAAGATATCGGTAGAAGGAACAACACCCGTGAGCCTGAAAACACCCGGTAGTGGAAAGTTTGAGTCCAAGCTGCCCGAAACCGACAAGTATGTTATCAACGCTTCGGCTTCCGGATACCTGCCTTACAACGAAACTTTCACGCTTCCATTGATCAACGCCGATACGACCATCAACGTCGAAGTATATCTCGCGCCCATCGCGAAGCCTTTGGTGTTGCTGGGAACCGTTTACAACAAGAAGACCAATCAGCCAATTAATGCGAAGATCGACATGATCGTGAAGCCCGACCGGCAGAACATCATTCGCGTTGATGCTACCAATGGTGCCTACACGCACCAGGTTGGAAAGAAAGGCTGGTATGTGATGACGGCCACCGCCGAAGGATACCTCAATTCGGCCGATAGTCTGGAAGTTGGCACTGACGAGAATGTCACCCAGTTCTCAAAAGATCTTTATCTCCAGCCGATCGAAGTGGGTCTCACGGTGAAGCTCAAGAATATTTATTTTGATAATGACAAGACTACGCTGAAATCGGAGTCCTTCATCGAATTAAACAAGGTGCTCGATTTCCTTACCACCAATCCCAAGATCTCGGTCGAGATTGGCGGCCACACCGACAGCAATGGATCGGATACACACAATGCCACCTTGTCGCAAGGTCGTTCCGAAGCTGTTGTTGAGTGGCTTATCACTCAGGGCATCGACGTCTCCAGGCTTTCGGCGCAGGGATATGGCGAAAGCAAGCCCATCGATAACAATGCTACGAAAGAGGGACAGGCTAATAACCGTCGTGTGGAATTCACAGTGATGAAAACCGAGTAGAAGGTATTTCGAGCTCATCAGATTTGTCTATGAGATTATTGTTGCTGTTCATGTTCGTTACCGGTTCTGTCATCGCGGCAGACACCACTCGTTATGAGGTTATTTCTTCGGGGAAGATCACCGGGAAACACTTCAAATGGTCGGACGGTAACGGGCATACCGGCTATCATTACGAATTCAATGACCGCGGCCGTGGACCGAAGATTGTCGTCAACCTGACGACGAACACCGACGGATTGGTCGTGGAGAGAACGGGGAAAGGATACGATTACTTCAAGGCTCCCGTTGATGAATTATATACCTACTCGAACGGAACCGCCCAGTGGAAGAATCACATTGAAGACGACAAAAAACAGATTGACGGTAAATTGTTGTATTCGCCACTCAACAGTGTTCCCGCCGAAATCGAAATTGCACTGAAAGCTCTCTTGAAAGTACCCGGTCATCAACTCGATGTGATCCCTTCCGGTAAGCTCAAGGCAACTCACATTAAGAATCATTCAACGAAGCTCGACGGACTGACCATCGAACTGGAGCTCTATTCTTTTTCAGGATCCGGCGGACCACCTTCTTATCTCTGGTTCAATCCGAGGAAGGAATTCTTCGCAACGATATCCGGTTGGTCGAGCACCATTCTCGCGGGGCATTCGGACCTCATTCCCGAACTGAAGGAGCTACAAGATGAACTGGAGGAAGAGTATTTCTACCAGCAGGCGAAGAAGCTCACCGAGGTTCCCACCGAACCCGTTGCAATCAAGAACGTGAACGTTCTCGATGTTGTGAAGGGAAAGCTTATCAAAGGACAGACGGTGATCATCGAAGCGGGAAAGATATCGCAGATAGGAAAAGCGAAGAAGGTAAAAGTTCCGGCCACAGCAACGATCATCGACGGGGCTAATAAAACACTCATGCCGGGCCTTTGGGACAATCACGTCCACTACGACATGACCCAGGGTCTTTATCATCTCGCCGCCGGAGTTACGAATGTGAAAGACATGGGCAACTCGCTCGACCTTCCCAAAATAAAGAAGGAAGTCGACGAAGGAGCGCTTCTCGGTCCGGAGATCTCCGTGATGTCGGGGTTCGTTGACTTCGCGGGACCTTTCGCGGGGCCGACCGGAAAGATCGTGAGCACACTGGAGGAAGGTCTGGCCGGCATCGACTACTACGCTGACCACGGATACCAGCAGGTGAAATTATACAGTTCTATTCCTGTCGATTGGGTGAAGCCCCTAGCGGAGCGGGCACATCAAAAAAATCTGAAAGTTGTCGGACACATTCCTTCGTTCATGACCGCCGAGCGTGCGGTTCGTGACGGCTACGACCAGATCATTCACATGAATATGATCATGCTGAATTTCCTCGGTGACTCGATTGACACCCGTTCGATGGGTCGCTTCACGAAAGTCGGAGAGAATGCCCGCAACGTGGATCTGGAAGGACCCGCCGTCAAACAATTCATCGCACTGTTGAAAGAGAAGAATACGGTCGTCGACCCGACCATCGGCATCTTCGAACAGATGTTCGTCAACAAACCCGGCAAGTTGGCTAACGGATACAGCTCGGTCATCGGCATGTTCCCCGCGGAATTCAAGAGAAGTTTCTACTACGGAGGACTTCCCGCGGCAAAAGCTCATGAGCTTGAATACGCAGCTTCGCTCGACAAGATGATCAAGATGATCAAGGTTCTTCACCAGAATGGCATCACGATCGTTCCCGGCACCGACGACTTTCCCGGCTTCGCACTCCATCGCGAGCTTGAGTTATACGCCCAGGCCGGCCTGACGAACGCCGAAGTATTGAGGGCTGCCACGCTGAATTCGGCGAAGGTTGCCGGCAAAGACAATGAGGTCGGTACCGTAGAGATTGGTAAGAAAGCCAACCTGATCCTGATCGACGGGGATCCTTTGAAGAATATCAGTGATATCCGAAAAGTCGAATTGACCATAAAAAATGGGAATTTGTACGAACCTAAGGCGCTTTATGCGTCGTATGGGTTTTCGTTCTGGAAATAGACTTCTGTGGCTCATTGAACCCTGAACCGGCCTTTGGGCCGGGCGAAGTCAAATATTTTTAAAGTCCCTGTAACATCCATCTGACAACTTAGTCTTGCTATAGTAAACCGATGAATTTCGAGATGTTCGAAAGCCGAGTCCTACCAGTCAAAAACAAGCTTTTCCGCTTTGCATTCAGACTTTTAGGAAGTTCGGAGGAAGCGAAAGATGTGGTCCAGGAGGTGTTTATCAAGGTGTGGAATGGCCGCGACCAGATTGCTTCGATCGACAACATGGAAGCCTGGTGCATGCGGATCACCCGAAACCTGTCTCTGGACAAGATCAGGGCACGCCAGCGAAAGGCAACCGACTCCATCGAAGACAGTTTCGATATTCAGCAGGATACACACACACCGTATGAAGCAGCCGAAAACAAAGAAAGTATGCAGCGAATAAGTCAACTGATCGCCTCGCTGCCCGAAAAGCAACGGCAGGTGATGCACCTTCGCGACGTAGAGGGGTATAGTTATAACGAGATCTGCGAAATACTGGAGCTCGACATGAACCAGGTGAAAGTGAGCCTGTTCAGAGCGCGCAACGCAGTCAGAGAGAAATTTATAAAGATAAATGCCTATGGACTCTAAAGATACATCGAGAGAAATAGGGCAATTGCTTGAAAAGTACTGGAACTGCGAGACCAGCCTGGAAGACGAACAGTTACTGCGTAACTACTTCAATGGTCCCGATGTTGCCGAGCAAATGAAAGACGCCGCCGAGCTGTTCCGTTTCTTCGAAGCAGAACGGAAGCGTTCCCTGGAAGAAGAATTCGACTCGAGCGTGATGCGAGTAGTTAAAAAGACGGAACGGAAAGCGAAAGTGGTGAGTATGGTCCGTTGGGTGCAGGTTGCGAGGATCGCAGCAGGTGTACTGGTGATGGTGGCGGCGACTTACTTCGTAAGGAACGAGCTCATCAAGTCGAATCCCGCGGAGATTGATACGTTCTCCGATCCGAAACAAGCGCTGGAAGAAACAAAGAAAGCATTAATGATGATCTCGAAGAGCTTCGGCAAAGCGAAGGAAGGGGCAGGCAAGATCAATATGTTCAACGAAGCCGAAGAAAAGATCAGTGGTAAAGAAAAGGATGAAAAAAAATCTGATCAGGATAAAGCGAATATATAAAGTGTTACGTCTCTGCTAGCGAGACGAGTATAATCAAAAAGAAATAAAAAACCTTAAATAGTAATAGTATGAAAAAGTTAATGGTTGGTGCAATGATGATGGTGATGTCGATAGGGGCATTCGCACAAGACAATGCCATCGCCAAGTTCTTCAGCAAATACCAGGACGATGAGACCTTCAGTCAGGTCACGATCAGCAGCAAGATGTTCAGTCTGCTGACCGATATGGATATCGAGGATACGGAAGACAAGGAAGTGATCGATGCGATCAGCAAGCTTAAAGGCCTTCGCATCCTTGCAAAGGATAACGCCCGCGACGGTCGTACGCTCTACAAGGAAGCACTGGGACTCCTCCCTGTAAAGGACTATGAAGAACTGATGTCGGTTCGCGACGAGGATAAGGACATGAAGTTCTTCATCCGTTCCGGATCCGGCGCCGGCAGGATCGCCGAGCTCGTGATGGTCATGGGCGGCAACGACAACTTCATGGTACTGTCTCTCTTCGGAGACATCGACCTCAAGCAGATCGGTAAGATCGGCAGCAAGATGGACATCGATGGTCTCGACAACCTCCACAGGTTGGACGACAAGAGGGACCACCACAAGGACGACAAGAAAGACGACGATAAGAAAGACGAGAAGAAAGACAAAAAGAACTAACTCGCTAAAGAGATCTCAATCATCCACCAATGAAGAAAATTCTCCTCCTCGTATTGATAACCGGCGCTCTACAGGCGGCGCAGGCCCAAACGAAGACCACTGAAAAACTGGATGAAAAGACGGAGGGTACGTCGCTGTACTTCTACAAGAATACCCTTCGCATGCTCAACCAGAAGGACGACCCGCAGTTCGATGAGATGATCAAAGACATCGAAAAGATCCGTTTCCTGATGATCGATCGCAATGACGAGAAATTTTCGGAAGCGGATTATAAGAACCTTAAGCAGGACTACACCAAAAAGGAATCGTTTGAAGAGATCGCGAATGGCCGTTACGAAGGAAAGAATTTCAGTATCTACGTACGTGAAGCAAGCGGGAAAGTAAAGGGTACGATTATCATGGCAAGCGATTCCAGCAACGTGTATGTATTGGATATCCTCGGTAAGATTGCGCTCGACAAGGCGCAATCGCTGTTTAAGATGATCGACGACAACTCCGACGTCGCCCGGAAGATCAAGCGGGAGATGGATCACGACAACTAATATTCTTACGAATTGGAAACTGTACTCTCGATCAGGGGACTCACCAAAAATTTTGGCAACCTTCGTGCTGTCCATCAGGTGACCTTGGACGTTCAGGCCGGCCAGGTTTTCGGAATGCTAGGTCCGAACGGTTCCGGCAAGACCACTACCCTCGGAATGCTGATGGGTGTTGTCAACCCCACAGCCGGTGAATTCTTCTGGTTCGGCCAGACTCCCTCACATACCGTCAGAAGGAACATCGGTGCGGTGCTCGAACACCCCATCTTCTATCCGTACTTGACGGGCCAGCTAAATCTCGAGGTCAATGCTATGATCAAGGGAGCTTCAAAGGCTTCGATCGACAAAGTGCTCGATGTAGTCGGCCTTACAGAACGGCGTCATCACAAGTTCCGGACATATTCGCTCGGTATGAAGCAACGGCTCGCGATCGGTTCTGCGTTGCTCAACGACCCCAAGGTATTGATCCTGGACGAGCCCACGAACGGCCTCGACCCAATGGGTATCGCGGAGATACGGGAGATAATCAAACGTATTGCGGCCGACGGTAAGACTATCATCCTCGCGAGCCACCTGCTCGATGAAGTGCAGCGTGTGTGTACTCATTTTGCCGTACTGAGAAGAGGGACCCTCGTTCACTCGGGGCCGATCGGCGACGTGGGCGGCGGTGAAGAGACGGTGGAGGTGATCGCGTTTCACGACGACCTGAATCATATACTCTTGCAGTTCCAGGGCAGCATGTCGGTAAACCGAACCAACGGGCCTTTCGAAGTGAAGCTCAGGGACGGATTCACCAGCGGGGACCTGAATAAATTTCTCTTTGAAAAAGGGATCATTGCCTCGCATCTGATCACACAGAAGAAGAGCCTCGAGAAGCAGTTTTTGGAAATACTGGCCGAAGCCGGACCGGAGCCCACCACCAAGAAGACCAGGTAAGAACCACAAAAAAAATCGTTATGCTTCACCTGTTACAAATCGATCTTAAGAAACTTACCAACTACAGAACGTTCTGGATTGTGTGTGGTATATATTTCATTACACTGGCATTCATTACGGCAAGTGGCATGGAAGTCCTGAAATTTGCTTCGGAGAAGATCGAAGATTTCGGAGGCAGCATTAATATCAATCGCATCCCCCTGTATCATTTTCCGGATGTGTGGCAAAATCTGATCTGGGTTGCCGGGTTTTTCAAATTTGTCCTCGGCGTGATGGTGATCATTTCGGTCACGAATGAATTTGCATACAGGACCGTACGTCAGAATATCATCGACGGCCTCAGCAGGTGGGAATTCCTTCAATCAAAGATCCTCACGAACGCCGTATTGGCCGCCACCAGTATGGTCATGTTATTTTTTATTGCATTGATTACAGGACTGATCTATTCACCCGAGCTTCGGTTCAGTGAGATTATCGATGACATAGAATTTTTCCCTGCCTATTTTCTGCAGGTTTTTGGATACCTGTCTTTTGCGTTACTGATGAGCGTCCTCGTCAATCGCGCGGGTCTTACGATCATCATCCTGATGGTGGCGCGGGGTCTTGAGCTGTTCATTATCCATAAGGCTGTCGACGTTGATGCGCTCACACCGTTCTTCCCGCTCGAGTCTGTCGAGAGGCTGATCACCGTTCCTTTCATGAGGTACGTATTCCAGGAAGTGCTCGATCATCCCATGATCATCAGTGTTCTGACCGCCGGTACCTGGATATTCCTGTTCAACTATTTCGCGTATCTGAAGCTCAAGAAGTCAGATATTTAGTTCCAGACCGGTTGCTGCGGTTTTAGCTTTAGTGTGTAAATTACACGTAACTAAAAGCCATAACCCGCCATGAGCAATTATTCCCGCCGACAATTCCTTACCAAAGCAACGGCAGGCGCCGCACTGCTATCCGCTGTACCAGGCATTTCATCATACGCAAACCCGATAGTCCCGTACCAGGGCAAAAAGTTGCGCGTCGCCTTGATCGGCCTGGGTTATTATGCTGAACACCGGCTGGCCCCGGGCCTTTCGGAATCGAAATATTGCGAGCTGGCGGGTATAGTGACCGGTACGCCGGAAAAGGCCGCAAAGTGGAAAGCGAAATACAATATCCCCGATAAGAACATCTACAATTATCAGAACTTCGACCAGATCGCAGACAACAAAGACATCGACGTGATCTATGCTGTTCTGCCGAATTCCATGCACAAGGAGTTTGTGATCCGTGGCGCTAAGGCGGGTAAGCATTGCATCACCGAGAAGCCGATGGCCCTGAACGCAAAGGAAGCTGAAGAAATGATCGCGGCCTGCAAGAAGGCGAATGTGAGATTGTTCGTTGGATACAGACTGCACTTCGAGCCGTTCACCATGGAGTTGAAGAGAATGGTGAAAGACAAAGAGCTTGGTAAGATCAAGGTTATTGAAACAGCGGACGGTTTTAAGGCCGGCGATCCAAACCAGTGGCGCCTGAAGAAAGCCCTTGCCGGTGGCGGCGCGATGTTCGACGTGGGTGTCTATGCGATCCAGGGCGCCCGTTACGGATCCGGCGAAGACCCGATTGCCGTGACTGCGCAGGAATACAAAACAGACCCTGTGAAATTCAAGGAAGTCGATGAAACGATCTTCTGGCAGATGGAATTCCCCAGCGGCGTGGTATCTAATTCAGTAACGACCTATGCCAGTGGCACGGAACGTTTATATGTATCCGGCGAGAATGGCTGGGTGGAGCTGCGGCCCGCTTACGGCTACGGACCACTGGCGGGAAAAACCCACAAAGGCCCGATGAACATTCCTCATACGAACCACCAGGCGCTCCAGTTCGACGGGATGGGCCAGGCAATCCTCGAAAACAAAGAGATCACGGCAACGGGCGAGGAAGGCCTAAAGGATATGAAGATCATCGATGCGATCTATCGCGCCGTTGCTTCGGGCAGGAAGGAAAAGATAGTCTGATCGTAAGCCGGTAGGACGCAACCACGCAGTAAATGCGAGGCATTTTTATTTGCTTTGGTTTTCTAGACCTACTTGCGTTCTACCGCAGCTTCCCGGTGCTTAATCGTATTTTCGAGAACTACGACGTTTCGGCGCTGATCCCCAATGTGCTGCCGGCGATTACTGTTTTGCTTGTCCTTTCTTTACTGGTCACCGGTCCGCTGACGATCGTCGGGAATAGGTATGGTTATGTGATCTACTACTTTCAGTTCCCATTGCGACTTGCCTTTCGTGCCGGGCTTACTTTTGGATTTGTGTTCAGATTGCTTCCTGCTCAAGTCGGGACGTTTGCCTATGGAATGACTTTAGCGACTATACTTGCTTTCGAAGCGACCAGATTGATGCTGACGATACAAGCACATAGAAAAAACACATAGCAAAACACATAGTATTTTGCTTCTCTGTGATTATCGGAACCTGCTATGTGCCCTCGTGATACGCCCGATTTAAGTTCGCACTCCTAGCGCACATAGTAGTCACTCAGTTGGTGATTAAAGCTGTTCTCTATTGTGTTCTTATGTGTTAAGAATGGATTTTAAAAATGCATTTTGGGAATCATTTCGGTGATTGCGCCAGAGGCCATAAGATTGATGCTGACGATACAAGCACATAGAAAAACACATAGAACGAAACACATAGCAAAACACATAGTATTTTGCTTCTCTGTGATTATCGGAACCTGCTATGTGCCCTCGTGATACGCCCGATGTAAGTTCGCACTTCCAGGGCACATAGTAGTCACTCAGTTGGTGATTAAAGCTGTTCTCTATTGTGTTCTTATGTGTTAAGAATGCATTCTAAAATGCATTTTGGGAATCATTTCTTCATCAACCCATTCTTAAAAGAATAGCTCGCTGCCTGGTACCACGCAATAGATTCCATCACGAGGTCTGCGTTCGTCGAGGAGGGCGTGGCGCTTTTGTCAGACCAATCGATTGTCAGCTCTTCGTTCTTTTGTTGCGGAGAGAGAATGATCATTTGATCGCTGCGTATGAATCCAAGCAGCTGATAGGTGCTGATGAACACCCGTTCCCGTCCGGGCTCGAGCTTGTTCATATCGAAGCCGTAGAACTTGCTGTTGTATGAAAAGTTCAGCATCCCGAATAACGTTGGCCCGATATCGATCTGGCTCATCATCCTTTCCATCTTCCCCGGAGTTACGTGAGCCGGCGAATAGATCATCATCGGGATGTGATACTTGTGGACGGGAAGGTTCGTGGTGCCCGCGCTGCTAGAACAATGGTCGGCGACGATGATGAACAACGTGTTTTCGAACCACGGTTTTTTAGAGCACTCGCGGATGAACCGGCCGATCGCGTAGTCGGTATATTTCACGGCGCCTTCGCGGCCGGTGTGCGACGGTATGTCGATACGACCTTCGGGGTAAGTGAAAGGCCGGTGGTTGGACGTGGTCATCACCTGGGCAAAGACCGGCTTGCCGGCAGCGATGGTCTTGTCGATCTCACGCTGGGCAAGCGTGAAGAGATTTTCGTCGGCCACACCCCAGATGTTCTCGTAGTCGATCTCTTCGTCGCTGAGGCCATCACGGTCGGTCACTTCGTAGCCGTTGGCGGAAAAGTAACCGTTCATGTTATCGAAATAGCCGTACCCTCCATAGATATACCTGCTCTCGTAGCCTTTGCTTTCGAATACAGAACCGATCGTGAACAGGTCGTCGTTGTTGGGCCGGCGGACAATAGACTGGCCCGGGGTGGGAGGTACGCAGAGCGACAGCGCTTCCAGTCCGCGCACGGTGCGTGTGCCGGTAGCATACAGGTTGGTGAAGAGCAGGCTGTGTTTCGAAAGGGAGTCGAGGTTGGGGGTATAGCCGCCTGGATTTCCGAAGATGCCCAGGTAGTCGGCGCTCAGGCTCTCGACACTGACCATGACTACATTGAGTTGCTTTTCGGGACCTGGGTTGGTGATCTTTCGTTCGATGCTGTAAGGGCTGCCGCCAATAAATTCCGCTTCGGGAGTCTTCAGTGAATTCCGGACGATCTCGAATGCCTTCTGGTCTTCGATACGGTTGTAGAACCGGTCGTAGTCGAGCTCGTTGTTGCGATAAGCAGCGAATAGCTCATAGACACCATTGCCGGCGAGCTCATTCACGTAGGGGTTGTTGCTGACATTCCGCCAGGTGTTCTTCACGATCAGGAACATCAACACGGGAATGGCGAGTATGATCAACGCATATTTAGTCCGCTCTTTGAACCTCATGGAGCTGGCGCCTGTCCTGCGGATCCACGAGCGCATGAGAAAAACGGAAACGAATGTGATGATGGCGACGACGGTGATGATCCAACCCACGGGATACGACTGCTGTATGTTGCCCAGCACCTCGGTGGTGTAGATGAGGTAGTCGACGGCGATGAAGTTGTACCGCGAGTTGAATTCGTCCCAGAAGAGCCACTCGCTGACGGCGTTAAAGATCAACGAGTAAGTGAAAAACACGAAGATCCCGTAGAGTACGAAACGATGCCACCCTTTGGTGAAGATCTTGTCACGAACAAGCCATACATAAAGGGTTAAAGGAATGACGACGTAACTGCTATTCACCAGGTCGAAGAACAGCCCCACCACGTAGATGACGGGTACCATATACCATTCGACCTTGTCGTATGACTGGACGAGGAGGACGGTTCTAGTAACGAATGAAACAAAGACGAGGATAAATGTAAGCAGCGCGATCAGCCCAAAGCGATGGGTAAGGAGTCTCTTCATGAGGGGTAAGAGGAGCGGTAAATGTAAGGAAAATGGTTAATTGTTTGCGCGGCATTCTGCGAGGAGATGCTGTGTATGTTCTGCTAGCGCTCGAGCTTGTTCTGCCCGCATTTCAGCTTCCTGCGCTTCGCGTGTGGCTACAATTGCCATCTCCTGCGATTTAATGGCCTGAGTCCTTTGAACGAGCGCATAGACAAGGAATATGAAAATGATGATCGATTGAGATATCAGTACGGCTACAAGCACTCCCCGGGTTGGAATGGTAGACAAGATCATACGGTCATACAAATAAATAAGAGCCACCACCAGATAAACGCAATAAAGGAGGGGCTCAATAGCGTTCGGATGAATGTCAAAAAAAAGGACGGTTGGATGTGCCACAAAAATAACTACCGCTGCCAGCTTGAGAAAGTCAATTGTTTGTAATTCCTGTTTTTGTTTGAATCGAAGAAGGTAGCATACAGTTAACCCCACGCCAGCTACGCCCCAAAGGATTGTCCAATATGGCCACGGGAGTAGATATGCTGAAGAGGGAACGAACACCATTCCAACAGAAAAAGCAATTACAGGAATTGTCATGTACTTGCTGGGCCCTTTGATTCCCAAGAGCCCGATAGCCGCGATTGCAATGATCGGAGTCAATAAAGAAGAATTCATGTTTAAAAGTGTTAGTTTTTTTGCGATAGTGCTCACGCTCGGTCTTAGACCAAATCTCCACAAAAAACCAACACGAAACGTCAGTGCTTATGCCCGTGCGCACACTCTTTATTCTCTGCCTTCTCAAAACACTCCTTCCCTTCTTCGTAAGAAAACCAGGCCAGCCCTAAAGTCCCAAGAGCATCCGCGTAAGCGAAACCGGTCATGTAATAGATAGCGCTGGAGGCCAGGAGAACACAGGACATGTAAATGCAGACCTTCGTGCAGTTGGCGTCGGCGATGATAGCATCGGAGTGAAGTTTTTTACCGGTGTAGATCTTTCCGTAGATGAGAAACAACATGACCACGATCGAGACCATAGAGATCACCACACCCCAGTACGTCGTGTCGGGCTTGATCCCCAGCCAGGCCGTGGCGATGGCGGAGAGTGTAAGACCCCCAACCAGAATGTAAAACGAATAACCCGTGATCTTCAGGGCCGTGACTTCGAAGCCACCGCGCGGACTGTGCGGATGACTTTTGATGCGGAGGATCATGACTACGATGCCGATCCCGGAGATCATTTCGATGAAACTGTCCACACCGAAACCGAACAACGCGATGGTCTCGTCGTTGTAACCGACCCACGTAGCGATAATGCCTTCAGCCAGGTTGTAGACAATTGTGAAAACGGCAAGGCCGAATGCAAGATTATAAACCTTGTTTTCGTTTGACGGTAATGACGAAGCCGAATCCATAATGCAAAGGTACGGCCTGCATGTACCGGTCAAATGTTTTTCACCTTAAAATGGGGTTATTGCAACAATGCTTCATAAGGATCACCCGTCAGGCCCAACGCCTTCGCAAATGCGGGTTCGGTTTTTAAACCGCTGCGCTTCAATTCGAGAATTTCGTTCTTGAAGGTCAGATCTTTTTCGGAGAGAATTCTCCATTCTGCAACCATGTGGCGAAAACCGGCCTGCTGCTTTACCGGAACTTTCTGCCCAACAATCTCGAACTGGAAGCCTTCATACTCGAAGCTGGTGGTCGTGCTCTCCACACCGCCGAGATCCTTGCGGTTGATATAAAAATGATGCGACGCTGCATAGAGATCGAAGAATACTTTTTCCGCATAGTCTTCGGCGCTCCGGTAACAGCAAAGTATGTCGATGTCGCTTTTGTCTGTGAAGAGGTCGAGGGGAAGGGTTCCAACCACGACCGGCGTATATTCTTTCATGGAATCCATGATCCCAAGATCCCTGATCGCCTGGAAACCTTTTCTTTGGGTTGACGAGCCGTTCGAGAGATAGTTGAGGTCGAAGAAATCGGGGGTCATCAGCTTATGCTTAGTCAGCAATTGCCGAATAAGTTAACACTTTAAACTTGTCAGCCGTATTGCGATTCGGCCCGCCGTATGTATTCATGTAAATAATGCCGATGAGCTTCTCCTTCGGATCGGCCCAATATTGAGTGTTGAAGGCACCGCCCCAGGAAAAAGTCCCGATGCTGAAAGGACTCGCATGATCATTCTTTTCTGTTTCCAGGCCGAAGCCGAGTCCCACCTGGTTGTTCAAGGGCGGCTGTACTTGCGGCGTCAGCATGAGCTCGACGGTCTTCCGGCTTAGCAACCGCACGCCGTTGTATTCTCCTTTGTTGAGGAACATTTGCAGGAACTTCGCATAGTCTTCCGGCGAAGAGCTCAAGCCTGCTCCACCGGAATAGTACTTGCCCTCCAACGTCGGATACATGGGGTTTACGTTGTCGTATGCTTTTGCTGTCATCTTCGATATCGTACCGTCTTTCATCTCGTACAGACTTACCAGCCTGTTGTGTTTTTCTTTCGGCAGATAAAAGTAAGTGTCGTTCATCCCCAGTGGCTGAAAGATCTTTGTCCTCAGGAATTGATCGAATGACATTCCCGACAACACCTCCACGAGATAACCGAGTACGTCCATATTCAATCCATAGGTATAGGCTTCCCCGGGGTTGTGCTTGAGCGGAAGACCGCCCAGGGTTTTTATTTTTTCCGCAAGCACCATGTCGTCGTTGCCGATACCACTGGGAACGCCGGCCTTGGCATAGATGGCTTTAAATTCCTGGTTGCCGATCCCGGCATAGTCGACACCGGAGGTGTGTGTGAGTAACTGTCGGATCGTGATCTCACTTTTTGCAGGAGTTGTCGTGTAGGTCGTATCCCTCCAGTTCAGGTTCGAGAGAACTTTTGGGTTCTTGAATTCGGGAATGTATTTCGAGATCGCGTCGTCGAGGCCGAACTTTCCGTCTTCATACAGCATCATGACGGCCAGACTGGTGATAGCCTTGCTCTGGGAAGCGATACGGAAGATGTTGTCTTTCTTGAGCGCTGTCTTGTTTTCCACATCTGCGTAACCGTATGCTTTATGGTAAACGATCTTCCCGTTGCGGGCGATGAACACCACGGCACCGGGTATCCACTTGTTGCCGATGTGCTCTTCGATGAGCTTGTCGATCTTCGACAATCTGGCGCCGGACATGCCCGCGTCTTCGGGCTTCGAAGCGGCGGTGAATGTCTGTGCAACAACGGTGATTGAAAACAGAAGAAGTAACGCTGAAAAGAGGGGTCTCATAGCAAAGCAATTTCTTACAATTTATTTGTAAAAACGGTGCTTTGCAATCCGCTTACAAGCCTTTTATGGACATTCCGCCGTCCACCTTGAGATCCTGGCCGGTAATGTAGCTGGCGTGGTCCATGGCGAGATAGGCAACGGCGCTGGCGACTTCCCCCGGCTGACCGACACGGTTCATCGGCGTGCGGGCGAGGATCTTATCCAGGCGGTCTTTGTCTGAGAGAACCGGAACAGTGAGTGGTGTGGCGATGTACCACGGGGATACAGAGTTGACGCGAATGTTTTGCAGAGCCCATTCGGCAGCGAGATGTCTGGTGAGCTGAATGATGGCGGCTTTCGTCATGCCGTAGGGTGGGCCGCTTTGCACGTCGAAGGAGCCGGCGACAGACGCCATATTGACGACGGAAGCATTTTCGCCTTTCGTGAGCAGCGGATGGGAGAGGCGACACATTTCGGTGAGGCTGAAGAGATTGATGTCGAACAAACGACGGTATTCTTCTTCGGTGTATTCTACAAACTTCTTACGGACGTTCGTGCCCACGTTGTTGACCAAAATATCGAGGCGTCCCCAGCGGCGGGTGAGGGTATCGATGATCGTTGTTCTGACCGTGGGATCGGCTACGTCTCCGGCGAGGCCGTCCACGTGGCTGCCGCGTGATTGAAGAGAGCTCAGGAGGTTTTCGACTTCCGTTTGATTTCGTGCAACGAGAAAGACTTCGGCGCCGAGGGAGAGGAATTCTTCAACGATGGCGAGGCCGATACCTTTTGTTCCGCCGGTGACGAGGGCTTTTTTGTTCTTGAGAGTCCAGTTCATCAAGGAAGATTTAGGTCAAGATATTCTTTTCAAACACAGATAAACACAATTAAACACATTGGGCACATAGGCAGCAGGCGATAAAGGTACAGTTATCTTCGCCTATGTGTTCCAGGTGTTAAAAGTGTTCTATGTGTTGAAAAAGAACCGCATAATAAACAAAATCCCTCGGGCATTTGAATGTATGCCTGTTCATAACAGTAATGAGTTGCAGTTCCCTTACCGCTCAGCTCTATGTTAGTGAAATAGTCAAACTCAAACCCCAGGCGCGTCAATACCTGGGCCTCGACTTTTTTCTTTCCATTTGCCGCGAGCTCCGCCAGTATCCTGCGGTTCTTACGAAGGATGTTGTTCACATTTCGAATGTATGAGGTAGCGTCGCTGTGGAGTTTGTTGTGCCAGGCGGTGCGGCAATGGTCGTTACAGAACTTCTTGTCGGTACGGCCGACGATGCGCTCGCCGCATTCCATACACATCCGATGTACTTCGAGGTCGGTCATTTGATAAATATAGACGCTCCAATCTCCCGGACTTTCGCCGATCTGGAAAACCAGACAGCGCGGGCGTAAGGTTTCCCTGGTATACGAACGACTTGAATAGTAGACCAACACATTTTACAGTTTGGCCCGGCATTCGTTATTTGGATCATGGCCTCCATCCACCTAAAGTCCCTCTACCGGAGCATTCTTCGCAGCCGGGGTATTGTCTTCATCAACGTCTTCGGCTTCGCTGTCGCCATGGCGTGTTGCATCCTCATCTTTCTGTACATGGCCGACGAGCATTCGTACGACAGGCATCATGCCAATGCCGGCAGGATCTACCGCGTTTGTCTCGATCGCATTTACCCGGAGCGAAATGTGATGTGGGCGCCCATTCCCCCTGGCGTTCGCGACGGGCTGTTGGCGGAATTTCCGGAAGTCGTGGCCGCGACACGTATCAGGAAAGAAGAATTTACCGTGAGTACCGAACGCTTCAAGGCATTCGACGAGCCGGTGATTGCTGTTGATGAAAGTTTCTTCAGTGTGTTCTCACACCAGTTCATTCACGGCCATGCCGCCACCGCTTTGACAAGGCCGGCTTCAGTGGTCATTACCCGGCGTATAGCCGAAAAATTTTTCGAAAACATCGATGTTGTCGGCCAGAGTATCAGCCTCGGCGAGGCGGGACTCTTTAATGTCTCCGCCGTGATCGAGAACACTCCAGAAACGTCACACATGCGCTACGACATTGTGGTGGGCTTCGGGTGGGATAACAGAACGGACTTCAATGTGTGGGACACCAACTTCGGCTACTACACTTATTTCTTATTGAATGAGGATGCTTCGCACAAAACGCTGGAAGGGAAGCTTCCGCTGATGTCGAAGAAATACCTCAGCCAGGCCGAGAGCACATACGACAAGTGGCGGGCCGAAGGTAACGATTACCGGTTCTTCCTGCAGCCTTTGCTCGACATCCATCTGCATTCGAACCTCCGGTGGGAGGCGGAAGTGAATGGAAACGCGACATACGTGATGATCTTCATGGGTGTGGGCTTGCTGGTCCTCACCATGGCTATCATCAACTTTGTAAATCTTTCGACGGCGCGATATTCCGTGCGGGCGAAGGAAGTAGGGATCCGCAAAGTGCTGGGTTCGTTGCGGAGGCAGTTGGTGGCTCAGTTTATGATCGAGTCGGTGGTGCTGTGTACGATTGCTATCCTGGTAGGTGTAATCCTTGTCGAAGTCAGTCTGCCATGGTTGAACACCACGCTAGGCAAACATCTTCAGCTCGCCTATTGGTCGAATCCCCTGGTGGTGCCGTCTTTATGCCTTACTGCGATAGTAGTCGGTGTGCTGTCGGGGATCTATCCTTCGCTGTTGCTTTCGTCATTCCGGCCTGCATCCACACTCCGCAACGGTTCCGTACCGGCAGCGCGGTCGGGCTTTCGCAACCGCCTGGTGGTATTCCAGTTTGTCATCTCGTTCTTCCTGATCACGGGCACGTGGGTCGTATTTTCGCAGCTGAAATATATTCAGTCGAAAGACTTGGGTATGACCCGTGACAACATACTGGTGATCGATCAGGCCCGGCATATTTCAAACAAAGATGTTTTCAAGAACACACTGATGTCGGAGAAAGCGGTGATCAGCGTGGCCGGGTCGGCCGATATCCCCGGACAGATGGAAGGCGCTGCTACATTCAAACCCAGGGGCTTCAACAACGAACAGGACCTCAATATGACGATGGTCGGGATCGACACCGGCGTGCTGAAAACCTGGGGACTTGAATTGATCGCCGGGCGCGACTTCGTGGTGAGCGATTTTGCCGATACGAACCGGTACGTGATCCTGAACGAAACAGCCGTGAAACAATTCGGGTGGCCCGACGACCCGATCGGAAAAGAGCTTCTGAACGGAAGAGGCGACATTCTTCGCGTTGCCGGCGTGATAAAAGATTTTCACGTGGAGACGTTGCGCAAAGAGATCCGTCCGCTGCTCATGATGCCCACCACAAGCTGGTTCAATAAATTATCCGTCCGTTTGTCGGGCGACCCGACCCCGGTAATTGCGACGGCGGAGAAACTTTGGAAGGAGATGATGCCCGACCGTCCGTTCATTTATTTCTTTATGGACGATCACTACAACATGCTGTACAAGGCGGAGCAAACAACCGGCAAGCTGTTCATGATCCTCACGGTGATGGCTATCATGATCGCGTCGCTTGGTTTACTCGGGCTGTCGGCGTTCATGGCCGAACGTCGTACCAAAGAGATCGGTATACGCAAAGTCGTCGGCGCTTCCGTAACGGGTATTGTGTGGCTGTTGATAGAAGATCTTTCGAAGCTGGTGCTGATCGCAATACTGATCGGTATACCATTGGCCGCACTGGCGATGACGTCGTGGCTGAATAATTTTGCGTACCGGATGGATATCTCGTACGTGCCGTTCCTGGTGTCGGGATTGCTGTCGCTGCTGATCGCCGTCGTTACCGTATCCTATCATGCCACACGGGCGGCGCGTGTGAACCCGGTAGACTCTCTGAGGTCTCAGTAGGACACCGGTGTTCCAAATCGTGGCGTATATTTATAAAGAAAATGAGTAAACCCTTCTCTGTCTTCAGGGGAAACTTCTCCTATCACCTTTTGGTGTGGGTGCTGTTGATCATACCCAATGTATTCGGCAGCACTTACTTGTTACGAGCAGGCGTCACCACATACATAGCGACCATCTTTCTTCGCAACGGCGTTTTGCTTGCGGTGGTCTACATCAATTTCCTGGTGCTTATTCCAAAATTCTTCCGGAAAGGGCGATACCTGACATTCAGCGTATTGATACTCATCCTCGTTGGATTAGCCGTAACGGCCATCGCCAGCCTTGACATGTACACTTCCGCGAAGATGGGGTTCAAGCCTATGGCGGACGAGGATTTTTATGTCGAGGTAGCCTTTTACGGGTTCAATATGTGCAGCTATGTATTGACCTCGTTCCTGCTATTTTCATTACGGGAGAAACAGGAACAGAAGGAGACGCTCGACCAGGTGCAACTGGAGAAGCTCGGCGCCGAGATCAAGTACCTGAGAGCCCAGATCAACCCTCATTTTCTTTTCAATACATTGAATAATCTCTACGGCATGGCTTTAGAGAAATCGGAAAAGACACCGGAGATCATTCTGAAGCTTTCCCGGATCATGGATTACATGCTGTATGAGTCGAACGATGTCAAGGTCTATTTGAAGAACGACATCGACAACATCCGGAACTACGTCGATATCGAGAGAATACGACAAGGAAACAACGCCGAAATAGTCTTCGACGTGAAGGGTAATATCGGTAGTGAGACCATCGTTCCGCTGATGTTGCTTCCGCTGGTTGAAAACGCATTCAAGCACGGCGTGAACACGATCATCAACGGCGCATATATGCACGTAAATATCAATGTGAGCGGAAATGACCTCGAGATGGATGTGAAGAACAATTTTAAGACAGTGACCGATGACACGCAGCGGAATGGAATCGGACTGGTCAACCTCGAACGAAGACTGGACTTATTCTATCCGAAAGCTCATTCGATGAAAGTGGAAACCACAGGCGACTATTACCATGTTAACCTAAAGCTCCGCCTGGCATGAACTACAACTGTGTGATCGTCGACGATGAGCCGCCTTCGCACCAGGTGTTGAAGAGTCATATAGAAAGGATCCCAAACCTGCAGCTGGCGTCGGAGTTTTACAACGCCGAAGATGCCGGTCGTTATCTGAAAACAAACAGTACCGACATCCTCCTTCTCGACATACAGATGCCGGAGGTTACAGGCATCGAGTTCCTGCGATCGTTGCCGGTAAAACCCATTACAATTTTTACTACGGCATTCCGCGATTATGCTTTTGAGGGATTTGAACTAGGTGTGATCGATTATTTGCTTAAGCCGGTGAATTTTGAAAGATTCGAAATGGCCATACGACGGGCTGTTGATTTCATGCAGATGAGCCGGCCTGAGAATGCGATCGATTTCGAAATACTGATCAAATCGGGAACAAAGAAGGTGTTGATTGATTTCCGAAGCATCATTTACGCGCAAGGATTGAAAGACTATACGATCCTTTACACTGCGGACAAAAAGTATGTGGTGAAAGGATCGGTTAAAGCTTTCGAGGAATTCTTGCCTGCAGACTATTTTCTAAGAGTACACAAGTCGTTTATTGTCGCTAAGAACCAGGTGAAGCTGGTGTATAAAAACAAGATTGAGCTGGAGAACGTGTCTATTCCGGTAGGGCGGAGTTATAAGGAGGTGTTGGATAAGTTCCTGGAAGAGAGGTGAGCTATGCGCGCGGTCGGAACTGCACACCTTCCTACGAAGCTGTCATTGCCCGGCTTGACCGGGCAATCCCGGGAGAGTCGCACGCATCGGCACTTCCTCTGGCCTCTGCGGCCAAGGCGAGAAAGTCGCACGCATGTCCTTCCTCGGGGTTCCCCGGTCAAGCCGGGGAACGACATTTCATAGGAGAGCGTGCCGGGCCGAACGAGAGTATACACTCTAAAGATTGCCTTTCTTCATCTCCTCTACCGCGTAGTTGGTTGCTCTTGCAGTGAGGGCCATGTAGAGGATAGAGGGACTCTGGTTGCCTGTGCTCGTCATGCAGGCTCCGTCGGTAACGAAGACATTTTTGCATGAGTGTAGCTGGTTCCAGGCGTTGAGGAGAGACGTCTTTTTGTCTTTGCCCATCCTGCAGCCACCCATCTCGTGGATGTCGAGGCCCGGAGCCTGCTTCGAGTCGTAGCCTTCGATGTTCTTGCAGCCCGCTTTTTCGAGCATCTCTGCGCTGGACGCCAGGAAGTCCTTAACCATCTTATCGTCGTTGTCGTCGTAGCCGACGGAGGTAATGAGTAGCGGAATGCCCCACTGATCTTTTTGGTCGGTGCTCAACCGCACGTGGTTGCTTTCTTTTGGGATCGTTTCTCCCTGCATGTACATGTATGTTCTCCAGGGGCCCGGCGTCGCTTTGAACTTTTTGATGTCCGCACCGATCGCACTGTCGATCTTGTCTTCCTGACCGCGCAGTCGGTATGCTCCCATGAACGTTGTGAATCCACCCACGTAGTCCATATCTTGCTTATAGAGATTGCGATAGTTCGCAATGATCGGCTCCGTGGGATTTCTGCCGGAGTAGTAACGGTCTTCGAAGCCGGGCATTTCCGCGCCCAGGCCGGCCCGGTAATTATGAAACGCCACGTATTTTCCCAACAGGCCGTTGTCGTTGCCCAAACCTTGTGGGAACCGCGATGACGTCGAGTTAAGCAACACCAGCACGCTGTTCAACGCCGATGCGTTTACGAAAATGATCTTTGCTTTGTATTCGATGGTCTCGTTCGTAGTGGCGTCGATCACACGGACACCGGAAGCCTTTCCCTTCTGTTCGTCATAAATAATCGAGTGAACGACCGAGTGGGGACGAATGGTGAGATTACCGGTACGTTCCGCCCACGGAAGGGTGGAGGAATTGGAGCTGAAGTATCCGCCGAAAGGGCAACCGCGCATACACAGGTTTCTTGCCTGGCACTGACCGCGGCCTTGTTGTTTGTGAAGCTCCGTCGGCTGCGTGATGTGCGCCCACCGTGCCTGTACGAGATGGCGGTCTTTGTAATTGGCTTTTATCTTTTGCTGAACCTCTTTCTCGACGCAATTGAGATCGAATGGCGGAAGGAACTCGCCGTCGGGCATGGCTTCGATGCCATCCTTGTGTCCGCAAACCCCGATGAACTTCTCGACGTGCGAATACCACGGCGCCACATCGTTATAATCGATCGGCCACTCGATGCCGTAGCCATACTTCGCAGGTGAAATGAACTCGCTGTTGCTCCATCGTTGCGTAGCGCGTCCCCATGTCAGCGACTTGCCGCCGACCTGATAGCCGCGGATCCAGTCGAAGGGCTTCTCCTGTATGTAAGGATGGTCTTTATCTTTTATGAAGAAATGCGCCGTGTCTTCGCCGAAGCCCGCGGCTTTACTGATCAGGGGATTTTCCGCGAGGTACTTTGCGGGCATACTTCCCCGGTAAGGGAACTCCCAGGGATTTTTGTTAGCAGTAGGGTAGTCTTTATTATGAACAACATTACGGCCGCGTTCGAGCACGAGTGTTTTCAAACCATGATCACACAACTCTTTGGCTGCCCAGCCGCCGGAAATTCCGGAGCCGATAACGATCGCGTCGAATGTGTTTGGTGATTGCATTATTTAAGAGTGAATTGTTGTTCCGTTCCTTCTTTGATTGCCGTTGGTTTTTTCAGTGAGACCGTTCCAAGCCCTTTCAATTCCACCGTGCTGAGCTCGAGGCTGCCGAAGCGGACAGAGATCGTCACGCTGCGTCCGCTGACTTTTGCCAGGCCCCACGCATAACCATTCGACCAAAAATAATCTCCTTCTTTTGAAGTTATGGAGAACTTTCTATCAACGGCAGAGTAATTGAATTCGCTTAACGCCAGTACAGTAGACCACGCCGCCATGGCACGGGCATAGTGGTGTCCGCATTCCTCTTCATCGAACGGGCTGCGTTTCTGCCCGTCGTACCGGTTTCTCACATTCTGCATAACTTTCAGGGCATCGTCTGTCATTCCGGCATAGATCATTCCGGCAGCTGCGGTATACTCGAGGCCACTCCATGCTTCGAAGGCGTATGACAACGGGACCTTCGGCCGCTTCGAAGGATCGGGATAGGAGGTAACGACCAGTCCGGCTTCATCACCAAGAACATACGACCGCATGTTGTTGAAATGATCTCCGAAGTGATCCACATAGTTGTATTTGTAAATACTCTCCAGTGTCTTTTGAATGTTCTCTTTCTTTGCCAGGTATCCTAGTCCTGTGATCAGCGCCATGTTTTGTCCGACCAGCTGGTCGACCAGGCATCCTTCGCCGATCTGGAAGTCGGGATTCTCGAGATCGGTAGAGCCCATATTCGAAATGAGGCCTGCGGCGATCTTTTTCTTATCGGTAATGGGCTGGATCTTGTGAATGTAAAATTCCCCGTTGAAGAGATTCTTATCGGTCCACTCGCTGCCTGATTTGAAAAGCCTGTTGCATTTGGTTTCGAAGTCTTTGTCCTTCATGAACTTCGCCATCGCGCCGGCGGCCTTCAATGCGCCCAGGTACCAGAATTCTATTTCGGGATTAGGACCGTAGTATTCGATATCCATGGTGTTGTGCTGGCAACCTTCCATCACGCCGTCCACGTCGGCATCCCAACCATTGGGTATCCATGCAAAGGCCAGCGCTTTCTTTACGCCGGGCCAGTGTCTTTTCAAAAATTCGTTGTCGCCCGAGAGCTGCCATTCGCGATAGACTTTCATCACGGTTCCCATCTGTCCGTCGGCAGCGGCGAGCTTCCAGTTGGCTGTCGCTTTCTTGTCGAGCGGAAGCGACACGCGAAAGCTCATCAACCCGGTGCTATCGTTCAGTCCGTATTCGTATTCGACGTCTCTCATTTTTTTGGCGAGAGCTCCGAAGAGGAATGGTGTGGTATGCTCGTAGTTCCACACGTGGGTGCAGTTGCCATAACACGATCCGATGGAATTAAAAATGCCTTCCCATCCGAAGAAGTATCCGTCCTTTGTGCGGAAGGCGGTTTGTGTTCGTAGTGTACTTACGTTGAACAATGCCGCCTCTTTGACAACATCCGGGTAGCTGCTTTTCAAAAAGGTGGACACGAAGTCTATTGTCTTCGATTCGAGATCGTTTATCCGGGGAAGAGTTTTCTCTGCAACATCCCAGGCATCGGAATAGGTATTTGCATAATAGTTACCCAGGATCTTCGAGCCTTTGTTGAACCAGTCTTTCCTGTTCGGAAAATGCCAGGTTAGTAAGAACTGTACGGTGCGTGTTGCATTCGGAGCGAGGTCGAACTTCACCGAAAGGGCGCCGCGCGGCGAGTCCACTTTATCCTTGAACGAAACTTCTTTGAACTTTCCGTCGTCCGAGAAATCATCCCACATGTCTGTGATGTTGGCGTTCCATCCTTTGGGGGTTAACTGTGTCCTGTAGGTGATGTCGCCGGCATCGGCTGTCGTCAGTGCGATGGTACCCCAGGTGTCGAGTGTGTTGTCGACGCTGTCGGATGTCATGAAGATGCCTGCAAGCTGGCCCGACTTTTTGAAGGTGTTGCGGTTCTTCTTTGCACCGATGGGATACTGGTTGTGGTTGAAATCGGAGATCTCGAATGTAGCGCCGTCTATGCCGATGAAGTTATCGAGCGAACCTGCGATGGCAACGGACAGGGGGTTCGCGGTCTTGTTGGTGATCTCGTAACGGATGATGGCGACCGGAATCCCGCTGAGGTCGGCATCCACGGGGACCAGCGGGTTGAATACTTTCACTTTTGCGGAGACCGGCACGTCGTCGTCTTCGAGATTGACGGTTCCGAACGGATAAGCTGCGTCGAAGGTAGCCGTGGCGAAACGGGGAAGGCCGTGGTTTGGCGCGATGCTGCCTTCGGCGCCAGGATAATCGCTGACCGCGATAGGCCCCATCAATGCTTTGGATATCTTCCTGCCCGACGCATCCGACGTATACACCATAAAACACGGTGCGGTCTTCGATGTGTTCGAACCGTAGAAGCCTTTGCCCGGGCGATTCATGATCTCGACATCTTTCCATTGACCGTTACCGCCCAGCGAGATCGTACCGGTGCCAATTCCGCCGACAGGCAGGGCGATCTTGTTGACGTGATCTTTGTCGTAGTGTTTGAGAGTGGGCCATTGTGCACTGGCCGAAAAGGAGATAAGCACCGCAAGTAAAAAGCAGTATTTCATAACAGTTGTATTTATCCGCGTGATCTGTGCGATCCGTGAGAGTCATTCTTCCGCGTATTTCTCACGGATCACACGGAGCGCACGGATTTATGCGACCGTATTTGTTAGCGTTCCAATTCCATCGATCGTGATGGAGACCTCGTCGCCGGCCTGCAGGGTGAAGTCATTTCCGGGAACGAGACCGGTGCCCGTCATCAGGTAACATCCATGGCTGAAGTCCATTTCCCTGAAGAGCCACGAGGCTAGCTCCGGCAGCTGCCGTTTCATGCGGTTGAGCTGTATCGTAGCGTCGAACACATATTTCGAGCTTCTTTTGATCGTGATGCGTATGTTCGTTTCGGGAGAGATGGGTTGCGCGGGCACGAAGAGGCACGGACCCAGCGCACAACTGCCTTCGTACATCTTGGCTTGCGGGAGGTACAACGGGTTCTCGCCTTCAATGCTTCTCGAGCTCATGTCGTTGCCGGCGGTGTATCCTTGTATCGAACCTTCCGGGTTGATAAATAACGTCAGCTCCGGTTCGGGCACATCCCACTTCGAATCTTTCCGTATTCTAACGTTCTGACCGGGCCCTACGACACGGTGCGCGAGTGCCTTGAAGAACAATTCGGGTCTATCGGCATCGTATACTTTTCTGTAAAAGAAATCGCCACCGGAATCCTTCGACTCTTCCATGCGGGCATCGCGGCTCCGGAGATAAGTAACTCCTGCAGCCCATACTTCCTGTGAGCCGATCGGGGGCAACAGACCCGAGGCGATGATCTTGTCGGCTTCAGCTTCTTCGATAGGCGACAGGTTGAGCAGGCCCGAAAGATGTTTGTGCAGATCTTTGTGATTGACCAGCGCATCCCAGCTGCCATCGATCCTTACGGACCGTCCCTGGGACCGCAATATGTTGCCTTCTGTTGTCTTGTATAATTGCATTATCGCTGCATGTTATTTGTTCAGTTCATCAAGGTCGACGCCGAGTATCTTTTTAGCGAGCTCTTTGAGCCCTTCGTAGTCGCCTTCGAAATGACATGTTACCTGTATGTAGTTCTGGCTTTCTCCTTTTTTTAATTCTTTTACAGACGAGGAAGATTCGAGCTCGTAAAACGGACCGAGCTGTTCGCCGTTTGTCAATGGTCCGTCGTTGTATGAATTCACGACGTCGCCGCTGTATGGATCGTTCTGGATCTCCCACCTGGAGTTCACATACATGCCGTCGCCGCTAACGGGAAAACTGATGATGGTAAGAATGTTCCTGCTGAAGTCGAAGCTGGCGGCTATGGGTTTGGCGATCGAAGGAGGCAGGCCGATCTTGCTCCGGTATTTTCCGTCGCATCGGAAAAACAGGACACTGTCTTTTATCTGCAGCCTGTCGCCGGGAATGTCGCCGAAATAACTTGTGGTGATCAGCGACTGTGCATTTTCTTTTGGCTGAAAGGGGATGATGACCGTTGTTTTGTCTGAAGGGGTGAGCATGCCCAGTAGCCAGATGGAGACCAGGCCGGTTTCTTTCTTCCAGTCGCTCGCTCCTTTGTTCTCGATCTTGTTCAGTGTTTCATAGCCGATGGCCTGTACGCCCTGCGGTATCTTGGCGCCGAGGACGGATTCGGTTTCCGGCGGACGAAGGAGTCGCACTCTTCTCTCGATGAGTATATTGAGCTCGGTGCCGGAATAGTTTTTCAGGATTGTTTCGCCGGCGAATATAGCTTGGGCGCCGCTGCCTGCCTGTACTTTAAAAGGAATGGTGTCGATCGCAGCGGGCACCTGCCAGCTTTCGATATTGAATGTGTCGCTGGGTGCGAAGTAGATAGAGAACTGTCCGCCTTCGGGGCCGAGCCAGAGGCGTTCTTCGCCGCCGACGGGATTGAATTGAGATTTCTTTTTACCGGATGCCAGCAAGTCGTAGTTGATCCATCCATAGCTGGCGCCATCGAGGCCGGTTGAGGTGGAAGTCATGACGCGGCCCTGCCATATAGGGGAGACGATCAGGCGGGCGGTGCCGCTTTCGTCTTTCAGCTCGACAAAGGTCGAGTCGTATTTCGCCAGGAAGGCGGAATCGTATGCGTATGTTCCTTTTTTGAATTCGGTTTTCGTTTCTGACGGTTTGTTTTTACACGACGAGATTGCGATTAAGCAAAGGAGGGTAAAGCAAGGTACGAAATGCTTCATGGGCGGTTGCTGGGGTACCCAAGTTAATACTTCTTGCTCTTACCACAATAAACGTTTACAAACGTTTCTATTCGTTTATCATACGACTAACGCTCACGTCTATTCCCACTTTCGTCTCGCAGTCGCAGCAGAACATTATGTTCAACCAACCAAAAAAATACTATTATGAAAAGTTTGCGGAACAGCGTTACGCTCATTGGTCATCTCGGCAAAGACCCGGAGGTAAAAACATTCGGCGCCAGCAAAAAGGCAGCGTTCTCCATCGCCACTACAGACACGTACAAGAATCAGAAGGGTGACAAGGTGCAAGACACCCAGTGGCACAACATTGTCATCTGGGGTAAGCTCGCCGGCATCGCCGAGAAATACCTCAAGAAGGGGCAGGAGGTTGTGTTGGAAGGCAAGCTCGTCCATCGGGTTTATGAATCGTCCGGTGGCGAGAAACGATACGTCACTGAAGTCAACGTCAACGACATTGTGATGGTAGGGCCTAAAAAACAGACTTAGTTTGTTAACTCGTTTGTTAATTGGTTTGTTAATAAACGCAAAAAAATAAAGGCTGGCGACGAACGGTCAGGTGATCGGTGAGTTTAGCAATTCAGTAAGGATAAGGACCGCTCCGACGCCTGCTTTTATTGGCCTATTGGGATATAAAAAATCGTAACTTGGACGTTTAAGTTTTCGTGAACTTCATACGATGAGTTTCGTCTATCCATCATTTCTCTGGGCGCTGACCGCGCTCTCGATTCCGATCATCATCCACCTCTTTAATTTCAGGAAGACAACACGCGTTTATTTTTCAAATACCAGGCTGCTCAGGCAGGTAAAACAAGAAACCACTCAGAAAAGAAAGCTCAAACAATATCTCGTACTCGCGTCGCGACTCCTCTTCCTGTTATTCCTGGTGCTCGCCTTTGCGCAACCATTCATACCGGCCGCCGAACAGCTCAGCGCAGGAAAGAACAAGATCATTTATATCGATAACTCCTACAGCATGACGCTGCCGGTCGAAGACAAATTCCGTTCCTTCGATGCCGCAACAGCATTCGTGCAGGAGATCGCCGAGGTGTTTCCGCCCGATACCCGGTACCAGCTTATCACCAACGACTTCGCGCCGTTCTCCAACACGTACAAAACAAAAGCTGAAGTACTGGATCTTCTTGCGCAACTACGTCTTTCACCCATTAGCCGGCAGGCTGCCGAGGTCAGCAGCCGTATGCAAACATTTACCGACGAAGTGTTCTGGATCTCGGACTTCCAGAAATCCACCTGGGGCAGCGACCGGTTCCAGTTCGACACCCTTCGTCAATGGCACCTTGTGCCTGTCGAAGCCACGAGCACTTCAAATGTGTATGTCGACTCGCTTTGGCTGGACAACCCGTTTGTCGTCGGTGGCGAGAAGAACACCGTGCGTGTGAAACTTCAGAACGACGGACCCCGCCGGCTCGAAGGACTCATCGTGAAACTTAGTATTAACGGCGTCCAGGAAGCGACCGCCTCCGCCACACTCGATCCCGACTCGCATGGAGAAATATCGTTCGACATCTCCACAGGACTCTCGGGACTTAACGGCGGTGTCGTGAGCTTCAATGATTTCCCGGGGACATTCGACAACGAGTTCTTCTTCACGCTCAACTTCTCGCGACAGCTGCGGATCATGGAAATAAAACAAGATGGGGGGCAACCGTACGTCGAGAAGGTGTTCGGCAACAAACAATTGTTCCAGTTCAAATCTTATCCTTCCTCGAACGTCGATTACAACCAGATCACACTGGCCGATATGGTTGTGGTGAACGGAGTCGACCGGATCGATCCGGCCCTGGGGGCATCACTGGCTTCCTACCGGCACACATCCGGCACGATACTTTTCATACCCGGAACCAAACCCGACATCGGATCATACAGCGCCACGTTGTCGCTTCCGAATCTCAAATGGCTTCCCGCCGATGTGCAGGAAGAGCTCGACAAGCCCGACTACAACAATCCGCTCTTCGAAAACATATTCGAGGAACGAAGCATACAGTTGTCCATGCCCCGTGCAAAGAAGCACCTCGAATGGGGCCAGGACCGGTCGGCCATATTGAAGTTCCGGAGCGGGCTTCCGTTCCTTTCGCAGTTCGGCCACCTGTTCGTGCTTGCAAGCCCCTTGGAAAAAACGGCGACTGATTTTTATCAGCATGCGCTTTTCGTACCCGTCATGTATCGCATTGCCGCGTCGGGCCGAAAGAACGAGTCGCAACTCTACTATTATCTCACGGAAAGCCTGGTGACGATCCGTGCCGACAGTATTTATGGTGAGGAGCCTGTCCGGCTCGTAGGTCAGCAGGAGCTCATTCCGCCCCAGCGGAAGGATGTCGACAAAGTGATCATGGAGCTGCCGAAATTCTCGATGAATGCGGGGTTCTACCAAGCCATGTTTCGCAAGGACACACTCGACAGGGTCGCTTTCAATCTCACCCGTGACGAATCGAAGCTCGATCGCTTCACGGCCGGCGAGCTCCAGGAACGCTTCGGGAACAAGATGGTTTCGATATTCAGCTCCACATCGGCGGCATCGCTGGCGGCCGATATCCGCGAAAGGTACCTCGGGACACCGCTCTGGAAGTTTGCACTGGTTCTGTCGCTGGTCTTCCTGCTGGCAGAAGTTTTGCTGATCCGGTTTTTGAAGTAAATTTGCCCTTCGGGAGCAAAATTTAACCTCACCTCTTGAAGATCCTTATTCAATCCGCCAAGATCCTCTGCCCGACATCGTCATTTCATCAAAAGAAAAAGAACTTATTAATCAATAACGGCCGTATCGCGGAGATCGGCGACAAGAACTTTTCGGCCGATAAGGTCATCGACGCGGAGGGAATGTTCCTGTCCACCGGCTGGTTCGACCTGGGTGCATTCGTGGGCGACCCCGGCCTGGAGCACAAAGAAGACATCGCATCTCTGACGAAAGCAGCGCAGGCGGGCGGTTTTAGCGAGGTCGCCGTGCTGCCGAACACACAGCCGGCCATCCAATCGAAGAACGAGGTGAGCTACGTCACCAGGAATAACGACAGTGCCTTCGTACAAATACTGGCACTCGCTGCCGTCACCAAAAACTGCAAAGGCGAAGAGCTGACCGAGATGATCGACTTGCACGAAGCCGGCGCGGTTGCTTTCACCGACGGGCTTCATTCGATCTGGCATACCGACATATTCCTGAAGGCCCTTCAGTATCTTCAGAAATTCCAGGGGGTCCTCATCGATCACCCGGAAGATGTATGGCTCAACAAGTTTGGCCAGATGCATGAAGGCGTTAACAGCACCAGGCTTGGATTGAAAGGTATGCCACGCATCGCCGAAGAAGTTGCCGTGGGCCGCAATCTCGATCTGCTCGCATATGCCGGCGGAAAAGTCCACTTCTCGAAATTGTCGACCGCCAGAGCGATCGACCAGGTAAGGTCTGCGAAGAAGAGAGGCCTTCAGGTAACCTGTGATGTCACCAGCTACCAGGCGATCCTCGACGACAGTTTGCTGTCGGACTTCGATACGAATTACAAGGTCAACCCGCCGCTTCGCGAGAAGGGTGACCAGGATGCCCTGATCAAAGGACTTAAGGACGGCACCATCGATATTCTCTCCAGCGGTCACGTGCCGCATGATGACGAGAGCAAGTTCCTCGAGTTCGACATGGCCGACTTCGGCATCATTAATTTTCAAACATTCGCTTCGCAACTGTCGAAGCTTGCAGCTTCGGTGGAGTGGGATAACCTCATCCTGAAGTTCACGGACAATCCACGGCAGTTGCTTGGCTTGGAAGTTCCACAGATCGAAGTCGATGCTAAAGCTAACCTTACCCTGTTCAACCCAAATCACGAATGGACCTTCGAAGCCGCCGACAATTTGTCGAAGGCAAGAAATTCTCCCTGGCTGGGGCAGAAGTTGAAGGGCAAAGCGATGGGGGGCATGAACAACAATCGGCACTGGTTCGATGTTTGATTTCCTCAATCGTATCCCGGCACTGGTACGCGTTCCAACGCGCTACGGGTTCATCGGCGGTATCCTCGGATTTGTGCTGTTGATCATACTCTATTATATAGACCGTCATCCGTTCCTGATCCCGGTGTTTTTTGATTTCCGCGTTGCTCTTTTTGCGGTCTTCATGTACTTTATCCTGAAAGAGCTTCGTGATTACTACTATGGCGGGATCTTGTTTTTCTGGCAGGGCCTTGCTGCGTGCGGTTTGTTTTTGATAACGTTTGCCTTCGTTACTGGATTGCTGATCTGGATCTTTGCAATAAATGTCCCTGATTTTGTAATACAGTACGTGGAGCTTGCAACTAATCAGATAAAGACTTTTCCGAAGGAGAACATCGAGCAGATCGGAAGGGACGTCTATGAAAGGAACCTCGCTCTATTGCCCACCACCAGTGCTTTCGACCTGGCGGCGTTGTACTTCGTCCAGTGCTTCGGTATCGGGCTTTTTATTAGCATCATATTATCCGTACTTTTAAGACGTCAACCCAAAAACCAATAAACTATGACCGATTCAGAGGTAAAACCCCCCAGTATCATGAACATCGGGCTCAAATACGGCCTGATCTCAACCGGCATTGGCATATTGATGTTCCTTGCCCTGGCGTTGTCTGCCGCCAATCCCTTCGATAATACCTGGGGATGGGTACGTATCGCGATTTCGATCGTGATAATCGTGCTCGCGCACCGTGAGTTCAAGAATTCGGGCGACGGATTCATGTCCTATGGACAAGGTTTTAAGATCGGACTCATTATGATACTTGTTGGAATTGTTGTTGGAAATCTATTCACCTGGTTTTACACGGCCGTTGTCGATCCGGGGGTGATGGACATTTTCTACGATGCCCAACGCACACAGATGGAAGGCAACAATATGCCTGACGAACAGATCGATGTCGCTATTGAATGGACTAAAAAATTGTTCTGGCCGATAGCATTTGTCTTCGGTATCATTGGTGGTCTTATTGGCGTATTAATTATTACGATCTTTACCAAGAAGGAAAATCCAGAACCACAGATCTGATTGATGAATATATCCCTGGTCATTCCTGCCAAAGACGAAGAGGAATCAATTCCGGAATTAGCCCAATGGATCAGCCGTGTGATGAGATCACACGGCTTTTCTTATGAGGTGATATTTATCGACGACGGCAGCACAGACAGCACCTGGGAAAAAATAAAACAGGCCGGCATGATCGACCCGGCCGTGAGAGGGATCCGTTTCAACCGCAACTTCGGAAAAGCCGCCGCACTCAATACGGGCTTCCGCGCCGCACAGGGTGAAGTGGTCATCACCATGGACGCCGATCTGCAGGACAGCCCCGAGGAGGTGCCCGAGCTGTACAGCATGATCATGGGCGGACTTCACCTGGTCTCCGGGTGGAAGAAGAAACGCCACGACCCGATCACTAAGAGACTTCCTTCGAAAGTTTACAACTTCTTTACCCGGATGATATCGGGCATCAGGCTGCATGATTTTAACTGCGGCCTCAAAGCATACGCCAACGTGGTCGTGAAGAACATTACCGTTTACGGCGAGATGCATCGCTATATTCCATTGCTTGCTAAGTGGGCGGGGTTTACGAAGATCGGAGAGAAGGTCGTAGACCATCACGAGAGAAAATACGGCCGTAGCAAGTTCGGTATCGAACGTGTCATGCGCGGGCTCCTCGACCTGCTGACGATCACTTTCGTAGGCCGGTTCGCGCGACGTCCGATGCATTTCTTTGGATCGCTGGGAACGATCTCATTTTTCTTCGGCTTTATTCTCGCCGGGAAGATCCTTTGGGAAAAACTGAATGCGGCATGGTTCCTGAAAATTCCGCTCAGACGTGATGTAACGGATCAGCCGGCATTCTACCTGGCGCTCGTTTGTATCATCATCGGTGTTCAGCTTTTCCTTACCGGATTTATAGCGGAGCTTATTGCACGACAGTCACTGTCTAAGAGAGATTACCTGGTGATCGAGACGTTCGGCCTGGAGAAGGTCAACGTTTAGACATATTTTTTCATCAGGTCTCCGATCATTTTCGTGAAGGCGTCGAAAGTATCGGGTTTACGGAACAATTCAACATTCATTTGTTTACACCGCTCGGCAAACACCTTGTCGTGATAGGTGGTGTATATCACCAGGGGAATATTTTCGAAGCCACAGATGGCTTTAATGTGGGTTATTGTTTCACTGCCTTTGAGCTTGGGCATGTTTTGATCGAGGATGATCAAACCCGGCCTCTTCGACGCTGACAAAGTTTTCATTGAGGTCAGCAGCTGTTCTCCGTCAGAGAATATTAGCAGGTCTACTTCTTGATCAATTTCATTCACAATTTCACGAACCATGTCCTGGTCATCCGAATCATCCTCGGCAAGCACAATCAACTTCATTTTATCAGGCTGCTGCATGCCTGTCTATCCAGTTATAAAAAGTGATAAAGGTGCGGTTCGCCGTGAGGATAAGATTCAGTTTCTCCATCTCGTCAAAAGGCCTGTTCAGGATGCCTTTAAGCTCTTCCCACATCTTGCCATTGTCTTCACCATAGCCATTGAAAAATGAAAACCCGGACGGCCCGTTTATACCAGCTTGTCCCTCTATCATTTTGGCGATGCTGCTTCCCCCTTGAGTTGCGCCCTCCATCACATATAGCGCCCCGAGCGCTTCTGCGTGTGAACAAATTGGCGGTAGGTCTTTACACAACGCAGGTGTTTCCGAACTTTCGAAGTAGTTGATGTCTTCCATCAGCCGTCCGGCTTTCCGGCGTTTTCCGATCTCCATTTCCGAAACATACTCTTGTATTCTTCTCTCCAGTGCCGAATAGTATCCGTACATCAACTTGAGAAACTTTACATAATCCTGTTTGTTGCGGATATTCCGGACCATCGAAACCATCTTCTTTTCCAACTCCTGGTGAGACGGCTGGGTGCTGTCTATCAACTGATCATTAAGCATACTATAGTTATTCAGGTTAACGCTACTTGTAGAATGCCGTCCACAGTTTTGGTAGACGAGGTGCCACATTTTGTCTACCGCATCCTGTTACTCAGGCGCGTGTACATCTGTGACGCAGTTCTTACGTATAGCGTTATTGAAAATGCAAACGGAAGGCCAATCGGGTTACATTCCGATCGAAAGCGTGAGGAACGCCCGCCTGGTGTTGTAGTCTGTAATGGTTTGCTGAGCCGGTAAGGTGAACTCGCCGGGACCCCAGGGATAACTATAAGGGTCGCCGTATACATAAGTCCGCCTGGTTTTCAATGACTGGAATCCGGCCTGTACAGCAAGACGCAGTTTGTAGTAATGAAAGGCATAGCCGGCGGATGCCTGGATGAAGCCCCACGCCTTCACCTCCTTTAGATAGCGATCGTCGTACGACGGCCCCAACCACGCATGTGCTCCGCCATAGTTGAACTCCACGAAGAGCCCGCTCTTTCGTTTCTTACCGAAAAGGTCCCATGATAAGCTGCCGAAGTAAGGCATGGATCGGACAGGGCCGAACGATGTGTATCCGATACCGGCGCCGAGCCGGAGCTCGCGGTACCGGATACCGTGTATGGTGGTGGGCATCGCCACCAGGCTGCCTTCAATATTACAATCCTTGCAGAACAGCATCGCGGAGTTTATAGTGAAGGCATACCGCAGAGGCTTTTGCTTCAACGAATCCGTTTCACCGGCTGTAGCGCCAATCGAGAACAGCACGAAGACAAACGCGGCTGTGTACCGCATCATTCTACCTGTTTGATGTCGATCTTACTGAGGAGCCGGATTTTCTGCAGATCCGAGTAGTCGTACTGGTAGAGGCCGTCTTCGGCGATCATCATGGCGATGTTGTTGAACGGAATGATGTCGAAGGCCCGGATGTCCTTGTAGTGCGCCTTCAGGTTCTTATCGATCTTACCCTTGTCGGTAGCATCGTAGACTTTCAGTCCATCGCTGCCGTCGCAGATGAACAGTACGTTGTGGTCGATACCAAGTCCGTGAGGATTCGTCATCTTGAAGGTGCTCACATGTGTGGGTGAGTTGATGTCGCCGATGTCGATAACCTGCAGCTCGTTGATGTTTCCGGCGCAAAACGATTCGGTCCGAAGTGTCACGTATGCGTATTCACCGTCGACGACAACCGGATCGCAGCTCTTCATGTGTGAGAAAGTCGTTACCATTTTCGGATCATCCGCCGTGCTGATGTCATAAATGTGCATACCGGATTGTGAACCCAGGAAGAGATTCTCGTTGTACGGGAAGATCGTTTCTACGTCCCAGGTGATCGCCACCTTTTTCTTCCAGTCGATCACCGCCGGGTTGGTTACGTTGACGACGTGCAAATTCTGATAATCGAGTGCATACAAATGATCGGCCGTTATTGTAAATCTTGCCATCGAGCCCCCTATGCCGGCACTGTTGCCCGGCGCCACGCTCGCCGGCGCTTTCACCTGCGCTTGCATCGTCGAGTAGGTGGTGTAACTCATCAGCAATCCATCATTGTAGTATCCCCAACCGTCCGTATTGATGGCGGTGTTGCAACCATCATTCACCACTATTTCCTCCGCCACGCTCATTCCCACGATCACGCCTTTCTCCGGGCTGACCGTAAATCTCATGTTGGAATAAAAGCTGAACATTTCCTTATATCGCGTGACTTCATGTTCCTGCCCCGGAACAGAGACATCGATTGCCACGAGATCCACATAGCTGTCGGCATAGAGTATGTTCCCATAGATCGCCAGGTCGTAGTTGCCCGGGATGTTGATGAAGCTCCGGTGTACCGGGTTGGAAGGATCGTGATTATCGATGACGTGGACTCCTTTGCCCATTTCATTCACGTATAAATAATTGTCTTTGAAATAGATCTTGCCTGCCTGCACGAGCTCCTGCGGCGCCTCGCTACGAACCGACGCCCTTAGCTTATCCAAGGTCATGTAGGTGGGAGACATGTAATAGTATTTGTTTGTAACGGTGCATACGTCGGAGCACCGAACGACGGAGGCAGCGAGCAACAGGAGAAGCAATTTCCCGGCAACGCCTAAAGATGTTTTCATAGGAAAGAAAGTAGGTCTGTGGGTTTGACCCGGCCTTCCTGTAAAAGGTTGGAAGTAAAACAAATAAGCCGGCTTTCGCCGGCTTATTTGTTACCAAATTCGGATCCTGTCTTCAGGCTTTTTATACAGCTTATCCCCCGGTTTGACGTTAAATGCCTCGTACCATGCATCCATGTTCACCGGCGCGCCGATGGTGCGGAATTCGCCGGGCGAGTGGGAGTCGGTAACGATCAGCTGCGCCTTCGTGTCGGCCAGGGTGTTGCCACGCCAAACCTGCGCCCACGAGAGGAAAAACCGTTGGTCGGGTGTGAACCCGTCTATCTTTTTCTTCGCCTTCCACTGGTCGGTCATCTTGAAGGCTTCATAAGCTGCGTTCAACCCGCCGAGGTCGCCGATGTTCTCACCCAGCGTCAGTTTTCCGTTCACGTGAACAGAATCGAGCACGGTGTATGCGTCGTACTGTTCCTGTAGTTTCTTCGCACGCTCGGTAAACTTCGCCCGGTCTTCCGGCGTCCACCAGTTGCGCAATGTTCCGTCCTTGTCATACTGGCTTCCGGAGTCGTCAAAGCCGTGAGAGATCTCGTGTCCGATGACTGCACCGATGGCGCCGTAGTTAAACGCATCGTCGGCATCGGGATGGAAGAAAGGATATTGGAGGATACCTGCGGGAAATACGATCTCGTTATTGACCGCATTGTAGTACGCGTTAACCGTGGGCGGCGTCATACCAAACCTGGTTTTATCGACAGGCTTGCCGAGTTGAGCCACCATATCATCAAACTGCCACTTGTTTGCATTCCGGACGTTGTCGAAGAAAGTTGTTTTCGTGATGACGAGCCCGTCATATGTTCTCCACTTCGAGGGATAGGCTATTTTGGGCGTGAACGCTTTAAGTTTATCGAGCGCCTTTTGTTTGGTGACGTCACTCATCCAGTCGAGACCTTTGATCCGTATCTCGTAAGCCTTCACGAGGTTCTTGATCATTTCGTCCATGCGGGCTTTCGCTGCAGGCTTGAAGTGCTTCTCCACATACAACTGGCCGAGCAGCTCGCCGATATTCTGGTCGGTGAGCGTCGACATGCGCTGCCAGCGCGGTGTCTGAACTTTCTGACCGGACATCGCCTGGGCATATGTGAAGTTGGCGTCTACGAAAGGTTTGCTGAGAAACGGAGCGGCCGAACGAAGAACATTCCATTGAAGGTAGGTCTGCCATTCTGCGATGGGAACGCTGTTCAACAAGCTGTCGGCAGCTGCGAAGAATTTCGGTGAGTTGACCAGTACGCTGTCCTGGGGAATGGACACATGCAGTTTTGTAAGTGTCGCAGGCCAGTTGAATGTCGGTGTCTTCGTCGTGAGGTCTTTCAACGCGAACTTGTTGTAAGTCTTGTAAGGATCCCTCATCTCAACCCGGGCCATTTGTGCAGTGGCGAGTTTCTTCTCGAGGTCGAAAACGTTCTTTGCCTTTTGTTGTGCGGTTGCTTCTGATTCACCCGCCAGGACGAACAACGTCTTTACGTAATTATCGAAAGCTGCCTGTATTTTTTTCGTGCGCTGATCGGATTTCAGATAATAGTCACGGTCGGGCATCGATGTACCGCCCTGTGATAAGTTGACCACCATCACCGTCGGATGCTTACGGTCCTGGCCTACGAAGAAGCCGAAGAGCGGTGTCGATATCGCGCTGGTGCGCTGATAGGTGATCTCGTTGATGACATCACTGACGTTGCTCACACTCCCGGCTCTTTTATAATCTGCCGCGATAGGAGAGAAGCCGGCCTTTTCGACAGCAAGGCTGTCCATACCAGCAGCGTAGAAATCACCGACCCGTTTTTTGATCGAGCCTTCGGCGGCAGTCTTGTCAGCTGCGGCCTCTGCAAGGATCACCCTGACGGCCTTCACATTGAAGTCGCGGAGTATGGTGAAGCTACCCCAACGGGTTTCTTTAGGAGGAACGGGATTTTTCTGAAGCCATGTGCCGCCGGCATATTGCATGAAGTCGTTACCGGGTTTGGCAGTAAGGTCCATGTTAGACGGATCGATGACCTTGGCTTTGGAAGTTTCCTGTGCGAAAGAGACGGTGGATACCATCCATGCGCAAACTATTAGACGGATATGTAACTTCTTGAGAGACATAATTTTGAATGAAAAAGTTAGGCCGGCAAAATAAAAGAATTTTGCCGGCCCGGTGTGCTTATTTATTCGAGTGGATTTCCGCCCGGTTATTTGGGCGCCAGAGTGACAGTTGCAGACACCGGCGTGTTAAGGACGATCAGCGTGACGTCGGCCTTTAATTCGGTTTCAGAACGTTCCAGGATCGTCGCCGAATAGCCGGCGTCGCCCGCGGGAGAGAAAGAGATGGTCTTCTGATCGGAACTGAGTTGCCAGGTCCCGACTTCCAGCTGTGCTGGCTCGGAGCTGTCGCACTTTAACGAGCTCTCCACGCTGTACTTGCCGTCGGCTTTGAACAGGATCGCATTGTCTTTGTCACAATCCTCGAAGGTGTCGGCAAAATTGGGATCGTTGAACACATCCACCTGTGTGGTCGTACCCGGGATCGTCGCAATAATGGAGGTCTGTACCCAACCGCCTGGCGGTTGGGTCAACAGCTGTTCGACGGAAAGCTCCGGGTCTTTGTCATTATTACAAGCAACAACAGCCAGGACAAAAAATGACAAGTAGATCCTTTTCATAATCGATTAACGAAAGTTACCGGTTTTTATTCCATTTGAGATCACCGTATAACGCGGGGTGTGCTTTCAGCATCTGGAAATCCCGCTGGTGCCAGTATGGATACGACGGAAGTCTATCGCTTACTTTATCCAAACGTTCTACCTGGTCGAGTGTCAGATTCCAGCCAACCGCCCCGAGATTCTGATTTAACTGCTCTTCGTTACGTGCGCCGAAAATGATCGTGTCGACCGTGGGCCGTTGCAGCAGCCAGTTGATCGCTACCTGCGCAACGGTCTTACCCGTTTCTTTAGCGATCCCATCCATACTATCGACGATGTTGTAGAGCCTTTCATTGTCAACCGCTGCTGCGGGGACGGGACTTCCTCCACGCGCAACACGGGCATCGGGTATCGGCTGGTTACGACGATACTTGCCCGTCAACAATCCGCTGGCCAGAGGACTCCACACAACGGTGCCGACTTTCTGATCGATTGCCAGCGGCATCAGCTCCCATTCGAAGTCGCGGTTGATGAGTGAGTAATAAGCCTGGTGTGAAACATACTTCGACCAGCCATACCGTTCAGATATCGAAAGAGACTTCATAAGATGCCAGCCCGAGAAATTCGAACAGGCGATGTAACGCACCTTCCCGCTTTGAACGAGATTGTTCAGGGCGCTCAGAGTTTCATCGATCGGCGTAGTAGCATCGAAGCCATGCATGTGATAAATGTCAATGTGATCGACACCGATTCGTTTGAGACTATCCTCACACGACTTGATGATGTTGTATCGCGACGATCCGTAGTCGTTCGGTTCCCCACTCATGGGAAAAGTGGTTTTTGTGGAGATCAGTAATTTACTGCGAAGCCCGGTGATCGCTTTGCCGAAGATCTCTTCGGAGATGCCGCGTGAGTAAACGTTGGCGGTATCGAAAAGATTGACTCCCGCATCGAGACAGAGATTCACCATGCGGGTGGCCTCTTTCACTTCCGTGTTTCCCCACGCTTTGAAGAATTCGGTACCTCCACCGAATGTACCTGTGCCGAAGCTGAGTGCCGGTACGCGAAGCCCGGAGTTTCCTAATTGTCTGTATTCCATGTTTGTGTTTCGTAGCGAACTACTTTCCGGCAGTTGCGGCCTCTTTGTTTTTGATCACCTTGTACTTTACCATATCGGCTATAAGTTTCAATGGCAAAGGTTCGGTGTGCGGGATCTTTATTGTGCTTCTCCCACTGGCGTATCGTTTGAGCTCCTTTTCGAAGCCGGCCGGCATTGGGTATAAGCCGGTATGTTTTTTATTGCCGGAGAAGTAAATGAGCACGCCATTCTGTTTGTAGCCGGCTATGTTGTAGCTGATCGCCTCTTCGGCTTTCGGCGCCGCTTTTTTGATGGTTGCCCTGACTTGTTTGAGCCTGGTTTTAATCGCCTCAGGAAAGGAATCGATGTATTCGTCGACAGTTTTGAATTTAACGTTGTCCATTTTATCCGGGTAAGGGATAAAATTAGTAAATCGAATTAATGCGTGACATTTTATTACATCTCTAAGATTGAATGTTAACTATCTTCGATCATGCTTAAGAACCATTTGCTCATTTTCCTGCGCAAATCGCTGCGGCGGAAGGCATTTACCGCCATTAATTTCACGGGTCTCTCCGTCAGTGTGGCCGGCGCGCTTCTCATCTATCTTTACGTGGCGAACGAATTAAGCTTCGACCGGTTTCATGAGAACGGCACCCGGATCTACCGGATGTACGCCGCCTATGCGCACCCCGGAGATGCGGTAAGTGAATTTCCTGACACCCCTTTTAACCTCGGCCCGACGTTGGCGCAGAATTTTGACGGTATCGATGCCGTGACCCGTGTCGTCGATATGAGCTCGTCGCTGATGGTACGTGTAGGCGATAGCTGGTTCAACGAGACAGGTATCTACGAAGCAGACTCGACCTTCTTCAAGATTTTCACCGGGCAGTTTGTTGCCGGTACGCCTGCAGCGCTTGGTCGCCCTCATTTTGTTGTTATCACAACATCCACTGCGGAACGATTTTTCGGAGGCGCCGACGAGGCGATGGGCAAGGAACTAAAAGTGTCACTTTACGGCGAGGGATCGTACACCGTGGGTGGAGTCGTTAAAGACTTTCCGGCCAATTCGCATTTCCGGTTTAGTAGCCTCCTTTCCATGGACTATGCCCATGAAGAGCTTGAAAGGAATATTCTTTGATCTTGTGGAAAAGTAAAATGTAACTTTAATCTCATGCACGTAAAAGAAGCTCTTTCAGCACTTAAGTCCCTGACTAATGAAACCATGGTAGCTCGCAACCTAAAGAACGGTGCAGGTAAGAATCAGTTTGGAGTAATGCTCGGTGACATCCGCACGTTGGCAAACAAAATAAAGACGGATCATGCTTTGGCTTTGCAGCTTTGGAAAACTGAGAATATAGATGCCCGGCTGCTGGCCACGTTGATCATTCAGCCAAAGAAATTATCAGCCAAAGAATTGGATGAACTGGTAAAATCAATTGCATTTGTACAGGAAGCTGATTGGCTTAACTCATACGTGGTAAAAGATCATCCTCAACGGGAGACACTTCGCGAGAAGTGGATGAGCTCCAAAAACCGATGGGCGGCGCGTGCTGGCTGGAGTCTTACAAGCGGCCGGGTGTCGCGGGAGCCTGAAGGCCTCGATCTCGCGAAGCTTCTCGATCGCATCGAGTCGGAAATGCCTTCTGCACCGTCTGAGGTACAATGGACCATGAACACGACACTGGCACAAATCGGAATTAATTTCCCGGCACATCGCAAACGCGCTATTAGTATAGGGGAGGCACTCGGCGTTTATCGTGATTTTCCTGTCTCCAAAGGATGCACGTCTCCTTTCGCGCCGATCTGGATCAATGAAATGGTGAAAAGAAAAAGCTAAAAAAAAGCGACCCCTTGAGGTCGCTTTGATTAATTAAAAGCCACTTTAAATAACCTGGAATGTAATCGGTATGCTGAACTTCACACTTACCGGTTTATCGTGCTGACGGCCCGCCGTCCATTTGGGCATTGAAGCAACCACACGGTACGCTTCAGTACGGAATGCCTGGCTTGCCTCTTCGCTTGTTGCGTCAGTAACCTCTACCATTCGAACTACTCCGTTCTTGCCGACTACAAAGTCGACGAACACTGTGCCTTCGATCCCGTTCTCTTCCGCTTCTTTAGGGAATTTGATATTGTCGCGCAAGTACGCCATCATAGCTTCATTGCCGCCGATATAGCTCGGATCAACTTCCGCTTTGTTATAGATAACTTCTCCGTCTTCGCCTTTGAACGTAAGCGCCTTGAGGGCCAGCTCATCGCGTTGGAGCTTCCACTTTTCCGTCCGCTCGCGGGTCAGTTGTTCAAGCTTATCACGTTTCTGCTTTTTGTCTATTTCTGCAGACGACATCTTCGTGACCTTAGATGGTTCCTCTGCCTTGACGACCGCCTTTTCACTTTCCGCGGACTTCGTGCTGCAGGCCTGGACCATTAAAAGTCCGGCAGTCAACAAGAGCATGTTCTTAATTATTTTCATAGTGTAGAATGATTACAGGTAATTTGATTTTTGATTTCGTTGTTATTACAGGAGCAAATGTAGAGCGTATGCGGCGGTAGTCATTACGTTACGCGCGGCGCTTGTTACATACATCACTGATTCACAACTGATGGTTCGTTACCTGAAGTTTCGCTGTGCATTGTCGGTATGACATTCGCTTGGAGAACAATCTCATTCGATAGCGGCGGCATGTTATTGCCCAATAAGAACCCCCACGGCTTCAGGGGTTCGATATGATCGCAAATCACCTTGATGATGTCAGTGAGTGGGATGGAGAGAAACATCCCCGGAACGCCCCATAATGTTCCCCTATAAGCACTGCGATCACCTTCCTTGATTAAAGAAGTATTATCAAAAGGAGTATGATAATGATGAGTGCACCTGCCGAGAGATAGACGCCTCCATTCAGATCATTCATTCTCTTTTTCGTCGCCTTTACTTCTATCCGTAGCACTCTCTTTTCGGATTTGGTCAGATTGGATTTGTCCATGGTATTGATCTCGTCCAGCCGAAGCATAAGGCCCGCCGCCTCTGCAGCTTCTGCCGAATTGGTTGCACCGGGGGTTGGATCTACCGGTGTTTTCGAATATACCGGGGCGAAAGAGAGAAGAAGGAACGCGGACACGATGACGGTTTTCATAAGTTGATGGAAGATTAATTTTATAATTATGCAAATGCGGTCATTGCAGCCGCCGTAAATATTGATGCCATGACCAATAGGTAGAATATGTAGATGATCCTTTTCATGTCTTTGTTTGTTGACTAGTTGTTATTTCTGACGCAAGGTCGCTTTAGAATGTCGATGGTGTGTTGCATAACCTTCGGACACTATTATACTCTTCACTGATTACTGCAAAGATCCGATCAGTGATTTATGTAAGGCGAACGCTACACGATGTAATAATGAGCAGCGAATTAGAGATCAACTTTATAGAAAATATTAAATGAGAAATGCGCCCATGGAACAGTCAGAAATAGATCGATCGGTCGTTTATGTCTTATCTTCCATCCTGGAATATGTTCCGGGGTCGGTGGTTACCCGCGTGGTCGTTCAACGACCAACAGGTAGCATTCTGGCGATTGCTTCCGACACGGGGGAAGGCATCGGTGAAAAGATCTACCAGTTTGAATCTTTCGTGCAGGTTGTGGACGGAGAAGTGGAGGTAAAAATTGGGCAGAAAGTGCACCCGCTTTGGAAAGGCCAGGCGATCATGGTTCCGGCGCACTACCGCCATACCTTTAAGTCTGCAACAAGGTTTAAACTTATTTCGACCATCATCAAGAGCGGATATGAAGAGGTTGTCTAACCAACCGGCGTAACGGGCGGAAGGAGTTCCCTTTCGAAATAGGGAATCTGCTTTGATCCAGGTTGCATGAATACGCCGCAAAAATATACGCGCTGCATGTATTGCTCGATAACAAGCTTCAGATCAGGCTGTGCTCTTGCGTAAACGAAAGAGCCTACTGGATAGATATTGTCGTCGTTAATTGGATTCGGCATTTGTCTTTGGATGTGAGTCGAAAGGTGCGAAGAACGCCCGCTGTTGCGTTATGCGAGAAATCTGAATTGTTACATCATTCACGCATTAGCTCTTGCGCGATGTCAAACACAGGCACGGTAATGCTGACGGTTATGACTCCTTTTAATGGTATATTACAGTAATCCCACCGGACGGACGCTCCTCCCGGAGACTGTCGCGGTCAGGGAATTTTCATAAAAGATGCCTGGAACCAAGCTGTACGTAAAGTTTATGGTCAGTTTGCGATGCAAGTTGATCGTAAAGGAGGCGCTTGCACAGCTTGGGTTGCGACACACAGCGGTCGAGCTGGGAATGGTGGAAGTCCTCGACTCAATAAGCGAGGAACAACGTGACGGACTCAAAGCTGAACTGCTCCGTTCAGGCCTGGAATTGCTGGACGACAAACGAAGTATCCTGATTGAACGGATCAAGAACGTGATCACCGAGATGATCCACTATTCCGATGAGCTTCCCAAGGTAAACTATTCCGATTTTATCAGCGAAAAGCTCGGTTACGACTACACATATCTGTCAAACATCTTTTCCGAAGTAAAGGGCGTCACCATTCAGCAGTTCATCATTGTCAATAAAATAGAGCGCGTGAAGGAATTGCTTTTATATGACGAGCTGAACCTGACTGAGATCTCATATAAGCTTCATTACAGCAGTGTGGCACACCTTTCCAACCAGTTCAAGAAGGTAACAGGGCTTTCCCCGTCTTTTTTCAAACAATTGAAACAAAAGCGGAAAGGCAATCTCGAGGACCTTTAGCGCATATTTGGCGCATATCTAGTGCATATGTGAATTGTGCAACTCATCATACAAGCCGTGTAAGATTACCTGATTCGGTGCGACGGATATTTGTATTATGAAGATATACAGAGACGGCGAAGTGATCAATTGGACCATCGACAGGTTGCAAAGCGAGTTCTCCTTTAAAGTAAGACACTTGATGATTTCCCACGTAAAGGGAAAATTCAAGGGATTCAACGCCAGTGTATCGACCACCGGGCAGGATTTTTCTACGGCAGACATTAATCTTAACATCGAGAGCGAAACCATTGATACGGGCGATGCCAAACGCGACTCACATTTGAGAAGCGCGGATTTTCTGTATACCGATAAACATAAGCAGATCACGTTCACGTCCACGTCCATTTCACGAACAGGTACCAGCGACAAAATGGAGCTTCGGGGAAACCTGACCATTGTTGGGATAACAAAAAATATCAAGCTCGATATGCAAATGGGTCCTGTGGCAATCGATTCACTGGGAAATGAAACCGCATGCTTTATGATTACCGGCAAGATCACACGTGAGGATTGGAGACTCCGCTGGACCACGGCAATGGAAGCAAGTGGATTTCTAATTGGTGATGAAGTGATTATCTCTTGCAAATTGGAATTCAACAGCATGGGCCAGCACGATGCAAAGCCGGAGCCAGAGCCGGTGGTAATGCGGATTGCTACTTTTTAGCCACTGAGGCATATCTGGGAGCTCACTTCCAGGTTTGATGGGCAGCGCGGATGAAGTTTTCTTCTTAACTTCATTACCAATCCGCTTCTCCTCACCAAAATCCAATCCTATGGACAGAAGATTATTCCTCCAGAACGCCGGGTTGGCGTTCGGCGTTTCGGCCCTCACGAATTCTTGTTCGACTCCCGAAACCACTGCTGCAACGCCAGAGACCTGGGAGGGCGTACGGGCGCAGTTTCCCCTCTCACCAGGGAAAATTCACATGTCGCAGATGCTGCTCGCCACGCATCCGAAACATATTGCGGCCGAGATCGAACGGCACCGGAAGGCTCTGGACGCGGACCCGGATGAATACTGGGAGAAGAATATGGCAACCGCCGAAAATGTAGTTGCGGAGGCTGCAGCAAAATATATGTCCTGCCTGCCCGGTGAGGTCGCTCTTACCGACAGCACCACGATGGGGCTTTCAACTGTCTATAATGGATTGACCCACTATTTCGCCAACGCGGAAATTCTTTCCAGCACACACGATCATTACTCTACGGAGAAGTCGCTCGAGTTTGCCGCCGGTAGAGTTAATGCTACGATCAAACGCGTTGCACTCTACACCGATCCCGCCAAAGCGGACGCCGCCGAAATCGCCGATATGGTCGACAAGAACATCACGCCGAAAACGAAAGTGCTCGCGCTAACGTGGGTCCATTCGTCTACGGGCGTCAAGCTCCCCATCTCCGGAATATCTGAAGTTGTGAAGAAACACAACGCTTCACGCAAGGAAGACGACCAGGTGATCTTCGTTGTCGATGGCGTCCACGGTTTCGGCATCGATAACATCGACATCGGAAAGATGGGATGTGACTTTTTTATTGCTGGAACACATAAGTGGCTGTTTGGCCCGCGCGGTACAGGTATTATATATGGGAAAAAGAAATTCTGGAAAACGATACGCCCCACGATACCAGCTTTCAGCATGGTTGCCTACGGATCGTGGCTGGGCGTAGTGCCCGCAAACCAGGAGGCCACATTTAGCGATTCTCTCACACCCGGCGGATTTCACAGCTTCGAACATCGCTGGTCGCTGAACGTTGCCTTCGAGTGGATGATGACGCTCGGAAAAGACAAGGTGGAGAAGAGAACTCATGAGCTAAGCGTCCGGCTCAAGAACGGACTCAAATCGATACCGCACGTGAAAGTGCATACTCCGCTCAGCAACGATCTCTCGGCCGGCATTAACTGTTTCGACGTTGACGGCATGAAACCGGAGGACGTCATGAAAAAGCTGGTTGACGAACACCACATCCTGGCCAGCACGGCTCCCTATAAAGTGACGTGCGTACGGTTGACACCGAGTATTGTCAACAGCGAGGAAGAAGTCGACAAGTGCATTAAGGCGATCGAAGGTATCAAAGCCTGAGATCATGATGCGCTGATCGTCTCTATTCGCTCCTCAGGTTATCGACAGGATTCGTGTTAGCGGCTTTCATTGTTTGAGATAAGATGGTCACAAGACTTAACACCATCATGATGATCAGACTAATCGCTATTTCAGTAAATCCAATCTCCATATTGTAGTGCTGTATACTGGCGAGCAGCACATCCTGAAACAAGAAGTAAACCGTTGGGACGGTGACGATGCTCGCAATCAACATCAGTATGATGAAGTCTTTTGATAGCATCAAGACAAGACTATCGGACGATGCGCCCATGACCTTACGAATGCTTACCTCCTTCAGGCGGTTCCTGATAATGAACACGATCGTGCCCAACAATCCGAGACATGCTACCGTGATGGCAAGCAATCCGATGAATCCAAACAGTTTGACAAAGTCGAGATAGAAGCTGTACGCGTCTTCAAGCTCGTCTGAAAAAAACCGTGCATGGAATGTACTCTCTCCGCCTATGCGTTTCCAGGCAGTCTCCATTCCATCGATATCTTCGAAGCCGGTGCCGGGGGCCAAAACAATATTGGCATATTCGAATTGATCGGGTTTGTACTCAAAGAAGAAGCTTCTGATGGGAACGAGGAGACTCGCGTAATGGAAATCTTTGACGACTCCGCCGATATAAACTTCTGTCCCGTCGGCGAGGGTGACCGGTCCGTCAATGGCGGCCAATGGATCGCTGATCCTCAGTTTTTTGATCAACTCTTCGTTAGCAATAATGATGTGCGCATTCTCCGGGGCCCGGTCACTGAAATTTTTTCCCGCAAGAAGAGTTAAACCCATGTTTGAAATAAAATTCGCATCGATTGAAATTGAGGCAGCGTCGATGGAGTCCAGCTGATCGGGCATCATGATATACCTGGTTGAGGTATGCCCTAAACCGAGAATATGGGAGGACATGGAGAGACCTTGAACCGTGGACAGCTTCCCGAATTCATTGCTGAATATGTGTGGGTCTACATTTTGCAACTTGACATCCAGCAGATTCTGTTGTTGAAACCCGAGATCATAGTTAACGGAGTGCTGATATTGTCGCAGCATGATCACCATCCCCATAATGCACGCCAGCGAAAGGACGAATTGAGTCGTTATTACAAATTTCCGGAATGAGAAGCGTGAGTTCCGTTTTGCGCCTTCCGATTTGCCTTTCAGTGCGGTGACAGGCTTGATCTTGGAAAAGTATATTGCGGGTACCGCACCGGCGCCGAAGCCGATCAGTAATGCGAAGAGCACAAAATAAATAACGGTCGGAATGGTAGGCGTGAGGTCCAGCGTATGCGTACGCCCTGTCATTTCCAAAAACTCTCCCCGAATCACATCGAAAATGAAATAGGATAACACCAGCGCCATCAGCATGATCAGCGTTGTTTCCATGATGAACTGAAAGAATATCTGCGACTTTTGCCCGCCCATCACCTTTCTTACACCGATCTCTTTCATGCGATTCAATGAATGTGAGATTGACAGGTTGACATAATTCGCACAGGCTGGTATCAGTATAGCCGTGGTGATTGATGCAAACATCAGAATGCCTAGTATGGACCACGATACGCCGATCTCATTCGAGAGGTCCGGTCCCGGCACGATCTTCCTTAGTGGCTGCAGCTGAAAGGATACCGTAAAGCGGCGTGTATCCTTGTACTTTTCTTTCGCTATGTTGTTAAGATACTGTTCGACCTCAGACGGCTTGGTATTTTCCGGAAACCGGAGATATACGTAAGAATTGATAAATTCCGTCCAACCTGTTTCACTTGCGGTGAAAGCGCTGCCGGCGTGTGTTAACCATGTAGAGTAAGATGCCAATGCTTCGAATCTCATGTGTGAATTTTTCGGAAGGTCTTTCAAAATACCCGTGACCATGAAGTCACCGAAAGGTTCAATGCGTATAACCTCGCCCATGGGATCTTTGGCGCCAAAGATCTTTGTAGCTTCTATTTCAGTAATGACTATGGAATTCGGATTGTTCAGCGCCGATGCGGCGTTACCCTTGAGCAATGGAAAATCAAAGACAGTCAAAAAATCCGATGAAGTGAAGTACCCGTCGAGGTCTATCTTTTTATCGGCATATACGGCATCGCTGTGTAGAGACGCCTGGATTGGAATAGCTTTTTCTACACCCGAAAAGTCTTCTTTCAGTTTTTGCACAAGGCCAACGGGTGCGGATGCAAAATGCGGGTTCTGTTCATTATCAAATACCTGCGTTGTGATCCTGTAAATATTGGCCCCTTGTGAGTGAAAATCATCGTACGTGTAGATGAACGAAAGCATGGCGATGAATATGAGCGTCATCGACATTCCGAGCGCGAGACAAAAAACGTTCAGCGCGGTGAAGAATCTGTGCTTGACAAGGCTACGAGAAGCGGTCTTGATGTAATTCTTAAACATCATCAGGTTGAATGCACTGGACGAGAATGCGTGATAGGCAGATCTTTTTTTGCGCTGCCGGATCGCATAAGAAAAGATCAAAGAGAAAATTCTTCTCCAGTAAATTACCTTCGCTTTGCCTGGTGAATGTCGCTCGAGGTCCCGGTAAAAGAGCTCTTCCACATCTCCATGAAGGTCATCGATCGCCGCCCTGTTGCAATACCACTGGAAGATCTTATTCGCCAGCTTCGGTGGTTTGACTTCAGACTTCATGGGTTCATGAGGGGGTGCCTTGTGACGTGTACGGAGAAGGAAACGAATATGTTTCTGTTTTTCAGAAGAAATATGACGTGAGAGACGTATTTGTTCCAATTTTTTCGATGTCAACCGGACCACATGACACGGGGAGATGTGATTAAAACATTATGAGCGGTATACACGCCTTTATAATCGACGTATTTGCGGGAAAAAAGTATTATGGCCGGTAGCTTTCAGTTTAAGTTACACACACGGTAACAACAATCGTATTTCTGTAACATTAGGTTACACTTCAATCGACGGTATTATCCATATATCGTCTCTTCGAAAATAAATATTATCCGACAAGTCTTTTGATTATCAATGCATTGTGTGATCGACAATGCTGCGCTCGTCTGCGGATATGAGAAACTGGCCCGGTTTTGTCAGCGCCGATCAACAAACGATTGCACCCTAAAAATTACACGATCTGATACATGGCGAATTTCGAGAGGTCTGAAATCTTAAAAGAGTTGAAACGAAAAATCGCCGATGGACGACCCATCATTGGCGGCGGAGCAGGTACGGGATTGTCTGCAAAATGTGAAGAAGCGGGAGGGATTGATCTCATTGTCATTTACAATTCGGGCCGATATAGAATGGCGGGCAGAGGATCTCTCGCCGGGCTGTTACCATACGGCAATGCGAATGAAATAGTAAAAGAGATGGGTTACGAAATTCTCTCAGTCGTGAAACACACCCCCGTGCTGGCAGGCGTTTGCGGTACCGATCCTTTCATGTTACGCGATTCATTTTTGAGAGAGCTCAAGAGCCTTGGCTTCGCGGGCATTCAAAACTTCCCAACTGTTGGCTTGATCGATGGGGTCTTCAGAATGAACCTCGAAGAGACAGGAATGAGCTATCAACTGGAAGTTGATTGTATCAAAGCAGCGCGTGGACTGGATATGCTCACTACCCCATATGTTTTCAACAAGAGCGAGGCAAAACTAATGACCGATGCGGGCGCCGACATCGTCGTTGCTCACATGGGCTTGACCACCAGTGGAAAGATAGGCGCAAAGACCTCCAAAACGATGGATGAATGCATCGCCGAGACCCAGGAGATAGTTAACACCTGCAAGAACATCAACCCCGAAGTAATTGTGTTGTGCCACGGTGGCCCGATTGCAGCACCTGAAGATGCCCAGTATTTGCTCGACAGGGTGATCGGTGTTGACGGATTTTACGGAGCAAGCTCGATGGAGAGACTGCCAACTGAAATCGCTATCACTGAACAGATCAAAAAATTCAAAGCAATAAAATTCAAGGCGAAGGAATCCACTGACGGGCAACAGCGTCGTCACTATAAATTTATATGAAGGTATCGTAACCCTATTTATCAAACACTCAATAACCCTCTAAAAAATGAATGATATTTTACTCAGCAACATGATCAGATCCGCACGGAGCTTATTCTGTGTAGTCCTGGTCTTGTTATCAGGCTCGCTGCTTGCGGAAGCGCGGGACTGGCAAGCAGGTGGTGTGACCGGAATTGTAAAGGATGAAAGTGGGGCTGCAATTCCTGGGGTCACCATTGTCCTAAAAGGAACTAGCACTGGAACCGTAACAGACATGGATGGAAAATATTCCGTGAATGCCGGGGAAGGGGCAGTATTGGTTTTCTCGTCAATTGGTTATGTAGCGCAGGAGATTGAGGTCGGTGGTCGCACAGCCATCGACATCACTCTTGCCGAAAACGTATCGACACTCGATGAGATCGTCGTGGTTGGATACGGTGTCCAGGAAGCAAAAGATGTTACTGGCTCAGTGACCAAAGTGGAATCGGAAGCTATTGAACGCATGCCCGCGACAAGCTTTGAGCAAGCGCTCAAAGGACGCGCCGCCGGTGTGCAGGTGTCTCAGAGCGCCGGTGACCCGGGAGGAAAAACACAGATACGCATTCGCGGAGGCAACTCCATGATAGGAAACAACGATCCATTGTTCGTGGTGGACGGATTCCCGATTACAGGCGGGATCGATTACCTCAACCCTTCCGACATCCTGTCTATCGACATATTGAAAGATGCATCCGGTACAGCTATCTACGGAGCTCGCGGCGCCAACGGTGTCGTGATCGTCACCACAAGGCGAGGTTCGCAGAACAAAAAAGGAGAGATCAATATTCATAGCTATTACGGGGTCCAGAACGAGATCAACCGCGTAGAGGTGCTGAACGCAGAACAATACGCGATCATGGCAAATGATTATCTGAAGAACCAGGGCCTGGCGCCATTTTTTCAAATAGATGGAAACGCCGGAACGGTCACTGACGGCCTTGGCAATGTAAGTACGCTCGAAGGAACCAAGTGGCAGGATGTCGCCGTCAAGCCAGCCTCGATCCAGAAACATTCGATCTCATTTTCAGGCGGCAATCAAAAGACAGCCTACGCATTGTCGTTCAACTATCTCGATCAGCAAGGCATCGTACACAATAGCGGGTTAAAAAGGGGCAACCTTCGCCTGAACCTCGATAACGAAGTCAACGACAGGTTGAAGCTGGCCGCGAGCCTGAACTTCAACAGGGACGAAATAAGAGCTGTTGACGTGAACAATAGAGATATCCACGAGATCCTCGGAATGTCTCCGCCTCCAACGCTGCCCGTTTACGACGCCAACGGTCTTCCTACCCGCATAAAGACTGCTTATTTCTTTGGCTCGGAAGATATGGAACACCCTAATTACATCGGCGCACCGTTCACAGACAGAACGATCAAGACTTCCATCCTGTCGAACGTCTCTCTCGACTATAAGATCGCCAAGGGTCTGACCTTCAAAGTGCTGATGGGCCTGGAGTATCAACCAAGCTTCAGGGACTATTTCATTCCCAAGATATACGTCGGCGATCGTGGAACGGCTTCGCAGACAAGCTCCTCCTCGAATTCATTCCTGAATGAGAACACATTGAGCTACACAAAAACATTCAGGGAAAAGCATAAGATCGACGCCGTTGGCGGTTTTACTTATCAAACATTTCAGGGCAGGTCTCTTTCGTCGAGCGTGCTCGGCCTTGCCAACAACGTAACGACGAGTCACAACCTCGGATCGGCGTCTGTGATCAGCCCGCCGGTTGATGCGATCTCCGAATGGAAACTTCTTTCAGGATTGGCGAGGGTTAACTATTCCTACGATTCAAGGTATATGGTTACCGTGAGTATGCGGGTGGACGGATCGTCCCGGTTTGGCAAGGATAACAAGTGGGGGACGTTCCCGTCTGCCGCATTGGCCTGGCGCCTTTCGGAGGAACCCTTCATGAAAGCTCTTTCCTTCATCAGCGACCTGAAAGTCCGTACGAGTTATGGCGTAACAGGCAACACAGGCCTTAATCCTTACCAGTCGTTGAGCCGGATGGGCAGCTTCAGAACTGTGTATGGCAACAACTCAGACTACGTAGGGTTTGCACCTCTCAACATCGAGAACCCATCGCTTAAGTGGGAGACCACGGCGCAAACAGACGCCGGCTTCGACGTGAGCTTTTTGGATGGCGTTGTAGGTTTCTCTTTCGACTACTACAGGAAAGTAACTTCGAACCTTCTTGCATCGGTGCCGCTGCCAACCTCCTCGGGTTTCGGTTCGGTGCTCAGGAACATCGGGGAGATAGAAAATAAAGGGTTTGAAATAGCCGCTTATGCAAGCATCCTGAGAGGAACCCTCAAGTGGGATATTTCAGGTCAGTATTCAAGGAACCGCAACGAGGTGTTAAGCCTGGCTGGCGGAAGCGACATCCTCTCGTCGGGTCTTGGTAATCCTTTTGGATCGGCAGGTATCAATATCGCCAGGGTGGGCGAGCCGTTCGGATCATTCTTTGGATTCCGTGAAGAAGGCGTTATTCCCGAAACCGGCCAGAGGAATATCATCGATGTAGATGGCGATGGAACGATCACGGCGGCAGATCGAGTGATACTTGGCAGTCCTTACCCCAAGTTCATGGCCGGCCTAACGAACAACTTCAAATACAAGAAGTTCAGCCTGAGTATTTTCATGGAAGGCGTTTACGGCAACGATGTTTACTGGGCGGCCGGAGCGGCTCACCAAAACTCTTTCCAGCGTGGTCACAACCAGCTTGCTGATTTCGCCGGCAACTACTGGACAGAGACCAATCGCAACGCAAAGTATCCGAAGCCCAGCAGCCAGACTTTTGTCCAGGCATCGGATGCCTTTCTGCACGATGCAAGCTACCTGCGCATGAAGAACGTGACGTTCTCCTACGACATCGCGCCCAAAGCGTGGTTCGGCGGCGGACAGATCTACGTTTCGACGATGAACCTCTTCACAATCACGAATTATCCTGGTGTAGATCCCGAAGTGAATACCTTGGCGACAGAATCACCGAACGTCGGCGACCGCCTGCGGATTGGCATCGCGGGGACGGCGTATCCGACCGCTAAAACATTCATTCTTGGTTTGAAACTAAAACTGTGAAACCCTTAAAGGTAGAAATCATGAGATCATTAAAATACATACTGTCTTCACTCGCACTGGCAGCAATCTTCGTGTCGTGTGAAGACGCTCTTACCGAAAAGCCGAAGGACTTTATTTCTCCCGGCAACTTCTTCACCAATCAGACAGAAGCTGAACAGGCACTTGCAGGAGCTTACAATGCAATATGGGTTGGCGACAACTACATGAACCTGTTCCGACATCATGCCGAGTACACTCTTGCGCGCGGATCGTGGACATCGGTTGGGAACTACGGGGCGAGATTGAATGCCGACCAGTACGGACGGGTCGACGGCATCTGGGCAACGTTGTACACTACTATTGACAGGGCCAACCTGGTGATCGATCGTGTTCCCGGGATCGACAACATTCCGGCTGCTGAAAAAGCGAGAATCCTCGCTGAAGCTCATTTCCTCAGAGGCCGCAGCTACTACGAACTTGTGAAAGGATGGGGTGGAGTTCCGCTCCGGCTCGAACCGTTCACCGGTACCAGCGAAGTAGGTGCACCTCGTGCTACGGTTGATGAAGTGTTCGAACTTATCAACAGCGACCTTGCGATAGCCGAGCGCGACCTGCCTGGTGATGTAGGACAACAAACCGGCAAGGCTTCGAAATGGGCAACTAAAATGCTGCTGGCACAAATTAATCTTGAATTGAAGAATTGGAGTGTAGCCGCAGCGAAAGCGAACGAAGTGATCAACAGCGGCAAGTATTCACTGGTGCCTGTAGCGGCGTGGGGAGATTTCTCGAAGATCTTTTGGGGACTCACAAGCTCGGAAGACATTCACTCGTATCATTTTTCCGTAACGAGGACTTACAGCCACATCAACTGGTACCACGGTACAGGTACGCCGTACAACAGGGGTGAAGTGTTCGGGTTCACGATGCTTGTCGATGCTGCAGCGCCTCTGATCACTGCGTGGAATCCTGCAGACTTGAGAAAAGAGTTCAACATCTATTCGCAATATGTCAACGCCGCAGGGGTAATGGTGCAAACAGATGCTCAAAACAGGTATCGTTTCAGGAAGTTTGTCAAAGATCCCGCGGGTAATGCAGTTTACAGCATACCCATCTTCCGTCTGGCCGAAGCTTATCTGATATACGCCGAAGCATCAAACATGGCAGACGGTGGTCCGTCGGCGTCGGCACTCGAAGCTTTGAATAAAGTGAAGAGACGCGGATACGGCTATGATATCAATACAGCTTCTCCTGTTGACGTAACTGCTGGGACAACACAAGCACAATTCGCAGACCTCGTGATCCAGGAAAGAGCATATGAGCTGTTCTTCGAGAATGATTCCCGCTGGTGGGATTTGAAACGGACTGGCAAATACAAAAGCGTATTCCAGGAAGCCGGAAAAACAATGACAGATTTCCGTCTGCTGTTACCTATTCCCCAGATCGAGGTCGACAATAATCCTGAGATCGAACCGAGCAATCAAAACCCGGGCTACTAACCAACAACCTCAGAATATGATAAAGTCCCCGAATCTACCTGCTCGTTTGTTCCTGCTGTCAGCGTGCCTGGTGTTGTCAGGCAGTTGCATCGCACAGAAGGCAACCAAAGGTGAATGGCAATCCCTCTTTAACGGGAAGGATATTACCGGCTGGGAAATGCTCAATGCACCACACCGGGTAGAGGTAAAAGATGGAGTGCTCGTGGGAACGACCATACCCGGACAGGACAACGGATTCCTGTGTACTACCGAACAGTATGGGGATTTTGTTCTTGAACTCGAGGTCAAGACAGACCTGTTGCTCGATAATACTGGTATTCAGTTCCGAAGCCTCAGCAGTCCTGAAGATCGCAACGGCCGCATACATGGATATCAGGTACAACTCGAGAACAGGCCTCCACATCTTTCCCAATGGACCGGTTCCATTTATGACGAGGCAGGAAGAGGCTTCCTGTCTATAATAGAGGACGACCCGGTACGCCAAAAAGCTTATAAGCAGAATCAATGGAATAAAGTCAGGATCGAGGCGATCGGCACAACCAGCAGGGTTTGGATCAATAATATCCCCACTGCGCATGTCATCGACGACAAGATCATGAAAGGAATCATCTGTTTGCAGATCCACGGCGGCAGTCATGCTGCCGAACGCGGTGAACAGTCGATTTACGCACGCAACATCCGCATTCAAACAACGGATCTTAAGCCCGCACCATACGATGGCATCCCGGTAGCCAACTACATTCCCAATACGATTTCTGCCCAGGAGAAGTACCAGGGATTCGAGCTTCTGTTCGATGGCACTACCGCGAAGAACTGGCGCGGTGTGTCCCAGGAAGCGCCAGCTGCAGGCTGGAAGATCGATAACGGCATCATCACCGTGTCATCCGAGGAAGAGACTTCGCCTGTCGCAATGACTTCGAAGAAGTACGGACCATTCGAGTTAAAGTTTGAGTTCAAAGTGGAAGGCAAAGAAGGCAAGGAAGGCATCCCCGGAATTGAATATTTCTTTGATGGACAACCGGCGGCAAAACGTAGCGCACTCTATGGACGCTTCGCAATAGACAACGCAAGACACCGCGCGAAGGTGAACAGGGATATCTGGAGGGAATGGAACCAGGGAGTGATCAAAGCATTCCCTGATAATCATGTCGAGTACTGGATGAATGGCTATAAGATACTGGATTACCAGAGGACATCCGACCAGCCAAAGGAAGGTAACATCCTCATCGACGCTTACAAAGGAAATGCAGTTTCATACCGGAGCATCAAGATAAGGCAATTGAAAAAGTAACAACCACCAGAATCATTTCTATTAATGTACACCTCCACGTCATTTAGGTTTTCAATACCGGTTTTGATAATAGCGCTCTGCGTTACGGCGTGCTCGAAGGAAAATAAAGACAGCAGTAAGCCGGTTCCGTCAACGGCCAACGGTGGTATAAAGTCCAGGCTCGATAATTTTCGGGATTGGTCAATCTACCGCGGCGATAAGAAAGGTACGCAGTACTCCGAGCTCGACCAGGTCACCGACAAGAACGTCAATCAACTGATCAAGGCATGGGAATACGAGATCGAAGGCAATGCCGAAGGTCCGGGTATCTACAGCAACCCGATCGTGATCGATGGCCTGTTGTACTTCAATACTCCGCGTATGAAGACAGTTGCGTTGAATGCGGCAACTGGCGAAGAGGTATGGATATTCGATCCGGCGCCTTACAACGACGGGAAAATTATCCGAAGCCGTTCTCGCGGCCTTGTGTATTGGGAAGATGAGGCCGGAAACAACAAGCGGATCTTTAACTCAGTTCGCGATCGTGTTTACGCCATCGATGCGAAGACCGGTAAATTGATAGAGCCTTTCGGCCAGGCAGAAAACGCGAAGTTCATCGACCTGCGCCAGGACCTTCCGATACCGCCCGAACAGGTGGATGTCGAGATCACCACGCAGGGAGTTGTTTATAGTCATTATCTGATTCTCCCCGGCCGTCAGCCGGAAGGCAACTCGGGAACACCGGGAGACATCCGGGCATACAACACATTGACCGGCAAGTTCGAGTGGATATTCAATACCATCCCGTTGGAAGGCCAGGTTGGTCACAACACATGGGAATGGGAGAAGGAGATGATCTATGGCGCCGCTAATCCCTGGGGAGGACTTACCGTGGATGAAGAGCGCGGTTGGGTGTTTGCCGCGACTGGTTCGGCGGCAGGCGAGTTTATTTATGGAGGCTCGCGTAAAGGAGAGAACCTGTTTGCAAACTGCGTGCTTGCGTTGGATGCCACAACCGGCAAAAGGCAATGGCACTATCAGCTTATCCATCACGACATCTGGGATTATGATCTTCCACCCGCGCCTATGTTGCTGACAACAACAACCGATAAAGGCAAGCGCGATGTGGTTGTGCAGATGGGTAAGCTTCCGTACATGTTCGTTCTCGATCGTGACACCGGAGAACCGGTATTCCCCGTTATCGAACAGGCGGTGCCGGCATTCAAGGGAGTGCCCGGTGAAGACCCATGGCCTACGCAGCCGATTCCTCTCAAGCCACCGCCACTGGTACGCACAGCGATGTATGAAGCTGATATAACCGACATCACACCCGAGTCTCGCGCTAATGTACTCGCACAATTCAGGAAGCACAGGACGGGACTGGTCTATACCCCGGCAAGTGTCGAGGGTACCATCACGGTGCCAGGTCACCATGGATCGGTTGAATGGCCCGGAGGGGCGTATGATCCGGCTTCGAATATTGCTTATATATCGGTTAATGAAGAACCGACTGTACATACTCTTGTGCCGATACCTCCCGACAACTCTGCGGTATTGTCGCCAATACAGAAGGGTGCAAAAATATACGACAGTAATTGCGTGCAATGTCACGGAACGGGGAAGGCAGGAAACCCTCCGGCGTATCCTTCATTGACAAGAGTGAAGAGGAGCGACGATGAGATACGCAAGCTGTTGGCAAACGGATTTGGGGGAATGCCTGCATTCACACAGCTCGAAACTGCCGATGTAGACAACATCATCGCGTACCTTAGAAATCCCGACCCCGAAATGGAAAGCTATGCTGCCGTGTCCGATAGTACGGATAGCAGTACGCCGGTGTGGAGCGGAACAGGTGTACGTAAGTGGAGAACGACGACACCCCAATATGTAAACAAGGTGCATCACTTTGTAGATCACATGGGGTTCCCCGCCATAAAGCCACCGTGGGGTCAGCTTGTGGCAGTCGATATCGCGGCAGGAGAGATACTCTGGAGAGTGCCGCTTGGCGAATATCCGAAGCTGGTGGAGATGGGTATTCGCAACACAGGTACCGAGATCTTCGGTGGCCCGGTGGTGACTGCAGGCGGAGTGATCTTCCAGGCCGGTACGGCCGACGAGAAGATACGCGCATTCAGCAAAAAGAATGGCGAAACATTGTGGGAATACCAACTGCCTGCCGGTGGCTATACGACACCGTCTGTTTTCATGATCGATGGTAAACAATATATCGTCATGGCGGCTGGCGGTTCAGGAAAAATCGGGACTAAACCAGGGAAGTCGATAATAGCATTTGCCCTGCCCGATGGTGTGAAATAGAATCAAACCGACCGAAAAGCAGTAATGTCAAAACGCCCGCATCACGGAAACCGTATTTTAGGCCTACGGTTTTCCGCAACGACGACCGGATCTGTTTGATGGATTGCAGGTCCTCAAACCAGTTAAAGTTGTCGTGTGATCGGGCGTTCATTTGCTGGTCAAATAAATTAAGAATGTCCCTCACCGCTTCAACGACAAATACCCACTGATCATATCCCGGCCCGTCGTAAACTTGATCTTATAAAAATAGGTACCCGACGGTAGCTCATTCCCGTTTTTATTCAGCCCTTTGAACGCCCGGTCGGTATTGTTGTAATCGGTCGTTTCAAACACCTCGGCACCCCAACGGTTGTAAATGGTTACCGTATTTTTTTGAGTCGCAGGCAGTATGTCGATGTACTGAATAAAGAAGAAATCATTTTTACTATCTCCATTCGGAGAGACCGCATTGTAAACCTCTATATCGTCAAATACTTCGATCGACAGCTGCCGTTGTGTACACTCATTAAATACATCGCACACCTGGATCGTGATGAGATCCGTGCCGGAGAAGGTGATGCCCGAGTAGTCCAGTTCCAGAATGTTGTTGGTGATTGCAGCCGATGCGCCGCTGGACGGTTGTTGTACAATAGCAAGTGAAGAAGGCACGATGTTGTTATCTGCATCGGTGATGAGGGTCGACAAGTCAATCGTTACTTTTCCCCCAATGAATGTAGATGCTGAAGCCGATGCGATCACGGGAGCCGAATTCGAAGAACACAGAGCATCCGAGAAATTGACCACGATCGCATCTGAAACAAGACTTACACAGGTCGCGGCGCTGGTAACACTGAAACTGTAAGTCCCACTCGTGGTTACAGAGATCTGTTGGGTCGTGTTGCCGTTCGACCAGGTATAACCGAAAAATCCGGCGGGCGCCGAAAGCGTGAGGGGAGACGTGGTGCAGAGGGAGACCGTATTGCCCACAGGGGTAACGCTCGACGTGAGGATTGGCTTGGACGGAGCGGCATTGACTGTGACGGCAACAACATCGGAGTTCACCGCGGTTGCAAAGTCGCCACTTATTTTACACCTGTAAAACCCAGCCCCGAACAGCCCCAGCGTATTGATGGACAACGTGGATGTCGATGTATTCGAGTATCCGCCTCCATTCGCGATGTCAGAAAATGTGCCGCCTGAAGTTGACGAAAATTGCCATTGATAGGTGATGTTGGTTGTCCCTGTTGCCACCGCTGTAAGGGAAGCAGTAGCGCCCTCGCACACAGCGGACGGTACAGGTTGTTGCGTGACGGTGATGACCGGAGCAGCAGTTACCGTAAAGTCGGTTGCAGACGTGGCCGTATTACCGCTAACAGATACTACTATCGGACCTGTTGTGGCGCTGGCTGGGACCGTGGTCGTGATACTCGTCGTTGTACTTGCGGAAACAACCGCAGTAATTCCGTTAAATGTTACCGTGTTGCCGGCAGGGACCGGATCAAAGTTTGTTCCCGTGATAACAACGGTAGTGCCTGTAGGCCCCGACCCCGGCGTGAAAGAAGTGATCGTGGGAAAAGTAGACTGAATGAGATTCTCATACACGACCAATAGTGCTGCCGCCCGGGTGATGATGATCTCGGGCTTGCCATCAAGATTGAGATCGCCCGTTGCAATGCCGCGCGGAGCCGTTACAGTTATGTTGAAAGGCGCTGCAAAAGATGCGGTGGTCAATGCTCCGGAAGTATGGACGTTTTTGAATATTGAAATGCGATTGCCGCCCTCGCTGGTGGTAAGAATCTCCGGTTTGCCATCCCCATCGAGGTCGGCAATAGTGCCAACTGTCGTAGCACTGGGGTTTGTAAGATCAAAACGTGTAAAGCTGATATTCCCGGGTGTGCTGGTGTTGTGCAGTACCGCGAGTGTTGTTGTTGCCGAGCCGGCATGGGGAACCATCAAATCCACTTTTCCGTCATGATCGAAATCACCTTTGTAAATTCTTCCGGGTGTGTCGGCCACGGCCATGTCGACGCGGGCAGCGAATTGTGCCGGCGAAATTTTTAACACGCCCAGGTTGCGATAGATGCTGATATTATCGAGACCGGGATTTGAGGTTATGATATCCGGAAATCCATCACCGTCAAAATCTTCTGCGATGACACCGCCAAAGGCATCGGGCTTCGTGTAAAAAAATATTCCTGAGAAAGACCCATAGGTGCCGGTGGTAAAATTTCCTGTCAGGTTAGCGGTTCTGTTTTCAAGTATCTGCAGATCGTTTTGTCCGCTGGCATCCGCCGTCATCGTCATATCCATCTTTCCATCTGCGTTGAAGTCGGCAATGTCCAGCGTACTCGCGCCGAACGCCAGGCTAACTACAGGTAGGAAATTGATTTCGGCTGAAGAGCTGTTGTTTTTATGAGCCACCCCGTTCGCAGCTATAGCGTCGGGCAAGCCATCGCCATCGAAATCTTCCAGTCGTGGATTGACAAACGAATTGTTCAAGGTGTCATCGGGAATGAGCGAGCTCGTGGTGATGGCGCCTGAGCTATGCGTATTGCGGAAGATGATGCCGTTGGTTCCTTCCACCAGGAGGTCCGGTTTCCCATCCCGATTCAAGTCGGCTACGTCGATATCGTAATTTGTATTTGTAAATGTAAAATTTACCGGGGGAGCAAAGTGTGTGTTGTTGAATGTAACCCCGGAAGAAAAAACGGTCGTGAAAGGAAGGCGGTACCGCGAGGTTAACTCGCCCTTGCGTACACTGACCGGAGCATAGGCAGCACCCGCCGGTACGCTTACCTTTATTTCCGTAGCCGAGGCTGTCAGTACCGTTGCCTTCACCGCGCCGAAGTAAACATGATTTTCGGCGGCCACCGGTGAGAAACTATTGCCGGTGATCGTGACCGTTGCGCCAACGGGAGCCGTCAACGGACTTACCGTATTTACTGATATCTGCGGGCTAACCACATTTTTGCTCTCGATAATGGAGAAAGCCGCGCTACTGGTAAGTACTAAGTCAGGCTTGCCATCATGGTTAAGGTCGGCTACCCAGGGGCTGCCTGAATTACTCCCGGCTCCTAAGACCTGGTAGGCGGGAACATAGGCGTTGAGATCGAACACGTCACCACTGAATACGCTTTCATAAACTCCCACATCACTATCGTCTGTGCCGACGATATCGGGCTTGCCGTCCCCGTTAAAATCAGAAATGGCGATCCCGCCGTTGGTGGCCAGGTCACTGGTGAGAATATACTCCGTTGCAAAATCGGAAATAGTGAGTATGCCATCGGTATCGGTATTGATCCGGATGTAAGTGCCACCGCTGGTTCTTTTCCAGACCAGGTCATTTTTACCGTCGAAATTGACATCGACGATTTTCATACTTCGATTGTATTGGCCGGTAAGGATCTGCCCCACATCTGTCATTGAAATTACACCTTGTGCTGAATTGTTTTGGATAATGGAAAAACGATCGCCAAAAAACCAGCTTGCGATCATGTCAGGCTTACCATCATTGTTCAGGTCGCCCATCGCTACTTCCGATAAGCCATCCACAGTGGCAGAGAAATAACCTACTGAGGATCCAAATTCAATGTCTCCGGGACTGCTGATGTTCTGGGCAATCCAGAGATTGGTGCCGGGTCCACTCGAGCCTTCGCCTCCAACCAAATCGGGGCGACCATCACCATCAACATCGCCGACAAAGTATGGCGGCGTCTCATCACTGCCGCCCGCCCAGTACTCAGGTAACTCAAATGAGATATTTCCCGGTGTGCTTGTATTGCGAAGGGTAATAAACGCAGCGGCAAAAGGGCTTAACGAATTTGAGGTGATGGCATCTGTCTTGCCATCTCCGTCCAGGTCTGCAAACCAGAGCCCGGCGCCGTTTGTGCCGCTTCCTCCCAATTGAGGGGCGGATATGGTGACTTTCGCAGCAAATGAAGCCGACGATAAATCTCCTCCAAGGGCCAGGTTACGATAAATATCAATAACATCGTCGGCGTTATTATTCGTAATCGCCAGATCTTCCCAGCCATCACCATCGAAATCGCCCACAAACCATCCTTCGTTCTGAATAGTGGCGATCGTAAACCGACTCTCGAAAGATGCAGGAATGATTCTGCCACCTCCCTGGAAAACGGGACTAAACGGTGTAGACGTTTTTGAAGTGAGGCCTGTTGTGTTATTCGTGATAGCGATCGGTCCATACGTGGCTCCTTGTGGCACTACTATCGTTAGCTGTGTAGCAGTTGCTGATTGAACCTCACCCTTGATGCCCGCGAACGCTCCGAAAGAAACTGTATTCAAAGTTTTATCAGGATCGAATCCTGACCCGTTGATAGTAATGATATCGCCCGGCATGCCCGATGTGGCAGAGAGCGAAGATGCTATGGGTGCCGCTGTTAGCGTTCGTTGTTCAAGTATTACGTTGTCCAGGCCGGAGATGTAAGCTCCGTTAGTTCCGTAAGTGCCCCTGATCTCAATCGAGGTTACGTTGGAAAGAATAGATTTGATATGCGCACGTGTGGCAACGATCGCACCGGCCGAATAATACCATCCCCCTGTCTCATCAAGAGTAAAAGAGTAGGAAGTCCATGCAGGCGCAACGGCAGGTTTAGGAATGCCGGAAAGGTAGATGAAGGTGCCTCCGCTCTCTATGCGAACGTCATACCCTGCTCCAACTCCAGCTATGGATTGCTGAAGGTTAAATTTCAGTTGCATACCCAGAGAGCGGACCAGGTGGCTGCCCAAAAACTTGGAGGGCGCAATCCAGTGTTGAGTAGTGAGGTTTACATTGGAAGAATAGGTCACAGACGCAAATCCTCCGGGATTTCCATTGGCAGGTTGGTGCGTAACCGTCACGGGAGTGGCGGAATTGAGAAACGTCCACCCGTCTGCATCTGTGTCGAACGTGCTGGTGATCTGTGCGCTCACCTGAAGGGTGCAGCTCAACAATAGGGGTACTATTACCTTCTTCATCATAATTCAAATCTCGTCAACCCGCAATTCACGTGGGATCGCATGATCATGTGAGCACACGGGATCAGATGAATGATACTATGCCCGTACGTATTTGTATAGTAAAAATCCGAACAAGGAAATTATGGCCGGATCAGGTAGGATTTCCCCATTTCGAGGTTTTCGAGCAGGTATCGGCCTGGCGTATGGCCTGTAAATCGTTTGAAGTCTTTGGTGAAGTGCATTTGATCGTAGTACTCGTCGCCAAAGTTCAGGTGCTGTCGTGGTTCAGGCTCTTTTTTGAGCTTCCGCTCGATGCGCATGAAACGTTGTATCAGCGAATAGCTTTTGGGTGAAAGACCAACGGATCGTTTAAAGTTCATTTCCAGATAGCGCTGGCTGATGTGTAAAAGGCCAGCGAGCTTTTCGATGGTCAGATTCTCTTGCGTATCAATCAAATGAACGGCGTGGTCGCTGATCGTATTTTGTGGCGACAAGTTGAGTAAGGCTCTGCAAAAGTATTCGTTCAGTAGTGTAATTTTTTGTTGAATGCGTGTGGCCTCCGTAAGCTGCTCGTGTACCCTGCGCAAGTCGGCGCGCAGCAGTGTTCCGTCGACGGCCCTGTTCGTAAACTCGCTGATATCGACACGCAAAAATTTGGAAAGATTGGTTGGCTTGAACAGCACCCCCAGCGAATAGAATCCGGGGGCATCAGCAACGGTGAAGTGCTTATCGATCTGCCCGAAAATACTTATCGCGGGAGTATCATACTCCTTTTCAAGGATCAGTTTACCGGTGTTGCCAAAATTGAAGAAGATCCCGGAAAGGCCGTTCGGGAAAAGTGTATACGTAGAGTTCCTCAAACTGCTGCGACAGTCGGCTTCGATATAGCCTTGCAGGAATGGTTGCAAGGACGGGGCCGGTGAGTAATGATGAAATCTCATTCAGGATCGACGTTTTTGCCTGGTGATGAAGAAGAAATATACCGGTTTAATATGACGAATAAGGCCCACTCATAAATCCTAGAACCGCTCGCCAGCCAGTTGCTTGTTCACCGCCGCGCCGGTGAGGTTGCCTGCAGCAACGGCGTTCGCTACAGCGCGCATCGCCGACGAGTTGTCGCCGCATGCATACACACCATCAACCGTGGTTTTTTGAAACTGGTCGATGACGATATAACCTTGCTCGTTGATCCCGCAGCCGAGTGCCGCCGGAATTCTGCAATGCTGTTGAAATGCCGGTTTGTAGTAGAGTGCATCGAAAGACAGCTTGCGGCCATCTTTGAATATCACGTTCTCAAGATTGCCATCGGTGTGTTCGATCATTGAGACTTCCGTTTCGACCACAGTGATGTTATGCTCCCGTAATTTGGCCGTTTGCTCTTCCGAAAAATCCGGCTGGCCATTGGTTAAGATGGTGAGATTACGCGTGAGGTTCCCAACAAGTAGCGCATAATGCATTGCCGGCTCTCCTTTGCCAAGCACCGCGGTTGACTTCCCCCGAAATTCATAGCCATGGCAATAGGGGCAATGGATCGCAGATTTTCCCCAGCAGGCGGCAAAGCCCGCGATGTTGGGCAGCTGATCCCGGATACCGGTCGCAAAGATCAGCTTCGCGGCAGAGAAACGCTCGCCTGTCTCTACATGCACGTCGAATCCATCAGTGGTCTTTCCACCCTTCGTCGCGAGACCTTTGAAAAACGTGACTGTCTCGTATGCCGAGACCTGCTCCCGGGCAATGCGTGAAATTTCCGAGGGCCGGCTCCCATCTTGCGTCAAAAAATTGTGTGAATGTGGCGTCGGTGCATTGCAAGGCTCACCGCTGTCGACGATCAATACTTGCCGCAGCGATCTGCCGAGGGCCATCGCTGCCGAAAGTCCAGCATAGCTTCCGCCAATAATAATTACCTCGTACGCCGCTGCCATTCCTACCAGATCTTTATCCGGTCGTTTTCAGACTTATAATTCTTATCACCGGACTGAACATTAAATGCTTTATAAAACACATCCATATTCATCAGCGGACCATTGACACGCCACATGGCAGGCGAGTGTGGGTTGGTGTTAACATACATCCGCAGGAACTCATCTCTTGTTTTTACTTTCCAGATCTGTGCAACCGACAGGAAGAACCGTTGATCGGGTGTGAAGCCGTCGATTTTGACTGAATCCTTTCCTTGCGGCGTCATCTTGAACGCATCGTAAGCGATGGCAAGTCCCCCGTTGTCCGCAGTGTTCTCGCCGACGGTCAGAGCGCCTTTGATATGAACGGTATCCAATACTACAAAGGAGCTGTACAATGCAATTACCTGGTTTGTTTTCGCCGTGAACTTCTCGTAATCCTCCTTAGTCCACCAGTTTTTCACGTTGCCATCCTTATCGAACTGTGCGCCCTGATCGTCAAAGGCGTGCGTCAGCTCGTGACCAATGACCATCCCGATCCCGCCATAATTGATGGCATCGTCGGCAGCAAAATCGAAATAAGGAAATTGCAGGATACCGGCAGGAAAAACGATTTCATTATACGACGGATTATAGTACGCGGTAACTGTCCCGGGCGGCACACCCCACTCTGTCCTGTCAACCGGCTTGTTCAATTTGGCCAATTGAAATTCGTAATCATTTTGGTTGAGCGCGAGTATGTTTTCGAAGTACTTAGCTCTGTCGATCTGTACGTTGTACTCTCTCCACTTGTCGGGATAGCCGATCTTCTTGGTGATCGTGTACAGTTTTTCCTTTGCTTTCAGCTTCGTGCTGTCACTCATCCAGTCAAGTTGACTGATCCTGTTTTCGAAAGACTTCTGCAGATTGTTCACCAGGTCGAGCACACGCTTCTTGGCGCCTTCATTGAAATGTTTTTTGACGTAGAGTTGCCCCAGATCCTGCCCGAGATAGCCATCAACACTTTCCGTCATGATCTGTGCACGTGATTTCTGCTTGTCTTGCCCGGACAATACTTTGTTGAACTCAAATGACGCATCCGCGAATGGCTTGCTGAGTACATCGGAATAATTCCTCAAGGTGTTTGCCTTCAGATAGACTTTCCAGTCAGCGATAGAAACAGATTTAAGCATCGCATTCATCTTTTCCTGGTAAGCGGGTTGACCGATATCGATCGAGTCGGTCTTTGCACCCAGGTTTTCAAGTAGCGTTGTCCAACCGATATTGGGTTGTTTTTTGTTCAGGCTTGCGATCGCCATCTTATTGAAGTTGGCATTAACATCTCTGAGCTCGACGTTTGTCCTGTGAGATCCGGCAATTTGACGTTCGATTCCGTAGACGATCCCGGCATTCTTTTGCGCTACCGTGGCGTCGATGCCGGTTAGTTGAAACAGCGTGCTGATGTTCTTTTTATATGCTTGTTGAATGCGGACCGTAGACGAATCTGTCTTGAAATAGTAGTCGCGATCGGGCAGTCCGATCCCTGCCTGGTACGTGTGTGCGATGTTGATGCCACTGTTCTTATTATCGGGCGCGATGTAGAAACCCAGAATGGAACGATTGCCGGTCTTCATCCCGAGGGCAACAAATTTCATCAGTGATGGTACGTCGGTGACAGCATCGATACTTGTTAGGATCGGTTGGACGGGCTCGAAGCCTCGCCGGTTGATGGTCGCCGTGTCCATCCCGGAGGCATAGAAATCGCCGACCTTCTGTTCGATCGTTCCAGGGCTATTCGTGCTGTTTGAAACGCTGTCCAGGATGCCCTGCAGAAGTTTCTTCTGGGGGATGTTCAGGAACATGTAGGACCCGACGCCTGATTGATCGTCAGCTATTTTTGCGGAATCGTACCAGGTGCCGTTAACATAGCGGAAGAAATTGTCGCCGGGCTTTACCGAGTTGTCGATTCCCTTTACGTCTACAAAGCTTCTTTTGGGGGCGTCCGGCTTGCTGCATGCGCCGACCGCGATCAATGCCAAAAACAGGCAGAATTTGTTCATAGGAGAGGAGTTTGTGAAAGATAAGCATCTATATTTAGACTATCCCGATCCCACTTTATGAAGAGCATTCCCGGTATCCTGATCACTCTATTAATATGGTGTTCTTGCCAAAGGGCGGCTACTCCCGATACCAGGGACCTTGACCTCGCCGTTGCAAGCCAGTTTATAGACGCGTTCTATTCGTTTAACAAAGATTCGCTGGACGTCATACTTGTGCACGCTCCCGACTCTAAGCCGGAGATCCTCTATTATCAACAATGGGCAAAATGTGGCCATTACGAAATAGTGAAGCGTTCGGATCTCGTGCGGAAAAACGATTCCACACTGGTTTGCCCGGTCACGGTAAAAGATGATCTGATGGCGGCTCTGAAGGTAGATTTCAATGTTACCGACAGTTTTCGCGTGACTATTATTAAAGGGCAAATTCGTTCGGTCCGAACTTCCTCCAACGACCCGGCCGAATACTACCAGGCAAAGGAGTGGATAAAACAGAACCGTCCTGAGTTGATCGAGAAACCCTGCGAAGGTATTTGGGAGGGAGGTCCGACGCCATGCGAGTGTATTGAAGGGATGGTGAAGGGGATGAAGGAATTTCAGGCTGAGTATAATACCAATCGATAAAACTAACATTGCCACTATGAACAAGCGTACATTTCTACAAAACAGCCTGGCACTTGGTGTTGCCGGCCTCGCACCAAAACTGGCGATAGGCGAGTGGCTCTCGCGTTATGAATCTCATTCCGCCGCCGCTCTCGCCGCTGACGAAGAATTCTGGACTGGAATCCGCGGCGGCTACAAGCTGAAGCCCGAATACATCAACCTCGAGAATGGGTACTACTGCATTCTGCCCGAGGAGACCTTGGTAAAATACCTCGATCATATTCGCGAGGTAAATGTGCAAGGTTCCTACTACATGCGGACGGTCCAGGCAGACAACAAGAAAAAAGTGATTGCCCGGCTATCCACTCTTGCAGGTTGCGCGCCGACAGAAATGGCCATTACAAGAAACACAACGGAATCGCTCGATACCGTGATCAATGGCATCCATTGGCAGGCGGGAGACGAAGCCATTATGGCGATACAGGATTACGGCTCCATCGTCAACCAGCTCAAGCTGATGGAGAAGAGATACGGTATCGTCGCAAAAGTACTTTCCGTTCCCAATCATCCTTCCTCCGATGAGGAGATCGTGAACATGTACCGCCAGGCGATCACGCCGAAAACAAAATTGCTACTGGTGAGTCATATGGTCAACATCACCGGCCAGATACTGCCTATCAAAAAGATCTGCGACATGGCCCACGGTCAGAACGTGGATGTTGCGGTAGATGGCGCTCATACTTTCGGTCACCTGAATTTCAGGATACCGGATCTTGGATGCGACTACTATGCGGCCAGCCTGCACAAGTGGCTGAGTGTTCCGATCGGTACAGGGATCCTGTATGTGAAGGAAGGAAAGGCTCCCGGGCTGTGGTCGCTAATGGCAGACTGGGGCATGGGCGATGACATCACTCACCTCGCACATACCGGCACGCACCCGGTGGCGACAGACCTTACGATCCTTGATGCGATAGATTTTTACACGAAGCTGGGGCCGGAAAGAAAGGAAGCGCGTCTCCGGTATATCCAGTCATATTGGACCTCGCGGGTCAGGAATGTAAAGAACATAGTATTGAATACTCCGGCTGATCCGGCGCGTTCGTGTGGGATTGCTAACGTGGGTATAAAAAACATGAAACCGGCGGACATGGCGAAGACGTTGTTGGATAAGTATAAGATCTGGACAGTGGGAATTGACGGGCAAGGCGTGCAGGGATGCCGGATCACGCCGAATGTGTATACGACAACCGGAGAGATGGATGTGTTTGTGAAGGCGTTGACAGAGATGGCGGGAGCGTAGTCGTATTTTCGACGGCCGCGGCCGCTTTTGCATGAATCTTGCGAGGATTTTTTCCAGCAAAACTATGCTGGAATGTCTACTATCGCCGATGATCGGACCACAGTTTATCTCTTCCCGGGCCAGGGAGCGGACCACCGTCTATTCTCCAAATTCTGCTTGGATCCCGCTTACCACGTCGTTCACATAAAATACCCTGAACCGGGGCCAAACGAGACCGTTCGTTCGTATGCTAATGCGATAGCGGGCCAGATCGATCCGGAGGGCAGGTACGCTTTCGTCGGGGTTTCCCTTGGCGGTATGATCTGCGCCGATGTTGCGACAATGATGAAACCTGAAAAGGTGATCATCATCTCCAGTGCGCGTTGTAGAAAAGAATTACCACTGCTCTACAGATTACAGAGTAAGATTCCCATCAACAGGATGCTGCCCGCCAAATGGCTGAAGTGGGGAGCCCAGTTCATTCAACCTTTTTGGGAGCCTGATTGTAAGAATGGCCGGGATACGTTTCTGAGCATGCAAAGGGCGAAGACGCCCGAATATTACAAACGCACTATTGACATGATCATCAACTGGGACCGGGAGAAACCGCTCGATTCTGCAATTCACATTCACGGCACCCACGACCGCACGTTGCCCATCGGATCCTTGAAACCGGACTACGTAATAGAAGGTGGCTCGCACCTGATGACACTGACAAGGGGTGAGGAGATATGTAAGTTGGTGAATGAGATCATGGCTAAGTCAATGGTACGTACCCCGGAGGTGTCTAAAGAACGCTCCCTGGCGTCATGGCTGAAATCGGCTTAAGCCTCAGGCATTGTTGTAGGCGACGATTAATTGACCACTTTTAGGCACCCACCACCCCAAGTTGAGAGAAAAATTCGTCCACTACTTTTCAAAATTTGCTACGCTCACTGAAAAAGAAAAAGCGGCCATTCGCGAAGGCGCGCGCATTGAAAAATTTCCAAAAGGCACCATACTTCTCGAAGAAGGCGACGTAAACAAGAGTGTGTCGGCGGGGATTGACCTTGCGACAGATTTGTCGAATGAGATTAGGGGAGAGAAGGAGGCTAAAGCGGCTCAGCTGATGATTGAATATGATCCGAAGCCGATCTTTGATTCGGGGAATTATTTGACCGCAGAGGCGGACGTAATAAAGTTAGCGGAAGAGAAGATGGAGGTTAATGCGAAGAAGAATCTGTCGGTGTGGGAGATGGTGACGAATGTGGGGGTGTTGATGAAGTTGAGTGGGAAAACGTAGTGTTTAGGCCGTTGAATGAGATGGCGGGATAGAAACCATGTGGGAAGTGGGACGGATAACCTAAAGGAATTACTCGCAAAATTTCTACTGGAAATGATTTACCTTTGTCATGTGAACTTGTCAACGAACGATAGGAATTTATTAAGGGCGTATTTTGTGAATCGACCGATCCGCAAGGCTTATGTTTTTGGATCGTATGCGCGTGAGACAGCCGTTAAGGACAGCAGCGACATTGATATCATGGTAGAGCTTGATCACTCTGAGCCGATAGGGATGAAATTTTTTGGATATCGCCTCGAACTCGAAAAACTGCTTAAGAAAAAGGTTGACCTTGTGAGCGCTGAGGGCCTCTCGAAGCATATTCGTCCGTTTATCGACAAGGACAAGATTTTGATTTATGAAAGGAGCACTGACTGACGCTGCCAGGGTGTTTCATGTTCTCGAGGCCATTTCCGAGGTTGAGAAGTATCTCACCGGCGTTTCGCTTCAAGATTTTTTATGCAATTCAGAAAAGAGGTTTGCTACTATTAAGCAGATCGAAATTGTGGGTGAAGCGTGCAACAGGATTTCCAAAGACTTAAAGAACAAGCATCCTGAAATCAAGTGGGGCGAGATCAGCGGGTTCAGAAATATTTCCATCCATGAATACTTCGGTGTTGACTATCGCATTGTGTGGGAGATTGCTAAAAGTGATTTACCTGTTTTGAAGCACAAGTTTGACCAGATTAAGGGCGAGCTTTCCGCGACTTTGTAAAAAAAATGAATTATTCTGGATTTCTATAATTATAAGAATAGATCTTATAGTTCCTCAAAATAATCCGAATCTAATCTCTTTACGTCGTAGGTTTTTTTTGTACAAGCGTCGACGCAGTAGTCAATCATTAGTTTTGCCGATTGCTGTCCATCAATAAGGACTGACCTTATAGACCGGTGAAATAGAGGTTTTGTCTGTAATTAATTGTTATAACTTTAAAACACAATTTCCCCTCTATGACTCGCAAGTCCATTTCGTTCACCATCCTCATGTTCTCCTTCCTCACATCGTCCTTCGCCCAGGACCTTTCCCTCTTCGAAAAGAAGATGTACATCTCCGGTACCGACACTCTCCGTTACCGGTTACTCCTCCCGGAGAACTTCGACAAATCAAAAAAATACCCTTTAGTATTATTCCTCCACGGCGCCGGCGAACGCGGTAACGATAATGAGAAACAACTCGTCCTTGGCATGCCCCGCTTCGTCGAGCCCGGCAATCGCAAGAACCTTCCGTGCATCGTCATCGCTCCCCAGTGCCCTCTAATCCAAAGCTGGCATTCAGCCAAAACCAACCGCGACGTTAGTCCTCCTGTGCGAGAATTCGATTACACCAAACCAATCCCTAAACCCCTGCAGTTGGCCATCGACCTTACGAATAGTATCATCAACGAAGGCTCCGTCGACAAAAGCAAAGTCGTCATCGCCGGATTGTCCATGGGAGGGATGGGCACGTTCGAAGCCGTCGGCCGTTTTCCCAAACTCTTTGTTGCTGCCGCACCGATCTGTGGTGGCGGCGACACCAAATTTTATTCCAGCACACAAGCCAAAGTGGATTTCTGGATCTTCCACGGCGACGCCGATGCAACAGTCGATGTTAAGTACTCCCTTGCGATGTATGCCCGTCTGCAGGAGCTCAAAGCCAACGTAAAATATACCGGGTACCCGGGTGTCGGCCACAACAGCTGGGATAATGCGTTCGCGGAAGCTGACTTTTTGCCTTGGCTCTTGGGCAAACACTGATCCTCATCCTCGAAGGGTTGGTAAAGCCGGTGGCAGTCCGCGATTGGAACGAAACCATGCTTCCTTCGTGATAGTATTGCCGATTACGCTTCAACCGGCGCGACTGGTCTTGCATGAGCTCGTGAAGCCTGTCTTCCCCGGAAGAATAGGAAAAGGTTGACAAAAAGCATAAGTCCAAGATAGATGGAGAATCCACCGATCTTTTTGCTAAGCACCTCAACTACTTCCTTCGTTGAAACAAGCTCTCCATAAATCTCGAGGAGCCATAAGGCAAAGCCCACATTCAGCAAGTAGAACCCGACTTCGAACAGCTTGTTGGTGGCCATCGCGATCTCGGTTTTTCCGTGAAAAATATCCAGCATGAATGTGCGGCCGTTTTTGAATAAGGTATGGGCGACGTACCAGGTTAGTAGTATGGTTACCGGCAGGTAAACGATGTAGGCGATCAATACAAATGAGGTTTGCATATTGTTAGGGTTTATTTTTCAGAATTCATTTTATTCCAGATGACTACAGCCATGATGTTGACACAGTGCATGACGCCAAGCGTAAGCAGGATTCTCCCGACCGATGTGCCCAGGGAGGCCAGTAGATCGCCGGTCGTTACCACCGGCGCCCGCATCGTAAGCAGGATGCTCACATACCCGAGATTTACCAGGTAGTACCCCGTAAGCAGTATCCGGTTTACCGAGTCGGTCAGCTCGGCCTGACCCAGAAACATTTTCAACAGGAAATGGCGTCCGTTGGTGTAAAGAACCTTTCCTACATATAAGGTGATGTACCCGGTCAGGACCAAATAGAGGCAAAGGGCGAGCACATTCATGTTCTGAACTTTCAGAAAGTATTGAAAGTACTATATTTTACGCAGGATGGGAAAAAGGGTTGGTGTTTTGGAGGGTTTTTTATCGTCAGGGTTGGAATAAGCTCGTATAACAGGATCTGCGACGTAAAACGGGTCTCCCCAGCCTAATTAAACGGCCTTTAAAAGCGCTTCCCTTATTTAAATTTTCGGCTGTTTTCTTAAATAAGGATTATCCTCCGCTATTGAAGCCCCTCAATCGGAACATTCTCATTAACGTCTTCCGAATAATTAATATCCTTTAGCCCAAAACCGAATAAGCTCAAAAAATCCGATTTATATCCCTGCAAGTCTGCAATAGCCGGGAGCGTCCCTGTTTCAGCTTGTGGCCACAGCTCTGCAACTTTGCCCTGGACATCTTCCCTCATCTCCCAGTCATCTATTCTGATCCTGCCGCTTTCATCGACAGGTATCGCTTGCCCGGTGTATAACCGCTCCCTGAAGAGGCGGTCGATCTGTTCAATACATCCTTCGTGAATTCCTTTTTCTTTCATCGTCTTGTAGAGCAGTGAGATGTAAAGAGGAATGACGGGGATGGCAGAGCTTGCCTGTGTGACCAGCGCCTTGTTCACGGAAACGTACGCCTTACCATTGAGGCGTTTCAACGCCTCTGTTATTTTAAACGCGGTGGCCTCCAGGTGATCTTTGGCTTTCCCTATCGTTCCTTTACGATAGACCGCCTCCGTTAGCTTGGGCCCGATGTAGGAATAAGCGATCGTCATCGCGTTTTCAGATATCGCATCGGCCGATACGAGAGCGTCGATCCACATTTGCCAGTCTTCACCACCCATCACCGCGACAGTATTTTGAATATCCTCTTCAGAGCAGGGCTCTATGGAGATGTTCGTTACTATCCCCGTATGAAAATCCACTGTCTTGTCGGTAAACTTCTGACCCACCGGTTTAAGAACGGAACGGTGCGTGACGCCGGTCTTTGGATGCGTTCTGACAGGTGAGGCCAGACTGTAAATGATCAGATCAACTTTACCAAGATCTTTTTTTATCAGGTCGATGGTCTTGTTCTTGATTTCGTCGGAGAACGCATCGCCATTAATACTCTTCGCGTAAACGCCCGCATGTTTGGCGGCCTCTTGAAAGGCGACGCTGTTGTACCAACCCGGTGATGCTGTCTTGCCTGCCTGAGGTGGCTTCTCGAAGAAGACGCCAACTGTTGCAGCCTTCGCGCCGAAACCGCTGACAACTCTTGAAGCAAGTCCAAAGCCTGTCGATGCTCCGATGACCAGCACTTTTCTAGGTCCGTTGATTTGTCCTTTTTTTTGAGTGACGTTGATTTGATTCAACACGTTTTGTTCGCATCCTTTTGGATGAGATGTCAGGCAGATAAACCCTCTTATTTTAGGCTCGATTATCATTAATTGAGTCGTTTAATGTGGCGAATATAATAAGGTCCGTGAAAAGAATGGGGTTGGGCGCCCAATTTCACAGCAAGTCCAGTACATCCTTATAGCCTCTTCCCACCGGGATATTAGCTCCATTAATTTCCACCATCTCCGAATTAAACGACCGCACTTTGTCAATCGCAATAATAAACGACCTGTGGATCCTTTTGAAACGAGCGCCCGGCAAAAGACTCTCAATTTCATTCGTGCTCATCTTTGTCAGATACGAGCTTTCGGACGTCACGATCTTCACATACTCCTTTTGACTCTCAATATATAAGATCTCTGAAAAATTAATTTTCACTTTCTTAAGCTGAATGCTCACAAAGAAATAATCTTTTCCGTTTTCAGGATGCGATTGCCGTTGCGTTTTAACCTTGTTTACCGCCGTCAGGAAGCGCTCGAACTCGTATGGCTTCAGAAGGTAATCCAGCACGTTCAATTCATATCCCTCCAGCGCATATTCGTGATACGCCGTTGTAAGGATCACGGCAGGCGGATCAGGCAGCGTCTTGAGAAACGTCACTCCTTTGATCTCAGGAAGGTGAATGTCTAAAAACATAAGGTCCACCTCATTGTCCCTGAGATATTCCATGGCGCCGATCGCGTCCTCGAACGACCCCTGCAGTTCAAGGAAAGGAACCCGCGAGATGTATCCTTCCAGGACCTGTCTTGCCAGGGGCTCATCTTCAACAACGATGCATTTCAGTTTAGACATGGCTGGCAAGATTGATCTTTAACACAGCGGTGAATGTTGAGTCTTTCTGTTCTGTGCCCAGCTCAAAGTCCTTGTAGAGCAGGTCAAGCCTGCGCTTCAGGTTTGAAAGCCCGATGTTATCTTTCGTTTCCTCGTAGTCAGAGCCGGAGTAACTGGAATTTTTGACAACGAAATGTAATTTTTGTTCGCTGACGATACACTTGACATCCACAAAACGGTTTCCCCTGGAGATAGACACACCATGTTTAAAGGCGTTCTCGACGAGGGGTATCAGCAACAGCGGAGGGATCATTTGAGATGGGTCCTCGACGTCATGTTGGAATTCAATGGGCACCGTGTTACTGTACCGCAGTTTTTCGAGGTCGATGTAGTCGGTGAGAATTTTTATTTCCTTTTCAATCGTAATGAATTGGTTGCCGGTCTCATAAAGCAGGTAGCGAAGGATCTTGGACAATCGCAAAACAGCTTCGGATACGAGCTGAGGTTGATATTGTGAAAGTGAGTAAATATTATTCAATGTATTGAACAAAAAGTGCGGATTGATCTGCGATTTCAGAAAAAGCAATTCCGCCTGTTTTTTTTCAATGCGGATCTGTTGCCCTTCGTACTTCAGCTGCGTATAATCAAAAAACAACTTGAACACCGCAAATAAAAGGAAGACTCCGGGAGTAAATCGAAGAGCACTGAGAAACGCTGCGCCTGACCCTGTGGAGCTTCGATAGGATGTGTAAACATGGAAGAGCATTCCAAGCTCCCGCCAACCATAAAGTCCGATCGCGAACACCATGAAGTGGACGGCAATACTCAACACGATCGCAACAACCCGGTTGACTTTCACCGACGTAACAAACGGCAGCGCGTATTCGAAGTATAAAATATTTAAGCCCACGACATAGATCACTATCCAGATATTACCCAGCAGGCTGACTAAAAACGAATCCGTATCCGATATCGGGTCGTTGTACATCCAGTGAATCACAAAGACCACCGTTATGGACAAGTATAAGATCACACGGTCTCTTGTAAAACGAACTGTCATATCAATTTGAATTGAAAGGTATCAACAATCCACGATTGTTGACAGCCCCGCGATCGACTTCTTAATGCAGTTGGTAGACTTCATACTGTAGTCTATTGACTACCCCGTTTTCATTAATCCGAATGGACTATTCTTGTTCAGAATCAAATTCAGCGACATGGAATCGACTTTCGAATCGGACCGCAGAATGGCCAGGCTTGCCGGCGCACTGTTTATTCTTGTGTGCCTTCCCATCGCACTTTGGGAAATGATGTATCCTTTGTTAAGTTTTTTCATACCACAGGACCCCGTTGCGACCGCCAGCAATCTGTTTTCGGTTGAATTCGCTTTCCGGATGTCGATCGTTAGCCGCATTGCCGGTTCTCTGTTCTTTGCATTCATGATGCTGATGATCTATCGCCTATTCAGGCAGGTGGATAAGCATCTTGCGCTGCTCATGTTGGTTCCACGATCGCGCAGCTTCCGGTCGTCTTTATCATGGAGGCAATAAACTTCACGGCGCTACTGGTCCTTAAGAGTCCCGCACGGCCGAACTTTGAAATCGTCCAGCAACAGGAAGCTGCGTATTTTCTGTTCCGGTTGTCCCGGACCGTCATGAGCTGCGATAAGCTCTTTTTGGGATTGAGTTTCATCCCATGGGGGATAATCGTTTGGCGATCCGGATTCATGCCGCGGATCTTTGGCGTCCTGCTGATCATTAGCGGAATCGGGTATATCGCCGATACTTGCGCCGGTATTCTTTTGCAGCGACCTCTCTATATAGTATTACAGCCATACCTGAGGGGCGCTTTCATTGGTTTTTTACTGACACAACTGTGGTTGATGATTAAGGGAATAGACAGTAGAAAGACGAGCCCGGCTTAACAAAAATATTATGAAGAACCTGGATGGTGGTATTTCCATGCGTACGGCTGCATTGGTTGCAGGTATCCCGATAATGTTCTTTTCAGCTCCTTATGGAGAGTTTTATGTCTTCGGAAATCTGATAAAGTATTTTGATGGAGCGCAGACGACAAAGAACCTCGTGGATCACCCGGTACTTTTTCTCTCAGGCGTTATGGCCATGATGATCACGTTCATCTATGATATCGTTCTGGCATGGGCTTGCTATATTTTTCTGAGGCCGGTGAATCCATTGTTGTCACTATTGGGCGCCTGGTTGAGGATCGTCTATACCGGGCTTGCCATCGTCGCGCTGTTCAATTTCCTGTATGCTTTTCAAGTGGCGAATTTGCCGGGCATAGACGAAACGTACAGACAGCAACAAGTATTACAGCTGGTGAATGCCCGTCGGTTCGCGATGGAGCTCGCCTACATTGTCTTTGGTGTTTACCTGATCCTGGGTGGCGTGTTGATTTGGAAAGCCTCTTACATACCGAAGATATTCGGCGTTATGGTCGGTCTTGCCGGCATGTCATGGATCATCAATAGTTTGAAACCTTACTTTTTCAAGGATTATAATTTGTCCTGGATGATGATCTTCGGTATCGGCGAGCTTGCCTTCGGGTTATGGTTGCTGATCAAGGGGACGAGAATAAAAGAATCAGAAGTAGCGGAATTGGCCGAATAGTCAGAACATGGTACTCCGGTTTCACGGAGCTGAAATCCGGGATTGAATTATATCCCGATCTTTTGTCTTAGGCTCCAGATCTCGTCCAACGCCTCTCCCTTGCTGCTCTTGCCCTGGTGACGCCATTCGCCTTCGGGAATTGAAAAATCGAATGTAAGGCTTACGCCCACGCGGCTCGCATCACGCGAAAAGAACTCGATGTTCTCCGTGTACTTGCCGTCGACCGTCGTATAGGTTCCACCACCGGTACCAAAGAACTCTTTCGTATCCACGTTATAGGCGATCCATTGAAAATGTGTTCCCGACAGGATCTTCATCGTACGTCGCGCCCCGGGTGTCGATCGCCGGATCTCGTTGTCGCGAAAGCGGCCAGTAATGAGCCACGCGCCTGCCAGCTTACCCGGAGTGCCATCGTCGACGCGTGTGAACTTGCCTTCCGTGGCGCCTGTGAGCGTGAGGTCTTTCTTTCCGCCGGTGAATTTCACACTGCGTTTGATACCCACGTTGGCAGGTGTTTGTGTATCGTACTCGATCTCTTCCGTCAATTCTCCGTTACCCGCCACATACTTGCCGCCATAGGTTGCTACAAACTGTTTATCGGCCACATTATAGACCGCGACCGAGAAAAACCCCGGCACATACGTGATCGTACGGGTTTGCTTCTGGTCTTTTAATTCCCAGGCGCCAATCAATGATTCGCCCTGACCGAATGTCAATGTTGCTAAAGCACACAAGACAATTGAAAGGATTATTTTCATAACCTCGATGTTTACGCACGAAGTTAGGAATTTCACCCCAATCGTTGCACCAAAGGAAGCTAACCTTCGCCGCGAATAACGAATAACGAATAACGAATAACGAATTTCAGAACTCCGAATACGACCTTTCGTGTATTTTCAACACCGCCATCTTGATCCCCAGCGTGATCTCATGTGACGTGTACTGGGGTCCGACAGATTTGCCGGCAGGTAATTCAAAAGCATAGCCCAGCCGGAATTTTTCGCGGAACCATGCCTGGAACATCACTCCGTAGGTGTTGAAGTTCCTGATAAAAATTCCAGCGGTATATTTAGTATCGATGTTGATGTTGAAGTTTACATCCGCCGAAAGCGGCGCGCCTTTGACGCCGCGCAACAGGAGTGAAGGCTTCAGACGAAGACGCGTGCCGAGGTAATGAACGTAGGATGTGAAAAGATACATGTGCTGGTTGTAGTTAAAGCTTCCATCTTCATTCTTTGCTTTGAGCATCCGTGGCACCGAAAGACCAAGGAGGAATTTTTCACCGGTCAGAATGGCGCCGAAACCGATGTTTGGCCACGTGAAGTTCATGTTCTGCGCGAAGGACGGATCGGCGGGATTATCAAGGCGCAGCTTGGAGTAGTTGTTCACGGAAGAGATCACACCTGCCTGCATCCCGAAGCTCAACGTGTATAGCTTCTTTGTGTCGAACTTGATCTTGTACGAAGCGGTGAAGTGCGCCTCGGTGTTTTTAGTGGGGCCGAGGACATCGCGCAGCACCATTCCACCCAGACCTACTTTGTTTTCTACCAGCGAAAGGTGACCGTTCAAATTCACGGTTGTCGGGCTTCCTTCATAACCCGACCATTGATTGCGAAAGCTGAGTGACGCATTCATCGCGTTATTCAGTCCGGCGTAAGCTGGGTTAAAGAGCAACGGGTTGGTCAGATATTGGGCATACAACGGATCCTGTTGCGCGGAAGCGGTGTGACCTGCGACGATAAATAAAAGGAGATAGAATTTGCGCATCGCTATTTATCGTTTGAGGTGAAGGTATCCGGTACGTTCCTGTCCATCGGGTAATGTGATCTTGTAAAAATAAGTGCCGGTCGTAAGCGCATTGCCGTCGGTGCTGTTGCCCCCGAAGCGCTTCGAAGGATCACTGCTGTCGTAGTCGTCGCTTTCATACACGGCGTCGCCCCAACGGTTGAGGATCGAAACGTGCGACTTCGAAGGAAGGAACCTTATCCGCAGGTAGGCGTTCATGTCGTCGCCATTTGCTGAAATCCCGTTGTACACATCGACGTCAGCGCCGACGTCGACAGCCACCACTTCTACCTGGCACTTGCCGCCCAGGTCGCAAATACTTATCGTGACCTGATCTGTGCCCTCGTAATTCGGTACGCTGTTGTAGTTGACAGTAATAAATCCACCCGAGATTGTTACAAGCGCTCCCTGGGCCGAGACGACGGTGAGCGAAGCCAGGTCGAGGTTGTCGTCCGGATCGGAAAAGATATCCGCTATGGAGAAGACAATATTTCCTCCCGCCTGGATTTCTTTAGAAGGCGCTTCGATGGCCGGCGGTTTATTGATTATAACCGTGGCCATCGCCGCGTTGCTTGCGGTGCTGCCGTCATTCACCTGGAACGAAATAGAGCGGTTTCCCGTATTGGGCGACGATGCCTTGTTCCTGTACCGCACACTTCTCAGCGCGGTTTGATATTCGGTAACAGCGGCCGAACCGGAGAGAGCAAGCACACCGGTAGACGCGTTATACGTTCCAGTAATGCCAGCTTGCGGATCAAACAATAGTTCATCTTCGGCACTCTGGAAACCGGATGTGATGGAAATGGTGGCAGAGGTAACCGTACCGTCGGCATCTGTGACGGTAACAGTACCGCTGATCGCTACCGGCGTATTGATATAGAATGCGGTGTTGGACTGTATGACCAGGGTCGGGGGATTCGTGGCCGGCTGTACGACCAGCGGCTGAACCACATTAGTGGCAGCATTGTAATTTCCGTTACCTGCTTGCGACGCGGTAATATTGGTCGTTCCGGCGGCGACAATGGTTACCGTGTTTCCGGAAATTGTGGCTACCGCCGTATTGCTGCTGATGTAGATAATACCAAGTGTCGAAGTGGACGTGCCGCCGAGCGTGAATGCCGGATCCCCGGCGGTTTTTGGTGTCAGTACGCCAAACGTAATAGTTTGATTGGCTTTGTTGACGACGAGTATTTGTGGGGTGTCGACGGCTGCGGCGTAAGCGGCGTCACCGGTTTGCGAAGCGGTGATCGTGGTCGTCCCCGCGCCGACAATTGTTACGGTAGAACCCGAAATAGTAGCGACGAGCGGATCGCTGCTATTGTACGACAAAGTCAGACCCGAAGAGCTTGTGCCTGTAAGGTTGAACGGGGCGTCGCCATACGTTGCGGCGGTCAGAGATCCTAACGTGATCGTTTGCCCGTCCTGTACGGAGAATGAAAGCGTCCGTACGCTTCCCCACGTCCCGTCTGTTCCCGCGGCCCTGATCCCGATGATATGACTTCCCCCGGAGAGCGATGATGTCGGAATGATGAAATCAATATCGACCAATCCACCCGGCGTCACTGCGACCGTCGTGCCGCTGCCTTCACCCGGATCGGTGTCTATATAATATTCCATGGCCGATACCTGGCTGAAACCGTCGACATAGAATGTCCTTGTTTCGGCAAAACCCCATTGGCCGTCTTCGTCTTTGGCCCTTATGCTGATGGTATGAAAGCCATTCGAAAGCGCCGCAGTACTTATCAATGCGGGGATGTTGATCTGTGTGCCGCTTGCTATAATGAGCGGCAGTCCCGCACCATAACCCGGTTCGCTATCGAAGAAGAATTCCAGCTCAGTAATGTTAGCCTGTCCAACGACGCTGCCAGCCACCACGTAAAATGGCCTCGCGTCGGGTATGCCCCAGTTGCCGTCGGTGTCTCTTGCCCGTATATGCAACACATGAAATCCCGGTGTCAACGAAGCTGTTGGGATCGCTTCTAACAGATCGACCGAAGTAGGTGAACCCGGAATTCCTATTGCAGTACCGGCACCCGGCCCTGGATCACTGTCGATATAATACTCTATGTCATCGATAACACCTGTTGAGGCAACAGCTACCGAAGTAATGTACACTACGCGTGAGTCCTGTACGCCCCATACTCCGCCCTGGTGGTGCGCGCGTATCACCAGGGTATGAAAGCCGACCGTGAGGGCCGACGTGTTGATGCTAAAACTTATGTTCTGGATCGGTCCGGGCGTAATGGGTATTGAAATTCCATTTCCAACACCTGGGTCGGAATCAAAAAAATACTCCATCGCATCTACGTTGGTCTGGGCGAGAGCGGGAAAACACGCCGCCGCCATCAAACACAACAGTGTCGCTAGCTTCTTCACAGGCGTGAGTTAATTTCCTTTGGCTTTTACATTCACCTGCAGATTAACGCCCTTGGTGACAACAGCGGGCATATTGATGCTCTCGATGAGAGGCAACAAAGTTCCTTCCGGATCGAATGGTGTTATCCCACCCGTAGGCCCGATGTTGGTGCCGTCGAGTCCCGCATTGATGGCCGGGGAACCGGAAAGTAAAGTGAAGTCATAAGTGTACACCCAATCGGACGAAGTGGAAGGCACATTAGTGAGCAATGGATCACCAATGATGCTACCTGTGGCGCTGTTCCCTGCAACACCGTTGGTGAATGTATTGTCGGTGGATCCGAATACAATATTATTATAGAATGTGTTGCCGGTGCTGGTTGCCGTGAGCGCCGGGCTGGTACGGGCAAAAATATTGTTTTGCACGATGCTGTTATCCAGATCTATAAACGTGTTGTTTGTTCCAGGGCCGAAGAACAAGTTGTTCTGAATCGTCAGCCCGTTTCCCAGGATAGTTGAGGCGGTGCTGCCCTGTGCGCGTATGATATTGTTAGTGATAAGTACCCCGGAATTGATCCATATTTCGAATGCCTGCGGGCCACTCGAGAAACCCTGGTGGGAATTGATCACGCAATTCCGTACGATCAGGTTTGCAATGGCGCATGAGTTGTTTAGCATCTGAACGGCATAGAATTGACAGTTCTCGATAAGAATATTAGACATGCTAATACCACCTGAACAGCCGATATTTGGCAAAAAGCGACCGAAATGAACGCCTGAGATCCTTAACCCGGAAGAAGCCACACCGCTAAGTTGAATATCTCCAGCTAAAGACCGCGTCCCAAGCCCCTTTTGAGGATTCAGACCAACACCCAAAATGGTTAAGGTCTTGTCGATCGTTACGTTACCGTTGCTGACCGTTCCCGGAACGATGTGAATAATATCTCCCGAAACCGAGGCATTAATGGCCGTTTGAAGCGCCGTGGCGCCTGTGTACACATTCACTCCTCCCGTCGCTCCCGGGTTATTATTAACAATGCGCGTAGTCTGCGCCCACGCACCTGCTGCGATGAATAGGGTAAGGCAAAGTAGAATAGATCGTTTCATGGTCCTGGTAGGGTTATACCATAATGACTGATGAAGGCAGTTTTTTTCCCGGCAACTAAAAATTATTTTTATAAACCGGGAAAATCGCCGGGTTCAACACTCCTCTTGATGCAGGCTTCGTTTTCTTACTCAGGTCAGCGACTTAGCGATCATACGCTGTGGGAGAAGTATGTTCAAGGCGATCGCGATGCCTTCGGGGTGTTATACTCCAGATATCACAAAAGCCTCACGGCTTATTGCATCGGTAGACTGAAGGACAGAACGTTGGCCGAGAATGCGGCATCCGACACGTTGCTGAAGTTGCTCAATCATGCCAACCCGGAATCGATTGACAACTTTGAAAGCTGGCTGTTTGCCGTTGCGAAAAACGAATGCAATACGTACTGGTCGACAGTGGAACGCCGCGAGGAGCTATTGAAGAAAAATTATGAAGTGGAAGTGGAACGCCGTCCTGAGGTGGAAGATCGTTTTTCTTCCGAGAATATGGATCAGCTCATCAGGAGTAATCTCGATGAAACAGATTATCGCATCTGGCAATTATATCGTGAAGGCTACGACAACGATGAAGTAGCCAATATGATGAGCCTCAACGAAAAAACAGTGGCCAACAGAAAATCGGCTGCTCGCATGAAATTGAAGAACGTTTTAAAAAAATACGGAGCTGATGAAAGGTAAATACGACTACGATATCATCAGGGATTACCTGCACGGCCTGGTCGACCAGGAAACGTCGCACAGAATACGCGACTTGATCCGGACCGACGAAGTGGCACGGAACATCGCCGCGGGCATTCTCCAGCTGGAACACGAGTTTCACGGTGAGGATGATGAGATCGAATCCTACATCGAAACACTGAGGCAGAAACAATTAACGCTGATCCGGGAACAAGGCAAGGAACGAAAGATGTCTCCCGGCTGGATCAGGGTCGCCGCGGCAATTCTGATCATCGCCGTAGCGGCCTTCGTTTTGTGGCTAACTGTTTTCCGGAACAGCAATAACAACATGTTGGCCGCCGAGTTAAATACCCCTTACCCGTTAGCGACACTCGACAGGGGCTCGCCCGGTGAATCCGGGTTTAAGTTTTATATCGAAGGTGATTACAAGAACGCAATCGCTTCTTTCGATAGCATTTCGAATGACGTCAGCGTTACTTTTTATAATGGAATGAGCCATTTGTATGGAGGCGAATATGATCAGGCCGTAACGTTATTGAGATCAAGTTCCCTCGAAGCAAGCCGTTATCGCGAACAGGTCTCATGGTTTGAAGTGCTTGCATTAATAAAAGCCGGGCGAAACGATGAAGCGAAAGAGGGTCTTAAGCGGATCAGTGCCGATTCGTCACATTATAAATCCGGTGCGGCCCGTCAGCTGTTAGAAGAGCTGGATTGAAGTTGTCTTTTTCTTCTTTTAAGGACCAGCAGGCCGGCAACGGCTACGAAAAAAATCCCCGACAGGTAATAGACCATGTAGGACGCGGATGGCTGAAGAGCCGACGTGTCGCCGATCACCACGAAGCCAGTCCAGTAATACGGATGCCGGTAAAGAGGATCGTTGTTCTCGCGAAGGAATTTCAACTGTGCTGCGTGCAGCGCCTCGTCTTTGGGCAGACCGCTGTTTAAGCTCTCGTAGAAATTCTTCATGATGCTGGTAGTGATCAGGTCCGGCACTTTCCAGAGGCTCATGACCACGCTGGGACAACCGGCATAGCTAAAGGCCCGGGAAAGACTGATAGGCCCTTCGCCATGTTGGATCTTTCCGAAGCCGCTGCTGCAGGCGCTCAATACGACAAGCTGCGCATTCAGCTTCAGGTTGTAAATCTCCGCGATGCTCAGGTAGCCGTCGTTCTCATTGTCTTTGCCCGGATTGAAGAGAAGCTCCGAGTAGCGCGGCTCTACATCATTCAATAGGCTGTGCATCGCCAGGTGAAGCACATCATAGTCGCCGCTGTATTTTTTGAAATTCGATTCGGTCGCTTCTTCATTGATCCACGACTCGCCCTGCATCAACTTACTGATCAGCTTAACTTCTTCCGCCGCGCCGGGAAGAGGAAGGTTCCCACTTCTCATGACGAGCGCTGCCATCGGATGCTCGGCGCTGTCCAATCCACTGTAGTCGCCCTGGTTGTAAGAGGGGGCGAAACCCGCAAAGAGGTTGCCTCTCTTTTTACGACGTAATGCCTGGTCGCCAAGAAATGCCGACGAGTATGCATAGCTGACGATATACCGGTTGTTGAGATAAGGAAGCGTCGCGTAATTGTTTCCCGCGACGTCTTCGTAAAGCAGCGTTCCGAAGTTGAACTGAGCCAGGAAGTCGTCCGGAATGATAATTATTTTCTCACTGACATTTCCCGACGGTTTCGGGATCATCAAAAGTGAAAAGAGTGCGCGCGATGTCGACAAGTAAACAGAGTCGGCCGTAGCTTCGTTGTTCACAATGAAGGAGAAATCGGTAAGACTCTTTTGATAGCCGGCAACGGTATTTTTGAATGCCTGATCGAACGCTTGTTTTTTAAGATTTGCCTCACCGCGTGAGATCTGAAAGCAGTAGATAGCGCTGTCGCCAACGAAGTATTCCAGCAGGGTCGTGTTTCCAGGAAGCCGCTGCTGCAAACTAGCCAGGTCAACGGCCGGCTTGGCATATTTCAGATTGAAATACGCCGGGAATTCTTTTTCCAGCTGCGACTTGAATCGTTCGAGTTTTCTTTCCGAATCAAAAATATTCTTCCCGAAGGACGATGCGGCAGCAGTATCTTTTTTCTGTCGTACCTGGTAGAGGTTCGTCGTGTACCAGGCCAGTTCAATCCGCATGTCCCGTTCTTTTTCCACGAGACTGTCCGGCACACCGGCGATGGTCTTTGCTTTTTGGTCCGTGGTGTTCTCCAGCAGAAGAGCCGCCTTACTTTTTTCTGCGATGGCAAACGCCTCCTGGAAAAGAGACGCGTCAGGAGCCGCCGTGTAGATCTCCCATATCACATCCAGCGTTGCAGCATACAATTCCCTTCTCTCTTTTTCCAGCTGGATCCGGGCACGTTCGTTGTTGTACCCTTGCGCAATATCATCTGTCAGTTGCAGTGCGGTACGATATGAGGCAAGCGAAGCCTGCTGTGTTTCTATTGGAGCTTTGCTTCGTACAATCTTCAACACTAACTGTTTGTTGTCGATGCCCGATACACTTTCCAGCGCTTGCCGATAAGCCTTCCCGGCTTCGGTAAAGTTACCTGAGCTCTTGTGTACATCGGCGATCCCAAGATGCACTGTTGCTACTTTAGGGTTTTGAGGACCCAGCTTGGCTGAATACATCGACAACGCTTCGCCGTAAAGTTTCAAGGCTTCCTTTGTATGATTAAGTCTGGCATGAGTCGACGCCATTTTGGAAACAACATCCGCCTCGCGTTCCGATCTCTCGCCATACGACGACCGGTAGATGGCAATGGCTTTCTTGAAGAAGTCAGCCTGGTTCTTGATGTCACCGGCCTCGCCGTAATATTCTCCGGCAATGTTATACACGACGGCGCGATAAGGATGACCTTGTGGCAGTTTTTTCTCTGCAAGGGTAATTCCTTTTTGAATATGATTTTTGGCAAGGTCGTTCTGTCCGGTCAACCCATACATCTTTCCTGCATAAGCGATGTAGGTTGGCAAGACATCGTTAAATACCTGGGTATTGTTTTCCAGGATGCGGTTGCCTTCCTGAATGTATTCGATGGATGCATGATAGTTGGACATGTTCCCGTACAGGTTTCCGATTTCATAATAGCTACCGGCAACATTCGGATGATCGGCACCCAGTGTATTTTTTCTGGTCTCCAGCGCTTGACGATAGTATTCGAGAGCCCTTTCATTATTGCCGAGCTTGCGATATACGCGACCGATCGAGTTGATGCTGTTCGCTACTGTAGCGTGTGAAGGACCAAGTGCCTTCGACCTGATCCGAAGTGCACGGAGATTAAAGTCTAGTGCTTTACCGAGGTCGCTTTTTCCTTCGTAGCTAGCCGCAAGATTGAATAACGTGTGTGAAGTCTCGATGTCATCCGCTTTGAGATGCTTCGTCCGGATCGCAACGGCCTGGTCGAGGTAAATCAGTGCGCTGTCGTATCGGCCTTTGGAATTATAGATGTATCCGAGAAAGGTGTAATCGAACGCAAACGACGGATCAGCGGCATGGTAGAGCGCTGTCTTGATGGCAAGGGACTTTTGCATCAGCTTAACAGCGTCGTCAAATTGACGGGCACAGCCGCCCGCACGACGCGACATGTAATAATAAGTGTCGGCGAGGATGGCTTGCCCGGCCGACTGGTTGTCACCAGATTGAGCATTCATGATCTCAAGAGACCGTTGAAGTAAAGCGCCGGCTTCATCACATTGTCCAAGGTTGGAAAGACATTCCGCCTGGAGGTTGGCAGACCGGACCTGGTCAAAGGAGTTTTTGAGCTGTTCAAAAAGTGCAGTCGATACTTTCAGGGTATCGGCGGCCTGCTTGTACTTTCCTTCGACGTATAGTTGCTCACCGGTTGCAAGAATTTTTTCGGCGAGCTTCGGGTCGGGAGTTTGAATGGGAGAGAATCCTGTGAGGCTCCAGGTGAGAATTAGAGAAACGATCACAGTGAAATGCCTCATTTTCCCGGGGGTTGGGGAAAGAATAAGATACTAAGAAACTCGTCCACCAATCAATTCCTTCACGTATTTTTTATAGACTTTCCCGATCCGGAGCTCGCGTCCATTAATGATAACCATATAAGATGATCTCTGCGTTTTCGGCGATCTTGTCGGCGTTTGTGGGTACGGTGGTGGAGGGTTTCAGGCCGTATAGTCAGCTGGGTCCGAGTGTGATTTGTGTGTGGTTGATTGTGTTTTTTATTTGGAGGAGGGTTAGATTAAAAATAAATTGTCTTACTGAAAAAGTATAAATCCATGACCTACACCCGCAGAACGTTCCTTTCAACCCTCGGCCTCGCATCCGCCGGCGTCGGTTTATCCACCGTATTTCCTTCTGCACTCCACGCAAAGAACGCCGCACCATTTACATTCGAGATCTCTTTAGCCGAGTTCTCGTACGCTTCGGAGCTGTATACACAAAAAATGACCAACCTCGATTTTCCAAAACGAGCCGTCAACGAGCATGGGATCAACGTCCTCGAATGGGTATCGGGTTTCTTCAACAGCAAGCACACCGATAGCGCTTACATGAAGGAATTGAAAACCGTGTGCGATGACCTCGGAACCAAAAGTCACCTGATCATGGTCGACGGTGAGAACCTCGCATCCATCGATGCAACAAAACGTCAGCACGCCGTCGAAAGTCATTACCCGTGGGTTGATGCCGCGAAGTTTCTCGGATGCGCCACCATACGAGTCAATCTCGGCGACGCCATGGCTGCCATGTCGGGCAAGGGAGAGGAGGCGAGCGCGGCAGACGCAGCAAAAGCATCCGTCGATGGCTATGGGAAACTGCTCGAGTATGCAGACAAGGTTGGAATAAATGTTATCGTCGAAAACCACTTCGGACATTCATCCAATCCCGAATGGCTCGTGGGCGTGATGAAACAGGTGAGCTCGAAGAACAAAGGCCTGCTTCCCGACTTCGGAAATTTCTGCATGGAACGGACCAAAGCCGAGTCGACGGACTTTAAGGCATTGCTGGCCACCAAATGCCTGAAGGAATACGATAAGTACAAAGGCGTCGAGATGATGATGCCGTACTCGAAAGGCGTCAGCGCCAAAACACATAAGTTCACAGCCGATGGCGAGGACCCGGACACCGACTTCCACAGGATCTTCGGTATCATCAAGGCGTCGGGCTGGACCGGAGGCTATGTGGGTATCGAATACGAAGGCGGCCTTCTTCGCGATTTCGGAGGCGACACTTCCTACCTCTCGAACACCGACGGAATAAAAGCCACCAAGTTGTTGCTCGAAAAGATCCGGACAGAGCTGAAGTAGTCGACGTCGCTGACGTTAGGGTATATTATATACTTCTATCGGGAACACAATATTTTCTTAATTTTGGCGATCCCCACCATCACCTAACAGATGTTCTTAAAGAAAGTAAGGAACAGAGAATCGGGAATACTCCTCTACGGAATCAGCCCACCAAAGGCGCAAAGCACTCCAGAGAAACTCCAGGAGATCGCCGACAAAGGTTTAATCATCCTTCGCACGCTCGATATCGATGCCCTCGTCGTGTACGACTTGCAGGATGAGGCCGAAAGGACAGCCGAAGAGCGCCCGTTTCCATTTGTAAGCTGTCTCGATCCCCATGTGTATGCGAGTCGATACTTACGCGAGCTCGCCATACCAAAGATCATTTACCGTCCCGCCGGAAAGTTCACAAACGAAGAGCTGACGCTGTGGCTGAATGACCTAAGCAAGCAAACGCTATATCCCGTATTCGTCGGACTTCCCTCGCCCGACTCGGTTCCAAAGACTACTCTGACCGAGGCCTATCGTATCTGGCGCGAAAATCACCAGCACGATTCGGTTATCGGCGCAGTAACCATACCGGAGCGTCATGCTATTTTGAAAGATGAAGACGCCCGGATGCTCGACAAGATGAACTGCGGCGTGTCCTACTTCATTTCGCAATGCATTTTCAACGTCGACTATACCAGGAAAGTCCTCGACGATCTCGTTGCTGCCTGCAAGCGCGAAAAGCGGCATACACCTACGGTGATCTTTACGTTGACCTTATGTGGCTCCGCAAAAACACTGCTGTTCCTCGAATGGTTGGGAATTCATATTCCCGATAACGTGAAGGAAGCGCTCCGAACATCGGTAGAACCACTCACTCTTTCGCGGCAGATTGCTACCAGGATCGCGAATGACCTTGCGGAATATTGCGTTACAAATGATATCCCGTTTGGTTTCAACGTCGAAAGTGTTTCGGCCCGGAAGGAAGAGGTCGATGCGTCGCTTATGTTATTGAATACCGTAAGGGAGATATTGAATGTCGCGAGGACCAAAGCGGCACAGAAAGCGAAGAAGAGTCTGCTCGCGCGTTAAGGATCCGGGTTATGCTATTTTTAGACGCTCCGCGACGGCGTTGAAATATTTTTTCGACCACACGTCGATCTTGCCGGCATCGGGAATGAATCGCACGGTCTCGGCTTTTGCGCGGTCCATATCGACCACACTGATTCGTGCCGTCAGTAACTTTCTAAAGTCCTTTTCGCCTATTTGATCTGACGTGATGTCGCCGCTACCCTTAGCTCGCTCAGCGAAGTGTTTCAAATTCATACCGATACCCCGCCTGACGTACCATTCGAAATCGTACCAATCGCGACCCTTTACCTTGTCTTTCCAATTACGAAACAACAAAGCATGCATTTTGCCTGCGAAAAGATTCGGTAGTGTAAAGCTCTTGACATAAAAGGAGAATGGACGCAGAAGCAGCTTTTCCTCTGTATCAAAACCACCTGGCGGCATTGTGTCGACTTCAATTTTGATTTTAACGTTTGAGACCTGTGAGAGTCCATTTTGCGGGAGAATGTTTTCAAGCACGAGCTCTTTCCAAATTGTTTCTGATTTCAGGAAAGCTGAATCTACATGAGTATCCTTCGCCTTCTTTTCTTTGATAGACACGTGCATGCCAAGTCCTTCAAATTCGTTTCTAATGGCGTCAAGGTATTTGTCGAGTGAAAAGTCGGGATCGCATTGAAGGAGTGAAAAATCGAGATCTTCCGAGAATCGATCGAGGCTATGGAATATTCGGAGTGCTGTTCCTCCATAAAAGGCGGCCTTTTCAAAAAATCCCCCACGATAAAGTCCAGCCAGTGCGACTTCCTGCATGATTTCACGAAGAGCGGATTGAGCTTCGTCTTTGTTGCCGGGTTCATATTCTGCCAACCATTCTTTGATCATAATTCTTCAAGTGTGTTGACTAACATTGATAAGCTTTCTTCTTTTTGGCTGCCCTTTATCCAGGTCGACATTTCATTCACGTTCATTTGCTTGAGCATGTCTTCATCCATTCTCATGTTTTCCAGCAGGAATTCTTTGGCCCCCTTTTTACTTCGCAGTTGAAGTCCGGAAGTAGTGATCACTTTATCGCATAGCGCTTTTTCGGGAGAGGCTATCATGGCATACTGATCGTCGGCGAGCTTCTCAGACCGGATGCCAAAGGAATAATATGGCAAAGGAAGTTTCGTGTAGGTGAAATTCCCGTACGATGTTTTGAATTTCCGTGTGGCTTTTGTGGTCATGGACGCGATTTCATAAACGCGCTCCGGTATGAGACCGTGATACGACAAGGCCGTTTCGACCGACACATAGCTCGGGCCGAGGATATGATTGGCGAGAAGAAAGGGTTCCGGTTTGCTGTTGATGTTCAACGCCGGGCCGATAATGTAGAGACCTTTTTTAATGGATTGAAGTATGCCGTCTTTCAAAAGGCGATGGATCTTGTCGTTGGGCTTTTGGTAGTCCTTTAATATAGTAAGCAGCATCTGGTGGGGCAGAGGCTGGGTCGCCAGGCTGATAAGGGTCGATTTATAGTCCATAGTGTAATATTTTACAGAGATAATCTGAAATTATCAGATTATCTGACTCAATTTTTACAATTTTTCTAAATCTGGTTTACCTGACAAAGATAGCAATTGAGTACTATAGTACTCAATAATTTTCGGCACCCGCCAATAGATTGCTTTCGTGGAACGCAATCTCAAAGAGGTATTCGGGTATGTTTTGAGAGAGTTGCGTGATCAAAAAAACGTATCGCAGCAGCACGTCGCCGACCACTGCGACTTTGAGAGGGTTTACATCTCCAGGCTCGAACGCGGCCTGATACAACCAAGTCTGGGCACCGTTTTTAAGCTCGCCGAGTTTTTCGAAATGCCTCCGGGGGACTTCGTCAGGCGTGTTGATGAACTATGGAAGAGAAAAAAATCGAACTGATTTAGAAAAAGGGCAGACGAGCGGATCGCCTGCCCTGAACTCACTCACATTTGCCCCTTAATAACCGTCACTCTTAAGAACGTCGCCGCAATCGTGGAATGACCCAGCGTCCGGCTCGTATTCTGACTCACGAAAAGATCTTCCAATTCCCGTTGCAGCTGAGCCGCGTTCCCATTCTTCGCAGCCGCGTCAAATGCATTCATCGTCGGACCGTAATACAACCTGAATATGTTCACCAGCTCCTGCGGCGTCATCGGAAAGTTGAAGACGTATTTATCACGGATGAAGGATATGTTTTTCGGTTGTATTCCCGCCGCTTCAAAACGTTGTGTCACCTCGCTTTCAACACCCCAAAGCATCGGGCTAATGAATCCCTGCGGAGGAGGCGGGGTGTGGGCAGAGCTGATCTTGAGGATCTGCGCCACCAGCGTCGGATCTCCGGGGATCCAGTTTCCCATCGTGATCTTGCCGCCTGGTTTCGTCACGCGCACCATTTCCTGCGCAACATTCAGCGGACGGGGCGCAAACATGGCTCCGAAAATACTGACCACCTGGTCGAAAAAGTCACTCTTCAGCTCCGACAGGTCGCTCGCATCTCCTTCCTGGAATGTGATATTTGTAAGGCCCGCCTGCCGCGCACGCGCGTTGCCGGCATCTACCAGGTTACGCGCGATGTCCACACCAAGTACCGTAGCGCCCTTCGTTGCGGAGGGTATCGCCGTAGTTCCGTCGCCACATCCAAGGTCCAATACATGCATGCCTTTGGTAATGCCCAATTGCGCTATCAACGCTTCCCCACTTTCGCGCATGCCCTGCGCGAGACGTGTAAAGTCGCCCTTTTCCCAAAGGGCCTTGTTCGGGTTGTTCTCAGTTGTTGTCATTTTGTTGTTGATTGAAAGTTTCTCACGTTTTTCGTTCCCACCTGACGTCCATCGCGCAATATTTGGAGTACGAGCGTGACCAGCACGGCTATACCCATTATTACGGCGATAATACGGTGCGTTCTTTTTACCAGTTTCATAACTAATTTTCTTGCGATCAGAATGGCAAAACTAAGGGGACGGCGGTCGCCGTGGGTTGACAGATTCTGCCATTATGATGACTTCAGGCCTGTTTGAAACACCTAGACCACCTTTTGGAACATAAGTACAGGGACAAGTACAGGGTACAGAGTACAGGGTACAGAGTACAGGGTACAGGGTACAGAGTACAGAGTACAGGATACCAGAGTACAGGGTCAGTGCGGGGCGCGATGAGGTTCAACTCCCTGCACCCTGTACTCTGTACCCTGTACATAGTACGCCGACGGCGATACTCCGAAGTGTTTCTTAAACGCCTTTGAAAAATGGGAGTAGTCTTCGAAGCCCACCGCGTGAGCTATCTGCGCCGCAGAGTCTGCCCGGTTGGCAATCAGGCGCGCGGCTTTCCGGAGACGGATGCTTCGGATCAATTCGCTTGGCGGGAAGCCGGTGATAGATTTTATTTTCCTGTGAAGGCTCGTCCGGCTCATGTTCATCCGTTCGGCCATTTTCTCCACGCTCAATTGCGAGTCGCCGATGTTTTCCTCCACGATAGAAATCGCCTGCTTCAAAAGCCTTTGATCGTAAGATGCAATGTCCTCTCCCTCCGGGACCTGTAGGGTCTTGTACTTGTCGACAGCCTCTTTATGCTGTTGGGTCAGGTAGTCTATTTCAAGGTTCAGCATTTCCCTGTTCCGGCGATAGCGGTAACGCTGCCATTGAATTACCGCCACCGATGCAATGACAACGAGGAGGGTCAGCCCGATCAGCAGATTTTTCCAGATCGTGTCTATCCTTTTTTCATTTTCGAGCAACTGAATATTCTTCTCTCGAAGCTGAAGCTCGTGTTTGGCTTCAAGCTCTACGATCTGCCTGATCTTCGCGGTGTTCAGAAGGCTGTCGCGCACGGCGTAATACCGTTGGAGGTAAACGACTGCCTCATCACCTTTGCCTTGCATCAATCGTATGTCGACCAGACCACTGTACACTTGACGCATGACACGGCGCAGACCGAGGTCACGCGCAAGCTCGAGCGCTATCTGCAAATTAGCTTCGGCGTTCTTCAGATCTTTTCCCGTTAGGTATGCGCGCCCGATAATACCGATAATGGAAGCTTCCGTGATCTTGTTACCCGTTTCCTTCGCCAGCTCCAGCGCCTGGTTATAATATCGGAATGCCAGCGCAGGGTTTTCATCCTCGTAGCATTCGCCGATGTTTGAAATTATCCGCGGCAGGTTAATGGGATCCACCGGTTGGCTTTTACCGATCTCGTAAGCCTTATTGTAAAAGTAAAGAGCGCTGTCATACTTTTGATTAGTAAACAGGATAACACCCTTCAAATTGTAGATGCTACACAGCTGCGTCCAGTCACTGCCTTCCTCCGCCAACGTCTCCGCCTTGACAATGGACTCATGTGCTTTGACGCCTTCGCGAAGGTCGAGGTAGCCGCGCGCCATGATGTAGTAGCACTCCGCCTGGATCAGCGTGTGCTTGTCTGCCGTGGCAATATCAAGTGCGTCGAGCGCCGACTGTATCGCCAGCTCATTGTCTCCGAATGTCCAGTAAGAAAAGCCCTTTAGATTGTGTGCTCTGGCAATGCCCTGGCGGTAATTAATTTGCTGGGCCTTCTCGAGGGCCTGGTCTGCATAATCCAGCGAACGGTACGGATCGATCCACTGATCTTTCAGGCTGAGCTCAATGAGCTGATCGACCTGTGAGATATCAACGGGAAGTTCGCGCTGCGAAAGCGCTGAAAACGAAGTCAATACGATGAAAGTAAGGTACCACCTCATTCGAATGCGAAGTTAGTCATATCTCACTACTCCGAAAATTTCTATCTTCAACTAACATCAATCCCGTTTTTGTACTATGAAATATGGAGTTTTTTGGCTCCTATTGCTGTTCATGGTTTCGGTGGTCGAAGCCGTAAAGTAGAATAAGTATGAACCCAGACACCAAAGCTTACAACAACGATCAAACACCAGAAGACAAGAAAATTTGCGACACCCTTGCCAAAGAGATCGACACCCATCTTCCCGACGCTGAAAACAAGATCTGGCACGCACAACCCGTCTGGTTCCTCGACGGCAACCCGATCGTAGGATATAGTAAGTTGAAAGATTCCGTCAGGCTGCTATTCTGGAGCGGGCAATCATTCAAAGAGGAGGGATTGACGGACGAAGGAAGCTTCAAGGCTGCCGAAGTTCGCTACACGCATGCGAAAGAGATCAATAAAGCGAACCTCAAGCGATGGATTGGAAAAGGGAGGAAGATCCAATGGGACTATAAGAACATAGTGAAAAGAAAAGGTGTGCTGGAGCTGCTAAAATGAAGCCGACCCCTGTAAGAAAGGGCCGGGTCTTCGTTTTAATATTTCCTTTCCGTTTTCCGTTTCACCTTTTTCCTTTTCCGTTAACTTTTAGCTATTAGTTTTAACTATGAGTTTTCCCCACAGGTTCCTGTTGTTTTTTCATTTTGTCCGCAGCCTTATCATCGGGCGTGAGATTGGCCATTGCCACCTGCAATTTATTCTTAAACCCGCTTATCACCATGTCATCGCCATTCATGAGGGCCTCAAACCCGTCCTTAGCAACATCGGCGGGGCTGTCCATTTTCTCTTCAAGAACTTTCGAGGAATTCATGTCCGCCTTGTTGAAGAAATCAGTTGCCGTTGCGCCAGGCAATAACGCAGTAAGGGTTACACCCGAGTCTTTTACTTCGCTTCGAACGGCTTCTGTGAAGGATTGAACAAAGGCCTTCGTTCCGTGGTAGACCGAATGCCAGGGACCGGGCACTTTGCTGGCGATGGAAGACAGGTTGAGGATCTTACCGCTTCCTCTTGTCACCATGTCCTGAAGGAAGAGTTTCGTGAGCACGACGAGACTCGAAATATTGAGGTTAATGATATCCAACTCCCTGTGGATATCAGTACCCACAAATTCGCCATACAGTCCTTGCCCGGCGTCGTTGACAAGAATGTCTAGTACGATGCCCTTCCCACGGACCTCTTCATAGATACTAAATGCATTTTCCGGGTCGAACAGATCTTTGGCAATCGTAACAACTTCGACGCCCGACGTTTCCGACAGCTCATCCGAAACCCGCTGAAGGGCCGCCTCGTGACGTGCGACGATGAACAGGTTGTATCTGTGCTCCGCTAATATCTTGGCTAGCTCATATCCGATGCCGCTGGTACCTCCGGTAACAAGGGCATATTTCATGTTGTCATTCATAGTTGGTCAGTTTGTTTGGGCGTTACCGTCCGGGTTTTAAGATAACTTTCACACAATTGTCTTCTTTCTTCTTAAAGATGTCGTAAGCCTTTGAGACTTCAGAGAGCGGCATGGTATGGGTGAGAATGTCGTTGAGTACAACTTTCCCGCTCTCCACCAGCCCGATCAGCTCGTCGATGTATTTGTGAACAGGCGCTTGGCCGAACCGCATGGATATTCCTTTGTCGAAGATGCGGTGAAGAGGGAAATTATCGAACGGTGTTCCGTAGACGCCAACGACGGTTACGGTTCCGCCACGACGTACTGCCTTGATGCAATCCTCGAGCACGCTGATTGTTCCCTTTTCAACATGGATGGTTGCTTTTACTTTATCAAAGAATGAACGATCTGCCTCCATACCGACAGCATCCACACAAACGTCCGCACCGCGTCCGTTTGTCATTTGTCGTATCATTTCGATAGCGTCCTGCTTGTGTGCATTAATGACATCGACATTATTGGCTTTCTTCGCCATCGCAAGGCGGTAGTCGAGAATATCGATCGCAATTACGCGGCCTGCACCCTTCAACCAGGCAGCTTTCTGTGCCATCAGTCCAACAGGGCCCGATCCGAAGATGGCCACTGTTTCTCCTCCTTTGAGCATTGCCCAATCGATAGCCGACCAGCCCGTGGGGAAGATGTCGGTTAGAAAAAGACACTGTTCGTCGGTCAATTGATCCGACACTTTGCGCGGTCCGAAGTCGGCAAATGGCACACGAACGAATTCAGCCTGCCCTCCTGAATACCCTCCATATAGATCAGTGTAGCCAAACAAGGCGCCGCCTTTGTTATCGAGCATATTACCTTCCGGCCCGTATTTAGGGTTGGAATGCTCGCAATTGGTAGACATTCCATTGGAGCAGAAAAAACAATGTCCGCATGCGATCGGAAACGGAACCACGACGCGGTCTCCAATTCTTAACTTTGAGACGCCCTTGCCGACGGCTTCTACAATCCCCATGAACTCATGGCCCATGACCATATCTTTCGCCTGAGGAACGAACCCGTTGAGAATGTGTAAATCGGACCCGCAAATCGCGGTCGACGTGACTCGTAAAATAATATCTTCGGGTTGCTCGATGATGGGATCGGCAACATTCTCCGGCTGGATGTCTCCCGGTTTGTGGAATACGGCTGCTTTCATCATTTAGGTTTTTAAGTTTCATGATGCCGTCCTCAAACTGCTTGCCGTAATAAACTTTACTGCGATCAATCTACTGTCCCTCTTTACTGCTTTATCTGCCTGTGAAGTTTACCAGGATTAATCTTGAGCCAATCTCATTGGCACACATTTGGCCCGCCCTTGGGCATGAATTACCGCATTGGCTGCTCAGGCTATTATTATCCGCAATGGAGAAACACATTCTATCCCAAAGGCCTCGCGCCCAAGAACTGGTTAGCTCACTACAGTTCGACATTCAATACTGTGGAGATGAACGGGACCTTCTACCGGCAACCTAAAACCGCCGACCTGAAGAAGTATGCCGTGGCAACCAGCGACGAGTTCACTTTTTCTGTGAAGATGAGCAGGTACATCACTCACGTTCAACGGTTGAAGGAGAAACAAGCAGTGACTACTTTCCAGGACCTGATCCTCGACGGACTTGGGCCAAAGCTTCAGCATTTTCTTTTCCAGATGCCGCCAACTTTTAAATACAGTGATGAAAATCTTGAGAGCATCATTAATACCATACCACACGAGCCACAAAATGTGATTGAGTTCAGACACATCTCGTGGTGGAACGAGTCGGTAAGACAAGCGCTGGCCTCCGCCAACATTACATTTTGTAACGTCGACTTCCCCGGTCTCGACAGCTGGTTTATTCATACGTCACCGGCGTTCTATCTGCGCCTGCACGGGAGCCCACAGCTCTTTGTGACGCCTTACGATGAGTCACGCCTCGAGAATTTCTACAGACAGTTTCCCGCGACAGCACAGAGGTGCAGCGTTTATTTCAACAATACCGTCACGGAAGCCGGATTTCAAAATGCCATGACGATGAGGAAAATAGTTCAGGACAACGACGTGCTGCATAGCGTCAAGTACGTAAATTGAGTTGTAACTTGAATGAATGAAGTTTTTCCTCCTTACAGCTGTCGCCACTTTTGTGTTCTCCGGTAGCTACTCAGCCTTCAGTCAGTCCCCGCCATCGAAAAATGTCATCGTTCTGACCGACATCGAGGCGGACCCGGACGGAATCATCGTTACCATTGTTCCATAATTGGCTCCTATGCAGATCCGGCGGAATACAAAACCTTTTAAAACCATCCTGGAAATTGTCGATTCCTGCCGCGACCGGCCGGACCGTAAGAGCTTGATCCGTCTTTATATAACCAAAGCCGGTCACTCCATCGCCAACCGTATCCCCGTCGAAGGTATCGCCGACGAAGCCGGAGTATTTTACGACCTGAACTACAACGCCGTCCTGAGCAACCTGCGATCCTCCAGCCACCAGCTGTACCAGAGCGATGACACACCCGGCATCTATTACTTTCATAGCACGCTGAGTAAAGACTGGGATGAAGCTCCTTTCGAATTCGATCCGAAGGTCGGCAAGGAGTTCGGTTCACTTCCGGAGCTTCCTGCGGTTCGCGCGAAAGAAAAGGTAACGGCATTCGACCTTTCGGCCGATATCGGGAAGACGAAAAACCAACGCCCTAAAAAAGAAGAAGTCAGGAAAATGAGTCCCGTCGCCGTGAAAGAGACGATGTTTGTTGACAAAGGACCCAAGCAGCCCGATTATAAGCTCGACGAGAAGATCCAGTTCACCAACCTGGAGCGCGTGGTGTTCAGGCAACCGGAGTTAAGCAAGAAAGACGTTCTTGATTATTATAGCAAGATAGCCGACTACCTGTTACCTTATCTCAAGGACCGTCCGCACTTCGTTCGTCTGCAAGCCGACGGCGGACCGAATCCATCTGTCACGAATGTGAAAGCCTTGCCCCGGAAGCTGGGACAGCAAATACCTGAGTGGACTCAGGAAGCCAACGTTTCGGGAAACAATATGTTCCTGTGCAATGATAAAGAGCACCTGTTGTTGTATGCAGAACTCGAGTCGGTGGAGTTCGACCCTTGTCATTCGCGTCTTCGACATCTGGCGCTGCCCGATTATGCGGTTATTCATATCGACTCCGGTTCTGAATTCTTTAAGGCCATCGACGTAGCCCTTACGGCAAAAGAGATCCTGGAGGGCTTGAAGCTGTTGTCATTCGTGAAAACCGACGGGCATTCGGGACTGCATATTTACATCCCCCTCGACACGAAGAGTGAGTTCGAAGCGGCGAAAGACCTTGCGGAGTTTGTATGTAAGCTCGTCCGCCTGAAGCTGCCGGACATGGTGACGTTGAAAGGAACGGATGACTATGGGTACGGAAAAGTTACGCTGGACTGCCTGGCGAATGAAGAGGGCGGAGGTGTCGTTGCGCCGTATTCACTTGTAGCAGGCGGCCCCGCCACCGTGGCGACACCGCTATTGTGGGAGGAAGTTGTAGAAGGCCTTCGCGTGGAGGATTTCAATCACGAGACTATTTTTGGAAGGCTCAAAAAGACAGGCGATCCTTTCGAAAGCCTGTTCAAGAAGAAAGTTAGTGCGGACGACGAGCTGGAACGACTGAAAGAGAATTACTCGTTCCTGGTTTGATCCCTGATCAACGCTGCACCTCGCTCAGGATCTCGGCCGCCAGGGCAACCGATGGATCAGCCGATTGAGCATGATATCCGCGGAGCATGACCGTATAGTTCCAGCCTGCATACAACCTTTTGGCCGGTATTTGCACCAGTATGGAGTTATCGGCTGCGGACCGTATCGTCAGGTCGTAAGATGATTGGGCGGGTATCTCGACGAAATCCGGAGCTTCCTTGAAAGACATTTTCTCGAAAAGGACCGTATTTGATACATCTTCCACCAGGTTTACATCCGGAGCGTCGGGCGACAGGTTCAGGAATGTGATGCGTATATATCCGGGGGTGATGTTATCGTATGTGACCGGCATTACCATAAACGACGGTTCTGCATCGCCCACGACGAATATTGAATATTGTGTCTCTTTTACCAGCGCGATCGGCAGCGCGGCAACGTCATGTCCGGAAAGGCTGAGTGTCAGGGTCTTATTCCCGCTAGGAATGCGCATGTACTTTTCCTGCTGACCATAGTTTAGCGGGGATGAGTTCACGGTTTCGCCGTCGATCACGAGGTCGGCATTACTGACGCCGGGAGAGGCCTGATACACGGAGACAAACGCTACCGGCTCCTCGACAGGTGCGGATGACGGATCAGCCCCCTTTTTTTTCCACGGCAGCTCGCCGTCGATACAACCAGATAATAAAAAGCTTAAGGAAAGTGTTGCGACTGTATTAGCAGTCCAGGTAGGATATTTCATTTTTGTTGGTCGGCACATTCAACCCCTCGCGCCTATATAAGAAATTTTGGGTCCGCAATTAAATCCCTCAACTGGCTGTCAATTCGATGTACGCCAAATAAATGTGTAGTATGAATTCTACAACATTTGGGATATAAAATGATGACGCAGATCATTTAGTCGGGAAAGTAATTTTTTTGATTGCCGTTTTCGTCGAGCAATCAGGCAATTTGAACCTTAATAAACCCAACTAGCGGAACGACGACTTCATTCCACGATCAAATTACTTTATTGGGGTCCCCTTTAACGCAAAAAGTTATTTAGTGATTCTACGAGAAAGAAAAGTGCCTGTGAACATCCGGATGGCTGTTGCCAGGCAGAAGAGAAGATTGTTAATTGCCCTTAAGCTTGCAACGGTTCTTCTGGTTATCGCTCCCGCCCATTCCTGGGCCCAGTGTAATTGCAAATTCACTATCCCCGCCGGCTCGGGCTACGTCAACTTCGACGGCGCAGCCAAAGGTGTCAAAGCCGGCGATGTGATATGTGTGAATGCCGGCAGTGTCCAGACCATTCAGTTTTCAAATATCCGTGGTGTTGCCGGAAATCCGGTCATCATCAAGAACTGCGGCGGACAGGTCCAGATTGGCGGATCGAATGCCCAGAACGGCTTCCTGTTCTTTTCGTCCAAGTACGTTCATCTCACCGGTACCGGCGCAGCTGGCGTGCAATACGGGTTCAAGATCCCTGCGACCGCTGCGGGCTCGCAAGGCATCGCCTATTCCGGCCTAAGCAGTGACGTCGAGATCGATCACATGGAGATTGGCAACACAGGCTACAGCGCGATGATGATCAAGACAGATCCGTCACCGAACTGTGCCGATCAGTCCGCGACGCGCCCGAATTTTAGCCTCAACAACGTCAGCATTCACGACAACTACATCCATCATACCGGTGGTGAAGGGATCTACCTTGGCGACAGCTTCTACATGGGCACGACCGTCTTCTGCGGAGCTACCCAGTACTGTCACGAGGTGCGCGGCGTGAGGATATACAACAACAAATTCGAGTCAACCGGCCGGGAGTCGATCCAGGTCGGCGCCGGGGTCAGCGACATCCAGATATACAACAATTCCATTTATAACTACGGGACCAAGAACAACGCCGAGCAGAACGGGGGCGTCCAGCTTGGGCTGGGAACAACTGCCAAGTTCTATAATAACCTGATCAAGAATGGCACCGGCCCGGCCCTGGCGATCCAGGGGATTGGCAACGAGTACATTTACAACAACGTGTTCGTAAATCCAGGAGCCGGCGGAGCGATCACGATCAACACGCGCCCGACTCCTCTTTCCACGGATATCGTGAATAAAAACTACGCGGGCGGGGTCTACCTGATCAACAATACGTTCGTCAACGCGGCGACCGGTGTGGCGCAGGAGTATATAAACTCGGCGCCGAGTAACGTGATGTATAACAACCTTGTGGTGGCATCGGCTACGACCTGGGATAAAACATATTTCTACACCGATTGGAAGAAGAGCAACAACGTCGTAGTACCAATCCTTGCCAACGCGAAATTTGCCAACGCTGCGGCGGATGACTACAGGCTTCTCGCCGGTTCACCGGCTATTAACGCCGGCCGTGACGTGAGTGCCTGGGGTGTCGTGAAGGATGCCCTGGACCTGCTGAGACTGGTCGGTGTGGCAGTCGATGCCGGCGCCTATGAGCTTGCCGGCGCGTCAACTCCTACACCGGTAGCCCCGGTTGCCAACGCCGGCGCCGATAAGTCCATCACACTTCCCACCAACACCACAAGTCTGGCGGGCACAGGAACCGATGCCGACGGAACCATCGCCTCGTATTCATGGACGAAAATCAGTGGTGGTTCGGCGACATTGACCAACGCCAACACAAGCACCTTGTCATTGTCCGGCCTGGCTGCCGGCAGTTACGCTTTCCGGTTGACGGTGACCGACAACGCCAATTATACCGGTTACGATGACGTTACGGTTACGGTACTCTCGGCGCCCTCCGCACCGGTGGCCCCCGTTGCAAACGCAGGCGCCGATAAGTCCATCACACTTCCGACAAACACCTTGAGCCTGTCGGGATCGGGAACGGATGCAGACGGAACAATCGCCTCGTACTCATGGACCAAACTCAGCGGAGGTTCAGCGACCCTGTCCAATGGAAACACCAATACGTTATCATTGTCAGGCCTGGCTGCCGGTAGCTACACTTTCCGGTTAACAGTGACCGACAACGGGAACTACACCGCCTACGATGACGTCAACGTCACAGTCAATTCAGCTCCTGCCGGATCGACAGTCGTGTTCCGTGTGAATGCAGGAAGCCCGAATACCGTCGCAGCATCACCTGTGAACTGGGTCTCCGACACTCAGAGCAGTCCCACATCATATGTCGACCCAGCAAGTCTCAACTATACTTGCGGAGCAACGTCGTGGACGGGCACTAACAGCACCGGCGCCCCCAACGAGATCTTCGGACCGAACCGGTACAGTCCCAACTACGCCTATGCAGCCCAACTGCAATGGAACTTCCCTCTTTCGAGCGGAACATACCAGGTCAACCTGTTCTTCGCTGAAACCCCATATGCTGGGGGTGTTAAGGCTGCAGGCGCGCGAGTATTCGGTATTAAAATGGAAAACACCACCGTGCTGTCGAATTTCGACATCTACGCAACGGCAGGAATGAACGCGGTTAAAAAGACTTTCACTGTTTCAGTAACGGACGGAAACCTGGATATGGACTTTGTCCGCGCTACCGGCAACCCACAGGTGAATGGTATTGAGATCATCCGCACATCCGGCAGCGGGTCGAGGATAGCAGCTTCGGACGATGATACAACCGTGGTTGGCGACAGCACTTCGCTGGAAGAGGTTAAAATCGGTGAAGAATCATCGGACGTGGCTATTGACGTCTACCCGAATCCATTCAGCAAAGAGATCAGCGTAGGATTCAATACCAACCAAAAACAGATTGCCGTTTCCTTGGTGACGTTATCGGGAGTAACCGTTCATACCCAGATGTTCCAGGACGCTTCGGTATTCACAATAGACCTTGCCACGACAAGTCTGGCCCCTGGTATGTATGTCCTGGTTATTACCAGCGAGAAGGGGAGAGAGTATAGAAAGGTGTTGAAAGAGTAGGGAGCAGCTTTGCCTGATATCTAATAAATTAGAGGGATTATGAAACAATCCCTCGCTCACATTGCCCTCGTCGTCAGAGACTACGATGAAGCCATTGCCTTCTTTACCAAGAAACTCCACTTTTCACTGGTAGAAGACACAAAGCTTAGCGACGTCAAACGATGGGTAATTGTAGCTCCACCCGGGTACCGCGGCTGCAATCTTTTACTAGCCAGGGCCGCCAACGGGGAGCAAGTCAGCCGAATCGGAAATCAAACCGGCGGGCGAGTGTTCCTGTTCCTGCACACCGACGACCTGAAGCGGGATTACGATAATCTAAAAGCCAACGGCATCACCATCGTTCGCGAACCGAAAAAAGAAGACTATGGAACCGTGCTGGTCTTCGCAGACCTGTATGGAAATTTATGGGACTTGATAGAACCAACCGGGACGCCGGCTTAGCTCAATTGTATTTCAACGCCTTCACAATATTCCCTCTCGAAGCCTTGTTTGAAAAATAAACAATCGTCACCATCGCGATCACAAAGGCGATCAGTGAACCGTAAATGAACGGCAGCAACGTCAGATCCAGCCGGTAAGCAAACGTGCTCAGCCAGTTCGACACAACCATGAACGATGCCGGCCATGCGATCAGGTTAGCCAGAACGATCAGCCACAAAAAGTCCTTTGAAAGCAATTGCAGTATCTGTACCCTCGAAGCACCCAACGCCTTTCTTACCGCGATCTCTTTTGTCTTAAGCTCGTTCGTGAAAATAGCCAGGCCGATCAATCCCAGACATGATATCAGCACACCCAGTACGGAAAAGTAACTGAATATTTTCGACAACCGGACTTCCTTGATGTATTGTGACTGAAATTGATCATCGAGAAAAAAATAATCGTAAGGATGCGCGTTGTCAAATCTCGTCCATGTCGTGCTCACTTGCTGCATGGTAGACTGGAGATTGTTCGTAGACATCTTCACCAACAGGTATCCTTGCGTGGTGGGCGTGTACATCAGCACCAACGGTTCGATGGAAGTGTGAAGCGACTTGTAATTGAAGTCACGAATGACACCGATCACTTTACCGTCTTGTCCGAAGGGACTGATGATCCTTTTACCGATCGGGTCATCCCAGCCGAGGAACTTCGCCGCAGCCTGGTTGATCACAAACGCTTCTCTTTGGTCGGTCGAAAATTCCCGCGAGAAGAACCGGCCGGTAACCAGGCCGATGTCGAGAAGCTCGATGAACTTATCATCCGTGAAAAAACTGTTGAGCACTTTCACCTCACTGCCGCCCGATTGACTTACATTCATCGTGACGCTGCCGTAACCGGTGCCCGGTACCGTCGAAGCCGTGGACACGGACGTCACCGAAGGGACCTGCGATATTTCATTCTTGATAAACTCGACGTTGTTCGAGATAGACGTGTCACTGGGAATGTCGATCACCAACACCTGCTCCTGCTCGAATCCCATGTCCTGTGATCTCAGGTGGTCGAATTGCCAGAAGATCACGATGGTGGAGATGATGAGGAAGATCGAAATGCCGAACTGGAATGTTACCAACACCTTTCTCACCGAACCGGGACTGATCATCCGTTGAATGGTCGTCACGCCAACAACCCGTTGCGTAGCCTGCAAGGCATGGATCGGTTTGTACGAGCTCAGCAGAATGGCCGGATAGATGCCCGCCAGAAATCCGAATGCCACGATGAACAGCAGTGAGGTGACAATAAACCTCACGTCGATCACCTGCCAGAAATTGAATGTCCGGTCCGTGAGGGCATTAAGCTCCGGAAGGAACAAGTATAGCAACACCAGGCTCGCGCAATAACTGGTAAAGATGGTGACCAGCGTTTCCACCAGGAACTGCGCCAGCAGCGACAACCGCGTTGCACCAACGGACTTTTTTATGCCGATCTCCTTCAGCCTCCGCGATACCTGCGCGGTGCTGAGGTTGACGTAGTTGATCAACGCTATGAACAACGTAAGAAGCGCGATCGCCGAGAACACCGAGAGATAACGTGGGTTGATCGCCCCCGCGAGATCGAATCTCAAACTGTCATTGAGGTGGATCGCCGACACCGGCTCGAGCTGGAAGGTGAGCGAACCGTTGAGCTCGTTCTTGCTGGCATACGGGATCAGATGCTTTTCATTGAACAATGACAGCTTGTTCCTGAAATTGTCGATATCCGTACCTTCTTTGAGAAGGATGTACGAATAAGTCGTAAGCCACATGAATTCCCGGTTTCTCTGGTCGCGGTACTCCTTCGGGAGTGTCGACAGCGACAGGAAGAGCTGGTGCGGAATGTGCGACTGGTTTACAGTCTCGTCATAAACGCCTGTCACCAGGAAGTCCACCTTGTTGACATTCATCGTATGGCCCACGGCCGCTTTCTCGCTGCCGAAATAACTTTTAGCGATGCTTTTCGAGATCACGGCTTTGTTCGGTCCCTGCAGGGCATCGATCTGGCTGCCCTCGATAAATGGATAAGTGAAGAAATCGAAAAAGTTGCTGTCGGCGTAAATAGCTTTTTCGGTGGAGAAGTATTGATCTTTTATTTCGATCGTTTGTTTTCCGACGTTCAGGATCTGCGTAACATTTTCCACTTCGGGGTAGAATTCCATCAGCGAATGACCGGCGTTCAGGGCGGCTTTGGCCGTGTGATCGGTCTTTCCTTCAAGGTCAAGTGTGGTCTCGAGCCGGAAGATGCGGTCGGCGTGATCGTGATGACGGTCGAAGCTGGATTCCGTCCTGACATATATATAAATGAGCAGGCTTACGACGATGCCCATCGTAAGCCCGAAAAATATAGTTGCAAGTTGAAACCGCGCGTTTAAAGACGTGCGATAGAACGTGGTCAGGATGTGTTTGATCATGGTACTTGAAAAGTACCCCTAAGATAAAAATCCTGATCGACCCGGAAATGCCCCCGTTTTGGGGAGTTGTTTCGCCGAACCTGGTTACTGCTGTATGGCAGGATCGTCTTTACCCAGCTCTACCATCAGTGAATCATAGCGATTCTTCAACAGCGGATCTGCGCTCAGCGCCTTTTTAACTTTATTGAATACCGGAACGGTTACGTGCTCTTTCGCGAGCGACTGGTAAGTTGCGTTGATCCGTGCGGTCTCTTCGTTCTTTTTGGCTGCTACCTGGTTGACAAATGCGATCTCCTCCGCGGTGGCCTTTGCTTCGACAAGTTTTGCCGGGTCGTCGATGATCTTGCTCAGGTCATTGTATCTGGTTGCGGTCATGGTAGAATCGCTCTTCACCATGTCTGCAAGCAGTACGCGGACCGAGGCGGACATTTCGTTCACCGAGTCCATGACCTCTGCATATTTCAGCAGTTCTGCATCAGTTACTGTTGTTGTTGTGGTCGTTTTGGGATCTTGTGCCAATGCGGGCAGTGAGAATACTACAGCCGTGATTGCGCAAAGAAATATAGTTTTCATAACGGTTTAAATCTTGTTAGGTCAAACCGGATCACAAGAATCGCGCCGAAATACCAGCATACAGGAGCCAGGAGTGATGCGTACGAACTTTGAGGTTAGACTCCTGACTGCCGGCTCCTGAGTCCTGATTTATTTGAGCTTGGCCTTAAAGAACTCCACCGTTCTTTGCCATGCGAGCTCCGCAGCGGCTTTGTCGTACCTGGGTGTGCTGTCGTTATGGAACCCGTGGTTCACATCGGGATAGGTATAGACCGTGTACTCTTTCTTATTTTCTTTTAAGGCACTTTCATAAGCCGGCCATCCATCGTTGACACGTGTGTCGAGCCCGGCATAGTGGATCAGCAACGGAGCTTTGATCTTCGGGACATCTTCCGCCGCCGGCTGCCCGCCGTAGAACGGAACGGCCGCTGATAATTCGGGTATACGCACAGCCATCATGTTCGAGATCCAGCCGCCGAAGCAAAAGCCGACCACGCCGATCTTGCCCGTGCAGTCGGGATGTGATTTCAGATACCCGAAGCCTGCAATGAAATCTTCCAGCATCTCATTCCTATCGCGTTTGGATTGTAGTGCGCGTCCGTCGTCGTCGTTACCGGGATATCCGCCGAGCGGAGTTAGTGCATCGGGCGCCAGGGAGATGAAACCCGCGAGCGCCGCTCTTCTTCCTACGTCCTGGATGTATGGATTGAGTCCGCGATTTTCGTGTACGACTACGATGCCGGGGAGCTTTCCTTTCGCATCGGCCGGCCGTGCAAGTTGTCCTTTGATCGATCCGCCACCTTTCGGGGAATCGTAGTTTATGGATTCCGACTTCACCCGCGGGTCGCCGGCCGGAACCTGGATGATGTTGTAGTTGGGGCTGATGAAGCTAAGCAGGGCCGAGACCGTTACGCCGCCGACAGCATACATTGAAAGTTTGTCGAGGAAAACCCGCCTGTCGATCCGGTTGTGGGCATAATCGTCGTAGAGGTTAAAAACTTCCTGGCTGACGTCTTCTTTGCGGAGCTCTTTCATGGTATTGCTGATTTAAAATTGCACGCTAAAGATACCACACAATTTTTTTTAATAAAACCTGTTATCTTAGTGTACTAGTTAAATAGTACACTATTATGGTACATCTCCGGAACATTTCCTTCGCCTATCAAAAATCGGCCGTTTTCGACAATATCGGCCTGTCGGTAAAACCCGGGTTCCTTTACGGGGTCCTGGGACGCAACGGGACCGGGAAATTCACTCTATATTATATATTATATCCGGCATGCTCCGGCCCCGCCAAGGCACTATCAACGTCCTGGGGCATGTCCCGCACCAGCGAAAACCGGCATTTCTCCAGAAAATATTCATGATCCCGGAGGAATTCCATATACCCGATATCTCGCTGGCCGCCTTCCTGAAATACTACGGGCAATTCTACCCTATGGATGGTCTTTATTAAGACGACATGGGTTCTTTACGGTTTCCTGCCGCCCGGTGCATGGGTGTCGTCAATCGCATCATACGAGGTTTTTGATTACCACGGGGCAATCTTGCTGGAGCTTCCAGGGTGGTTTAGAACATCGATCTTTTTTCTTCTGGGATATCTGGTGACCATCGCACTCTGGACTGCCGCATATTTCAGATTGTCAGAACGTCAAATTGTATAATCTTATAGCAATGAAATTCAGGGACTCTCAACCGATATACCTTCAGATAGCGGAATATGCCTGCGAAAAGATCCTGTTGAATGAGTGGAAGCCGGGCGATCGTGTTCCATCCATCCGCGACCTCGCTGTTGAGCTGGAAGTCAATCCTAATACCGTCATGCGCACGTATGATTTCCTTCAGACCAGCGACATCATATACAATGAAAGGGGTGTCGGTCTCTTCGTGGGTCCGAAGGCTTCGCGGAACGCGTTAGACTACCTTCAAAACGAATTCACACAGAACAGCCTGCCCCACCTGTTTCGGCGTCTTGCGCTGCTGGAAATGGATGTCGATTCGCTGAAACCGTTTTTCGATAAGTACATGAAAAAGAATTTTAAATCGTTAACGTCAGCAAGAAATGAAAACAAGTAACGTCATACTTCTCGCGATGGTCGCAGTACTGATACTGTTCATCGCGGCCATCCCCGTGATTTACAACCGCGAATTATCGCACAGCAGGCAGGCTTCCGGTGGCATCGAGTATTCAAAAATGAATTTCATATCCGGGAAAATTGTCAAGGTCGAAGGCATCTCTGACCTGACTATCTTTCAGTATGATTCGCTCGTCGTCGAGTCGCTGAAAACCGAACAAAACAACTTTAAAATAACCAGTACCAAGGATACGATCATCATCCGCGGTATCAACTCTGCTTCCGTGATGTTGTATGTTCCCAGTGACCATCATGTGATAGCGCTCGATTCGCGTATCCGCCTCTATGGACACCTCCGGTTTCTCGATGCTCCCTCAATAATGTTAAGTCTTAGGAACAGCCTTGTGTATTCCCAGTCCGTATCGCGCGACAAATATGTCTCGCACAATCTCAATTATCTTACGATCACAAATCTGGGAAACGGTGCCGTCGACCTCCAGGGACAGTTGAACGTCGAACACCTGGTACTGAATGAACTGGTGGATTTCAAATGTGGCCCAGACGTCGGGATAGGGGAGACTGACTTCCGGTTCACGGAGAACTCGAACATCAGATTCACGGCCTGCAGAGAAGGGCGCTACATCGAAAAGAAGTAGGTCGGCATCATTCCAAATCCGATCATGGAAGTCCGGAATGGGACGAACTTAGTTTGTTCACCCTTGAAGACGCAGTAATTTAACGGGTAACGGATGGTCCGGTCTTTGTCATGGGATCCGCGTCTTATCCTGTCCTTATGCTTCGAAACTTCATCCTGCTGACCGTTCGAAATTTCATCAAAAACAAGGTTTCAGCCTCGATCAACCTGGCCGGCCTGGTCCTGGGCCTCACATCATTCGCGATACTCTATTTATATATAGAGAACGAGTTCAGCTACGACCGGATGCACGACCGCCCGGACGACATTTACCGGGTTGTGACCGACTTCGTAGGAACCGACGGTTCGCGTGTGCCCGACGCTACTACGCCACCCGCCCTCGCACTGGCCCTCCGCAATGAGCTTCCCGATGTCGAAACCGCAACCAGATTATTTTTTAATCGCGGCAGAACATACCTGATCCAGCACGGTGAACGCGAGTTCTACGAAATGAATGTGATCCGCGTTGATCCGTATTTTTTCGAGACGTTCAATTTTCCGCTGATATCCGGAAAATGGGATGGTGGAACAAACAAGCGATCGATACTCATCACCGAATCGATGGCCAGGAAATATTTCGATGACGAAAACCCTCTCGATAAATCCCTTCGCTTCAATCTCAACGGCGGTACCGACTTCGTGATTGTCGGTGTTCTGAAAGATGTGCCGCACAATTCTCACCTCACTTTTGATTTCGTTATTCCGTTCGAGAGCACCCGTAATGCAGATGTTAACTGGAACTGGAATGAATTTTATACCTACGTGAAACTTAAGCCCGGAACGGATGCCGGGAATTTAGGAACCGCTGTCTCACGAATATTCGGTGAGCACCGGCCCAACAGTCTGGATGATCATCATATTCAATCACTGACCGACATCCACCTGAAGTCACACCTCAAGTGGGAGCTTTCGGCAAACGGAGATATAGATTATATAAAGATATTGGCCGTCATCACGGTGTTCATTCTATTTATCGCCGGTATCAACTACATCAACCTCACTACGGCCAACTCGGTGAAGCGTGCGAAGGAGGTCGGTGTGAGAAAAGTTACGGGGGCGGGACGACGCGTATTGGTCGGCCAGTTTATGGCCGAGTCGGTAATCATTGCATTCGTTGCCCTCGGACTCTCCGTGATCCTTGTGAGCATGCTGTTGCCGCTAGCCGGAAATCTTATCGGGCAGGACCTTTCGAGACTGATGACGGACAGCCCTACGATGAAATTCGTCCTGCCGGGTTGTACGCTTCTCTTTGGTCTGCTGTCGGGACTATACCCTGCGATCTACATTTCTTCGTTCGATCCCCTCAAAGTCCTGAAAGGAAACTTTTATCATACCCGGTCCGGAGGATATCTCAGACAGGGATTGGTCGTGTTCCAGTTCGTGATCTCCACCGTGCTGATCATCGGCGCGCTGACCATTTATCGCCAGGTGATGTTCATGAAAGAAAAAGAGCTCGGTTTCAACAAGGAACATGTGATGCTGCTGCCCAACGTCAGGGGGGGAATTGGAGCTACGCTCAGGAAGGGTGACAAGTTCGAGGAGATGAGGCAGCTGCCGGGGGTTGTCGACATCGCCCGTGCCGATGGGATCCTGGGTTTCAACAATTCAATCAATGGTGTGAGTCTTCCCGGGGGAGATCATTTGACGCTTAACTTTTTGCGAATCGATTACTCGTTTGTCCCCGTGATGGGCATAGGATTGAAAGAAGGGCGCAATTTTTCGGAAGATTTCATCTCCGACTCCAGTGCAATTATCCTGAATGAAACGGCTGTTCGTCAGCTCGGCCTTTCGGAGCCCGCGGTCGGCCAGCAAGTCGATTGGGACGACGCCGCAGGTGTAACTCATCGTGTCACCGTTGTAGGTGTTGTCAAAGACTTTCACTTCCGTTCATTCCGCGAAGCCATTCAGCCTTTCGGATTCATTCTCGAAGTGGGCAATGGAAGCACCTTCTTCCTGAAACTGCGGTCAGAAGATCTTTCATCCACCATACGTTCCATCGGCAAAATATGGAGCGACTACAATCCCGATCATCCTTTCGTTTATACATTCCAGGACGCGCACGTTGCGCAGTTCACGATGAGCGAAGCTCGCTTCGGCAAACTGTTCAGTTTCTTCACGGCACTGGCTATCGTTATTGCGTGCATGGGCTTATACGGACTGGTCATCTCTGTCGGCGAAGCGAGAACGAAAGAGATCGGTATACGGAAAGTCCTTGGCAGCTCCGTCTTCGGTATCGTAACGTTGTTGTCTTATGAATTCGTAAGCCTTATCGTTGTGGCGTTCCTCATCGCCTGTCCGATCTCGTGGTTTACGATGAATTACTGGCTGGGTTCGTTTGCTTACAGAACAACACCGGGCGTCGAGGTCTTTGTTCTGACGGGTTTGTTTACGCTGGTAATCGTATTAATTACCATAGGTTCAAGAACCGTGCGAATAGCAATTTCTAATCCCACCGAAGCACTCCGAAGCGAATAGGAGCGTCGGGTTGTTTTTCCACAGCAGCAAAAAATTCCCTTATCCGTGCGATCGGCTCGCCTTCACATAAGCCCCTCCGGCGAGCGAAGTGAGAGCTGCATTCCCATACCGTTCAATCGGCATAATTTTTATTCGATTCACCCCCGAAGCCTGACCCGAAGCCTGATTGTAAAACTTAATCAACATCGTTATGAAGAAAGAAAAAGCAGCACGTACTATTCCTAAAGGATTTCAAACCGTGACTCCGTACCTGATCATTCCGGGCGCAGACCGGCTGATAGAGTTCATCAAGAATGCATTCGGAGGTGAGGTCACCTTCATGAACCGGGACGAAGAAAACCAGATATCGCACGCTACCGTGAAGGTCGGCAACTCGACTATCATGATTTCCGACAGTATGAACGAGATGAAACCTGAAACAGGCATGTTATTCCTGTACGTCGACGACGTCGATGCGACGTATAATAAGGCGATCCAGGCTAAGGCCCAATCCATCCAGGAACCGAAAGACGAGTTCTATGGCGATCGTGTGTCGGCCGTGAAGGACGAGTGGGACAACAAATGGTGGATCGCAACCCACGTGGAGGACGTGGACAAGGAAGAGCTTGAGAAGCGAGCCAAGCAGGCACGCAAAGAGAAGGCTGAAGCGATGGCCCATTGATAGGAAAGAGAGAAGGGTAGTCTGCCGGCTACCCTTCCTCATTACGAAAGGACATCAAGTTTTTCCGGCAGTTCGTCATGAACATTCGTTGTTATTAATAGTATTCGTATAAATTGGTTCATGTTGCGAATTCATCTCAAAACCGCATGGAGAAACCTCCTGCAACAGCGACAGTACTCAGCCATCAACATCACCGGGCTGGCAATAGGAATGTCGTGTTGTATCTTCATTTCACTGTACGTCCGTGATGAAATCAGCTTCGACCGCTATCATTCCGGCGCCGGCCGGATCTTCAGGATCACGCGCGTAAGCACCAATACGGACGGCCAGTCCGAGCATCAGTCGCAGACCATGAAGGCCGTGGCCTACACGCTCCGTCGCGAGCTGCCGGAAGTCGAAGCTGCCACTACTATACTCCAATCGGGACAGCTCGTGGTCGCGCACGGAGATAACCGGTTTTACGAAACACGTGTCTACGAAGCCGACAGCAACCTGTTCCGGGTTTTCGATTTTCCATTTGTGAAAGGATCGGCGAACGACGTGCTGAAAACTTCGAAGTCGGTGGTTATCACAGAGTCGATGTGGCACAAGTATTTTGGCGATAAAGATCCCATCGGCGAGCCACTTCGTATCCGCGATACAGATATGTTTGTCGAGGGTGTCGTGAAAGATGTTCCCGCGAACTCGCATTTTCATTTCGACTTTCTTGTGCCGCTCCGCACTTTTGAAATAGAGCACAACACACAATGGCTGGGCATGCGCGGCTATCATACTTACGTGAAGCTGCGGCAGCAAGCCGACCCCGCGAATTTCGAAACGAACCTCCGGGCACACGCGATAAAAGCAGATCCAAAATCCACCGACCAGTATTTTATTCAGCCGCTGACCGACATCCATCTCACGTCCAAATTGAAGGGCGAGCTCGAACCGAACGGTGACGAAGCAACAATCCGGATATTGGTGAGTATCGCCATTATCATCATACTCGTCGCATGTATCAATTACGTGAATCTGGCAACAGCCCGGGCGATTAGACGCGGAAAGGAAGTGGGCGTCCGGAAAACTTCCGGCGCACGCCGTGGTACTCTTGTCGCACAGTTCCTGACGGAGTCAGTTCTCACCGCGATGCTGTCGTTCGTTCTTTCGGTTATATTATTGATCATCATTCTCCCCGCGTTCAATCAGCTCACCGGTAAACAATTCGAATTGTTTTCACCAGATCTGACTGTGGCGTGGATGTTCCTCGCTGCTCTCGCTATCGTTCTCGGGCTGCTGTCGGGTATTTATCCAGCCCTCTATCTTTCGTCGCTCGACCCGGCGAAAGTGTTGAAGACCGGGACGGCGTCGCCCGCGGCCGGAAGCTCATTGCGAAAAACGCTGGTTGTACTTCAATATGTGATCTCCATCAGCCTGGTGATCGGAACGATTACCATCGCCAGGCAGATGGATTATATCGTCAACCGCGCGCCTGGTTTTGATAAAGACATGCTGATCGTGATCGATAACGCCGGGTCGATACCTGGCCGCCAGGTACTCGAGCAACGGATGGAGCAGCTCGCGGGGGTCAAAGTTGTGGGATCGTCTACAACCATGCCGGGAAGACCCGGGTGGACGGGTAGCATCCGGGCCGATCATGCAACATCGGATCGGTTGATCAACTTTTCGCAGATCGATTACGAGTACCTCGAGGCCATGGGTATCCGTGTTATCGAGGGCCGGAACTTCTCACGCAATTTTCCGATCGATACGATCAACACGATCATCATCAACCAGACTGCCGTCCGCGAGCTCAATCTTTCGAACCCCGTCGGTCAGCGCATGATCTGGGCGGAACGAAGGGACACGACGGTCTATGCAACGGTGATCGGTGTCGTTAACGACTTTCATTATGCGTCCTTTCGTGAGCCCATACAGCCATTTGCTTTCCTGGTCCGGAATGATTTCTTCGTGATGATGGACTTTACGTCCAAGCTGTTTGTAAAGACGGGTGATGTCAGTAACAGGGAAATCCTTCCTCAGCTGGAAACAGTATGGAAGGAGTTTGTACCGGATAGGCCTTTCACGTACTTGTTTATGGATGAAAGCTTTCGCGAATGGCATGCCCCGGAGCAGAAATTCAAGGACGTGTTTATGCTCCTTACCGGCCTGTCGCTGTTTATCGCAGCGCTGGGTTTGTTCGCCCTGGTGGCCTTCGTTTCGGAGCAGCGCCGGAAAGAGATCGGGATCAGAAAAGTCATGGGTGCGTCGGTGTCGAATATTGTGGTAATGATCAACAAGGAGTTTACCGTGCTGATCTGTGTGGCATTGATCATATCGGCGCCGCTTGCATGGTTCTTTGCAAGTAAATGGCTTGAGAATTTCGCTTATCACGCAAGCCTGGAGTGGTGGATGTTTGTTCTCGCCGGGGCGATCACGTTCACTGTGGCGATTATCTCTACCGCTTATCAATCATTCAGGGCATCGATCGCAAATCCTGTCGATAGTATTCGCGCAGATTGACATACATTCAGTATATTGGTTCTCACGGATCGCACGGATCAATACATGTTTCGATCCGTGTTATCCGTGTGATCCGTGAGAGATAAACTAAATCCTCATTCCGCCTTCAGACTGTCTACCGGGTTTCTCATGGCAGCTTTCACAGCCTGGAAGCTGATGGTGAACATAGCGATCAAAACTGCACCTGTCCCGGCAACAGCAAACATCCACCATTCGAAGGCGATCCTGTATTCGAAATTACCAAGCCATTCATTCATCACATAATAGGCTATCGGGAACGAGAACAGGATCGAGAGAACGACCAGCTTCATGAAATCACCGGACAGAAGTGCAACGATCTGCGCGGTATTGGCACCGAGAACTTTTCGTATCCCGACTTCCTTCGTGCGTTGTGCGGCCGCGAAGATCACCAGGCCGAGGAGGCCGAGACATGAGATGAAAATCGACAGCAGCGCAAAATATTGCGAAAGCTGTTGTGCCACTTGCTCGCTTTTGTAGGAAGCAGCATATTCTTCATCGGCGAACTGGTGCGCAAACGGAAAATCCGGATTGAATTTTTTGTGAAGCGCTTCCATATCCAATAACACCTGGGAAGTCTTTCCCGGCTCGGTGCGAATAAGCGCGTAACCCCACGTACGTTTCTGCAACCTGATCACCAGGGGCGCAATGGGAACATGCAATGAATTGTAGTGGAAGTCTTCCACCACACCCACGATGGTCCCTTTTGTTTCCCACAACTTAAGGGGCATTCCTATGGGATCCTTATAGCCGATTATTTTCAACGCGGCTTCGTTGATGAGAAAGTTGGCCGAGTCCGCATGTTCTTCCGAAAAGTCGCGGCCGAGGACCAGTTTTGAGTTCATGGTCTTGATGAAATCGTAACCAACTGCAAGCGGGGTGAACGATGGTTTTGCATCGGGAGCCTTGCCTTCCCACAACACGCTGCTCGTTGAGTTGTCAAACTCTATCGGCCGATGCGCCATCTGGCTTACGCCGGTCACACCATGGATCTGCATAAGCTCATTTTTAAAACCTTCGAAGTTGGTCCCCATAGTTCCGGTGATCTTCAAATAGAGCAGATTGTTTTTTTGATATCCAAGGTTCTTGTTTTGAATGTAGTCCACTTGTTTGGAGATAACGATCATGCCCAGCACAAAGATGATCGATAGCGCAAACTGGAACACAACCAGTCCTTTTCTGAAGATCACTGTAGACGAGTTGAGCTTAAAAGTGTTCCTGATGGCCGCAAGGGGTTTAAAGGCGGAAAGAAACAGCGCCGGGTAAACACCCGACAATACAGCGGTGAGTGCCGTTAATATTCCAATGCCGGTCCAGAACCTGGAGTCTCCTAAAGGGGAAGAGATGTTTTTTCCCGTCAGTAAATTGAATTCCGGCAGCAATAACGACATCAGTGTGATGGAAATCACAATTGCGATTACCGTCGACATCAGTGCTTCGGTCATGAACTGCTTCACCAGAAGGGATTTCATGGCACCGATCACTTTTCTCACACCGATCTCCTTCGCCCTGGTTACAGACCGTGCGGTGCTCATGTTCATAAAGTTGATGCAGGCAATCAGGAGGATGAAAACCGCCACGACTTCGAATAATTGCACATATTCTATTCTTCCACCGGACACCTCTCCGTTCTTGAAATTGGAGTAGAGGTACTTTTCGCTGAATAACTGTAATCCCAACTCCAGCCTTTCATTTTCCGAATACTCTTTATTATACTTTTTGATAAAATGCTGCATCTTCGATCGAACCTCCTCTGCGTTCACATGTTCTTTCAGCAACACGTAAGTCGTAGGGCCGCTGTTGCCCCAGTCGGTGATCCATCCTTTCTCTCTTTCTTTAAAGAAGTGATAGTTGAGCATGAATTCGAATTTGTCGGAGACGTTGTCGCCAAGGTCTTCGAACACACCCGTGACTTTGAGATCTTTGTAGTTGTCGAAGAGCACGGATTTATCCATTGCTTGTTCGGGACCACCGAATAGGGTCGTGGCCATCCTGCGTGAGATGATGATGCTTTCGGGTGATTCGAGTGCCGTTTCCCGTGATCCGTACAGCAGCGGATAGGAGAAGATCTTCAGAAAATCCTGACCGGCAAAATTTCCGGGCAGCTTCATCAGCTTGTTCCCGACGGCAAATGTGTTGAATGATGTCCATCCATAGCCGCATGAATATTCTATTTCAGGGAGGACTTTCGCGAGCTCTTCACCCAGCAGGCCAGGTGTGTCGTAACCTCCGTAATTGATCTCGCCATTGACGATCTCGCGGCTGGTTACTATATATATGCGATCGCCCTTTTCATGAAAAGAGTCGATACCATATTCGTCGATCACCCACAGCGCTATTAGCAAACTGCAGGTCAATCCCAGTGAAAGCCCGGAGATGTTAATGACCGAGTAAACTTTGTTGCTTATCAGGTTTCGCCAGCCGCTTTTCAGAAAGGTGTGAAGCATTGTGTGTTATTAAATGCAAATACGTAGACCAGGAAGCCGATGCAAAGGTTGTATATCGAGAAAACACGATATAGCCGTATAAACGCTGAATATACCACTTAGTCATTGGAGGCTTATTCAAAAAGGTCTAATACCAATCTAAATAGTACATGAACCTTGCCGGTACCTCAGCCCTCTTTATATTATAGTGAAAATCCCTACAAATACATGTCCCTCGAACGGAAAATATTAGCCGGTTTTATCGGCTGTGCCGTCATTATGACGGCGGTTGCGTTCTATTCATTCCGCAACAGCGCAAAGCTGGTCGACACCAATGAATGGGTGAATCACACGCACGAAGTCTTGTATGAATTCGAGCAGGTCCTCGCCGCAACAGTCGATGCGGAAACTGGAATGAGGGGTTATGTGATCTCCGGACAGGAGTCATTTCTCGAGCCATTCTTGGACTCGAAGAATCGCGTACAGCAACATCTGGTTTTGGTAACAAACCTCACCACGGACAATCCAGTCCAGCAACAAAATATCGAAAGGCTGAAAGGAAGTGTTGATGATGTAATGACCACGCGAACCAATCTGTTGGAACTCTATAAGACCGACCCTGATGAAGTAAGGAAAAGAATATCATCGGGAGAAGCAAAAAGACTCCAGGACAAAGTGCGTGCGGACGTCGCGGTGTGCCGTCAATTGGAGAACGAGCTGCTGGTCGAAAGAAGGGCCGAAAGCGATCGTGACACAAGGTTCTTCTACGGTGTGTTCATCGTGTTGCTCGTCGTGATCGCTTGTGTTCTGGGCATCGTGTACCTGATCATACGTTCCAACCTTCGCACCATCAAAAAAGCGGAGCAGGAAAATTCCGATAAGAACTGGCTGCTTGCAGGCAGCGTCGAGCTGAACGAAAAGGTACGGGGTGAAATAGACGATACGACTATCGCAAATGAAGCCATCTCTCATCTTTGCGGCTATCTCAAAGCGCAGGTAGGAGTGATCTATCTCGCATCCGGGAATCAGCTGCAGCTCGCGGGGAGTTATGCGTTCGATATCCGCAAGCAGAATAAGAAACTGATCGAGATGGGAGAAGGCCTCGTTGGACAAGCCGCCAGCGAGCGGCGAATGATCGTGTTCACCGAGGTTCCGCAGGATTACATGCTGGTCAATTCCGGTCTCGGCCATTCTGTGCCAAAGAATGTGGTCGTCCTCCCGCTCGTGCTAAACGACATGGTGAGAGGCGTCGTGGAAATCGGCATCACGCGCCAGTTCAGTGATCTCGACATGCGCCTATTGAAGATCGTTGCTGAAAATCTTTCCGTGGTCATTTCTGCCGCACAGTCACGTACAAAGCTCAAAGAGCTCCTGGAGGAAACGCAACGTCAGGCCGAAGAGCTCGAAGCACAGCAGGAGGAGCTGAGGCAGGCCAACGAGGAGTTACAAGAGAAAACAAACCTGCTGGAAAGATCAGAATCCGAACTGAAAGCACAACAGGAAGAGCTTCAGCAGAGCAACGAAGAGCTCGAAGAAAAGGCCAACCTCCTCGAAGGTCAGAAGAAGATCATGGAGGAAGCAAAGATGGAGATCGAGACAAAGGCCCGCGAGATAGAAGCGACCAGCAAATACAAATCCGAGTTCCTGGCCAACATGTCGCACGAGCTCCGCACACCACTCAACAGCATCCTGATCCTTTCGCAGATACTGACGGAGAACAAGAGCCATCTGCTGGGTGATAAGGAAGTGCAGTTCGCCTCAAACATTTATAATTCCGGATCCGACCTCCTGAACCTGATCAACGAGATACTCGACCTGTCGAAAGTCGAAGCGGGAAAAATGGAGCTCGATATCAATGACTTCCCCGTGGCCGATGTAGTGGAGGACATCGACCGGATGTTCACCGAGATCGCTAAAAGCAAGTCGATCGACTTCGAGATCGCGACCGACAATGGTCTTAAGTCACTTGCGCTTTCATCCGACCGCCAGCGTGTAGGACAGATCCTGAAGAACTTGCTTTCGAACGCTCTGAAGTTTACTCCCAAAGGAGGTAAGATCAAGTTCGGAATATCACCGGCGGGCAATGACGTCACTTTGCGCCGCGAAGACCTGAAGTCCAAACCGCATGTGATCGCCTTCAGGGTGAGCGACAACGGTATCGGTATTCCCCAGGAAAAGCTGGGCATCATCTTCGAAGCATTTCAGCAGGTCGATGGCTCCACGAAACGCAAGTACGGCGGAACCGGTTTGGGCCTGTCGATCAGTCGGGAGCTCGCGAACACGCTCGGCGGCGAGATCCACGTTCAGAGTGAAGAAGGGAAAGGCAGCACATTTACTTTGTACCTCCCATCACACTTCGACGCGCATTCGATGAAGCAAACGTCGAAGAGGATCTCGGTCAAAGAGAAGTTCACCGAGCGCGTGCCGGTACCCCAATCCGAAGTTGAGCTGACATCATCCGATGACGGCATCGACGACCGCCACATCGTCACCGAGCACAGCAAAACCGTGCTGATCATGGAGGACGATCCTATGTTTGCTAAGCTCCTACTGGATTTCGTGAGAGAACGTGGTTATAAAGGTGTCATCGCCCACCAGGGAAATACCGGGCTGAGCTTCGCACGACATTACAAACCCGATGCGATCATGCTCGACATGAAACTGCCTGTCATGGACGGCGTCGAAGTGCTCAAGCAGCTCAAGAACGACCCTGACCTGAGACACATCCCCGTACAGGTCATTTCAGGATATGACAAAAAGAGAGAAGGTCTCGAGCTCGGTGCATTCGACTTTATCAGGAAACCCGTGACACAGGATGTGCTCTGGAAAGCATTCGACAAGATCGAGGGTTTCATCAGCCGGAAGCTCAAGCACCTGTTGGTTGTCGAAGATGACAAGCTTCATAACGATGCCGTGAAAGAGTTGATTGGCAACGGTGACGTCAAGTGCTTTTCAGCCTATTCCGGAAAAGAAGCATACGACTTGCTTGTTGCCAATCCTTTCGATTGTGTGATCCTCGACCTGGGTCTGCCCGACATGACCGGCTTCGACCTGCTGGAGATGATCCGCAAGAATGACGATCTGGCTCACGTACCTATTGTTGTCTATACCGGAAAAGACCTGACCAAAGAAGAGAACACGCGCCTGGAGAAACTTGCGAAGACCGTGGTGTTAAAAACGGCTTTCTCCAGCGAACGCCTTCTTGATGAAGTGATGCTCTTCCTGCACCGGGTCGAATCAAAGCTTCCGAAAGACAAACAGACCATCATCAGGAAGCTCCATCGCACCGACGAGGTTTTGCGCACCAAGAAAGTACTCATTGTCGACGACGACATCCGGAACGTTTATTCCCTTACCAATGCACTCGAGCCCGAAGGCATGCTGTGCATGACGGCTGAGAACGGAAAAGAAGCGCTGAAGGCGCTGAAGCAAAACCAGGTTGATATTGTACTAATGGACGTGATGATGCCGGAGATGGATGGTTATGAGACCACGAGAGAGATCCGGAAGATGGACAAGTTCAAGAAGCTTCCAATCATCGCACTGACAGCCAAGGCAATGAAAGGCGACCGTGAGAAATGCCTGTCTGTGGGAATGTCGGATTATATTTCGAAGCCTTTGAATGTCGAGCGTTTGCTGTCGTTGATGCGGGTGTGGTTGTACCAGTAAATTACGTGTAGTGGAGGAAGAGCTTCAGAACAAAACAGTACTGATTGTCGACGACGATGAACGAAACCGGTTTGCGTTATCGAACTACCTGATGTTGTGCGGGATGAATGTGATCATGGCCGAAGACGGCCGTGAAGCGATCCGCATACTTGAAGAGGAAACGACCGTCGACATCATCCTGCTCGACATGATGATGCCGGTCATGGACGGCTACGAAACCCTGGAGGTGTTGAAGACCACCGACAGGCTGAATAATATTCCTGTCATCGCCGTAACGGCCAAAGCCATGAAAGGCGACGATGTAAGGTGCATGGAAGCCGGAGCATGGGATTACATGGCCAAACCTATCGACCTTAAAAAGTGTCTCGAAAAGATCCGGAAACTGACCCCGGCAAAGCAATGATCACGATCGAATCCGAAGAGCTCAGACAGATGCTGCAGGCGGTACGGGCGGTTTACGGGTATGACTTCACCGATTATGCCGAGGTTTCGGTGAAGAGGCGCGTTACCAGCTTTATGAATATCCGGAAACTGAGTTCGGTCGATTCACTCCAGCGGATGCTGCTCAACGACGACAAGTTGTTCGAAGAATTCATTCGTGAGATCTCTGTTACAGTGACGGAGATGTTCCGCGACCCGATGTTTTACAAGGCATTGCGGGAGAAGGTTGTAAATCGTCTGAAGACCTATCCTTTCGTCAAGATATGGCTGGCCGGTTGTGCGACAGGGGAGGAGGTCTATTCGTTGTCGATCTTACTGAAAGAAGAAGGCATATTGAACCGCTCCGTGATCTACGCAACTGACATCAACCAGCGTTCGCTGCAGATTGCGAGGGAGGGGATCTACCCGCTGGACGCTATGAAAACTTACACGACGAACTACCAACAGTCCGGCGGTAAGTACAACTTTTCAGACTACTACGTCGCGAAGTACGGCTCGGCGCTCTTCGATAAATCGTTAGGCGAGAACGTGGTGTTTTCATCTCACAACCTCGCGACCGACAAGTCTTTTAATGAATTTCACATGGTCATCTGCAGGAATGTGCTGATCTATTTCAATCAGCAGCTTCAGAGCAAAGTGATCGGTTTGTTTCACGACAGTCTTTGTTCGTTCGGATTCTTGGGGTTGGGCAACAAAGAATCGCTTTTATTCGCTGCCAACCAGAAGGACTTCGTGGACATCGACCGTAAGGAGAAAATATTTATGAAATCCTGAGCTCGATGGCTGTTCAAACAGGATACGGTGCAGTTGTGATCGGCGCTTCGGCAGGCGGTCTCTCTGCGCTGACGCTTATCCTGGAAGGACTGCCCGCTGATTACCGGCTTCCGGTTCTCCTGGTGCAGCACCGATCGAAGGATGAAAGAGGGTTGCTGGAAGAGGTACTGCAGGACAAGTGCAGCGTGCGGGTGACGCAGGCAAACGAGAAAGAGAAGATCAGCGGTGGCACGGTGTACGTGGCACCGCCCGACTATCACCTTTTGGTGGAAGGCGACATGACGATCTCGCTGACCGCAGACGACAAGGTGAACTACAGCCGGCCGTCGATCGACGTGTTGTTCGAGACCGCTGCGGACGCCTATCGCGAAAGGCTCGTCGGCATCGTGCTGACAGGGGCCAACAGCGATGGACGACACGGCATCGAAATGATCCGGAGTTTCAACGGGCTAACGATAGCCCAGGATCCAAAGGAAGCCGAGTTTCCGGCGATGCCCCGTGCGGCCATCGAATCCGGCGCAGTGAAGAGTATTTTAACATTGAAAGAGATAAAAAGTCTTTTGCTGAGTCTTTAATTAAGTATGAACTACGACAAATCAACTATTCTACTCGTCGACGACAGACCAGCAAATATTCTTGCGCTCGAACACATGCTCGAGAAGCAGGGCCGGACCTTTCTAAGGGCCGCTTCGGGCGACGAAGCATTGAAGTACGCGCTCAACCGGCAGATAGACCTCATCATACTCGACGTACAAATGCCGGCTATGGACGGATTCGAAGTCTCGCAAATACTGAAGTCCAACTATCGCACGAAGGAAATACCGATCATTTTTGCGTCCGCGGAAAAGAAAGAGCACCAGTCCATCATGAAGGGCTTTGAGGAAGGAGCGGTTGACTACCTTTTCAAGCCACTCGATCCCGAGATCACCAGGGCCAAAGTAGCGGTGCTGCTGAAGCTCCAGATGCAAAAGAAGGAGCTCATCGACAAGAATGCTTCTCTCGAACGGTCGGCTTTGCTGATCAACAACTCTGCCGACATCATCGGCGTGATCGACATCAACACGATGAAGTTCGAGGAGGTCAACCAGGCATTCACCACCATTCTCGGTTATGGCCTGGACGAGATCGAAGGGACTGCTGTCGAATTTTTCCTGAGTGACGAAGACCGCAACTTCGTCCGGAGTCTCAAGACCAAGGGCAAGGAACGGATGTCGTTCGAGACACGCGTCTATTGCAAAGATCGCAGTATCAAGTGGCTCCAGTGGAATGTTGTGGTCAAGGATGGCAAATGGTTTATCAACACGCGCGATATCACGTTGGTCAAGCAGGTTGAAAAGATCAGGGATTCGCTCGCTACCATCGTCAAGCAGTCGAACGACGCCATCTATATTCACGATGAAAGCGGAAGAGTGATCACCTGGAACAAAGGTGCCGAGGAGATCTATGGCTACACCGAAGACGAAGCGCTCCGCATGAAGATATGGAACATCATTCCCGAACACCTTCATGCCGAAACCCAGCAAATAATCGATACGGTTCAGTCCGGCTCCGGACTTTTGACACTCGAAACAAAGAGGATCACCAAACACGGAAAGATTGTCGACGTGTTGTTCTCTTCGGCATTGATAGCCGAACGGGGAAGCATGGAGAAGTCGTTCTCTATCACCGAACGGGACATTACCCAGCAAAAGATCGCCGCCGAGCAGATCATGCAGCTCAACAAAGACCTTAAGGACAACGTCCTGCAGCTCGAGTCGACCAACAAGGAGCTCGAGTCTTTCTCATATTCCATTTCCCACGACTTGCGGTCGCCGCTTCGCTCGCTCATGGGATACTCACAGATCCTCGGCGAGGATTACGAGGAAAAGTTCGATGCCGAAGGGAAGCGCCTGCTGTCGGTCATCACGAGAAACGCACTGAAGATGAACGCTCTCATCGATGACCTCCTGGAATTCTCCAGGCTAGGAAAGAAAGAGCTCGGCAGAACCGAGATCAACATGAGCGAGATCGTCGACCAGGTGATCCAGGAAGCTAAAACTGTAGTCAAGCACGAGGTTGACTTCAATGTCGACGCACTTCCAAGCGCGCAGGGCGACCAGTCGCTGATCACACAGGTATGGACCAACCTGATCTCCAATGCCATCAAGTATTCCGGAAAAAAGAGTGATCCTAAAGTGAACATCGGCGCTTACACGGACAACGGTAACACGGTGTATTTTGTAAAAGATAACGGGGCAGGTTTCGAGATGGCATATGCCGACAAGCTATTCGGTGTCTTCCAGCGCCTTCATAAAAAAGAAGAGTTCGATGGAACAGGGATCGGACTGGCCATCATTCACCGGGTCATCACAAGGCATGGGGGAAAGGTGTGGGCAGAGGGGAAAGTTAATGAAGGGGCGGCGTTTTATTTTTCGCTTCCGAATTTGAAATAGAGGGGAAAAAAGAGTTAAAAGTTAATAGTTAAAAACTAGAAGTTGGCTTTCTGAGCGGCGTTAACTACATGTTACTTTTGTCTTTTTAACTGAGGCTACTAACTTATGGGCCATGATGGTGTAAAATAACCTTACAACTTTTAACTTTTCACTATTAACTTTTAACTCTCCTCTATGCCCTATCCTATTTTTGAAAAATGGAGATCCTCCACGCCTACCGTCAACATTTTCCTCCGTATTCCCTCCGGTTACATCGCCGAGCTCGTCAGTACCGCCGACTTCGACGCAATTACACTCGACCTGCAACACGGACTGGTGGAGCTCGAACACTCGTTGCCCATGCTGCAGGCCATACGCGACGACAAGTTCCCGATGGTCCGTATCGCTGCCAATGATCCCGCAGCTATCATGAAACTTCTCGACATCGGCGCAAAAGGCATCATCTGTCCCATGATCAACACCGGCGCCGAAGCAGAGAAGTTTGTTTCCGCATGTTTCTATCCGCCCGTCGGCGTGAGAAGCTTCGGACCCATCCGCGCCAATCTTCCCGCCAGCTCGACATACATGCAGGACTACGCCCGGGAGATCGTGACCTTCGCGCAGATAGAAACACGCGAGTCGCTCGATAACCTGGAAGAGATCGCAGCCACGAAAAATCTTTCGGGACTATATGTCGGCCCATATGACCTCAGTATCAGCCTGGGCATGACGAAAATGGCCGACTTCTCCGATCCCACTTTCATGGAGCATATCAAACGTGTTCTCGCTGTGGCGAAGAAACACAAGCTCATCACCGCCATACAGGCCTACAAAGAAGACGAAGCCGCGATGCTTGCCAACATGGGATACAGTATGGTTACGCCCGTCGAGGAAAGCGCGACGCTTTTGCAAGGTGTAAAAGAGAAACTGGAAAGAGTCAGATCAAAATTCAAGTAATATGAACCGGAGAGATTTCATTGCACAGTCTGCGCTGGCGACTATGGCCGTCGGTGTGACGGGGTTTTCAGCGCCGGCCGAAAACAAGCTGCCGAAGTGGCGCGGGTTCAACCTGTTGGATTTCTTTTCACCCGATCCTTCGAACGCAAGACTGCAGACCACCGAAGATCATTTCAGGTGGATGCGCGACTGGGGCTTCGACTTTGTCCGGGTGCCGCTCGCATACCCGGCCTATCTCGATATCGACCGCACCAGGAACATTACGGCAGAGGATACATATAAAATAGACAGTAAAGCTGTCGACAGGATCGATGCCCTTGTGCGGCAGGCATGGAAGTACAACCTGCACGTGAGCCTCAACCTTCATCGCGCTCCCGGATATTGTATCAATGCCGGGTTTCACGAACCGTTCAATCTCTGGAAGGACCAGGCTGCCCAGGAAGCATTTTATTTCCATTGGAACATGTGGGCAAAGCTGTACCGTTCCGAATCGAAAAATAAAATAAGCTTCGACCTGGTGAACGAGCCGAGCATGCGTGAAGACATGAACGATCAGCATTCGAAGCACTCCACCGTTCCCGGTGATCTATATAGGAAATTGGCCATCGGCGCATCGGAAGCCATACGGAAAGAGAACAAAGATCGCATCGTCATCGCCGACGGGAACAACGTTGGCAACTCCGTAATCCCCGAGATAGCAGACCTGGATATCGGGCAGAGTTGCCGTGGCTATCATCCCGGGATCATTTCACATTACAAGGCTCCTTGGGCAATGAAGGATATAGACAACCTGCCCGAGCCCAAATGGCCAGGCCAGGTGGGGAAAGATTACTTGAGTCGAGCTATGCTCGACAAATTTTATCAGCCCTGGATCGAGCTGGCGAATAAAGGAGTGGGTGTACACTGCGGCGAATGCGGCTGCTGGAACAAAACACCTCACGAAGTATTTCTTGCGTGGTTCGGAGACGTTCTGGATATTCTTACATCCAACAAGATCGGTTACTCGCTGTGGGAATTCGAAGGTTCCTTCGGATTGATCAACTCCGGCCGTACCGATGTTGTCTACGAAGACTGGTATGGACAAAAGCTCGACCGGAAGATGCTCGACCTTTTGAAAAAGTATTGATCAATTGCGTGTTGATCCGGTAAACAGGTCAACACGCAATTTATTTTTTACATCAGGTTCAATATCGTCGCCGCGATAATCAACATTCCGAGGTGATAGGTCGTGTTGATGAAGAAGAATTTCCACGACTTTCTTTCCCACGCTACAGTGTTAAGATCAACAGGGAGGTAGAAGCCCAGCCAAGTGAAAAAAGCGGAAGTCAAGATGATAGAAGTCATCGGCATTTCGCCCATCCCCGGCACGAAGCTCCAGGCCACTTCGTTGTGCGCGAGAACATAGGCCATTAGAAAATTACCGATCACATTCATGATCATCCCTTTCGCGAGCGATCCTGCCGGAGGCTTGCCGGTTACCTCGATGCCGAGCTCTTTGGCCCATGCTTTGCCGAACAGCGGAGTGTACCAGAGAAAACCGAAGAAGAAGTTAGCTACCGTAGCCACCAAAACGGCCAGATAGTTGATTTGAATGTCCATAGAGAGAGGGGTTTAGGTTGTTGAGGAATGAGTAGTTAAATGTAGAAAACTTCTCAACAAGCGTGAAAAAATAGCGTAACCAAAAACTAATCGGTTTTTTCTGTCGTTACCTTTTTAGAGCCATGAAATCCGAACTTACAAATTATCATCGCATTCAGACGCTGGGAGAGGAGATCGCCAACGGCATTAGTCACGGCGTGGGTATGCTGGCGGCAATTGCAGTGACGCCTTTTCTCATCATGAAGGCAATCCCCCTGGGTGCGGGAGCCGTCACCGGTGCCAGTATTTTCGGAGCAACGATGATCCTCCTCTATGCTTCATCGGCGATCTATCATTCGCTGCCGCACTGCAAGGCCAAGCAGCTCTTCCAGATCTTCGATCACAGCGCCATCTTTCTTCTTATCGCCGGCACCTACACGCCATTCACGCTGAGTGTTCTGCACGGCGCATGGGGCTGGACTTTATTCGGGGTCATCTGGGGACTCGCCGTAGCGGGTGTCGTACTGAAAACCATTCGGAACAATGGCACCAGCAAGCTTTCGATCGGTCTGTATCTCGCCATGGGCTGGCTCGCCGTGTTTGCAGTTCAACCATTATACAATGCCATGCCGGCATGGGGTCTGTTCTGGATACTGGCAGGAGGTGTGATGTACTCAGGAGGAGTGTTGTTCTTCGCGTACGACCATCGTAAAAAGTATAATCACCTGATCTGGCATCTTTTTGTGCTCGCGGGAACAGCATGCCATGTTGTGGCTGTGTTGCTGTATGCACTTAAGTAAGATGATGCGGGTTAGTGGCGGTATTCGCTGAAGACCATGTTTTTATCCTTCCTGTGACAAGTCACGCATTTTGCCACCACATCAGGTGTCAGCATGCGGTCCGACTTGCTATCGCCCCGGAACGACTCGAAGTCCCATGCGCCATCATCCTTAACCATGACATCGATGTGATGCCGCCCGCCCTCACGTATCGTGATGCTGTCTTCAACAGTGGAAATCACATCTGAAACGATGACTGACCCGTCGGGAAAGTCTCCGGTCGTGTAACCTTTCATCGCGACATCGTTGGCATAAACATGATTGAACCCACCGATGAGTTTGAACGCGGGGTTCTTCGGTCCCACGATGTATGTTTTTACATGCATCCAGTCGCGATATCCATCGGGATATGGAATGGCCAGCTTATCAGATGGAGAACTGAAGCTCGCCAGTACAATGGTCACACAGCAAAGTGTTACGGTGATGAAGTAGAATCGTTTGTTCATGATGCTATTTTACAAGGGTTTCATTGGCATGTCTTGCAAAATCCCGGAATAATGTAGAGCAACAATATTCAAGTGCATGCCCGTATTCGGTCAACATCATCCACTTGCGAACAAGCTAAGTTTCTGAAAGCCACCAGTTAAGGTGGGATTCAACTTTCTGCGTGGCATACATCTTGACATTCATCCGCGTCCAATCCTATCCACCATGATTAAAAATTACCTCAAAATTGCCCTTCGAAGCATCACGCGGAGCAAGGGCTACTCATTCATCAACATCGCCGGCCTGGCGGTGGGAATGAGTGTCACCATGCTCATCGGAATGTGGGTATACGATGAGGTGTCGTTCAACAGGTATCATCAGAATTATGAGAGCATCGGGGAGGTCTACCAGCATCAGACCAAAAGCCCCGGTGATATCATCACGACGCCTACCGGAGCTGCGCCCCTTGGACCGGAGCTTAGAGACAATTACAAAGACGATTTTAAATATGTAGTCAGGATGTGGTGGGAGAATGTTCACACTCTTTCCATCGGAGACCAGAAAGTCTCGCAAAACGGAACATACATGGATAGCGAGGTCATAGAGATGTTCACATTCAAAATGATCCGAGGTGATTGGTCGGCCCTTAAAGAACCAGCCAGCATTGTGCTTGCCGAGTCCACGGCAAAAGCGCTCTTCGGTGATGTAGACCCGATGGAAAAAATGATCCGGGTCGACAACGAGATGGACGTCAAGGTAACCGGCGTCTACGAAGACCTTCCTTCTAATTCACGATTCAATTCGCTGAAGTTTATTTCGACCTGGGAGTTTTTTTATCAAAATAACTCCTGGATGAAAGATCAACAGAATGATTGGAGAAACTCCCTCGTTACTTTTGTACAACTTCAGCCGAACGTCACCTTCGAAAGCGCTTCGGCGAAGATCAAGGATATCAAGTTCAACAAACTTCCCCGCGAGGAAGCCCTGCAAGAAAATCCAGCGCTTTTCCTTCAGCCAATGGGCAAATGGCATCTGTACTCGGAGTGGGAGAACGGTAAAGAGGTTCGGGGACGGATCCAGTTCGTGTGGCTGTTTGCAATCATTGGGGTTTTTGTGTTGTTGCTCGCGTGTATCAATTTCATGAATCTCAGCACAGCTCAGTCTGAGAAGCGGGCCAGGGAAGTAGGTATCCGCAAGTCCCTTGGCTCGGCGCGCGCGCAACTCATCTGGCAGTTCCTCACCGAGTCTTTTATGGTTGTGTTTTTTTCCTGGCTATTTTCATTGGCGGTAGTTGGTTTCGTATTGCCGTGGTTCAACGACCTGGCCGGCAAGAAGCTCGCAGTGCCATGGGAGAACACCGCCTTCTGGATTATCAGCGTTGCATTTATTGCGCTCACCAGTCTCCTGTCCGGAAGCTATCCGGCGTTATTCCTCTCATCGTTCCAACCGGTAAAAGTTCTCAAGGGGACTTTCAAAGCCGGCCGGTTTTCTTCCCTTCCACGTAAAGTACTGGTGGTATTGCAGTTTACAGTATCAATCACACTGATTATTGGAACAACGATCGTGTGGCAACAGATCCAGTTTGCCAAGGACCGGCCGATCGGATATTCACGCGAGGGACTGATCATGTTCCGTAAGACTGCATCCGAGCACTGGCGAAATGCCGAGTCGATCAGGATCGAGCTTCTCGCATCGGGTGGTGCGCTAGCGGCTGCCGAATCTGCAGGGCCACCCACCGCAGTTTGGTTCGAAAGCACCGGCTTCCAGTGGAAAGGCAAAGACCCCAACCAGCACGACGACTTTGTGAACATTCCCGTGTCACACGATTACGGCAACACCATGGGCTGGGAGTTTGTCCAGGGCCGTGACTTCTCGAAAGACTACGCCACAGATACGCTCGGCCTGGTGTTGAACCAGGCCGCTGCAAAGTATATGAATCTCGAGAATGCCGTCGACGAAGAGATCATGTGGCAAGACAAGAAGTATCATGTTATCGGTGTTATCCGCGACATGGTGATGACTTCGCCTTACGAACCCGTTAAACAAACGATTTTCAGACTGATCCCTTACCAGGGACTTTGGATCAACATCAAGCTTAATCCGGAGTTGACTACGGGTGAAGCACTTTCGCGTGTGTCAAAAGTGTTTCAGAAGCTTACACCCGCCGTTCCATTCGAATATAAATTCGTCGATGAAGAGTACGCTGCGAAGTTTGCCGGCGAGGAACGCATCGGCAAGCTCGCGACTGTCTTTGCCACGCTGGCAATCTTCATCAGCTGCCTTGGATTATTCGGTATGGCGTCATTCGTAGCCGAGCAGCGCAAGAAAGAGATCGGTATCCGGAAGATCCTCGGCGCGTCTGTCGGCAGCCTGTGGAAGCTATTGTCGATTGAGTTTTTGATCCTGGTAAGCATCTCGTGCATGATCGGTATACCCATCGCCTGGAACTATCTCAGCAACTGGCTGCAGAGCTACGAGTACCGTACAGAGATCTCTATCTGGGTGTTCGTCGCGGCAAGCGCCGGCGCATTGCTGATCACTTTGATCACGGTAAGTTTCCAGACCATCAAAGCTTCTATTGTTAATCCTATCAATTCGTTGAGATCGGAGTAACTTCGGGCGTGACAAACGCCATCCCGGAAATTTATGGCCTGGTCCTGTCGGGCGGAAAGAGCTCGCGCATGGGTCGCGATAAAAGTACGATCATTGTTCACGGCAAACCGCAACGGGAATACCTCCTTGACGAGCTCCGCGCGGTATGCGAAAAGGCATTCGTCTCTACAAAGACACCCATGCCGGGCTTCAACTGCATAAACGATAGCTTCGATATCGACAGTCCGTTGAATGGCGTACTGAGTGCGTTCAAACATACACCCGGTAAATCATGGCTTGCAGTTGCGGTCGACATGCCGTACGTCGATCGAACCGTGTTACAGTTCCTCGTCGCAGCCCGCGATCCAAACAAGCTCGCCACCTGTTTTTACAACAACGACACCGGGCTTCCCGAACCGCTACTTACAATTTGGGAACCGGCAGCCTTTTTTCCATTGACAAGATTTGCGGAAACCGGACACATCAGTCCGCGTGACTTTCTTTCGACGAATGATGTCTGCCTTATCGCGCCGCCAGATCCGAAAGTGTTTTACAACATGAACCGGCCCGAAGACGTCGTGTAATCAAATTATCTGTAGAAGCTCTCGCTCGCGGAATTCCGTTACCGCACGCGGGAAATTCCTGTTCTCGTGCCCCGGCCGTGTAAGCTTCAGCAACGCAAACCGCTGCAGTTCGGTGAATGTCCTCTGCATTTTTCCGTGCTTTCCGTGTTTTCCGTGAGAAATTATTGCTCTTTCAATGCATTCACCGGATTCTGCCTTGCTGCCTTAAGCGATTGAATTCCTACCGTGATCATCGAAATACCTATTATTCCGATCGCTGCCTTCACAAACAGGGCTGCCGTAACCTCGGTCCGGTAGGGGAACGTTTGTAGCCACTGGCTGGCGGCGTAGTAACTGAATGGGATCGCCACGACGAAGGCGATACAAATCAGCAACACATAGGTTTTTCCTAATTCAACAACGAGCTGCGATTCTTTTGCTCCGAGTACTTTGCGGATGCTGATCTCTTTGAATCGTTGCGTAGTGCTGTAAACGACCAATCCGAACAGCCCCAGGCATGCTACGAAGATCGCGAAGCCTGTAAAGAAGGTGAACAGAGTGGCAAGCTTGGTTTCGGATTTGTAGAGCTTGTCGAAGTTGGAATCGAGGAACTTATACTCGAATGGCCAGCTGGATTCGAGTTTTTTCCAGGTGTTCTCGAGATGAGCGATCGTTGCGGGTATGTCATCCCCTTTTACTCTTACCGATAGTGTGTTGTAGGCGTCGGGCCATATTTGCAACAAGACCGGACTCACGGCCTGATGAAGGCTGTTGAGGTGAATGTCTTTGACCACACCCACGATCGTTCCTTCTTTTTGTGTGTCACTGTCATCCCACTTGTTCCAGGAGATCTTATGACCGAGGGCTTTGCTGACATCGGTATGGCCGAGCATTTTTGCGCCAGCTTCACTGATAATAAATGCATCCTGCTCGTCGCTGGGGCGGTCTTTCGAGAAATCACGCCCGGCGATGATCGTCAGTCCGAGGGTCTTCACATAATCATGATCAACCGTAAGTAAGTTGATATGCCACTCCTTGCCGGTTTCTACATCCCGGAATGCGTCGCCGGCAAATGCCTGCCCTGGTAGTCCGTAACCCAGGGAGCCGCTGATGATATTCGGGTGATTGATGAGCTCGTTCTTGGCTGCGTCGAGGTTCTTTGCAACGGCGCCTCTCATCGGGATCACCACAACGTTGTCCTTATCGAAACCCATGTCTTTCGTCTGCATGTACTGAAGTTGATCGGACACGACAATGGCCGCGATGATCATGAAAAATGAAAGTATGAACTGAACAGTGACAAGACTCTTGCGGAGGATGTTTTTCCCGGATCCGGCAGACTGTTTTCCCGACAGTATCTGTGACGGTTTGAAAGAAGAAATATAAAGGGCGGGATAAGCCCCCGCTGCCACACCCACCATCAGCGCAAAGCCAACGATACCAAGCGCCGTCATGGGATTAAGGAAGACCGTGAGTGGAATATGTTTTTCCGTAAAAGAGTTAAGAGATGGCAATGTCAGCTGAACAAGGACGACACCAATGAGCAAAGAGACCATTGCTACAATCACCGATTCACTCATGAATTGTTTGATCAGCTGAGTGCGCAGGGCACCGATAGATTTGCGCACACCCACTTCCTTCATACGGTTCATTGCCCTCGATGTCGACAGGTTGATGAAGTTCAGTATGGCGATAAGGAGAATGAAGATAGCCGTTGCAGAAAGGATGTACACGGTTTGTGAGTTACCGCGGTCGGCAATGTCCCACTGTTGATTCGAAGCGTTGAGATGGATCTTATCGACAGCCATGAGGTGGGGGATGTAATAGCCTCCATCGGGTTTCGTGACAGGCCATGCGTGTCTTTCCGCGAAGGCAGGCAGTTTGTTTTCCAACGCAGTGCCGTCGGACCCGGGCTTCAGTTTTATGTACGTGTGGAACTGGTTCCAACCCCAGCTTTGCATGCGTTTGCCAATCGCTCCGCTCAGGTCCTCGAGACGCATAACGAAGTTGATGTGCAGGTGCGAATGCGCAGAAAAATCTTCGTACACACCTGCGACCGTTGCGTCCTGTGTTCCGATCCTCATGGTTTTTCCAAGCGCAGGTTGATCACCGAAATATTTTCGTGCGAGTGTTTGTGAAAGGGCGATCGTGCCAGGCTGGGTAAGAATGCTCGCGCGGTCGCCCTCGACTAGCCGAAGACTGAACATATCGAACATAGTGGATTCGCCATATCCGCCGCCTTCTTCGGTGGCTTTGGTGTCGCCGACCTGGAACAGGAGCTTGCCGTTCAGGTTGAGATAACGAAAAGTGTAATCTACTTCCGGGTAATCGGTCTTAAGAGTAGGGGCGATGGCCGGGGGCACCATAGCGCCCTGCGTCACGCTGCCATCGTCGTTGAAGTGCTCGTTGTACACGCGGTATTTGAGCGATACGTCTTCGATGTGTTTATCGTACTTAAGCTCGTCGATGACGAACAGTCCTATGATGAGGAAGCAGGCGGCGCTGATCGCCATCCCACTGACGTTGATGACTGAGAAAAGCTTGTTTTTGAGCAGGTTTCTGAATCCGATGACAAGATAGTTGCGTAGCATAGGAGACCGGGTTTAGTCGATAAATTAGACGATGAACATAGGTAGGAAAAAGTTGTACCTATGCCATGCTTTTTTCGACTGAATCGGGCGAAAAGCCGGATGAAACCCCCGCTAGTGATATCTTTTTGCGAGTTCCAAATACGCTATTGGTGTTACGATCTCTTGTGATGAAGCGGCGGTCCAAAGCCAGTCATCCAACAACGGGATCTTACTTTTTGTCGTCGAGGTCTTTTTCGACGTCTGACTTGAGGTCGTTGATCCCTTCTTTGAACTCTTTTATGCCTTTACCCAGGCCCTTCATGAATTCGGGGATCTTCTTCGCACCAAAGAGCACTAGCACGACCATACCGATCAACAGGATCTCCTGGAATCCAACACCACCAAGGAAAAGCAATATATGTTGCATTGTTAGGCTCGTTTAATTATTAAGCAACAACGAGAATAAAACGATGGGAGTTCACCCGCTTATGGAAAATAGGGGAGGTTGGGCGGGAAAAGGCAGTTCCCATTAAACCGGGTTAAGATATTTTATGCTGATATTCGGAAAAATGAAGCGTTTCATAACAGCGGTTCTGCTCTTACTAGCCTGCCATCTTCATGCTCAGAACCGCCTTCGCGACCACAACATCATCATCGGCCTTTTGCCCACGGGCAAAACAAACTCCATTACCGATGTCGCCGGGGTCAAAGTCGGTCATACCACTTTAATTATTGGCGACAGCATACGCACCGGCGTCACTGCCATTGTCCCTCACGGCGGCAACATTTTTCGCGAAAAGATACCGGCTGCGATCTATATCGGAAACGGCTTCGGAAAACTTACGGGATACAGCCAGGTGAAAGAGCTTGGGAACATCGAGACACCTGTTATCCTGACCAACACACTCAGTGTGCCCGCCGCCAGCGAGGCGCTCATCAGTTACACGCTTAACCTGCCGGGCAACGAGGACGTCAGGTCGGTAAACACGATCGTGGGTGAGACGAATGACAGTTATCTGAATGATATCCGCGGAAGACATGTGAAGCAGCAACATGTTCTGGATGCAATCAGGAATGCTTCGTCAGGACCGGTTGCCGAGGGTAATGTCGGTGCGGGAACCGGGACGAGATGCTTCGGATTCAAGGGTGGTATCGGTACATCGTCGCGCGTGTTGCCGAAGTCACTCGGAGGTTACACAGTCGGTGTGCTGGTACAAACCAATTTCGGAGGAACACTGGAGATCGCCGGAGTTCCTATCGGTAAGGAGCTCAGCATGTATCCTTACCGGGATGCTATCGAAAAATCCGATGGGTCCTGTATGATCGTCGTGATCACCGATGCACCGATCGACTCACGGAACCTGGAACGAATGGCGAAGCGTGCCATCATCGGCTTGGCGAAGACGGGCGGTATTGCCGCCAATGGAAGCGGCGACTATGTTATCGCACTATCCGTCGCGAAAGAAAACCTGATCAACGGAAACAACGACTCTCCCACAACCTACAAAAGTGAAGTCCTGGCCAACGACGCCATGACACCCCTCTTCATGGCCACCATCGAAGCCACCGAAGAAGCAATCATCAACTCTCTCTTCGCCGCCCAAACCCTGACCAGCCACGGCGGCACCAGGAGGGTCGACGCCTTGCCTATTCAAAAAGTCCTTGAGATCACGAAGAAATACAACCGATCTAAATAGCCGCGACTAACGACTAACGAATAACTCTTAGCCGCGAACAACGAACAACGATTAAGGGGAACACCGAACATCTTACGAGTAGCGAAACTATTCGGTGCACACAACCCTAAATCCTTTGTTATGATTCCTCGACATCGGAGCCAACGGATTTCTATAAACTACCCTGTTATTTCGAAGTCCAATATCCCAAGCCCCACCTCTCAACGTATAAAACTGTCCTGATTTCGGACCTCCGGGATTTTCTTTTTCACTCACTTTATAATACTCAGCTCCATACCAATCGCTGCACCACTCCCACACATTGCCTGTCATGTCGTATAGACCCAACTCATTAGGAGCTTTCTGACCAACGGGCATCGTACCGGAACTCTTACCGGCCAGCCACGCGACACTGTCCGGATTGTTGCTGCCGCTGTATGGAAAACCTCTGCTCTCCACGCCGCCTTTAGCTGCAAACTCCCACTCTGCTTCGGTCGGCAGCCTGTAATGTTTTCCTGTCACGTCGCTTAACCATTGGCAATAAGCCATGGCATGGTCCCAGCTTACGTTAACAACCGGGTGCTGGTCGGTTTGCTCAAACGAGGTTTCTTCGGGCATCTTCCTTCCTGTTGCCAAACAAAACTTCCGCCACTGGGCGATGGTGGTCTCCGTTTTAGCGATGTTGAAATCGGAAAGCGATACGCGATGCGCGGGTTTAGTATCCTTGTCACCGGAGTCCTCACCCATTGTGAAAGTTCCTCCGTGCACCGTGATCATTTCCGGTCCTTCCACCGGGTTGGTGTTCGTTAGTGTATCCACCGTATTGGTTGCGGTCGTGTTTTTCCTTCCCACCCACATCAGTGCATTCTTAAATACCCGGTTCTGCAAGTGATCGGTCACCGACACGCTATCGTGACCCATATCGATATAGACCATGTTGAAGCTCGTATTTGTCCAAACGACGGGTGTATCTCCGCCTATCAGGATGGTGCTAATGCCCAACGGGTAATTCATAGGGTCTAGTGTCATGAGGATCTTGATGTCTTCGGCGTCACGGGGGCTGGGGTTCCACTGGATCCATTCATCGGGGGGCGATGAGATGTAAGCCGGAATGTTTTGAACGACAGGATGCGTTTTATCGTCGACTGCTAAACGGGCCGGTAGCGAGGGGCGGCTGATACGATATCCGCGCGTACCGATAAATTTCTCGTACCATGGCCAGCTGTCGCCTCTTTCATGCAGCCAAACCTGGTGAAAGCCGATCCACCCGCCACCATTCTCCATGTATCTTTTGAAAGCTTCGCGTTGGATCTTGTTATGAGGACGAATATTGATCCACATCACCACCTGGTAATCCTTCATAAAAATATCATTCATGTTTGAAAGGTCGGAAGTAGCTTCGATTGTGAAGTTTTCCTTGATGCTCAGGGAGGTGAAGAACTTCCAAAGGCCATGCGTGACGTATTTATGGTCTTCGTGACCGAAATCGTCGCCGTAGAAAGCCAGCACCTTGAAGTCAGGGTTTTGTGCGAACACCGGATCTGTTGCAACCAGGAGCATCAACAGGCAAACGATCGTCTTCATGGATCGATTCGTTTTACACCACCCAACCAAAGGATCGCATCAGTGATCATCATGTTCTGTTCCTCACTGGAAAAGATCTTGTTGCTGTGGCCCATGTTCATGTAAAGCATCTTGTACCTGGTGTTCGTCCACACGACAGGAGTGTCGCCACCTTGTATCACGGTCTTCACACCCAGAGGATAGCTCTCGGGTGCGATCGATACCAGCACCTTCACATCCTTATTGGCGCGTGGGCTAGGTTCCCACTGGTACCATTCGCCCGTCGGGGAGACGTAGCTTGACGGAAGCCGCTTCGTCACAGGGTGATTTTTGGTCTCCACAATAACTTTGGCGGGAAGCGGTGGCCAGTTGTTGGTTTTGAAATATGCTCCACCAAGAAATGTGTTGAACCACTTCCATTTGGAATCGGGTAGATTGAATGCCGAGACATGACACCCGTACCATGCTCCGCCGCGATTGATGAATCGCTCGAACGCCTCACGCTGATTATCGTTCTTTGGGAAATCATTCAACCATCACCACATTGTAATTTGACAAATAGTCGTCTTTCAGATTCGACCAGTCTGTTGTAACGTCAAAAGTAAATTGCTGGTCGAGTGCAGTCTGTCCAAAAAAATACAATGCATCCTTCGCAAAATTGACGTGATCCATTTCACCATTGGCCGAGTAAAACGCGACCACTTTGAAACGAGACTTCTGTGATACGGCGGGAATTGCCGCAAGCAAAAATGAAACCGCTACGAACAAACTTTTCATCAAGTGCATAAAGCGAGTTTAATGAAAAATTTCGGTGCTTCCGGCGTTTTATATTAGAAACATTCTGGTATGCTAATTGTCCATCGCCAATCAAAATGTAATCACTATGGGAAAGGACAAAGAGGGAAGTTTTCATCCGACCAAAGGCAAGCCTTCTGGTACGGGACATAAGAAAGGGATCGGCACTCACGAAAAGGATGCCGGCCAACTGGAGAAACAAGTAAAAATAGAAGACGAATACCAGATAGGTGATGACCAGAACCTTGAGATCCCGGGCATACACACACGTCACCACAATCGAAATGAAGACAAGGGCCGCGACCGCAGTCAGCCCGACAGTCGCAGACGCTCTGTTGCCACTACCATCACTGATGCCAACGAAATAAAAAGAGAAACGAGCGGACACGAACGGTCCGTCAATTCTCAAAGCTTTTTCTTCGTACTCATCCTCAGCAAGAAGCAGGCGAAGTTCTTTCGCGGCGACCAGTCGGGGTTTACACAAATTGAAGTAAGCGAACTGCCCAACGGTATCGAAGACGTTGTTCACCTGGAAGAGAAGAACGGACAGAATCTTTTTCGTACCGGTAGCAGCGGCGCAGGCGGAGGAGCAAACTATCACGGTATGGGCTCCGGTCAGCCAGACGACAAAGAGAACATCTCAATGTATCTCAAAGAAGTAGACCGGACGCTGTGGAAAGAGTTTCTGAACAAGGCATCCGCCCCGCTGATCCTGGGCGGAGTCGACTATATCGTGAGCATGTATAAGGATATCACTCAATACAAGAACATTGTCGACCAGACGCTTTCCGGCAGCCTGGAGAACGAAGAGCGGCATAAGATCTACAAGCGGGCGAAGGAGCTGGTGAACCCGTTTATTGCTTGACGAATTTCAGGTTTCTTACGCGTCCGTTGGATGCGCGGAAACCCGCAACTTTACCTTTCTCGCGGTAGAAGTCAAGGGTGCCGAGTATGTTAATATTGAACTGATCGACTTTCGTGCCACGGAGCTTCCAGTTATCGTGACGTTGGTGATGCGACACAAGTGTGTCGTTCACCACCACGAATTCGTAGCGGGTATCAAGCTCAGGGCTGTAAAAGAATCCTGTGTAGTCGCTTAAGTTGACAGACTTCGGATCGAAAGGCGTTTCATCCGACTGATTGTTATTGTTAGATGGCGGAGGCGTTTCCTGGGGTGGCTGCTCCGGCTTGAATTCCTTTTCGAGATAAAGGTCTGCGAGCTCGAATGCGAGGCCTCCTACGGGGAACGACGCGTTGTTACTGAATACGGCTATCGAAAAGTGCTGCTCGGGGAATCGTATAAAAAATGAGCGATAGCCGGCGTCAGCGCCTCCATGAGAGACAGCCTTTAGCCCTTTGTATTTATTTACCGCTTGTCCGAATGCATAATCGATACTATCACCGTTATTCAATACGAACTTGTGTTCCATCGTGTTCATTATATTCTGATTGCCGACGGTCATCTTCTCAAAATTCTGTGCCCATAGGCTAAGATCTTCCACGGTTGTAAACAGACTCGTTGCGCCGGCATTTGCATAGCTCAATACGCTCTTCTGATATCCGTTCGAACCGCGATGATAAGAGTAAGCGCGGTTCTCGACGACACGTTCATGATCATCGTAGAACAGTGTGTTCTTCATGCCGAGTGGATCGAAAATGTTCTTCCCGCACCAAACTGAGAAGGATTCTTTTGTCACCCTGTGTACGATCTCTGCCATCAGCGTGAAGCCGGTGTTGCAGTATACATGTTCGTCGCCGGGTTTGAAGTTCAGCTCCGTCTGTTTACTCGCCACCTTCAGTATATGATTGTACGTGATCACGTCGTCTAATCTCCAGCCTGCCATCATCAGGAGGCTCCACTGATCGCGGAGGCCGCTGGTATGGTGGCCAAGTTGACGAATGGTGATCGGTGTTCCGAAGTCATGCATCTCCGGAAGATATTTCCTGATGTCGTCATCGAGCGAAAGCTTTCCCTGGTCGGCAAGCATTGCGATCGCGAATGCCGTGAACTGTTTCGATACCGAGGCTATGTGGAAAATTGTCGTAGGAGTGATCTTGGCATTCTGTTCGAGGTCGGCATAACCGAAACCTTTGTCGTAAATGAGCTTGCCGTCGCGCTGAACGGCTATCGCAACACCGGGGGCTTTTTGATCACCGTCCGCTGCGGCCCGCACCACCTGGTCTACACGACCTTCGGGATCGGTCGCCACCGCTTCCGCGCCACTCACCACGACAGAATATTCGCCCTCGAGATTTTCAAACGGCGATATGGCTATCGTATGAACGCCTTCAACTGCTGTCGTAAACTTAAACGACTCAGGGCCTCGCGCCGGACCGTCGAACTCGGCCATCTTCGCATGGTCGGGTCCGAATATGCGAACCACAACATCGACGTCGTGCTGATCGGCATAGCCATACACGAATGCCTTTGCTCCTAAATTCAGTTTAAAGCTGTCGGTAGTATGCAACGCCAGTGTTCTACGGCCAACCACTTCGCCCACTTTCAGGTCGGAGCCGTCGGATGATAAGCGGGATTGAGGTTTCTTTTCTCCGCATGAGATCAATGTCACAATGCAGAGTATTAACAGGAGTCGGTTTGTCATAAGGTGCAGGAGATACTTCAGTAAGGAGCAAAAGTTACGAACCGATCTTACTTTGTGCAATTTTATCTTTCAGGTATTTCTTAAAGTCTGCGGGGCCAACGATGTTCGTTTCATCGACAAGTCCCAGCACGAATCGTCCGATGCCGTCAAAATTGTTCACTGGTCCGTGAAATTGATAATAACCTTCCTCTTTCTTCTCGATGTAGGGTATCGAAAGGGGATGTTCTTCGCGCAACAAAAGGTAGGACCGCATCCGGAGGTCGAGCGTTACCCAGGTACTTTTACCGCCTGTCATACCAAAAATGTCGGTGGTCGTTTTTTGGTGAAGCTGCTCGTATTCGAACGTCTTCCCGACGTCGGCGATCTCACCGATCCGGTCGATCTTGAATTGCTTGGTCTGTTTGTCTTTGGTATCGAGGGCGATGACGGTCTGGTAATTGTCACCGAACGCGATGGGTTCCACAAGCCTGTCGGTGATCTCACTGCTGTTTGCCGAATGATAGCTGTGGAGTACGAGTTGCTTTTTGTCCTTCATGGCCTGTGCGATCTGTTCGACGAGCTTGCCGCGTCGTGCGTGGACGATCAAGTTCGGAACTTTGTCGAGCTCTGAGTTCAACGAAAGTTTTTTCAGCAGGAGCGCCTTAAGAGGATTGTTGTCTACTTCGGTCTGGATGAGTTTTTTGATCAGCTTCATCTCTTCGATGGTGAACTCCGCGGCGCCGAGCTCGTCTTCGGAGCTGTGTATAAAATACTTTCCGTCGAAATCTTTTTCGATCAACAGCTCCACTTCCTCCAGGAGATTGATATACCGGTAGATCGTTCGTTCACTGGTGTCGAATCGTTGTGCGAGACTCCGGATAGTCCAGCGGCCGGTTTTCAAAACAGAAATGATCTGGAACAGGCGGAGGAGCTTGGTTTGCGGAATGATTGATCCGGAACGTTTGGCCTTCTTTCTGACTGGCATACGGCAAAATTCGTCTTTTGACACTAGTTGTCAAATTGTTGCCGCTTCTTCACTTTCAAAATAACGGACACGATTATGGCTACAACAGTGAAATGCCCCCATTGCGGAAATAAGTTTTCCCCCGAGGTGGCGCTGGAACACGACATCCGTATCCAGCTGGAGAAAGAGTTTGCGGGGAAATTGAACGAACAGTCCATCGCATTCGAAGAAAGAGAAAGCGTTGTGAATCAACGGGAAGAGAAAATGGAGATCGAGATGCGTAAGCGGCTGCTCGAGCGTGAAAAGGTGATGAAAGAGGAAGCCGACCGGACCGCACGGGAGAAAGCAAATCTCGAAGTACGCGAAAAACAAATGGAGCTCGATCGCGAGAAAGAACGACTCAATCTTCTCCATAGGAAGCACATGAACGACGGCATCGAAAAAGCCCGGCAGGAAGAGCGCATGAAGCTGGCCGAAGCCCAGAAGAAGCTCGACGACCAGTCGAAGCTCATCAACGAAATGAAACGCCGTGCCGAGCAAGGCAGCATGCAGGCACAGGGCGAAGTGCAAGAGCTGGCCCTCGAAGAGCATCTGAAACATACTTTTCTTCGCGACCAGGTAGAGGAGGTCGCGAAAGGTAAACGCGGCGGCGATTGCGTTCATCACGTAAAAGATTCTTTCGGGAACTTATGCGGCCGGATACTCTATGAAAGCAAACGCACGAAGACCTTCGGCAACGACTGGACGTCGAAGCTCAAGGAAGACATGCGTCTCACACAAGCCGATATCGGTGTGATCGTTACCGAAGTCCTTCCCGCCGACATGGCGCACTTCGGTCTTCGCGACGGCGTTTGGATCTGTACGTTCGCAGAGTTCAAGGCGCTGGCCGCCCTCTTCAGGGAATCGCTGTGCCGCGTGGGAGAAGTCAGGATCGCGCAGGAGAATAAGGGCGACAAGATGAAGATGCTCTATAATTATCTTACCGATATCGAATTCCGTCAGAAGATCGAAGCGATTGTCGAGGCCTTCCGGCAAATGCAGGATGACCTGAACAAAGAAAAGACGCAGACCTACAGCCGTTGGGCACGACGAGAGAAACAGATCATGCAGGTGGTCGAGAATACCGCCGGACTTTACGGCGACGTGCGGGGAATTGCGGGAAATGCCGTGAAGGAGATCGAAGCCCTGGAAACCGGTGGGATCACTTTACTTGTTTGAGTAACCACTGTTCCGCGAGATCTATGTCGTCGAATATCTCGATACGGAATCCCCGTTTCGTGCTGATGTCCTTCCAGTAGTTTCCGAAGTCAAGGCCTTTACTGTCGAACACCGCCGCTACGGTGATGTTCTTCAGTTCAGGCTGATGGCTTTCGTAGCCTTTTACAATATTGAACGCTTCGCTCATGTGAAGTTCGATCTCGAGGCGCCGGTAATCGACGAGCATGAACCTTCTATTTACTTCGATGGCTTTTTGAACAATCATTGCCGCGGCTTCGGCCATGGTCTTAAGATTATCTCGTTTACCGTGGCCGATCACCAGCAAATATTTCTCTTTTACTTCGAATGAAGCTAGCGGCTGATCCATGTGCAGTCAGGTAGAAGCCGATAAGTCTAGTGAATTTTTTTCAAACCGTTAGTTCGGGACGCCTCAGGCGGTATGCATTTTTTGCCATCCTGCCCAACTTGTTCGTCAGCCGCAGGTTGACAATAGCGCCGATCGGGGCGCCTATGCCGGGAACGAGCTGCAACAACTTCGCAAGATCGATGTAATCGCGATACTCCTGCTGGAAAGTTTTCCAGTCGAACTTGTCGATATCGTCGGGAAGAGCTTTCGCGTACTGGTCCCAGTCCCTGAATATCGGGAATATCTCGCGACGCCGCCCTTGTTTCGAGAATGTGGCTTCGAAAATGTACAACAGGTAGATCCGTTCGCGAAAGTCTTTCACATCGTGACCATACAGTGCGGCGATATCGAAGAGCATTTTCATTTTAACGGTGAGCCACAGAGGGAAGTCCGCCAAGCCAAGCAGGATGCCCGCGCCGCCTGTCACGGCTCCTTCGACAGCAGCCGTCCGCGAGTATAACTTTATTTTGGAGTCGATTTTTGTTTCGCGCTCCTGGAGCGATGTTGACTGAAGAACCCGTGACGTGGTGAATTCTGCCCCGAAGCATACGGCTCTTGTCATCTGTTTGATGGCCGAAGTTATCGCCTCGTGGACCTTGTCGGGAATTGCGCGGTTGATACGGGACTGGACCTGGCGTGCAATCACTCCCAGCAGGGGTTGTTTTCGCTGCATGGCCCTTTTCCAGGTCTTCAATTCTTTGGCAGCAGTTCTTTCGTAGTCGTATTCGTCCATGAGCTGGCAAATTTTCGGGCATAAACAATGCCGGAAATATGGTTTCCGGTCAATCGCGCAGCGAGACCGTGCCTTTAAAGTCCTTGTTGGTATAAACCACGTGATAGAAATAAACTCCGGCGGCTTCATTCAATCCAAGCCATCGGAAATTCCTGTCGGTGCTGGTGAAGACGGTCCGACCCCACCGGTTATAAATGCGGACAGTCTGAAACACACCGCGGCAATTGTCGGGGGGAAGGACGCTGACCAGGTTGCCCGACTCATCGCGCCGTTCCATGGAATAGTAATCATTGAACCCGTCGTTGTTCGGAGTGAAGACATTCGCCGGATCTGCGTCGAAGCTCAGGTTATCGATATCCTTGACTTTTACATTCACCCGGATGGTGTCGGCCACGGCGGTCATACATCGATCGTCGGAGTAACGGAACTCGAAATAAAAATCATTCTCCAGGGCGTTATCCGTAAATATCGAACATTGAGGTCCCCATGTGAAGGCTGACGAAAGCACACTTGGTCCTGTCACCGGGTCAAACGTCCATCCATCCGGCGTGACGTCACCGCCGGTGTCGATCACGCTCAGCGTCAGCTGGTCAACGGGCGATGCATCGCTGTCGCTGACATCGAACCGGAGATTCAGTTGTTGACCTGGCGCCACGACAGCGTTGCCGTTGTTATAGGTCACGCCGGCACTTAGGTTCGTGATCGAAAGCTGGGGCGGCGAATTTAAAGGCTTGAGAACTTTCACCTTTACAACCAACGAATCTATTTGGCGGACCCTGCATTTGCTGGTGCTGTCGATAGCGACGAAACCTATGTTGAACTCACTGCGTTCGTCGAGATTGAATTTGTCACAATTAAGATCCCACCGGAAGACGGAGCTCACTGTCCCATTTGCACTCGTTTTGGGAAATGACATTCCGTATTGCGAAGTAGAGAATCCATCTCCGATAGCTCTCACCGTGACCAGGTCGTTGTCGACGAGGTCTTTGCCTGTGACGGTGAACGTCAATCCATCGAAGATCCGTTTTTCGATGCCGTCGATCACCGTTTCGGCTGGATTGACCGTCAGGTCCGTATCGATGATGGGGTCGGCGTTGCCCGGGAGCGTTACGTTCAGATGATACGTAGCCGTGTCGGGATCGTTGAGGTCGCATTGATCGACGTCGTCGACCAGGAGCCGCAGCGTGAAGCTCGTTCGCTTTGTGAAATCATATTGATCGCATAAGGCATCCCAGGTCAGATCGCCTTTCAGTATTCCGTTTTCATTAAAAGAGACCTCTGTTTTCATGCCCGACTTCGACAATGAGAAGCCATTGGTCAGCGCCAGGAACAGCAACTCTTCACCTTCGGCATCATGTGCTTCGAACGGCCAGATCATCTTGTCACCTTCGTTGAGCGTCGCGGTGACTTCGGTTGGCGTAACGAATTTCGCCCGCTCGTTGTGAGGTTTCTCAACGTCGACTTCGACTTTCAGCGTATCGGATAACGGCAATGCACAGGCGTCGTCGAACGCGATCACGCCGATCTGGTATGGTCCTCCTTCGAAGAACGGACATACCGGGAAGCAGATGTTGAATTCGATCGTGCCGTTACCGTGAATGATACCCGTGCTTTGTTCGGGCAACATCGATGCGAGGGTTTTGTTCTTGAAATTCAGCGGGACGATCTTCAACTGAATGAACTCTTCGAAGTTGTCGGTCTCACGATTGGCGTCCGGGTCCGACACACTCACGACTATGCAACGATCTTCGTCTGTTACCGTATTGTTGAAGCTCACGCTCAGGCTACCGGGTTTAAATGATCCACTCGTAAGTTGCTTTCCGGTGATCACCGGGGGTGCAGATATTCTGCAGTCCGTTACCAGCATCTGGAAGTCGCGACGAACCTCGCCGATCTTGACGTTGTTCCTGAACTCTTCGACTTTCACAGCGAAAACATAAAGACCTTGTGACCGTGGAGTGACCCGAAGGAAACCTTCCGTGCTGATGTTGAGGTCGGGGTAGTTGGTTTCTTTCGGCGCTCCGTTCACGATCTGGTCAAGGCCGAAGCCCGGCAACCATTGAATGAGCGGGTAGGGGCTTGGTGTTGGAGGCGGAACGGGTGTTACGGTGACTGTACTGAGCGGCGTGACCAGTGTGTATACCAGGGAGTCGCCGTCGTCGTCGATACCGGCGAAGTCTACATAATACGGTTTCGTCGGGCACGCATAATCATTCAGCGCGGGAAAATTTCTCGGCGACGAATTAACGAAAGGCTCGTTGTTGACCGTAACGGGAGGAAACTCGAGATAGAAAGTTTGTCCTGCGCCAATAGCATTCCCGTTATGTGTCGGATCCTGACTGAAGATATTGAGTATAGTATAATTGCGGCAGCAGCGTGCCCACGTTACGTAATACCCCTGCGGGTCGCTGTATTGTGCGGCGGGCAGATCTATCGTCGTCGTGTAAACGATCTTGTCGCTCACGATCTCGCCGTTGGAGCACGAAGGCTGCGTGTAAGGAACCCTGTTTTTATTCAGCCATAGCAGCGTGACGCTACGCATCTGTTGGCTGTCGGACTTCCGAAAGATGTACATCTGGATGCTCGGCTCTTCCGCCTGGATATTCCGGTTGGGATTGCGGGCAACGTCGAAGTAGTAAATGAGATTCAGCCGGTAACGAAATCCTTCAATGTGAAGCAGTTCGATCTCGCCGCCGACGATATGCGAGGCGGAGAGGGATGTGGAAACAAGTAAGAGTAAAGCAAAAGTTAGCCTCTTCATCATTCAGTCATCACTCAACACAGTAAGGGACAGGAAATATAGCAAAAGCCAATTGTCGCAGAAACCCCCCATTATTCCTTAATTTGCGATCTTTTTATGAAAAAAGGCGACGTAATCGAGGGAATTGTGATCGACAGCATGGCTGCCGAAGGGAAGTGCGTTGCCCGCATCGACGGACAAGTGATATTTATCGACGGCGGTGCGCCTGGTGACACCGTAGACGTCTCGCTCACGAAGATCAAAAAGCAATTCCTCGAAGGAAAGGTTTCAAAGATCACCCAGGTTTCGCCCTCGAGGGTCACTCCGTTTTGTATCCATTTCGGAACCTGCGGCGGCTGTTCGTGGCAACACATCGACTATGCTGCGCAGTTGAGCTACAAACATCGCCAGGTGGTCGATAATCTTGAGCGCTTGGGTGGGTTGACGCTTGTCCCGGCTTTAAGCCGCGACCCCGTCGATGGTCCCACGCTCCCCGAAGTCAATAATATTCTCGGTTCCGAACAGATCCGCCACTACCGGAATAAGCTCGACTTCACATTTTCGGCCAATCGGTGGCTTACCAAAGATGAGCTCACCAGCGGAATGGCTTTCGGTGAACCGGCATTGGGTTATCACATTCCACGCATGTACGATAAGGTGTTCGATGTGAAGGAGTGTCATCTGCAGTCCGATCCTTCGAATGCTATCCGGCTTGCCGTGAGAGATGTTTGCGTTCGCGAGTCGATACCGTTCTTCGATCTCAGGAAGCAGATCGGATTTTTGAGAACACTCACGATCCGGACAACAACCACAGGTGAAGTCATGATCATCCTGCAAGTCACCTACGACAAGATGGAGTGGACCGGAAAGATCCTGGAAGAGCTTGAAAGGCTGTTTCCTCAGATCACGTCATTCCAGTTTATTATTAATGGCAAAAGGAATGATACGTTTGGCGATCTCGACGTCCAGTGCTGGAAAGGCAATCCGTACATCACCGAGAAGATGATCAAGCCCGACAAAACCGGTGAGCTGCAATTCAGAGTGGGGCCAAAGTCATTTTACCAGACCAACTCGAGGCAGGCACAGAGACTTTACCAAGTGGCATGGGAGTTTGCTGCATTGACGGGCAACGAAACGGTGTATGATCTTTACACGGGTACAGGAACGATAGCGTGCTTTATTGCCGCGAACGCCGGGAAGGTTGTCGGTCTGGAGTATGTTGCGGCGGCCGTAGAGGATGCGAAGGTGAACTCGAAGCTGAACGGTTTGAATAACACGGATTTTTTTGCGGGCGATATCAAGGACCTTCTGGACGATACTTTCCTGGACACTCATGGACGGCCGGATGTAGTGATAACAGACCCGCCCCGGGCCGGGATGCATGAGAATGTGACACGGATGTTGTTGAAGGCATCGCCGAAGCGTATCGTTTACGTGAGCTGCAACCCGGCGACCCAGGCGCGTGATCTCGCCATCCTTTCCGAAAAATACCAGATCACCCGCGTTCAGCCTGTGGACATGTTTCCCCATACGGTGCACGTGGAGAATGTGGTTGTACTTTCTCTAAACGGTTAATGAACGACGATTTCTTTATCTTTAATGAAGATGAAGTGGGTCAGGAGAATTTTTGTCTTTTTTGGTTTTGTCCTTCTTCTTTTCTTGATCGGACTCGCGTTGGTTTATTTCTACAAGAAAGAAATCCTTGCCGAAGTCAGCAGCCAGCTTAAGTCCGCCGTTCGGGCCGAAATAACAATCGGTGACGCCGACATTACTTTGTTCTCCGAGTTCCCCAATTTCACCGTCAAGCTCGAAGACGTATTCATTAAAGACCCGTCTGCCCGCCCGGGCGACAAAGACTTTCTCCACACGAAAACCATCCTGGTCAACGTACTTACGTATAAACTTTTCTTTAAAGAGATCGAATTCCGGAGCATACGGATCATCGATGGCGAATTCTTTATTTTCAGAACAAAGGAGGGTTATTCAAACCTGGACGTTTTCAAAAGGAAAGACAGCGTTGCAACATCCGACTCTACACGCGCCTTTCGTCTAACAAAAGAGCAGATCGAGTTCCGCAACGTCAGGTTCACCTATCATGATTCTCTCCGGAATAAATTCATAGGCTTTCTTTTGAAAGACGTCACCAGCCAGGTCAATCACCACGACTCGATCATCGCATGCAGGATGGACGGCGCTGTCGACTTCGAACGACTCATGTTCAACCCGACGAGGGGAAGTTTTTTGAAAGACAAAGCGACGAATCTGTCGGTAGCTTTTGATTTTATTCCCGATTCGTCAAAGCTGCGACTCCATCCTTCGAAAGTGTCGCTGAATGAAGCAGAGTTCGATATCAGCGGTGTGTTCGACTTCTCTGCGCGGAACATTACACTCGAGGTTTCATCACCCAGCGTCGGCTACAAGGAAGGCCTGTCGGTGATACCGGAAACGATCGCCGAAAATCTTTCACAACTGTCGGTCGAAAGGCCATTCTCGATCCATGTGTATCTCGAAGCGCCCATGAAGCCCGACTCACAGCCCTCGGTAGAGGTGAAGTTTGACCTGAAAGAGAATGTTTTCAAAAGTAAAGTCGTCACCATTACCGACCTTTCTCTGACCGGCTTGATGACGAATCACAATGATTCCCTTAAGCCTTTCACCAACGCAAATTCCGCAGTCCGCCTGAACGGTATTAAAGGAAAGATCGATGAGCTGCCCTTCGAAGCCAAAGCCATTCTTTCGAACTTCGATAACCTTTCACTGGAAGTATTTTCGAAGCACAGCGTCACATTGCCCCAGCTGAATCGTGAGGTCGACACAACCAGCATCCGGTTTACCGGAGGGCAATTTGTTTCGGAGTTTCATTACAAAGGGAAGCTGAACGAATACTTCGATCAGGAGACCGGCAGCTATACCGGACTTCTCGAAGGCCACTCGACCATCAAGGACGGTTCGTTTACCATCGTTCCGCGAAGGCTTAAGTTCAACAACGTAAACATGGCCATGCGTTTCAACAAGGACACCGTATGGATCGATCAGTTCGGGATCACCACGGGCAAGAGCTCCGCAAAGGTGGAGGGCATGATCACCAACTATGTGCCGTATTTCACACACCCGGTGAAGAAAGGATATGTGAAGCTGAAGGTCTCCTCGCCGAATATCGACATGGGCAATTTCCTCGTGAAGAAGGCGGTAAAGAAGAGATCTGCCAAACAGGCAAAGGAAAACAGGCAAAGAGTCTCAGACATGCTCGACAAGATCTTTACCAATCTCGAGTTCGACATCGAGCTGAACGTCGACAAACTGAAGAACCGCACATTCAGCGCTTCGAAGCTCCGGGGAAAGATTAAGCTAGATGGAACATCGCTTCAGGCCACCGATGTCCGGATGACCTTTGGAGGGGGCCGCATCAATATGTCGATGACCATTAAGGACCTTCATAAGGAAGTGAACCCGATCGAGGTCAAAGCGAAGGCGTCGGATATCGCGATCAAAGAGCTGTTCAAGTCGTTCGATAACTTTCACCAGACAGCCATTACCGACGCGAACCTCGAGGGACTGATGAGCTTCGATACCCAGTTCAAAATAAAGATCAACGACGACTTTGACGTGGTGTTACCGAGTCTCACTGCCGACCTGGACATGGTGATCAGGAATGGACGGCTGATCAACGTGGAAGCCATTCACAACATGAGCAACTTTCTTTTTAAACGCAGAGACTTCGACGATGTCAAGTTTGCACAGATCAACGGGCAGATGAAAGTCAGTCATCGCGACCTGCAGATCAGCCGCATGGAGGTTCAGTCTACCGTGCTGTCGCTTTTCCTGGAAGGCAAGTATAGCCTCGACAAGGATACCGATCTGTCGATACAGGTGCCGTTGAGCAATCTGAAGAAAAGAAATAAAGATTTCGTTCCGAAGAACGTAGGGATCGACGCGAAGGTGGGGCCGAGTGTGTTCCTGGTTGCCAGGACGAACACAGAAGGAAAAACCGATATTTCCTACGAAGGGATCCGACGGAAGAAGAAAGTTAAAAACTAAAAGTTAATAGTTAAAAGTTGAAGTGACTCGAAACTATCGGCCAACTTTTAGTTTTTAACTTTTCGCTTTTAGTTATTTCACGAGCTTACTGTTTTTGAGTTCCTGCGCCATCTTAACAGCCTCATAAGCATTCACAAGTCCGCCGGTGTTGCTCAGGTCGGACAGCTCGACTTTACCCTTGCCGCCGGGTCTCTGAACTTCGAGGCCATCGAATTTGCGGGTTGACTTTTTGATGACGTCTTTCACTTCGCTGGCAGAAAGCTCGGGGAAGTATGACATCAACAGCGCAGCGATACCCGTCACCATGGGTGCGGCCATACTGGTTCCCTGTTCGATGAGGTATTCGTTGTTTGGCGTTGTGGAGTAGATCTCGACACCGGGGGCGAAGACGTCAACGCTCTTTTTTCCGTAGTTCGAGAATGACGCGACGAAGTTTGCATCGGTTCCCCAACTGGATGCGCCGATCTCGATCCAGTTCTTTGCTTCTTTGCCGTCGAGGTAGTGGCGGGTTGGGAAGTTGGCTTCCTTGTCGATGTCTTCACCGTCGTTGCCGGAAGCGTGTATGAGCAGAACTCCTTTTTTCTCGGCATACTTTACAGCCTTGTCGACCGCTTCTTTTTCCGGTGAATATGATTTGCCGAAGCTCATGTTGATGACACTCGCTCCATTATCGACGGCGTAGAGGATCGCATTGGCGACATCCTTGTCTCGTTCGTCACCGTTGGGAACGGCACGGACCGACATGATCCTGACGTTGTCGGCAATCCCTTTGATACCGAGGTCATTCTTACGGTCGGCGGCTACGATACCCGCGACGTGAGTTCCGTGAAGGGCATCGGGACCTGTCACATCATTGTTGCCATATCCTTTTTCGTAGACGTCGTTGTAGTTGTCACCGATGATCTTGCGGGAGTCGAAGTTTTCGTTGTAACCGTATTCTACGATAACGCGGAAGTAATCATAAGCTTCTTTGAATTGACCCAGGACGTCTTCGATCGAGCTGCCGGGAGGAAAGTTTTTCATCTTAGAAGTGACGTAGCCTTTGGCGAACATGAAGACCTGGTCGTCGGGTGCGTATGCGGCGAGATCCTCCATCGCGAGTGTGTCTTTCTGGAGTACGTATTTAAGGGTGTCGACACTTCTCTGAAAGTTGAGATAGAGGGTTGAGAACTGACCGAACATGTTCTCGTTCTTTTCCTTCAGTTTATTGAACTTGTCTTCCAGCTTGAGATATTTTTCGTAGTCTTCTTTTTGTTTTTTGTGAACCTTCCCGTTCTCGACGCCGGCGAATTTTTCTTTTAACCTCATGTATTCGCGGGTAAGCTCGTAGGTGTCTTCCACTACGTTAGTGCCGCCCTTTCCGCCGATGAAGTTCCAGCCGTGAATGTCGTCGATGTATCCGTTCTTGTCGTCGTCGATGCCGTTGCCTGGGATCTCGTCTTCGTTGGTCCAGACCACTCCTTTGAGATCTTCGTGGTTAATGTCGACGCCTGAGTCGATGATGGCGACGGTGACGGTCCTGGAGGGTTGATCTTTGAGAAGGGTCTGGTAAACTTTGTCAGCGCTGACACCCTGGACCTGGTCGGTTTCGGGGTCTTTCAGGAACCAATCGTGCGGAGCGGAGGTGGACGTTTCCTGGGCGAGGGAGGCAAACCCCTGAAGTAATATTATGAAGCTAATAAGCCAGCGGAATGTCGTTTTCTGCATCGTTTTCCAATTTTTGTCAATATAGGCAAAGCGTGTTCCAAACAGACTCCATCGATAAAATGTGGGCCAAATTGACACAAAATGGGTGGGGCTTTTGTAAGGATTACCGGTATTTCGATATCATTCGCCGGCGTGCAAACGGTCTTTTGTACAAAACCTGACAATATCTTACTTCGGTTGTTTGGCTGGCGAGACCGGAAGTTGGGTGGAGGAATTCGGGTAGATATTTACATCATAATCAACTCGCGAAGCATATGATACAGTTCTGCATCCTCGCCGTCGTAGCATTCTTCTCACTGTTTTTTTACATGGCAGCGAAGTTGAATGCCCAGCAACATATGGTTGCCAGCTAGCATAGAATTTTAGAACCAGAATTTTTAGAAATAAAAAAACCGTCAGCTTTAGACCAACGGTTAATTCATCCAGAGTGCCGAAGAACGGACTCGAACCGTCACACCTTGCGGCACACGCCCCTGAAACGTGCGTGTCTACCAATTTCACCACTTCGGCATTTTTAAGCTAAAAGTGAATAGTTAAAAACTAATAGTTGAAGCAACTGAAGGTCAACTTTTACCTTTTAGTTTTTCACTATTCACTTTCTCCGGGTGCCCAGAACTGGACTCGAACCAGCACACCTTGCGGCACTACCCCCTCAAAGTAGCGTGTCTACCAATTTCACCACCTGGGCATAAACCTCAATCAAGAGGTAAGGGGCAGCAAAACTAAAAAATCTCTCACGGAACACACGGAAAACACGGAAAAAAATCAATAGGGGAAGCACGTGCGAACCATTACAAAACGCGATGAATACAAGCATACGCTAAGGCCGGGCATAAGCGACGCGAGCATAAGTGCCGCGACTACGTTCCGTGTTTTCCGTGTTTTCCGTGAGAAACCGAGCCGAGAATGGGATTTGAACCCACGACCTGCTGATTACGAATCAGCTGCTCTACCCCTGAGCTACCTCGGCATTTTCCAATTGAGTCCTGTGTTCTTATATTACGCAATTACGCAATTATGCTTTCTAAAAAGTGCAAATACGCAATTCACGCCCTGGTTTACCTGGCCGAACGCTTTCAGGACGGCCCTGTCCACATCCAGGAGATTGCCGAACACGAGCGTATCCCCAAGAAGTTTCTCGAAGCCATACTCCTCGAACTTCGAAACGCCAAGATCCTTCATAGCAAGAAAGGAAAAGGCGGCGGCTACTATTTATATAAAAAACCTGAAGACGTAAACCTGATCGACGTCGTCCGACTGATGGACGGAGCAATAGCCATGCTGCCGTGCGTCTCTCTCAATTATTACGAACCCTGCGAGGAGTGCCGCGATGAAAAGATCTGCGGCATCCGCGACGCATTCATCGGCGTGCGTGACGAAACCCTGAGGATCCTCTCCGAAACCAACCTGGCAAAGATCGTAAAACGACAGAGAGAAATGGGACGACAAATCGTGTTAGGATAACAATAATCTACTTGTTCAATAGAATTTGTAGATTTTATATATTTGCGGACCTTTTAAACAACAGAAATTATGGCTATCAGATTAGGCGATGTCGCTCCCGACTTCGAAGCGGAGACATCAGAAGGAAAAATCCAGTTTCACAATTGGCTCGGCGATTCTTGGGGAGTATTATTCTCGCATCCCGCCGATTTCACACCCGTATGTACCACGGAGCTGGGGGCGGTTGCCAAGCTTCGCACTGAATTCGATAAACGAAACACGAAAGTGATGGCACTCAGCGTCGATCCTGTTTCGTCGCACGAAAAATGGATCGGTGATATCAACGAAACACAGAATACAAAGGTGAACTTTCCGATCATTGCCGACCCGGAGTTCAAGATCGCCAACGTATACGACATGGTTCACCCGGCTGTCACTGACAAATTCACGGTCCGTTCGGTCTATGTGATCGGTCCGGATAAAAAAGTGAAGCTCACGATAACGTACCCGGCTTCGACAGGCCGCAACTTCGACGAGATCCTGCGTGTGATCGACAGCCTTCAGCTTACTGCGAAATATTCCGTTGCGACTCCGGCGAATTGGAAGCACGGAGAGGATGTGATCATTACGGCAGCCGTTAAAGACGAAGACATTCCAGGGAAGTTTCCCAAAGGACATACGAGGATAAAGCCGTACTTAAGGACTACGCCACAGCCTAACTTGTAACTTGGTTCAGGGTTCAAAGATTCTGTTCCCACCTGAGGCACCAAAGACCATGGAGACGTTATGCGGTTTCGAAGCCCATCGAAACCACATGAATCTCTCCATGGTCTGTTCGTTTATATGAATCTGTAGTCTCTCTGAACTTTGAACCCTGAACAAGAATACCCCGCGCCCCTGGGGAATCCTCTGTATGGAAATTAGGTGTAATTTGCGGCCCGAAAATCAAATCGCGGAGCATGTCGAAAGAAAAACCAATGGCTGAAATGCCCGTTATGCGGGAGGACGAAGGCGTGTTTCTCTTCTACCCCAATGTTCCCGAAGAAGCTATAGCGGAGGTAACGAAAGTGCTGCACTCACGATGGATCGGTCAAGGCCCACGGGTTGCAGAATTTGAAAAGGAGTTTACCGCAAGGTTCGGAGGCGACGGACAATCGCTGGCCGTAGGATCGGGTACCGACGCCCTTCACCTCGCATACATCCTCGCCGAGCTGAAACCCGGTGACGAAGTGATCACACCCGTGTTCACATGCACTGCAACGACGATACCTTTTCTCTACATGGGTGTGAAATTCGTTTTCGCCGACATCGACCCGGAAACACTCAACATCAGTATCCCGCACGTCAGGCAACTGGTCAATGAAAAAACCAAGGCGATCGTTTGTGTGCACTACGGCGGACTGCCTTGCGACATGAACGAGCTGATGGCCATTGCCGCTCAATACAACATTCCCGTGATCGATGATGCAGCCCATGCGCTGGGCGCTACCTACGAAGGAAAACCGATCGGATCTATATGTGACTTCTCCATGTTCTCATTCCAGGCCATCAAGCACATTACTACCGGCGACGGCGGGATGCTGGTCGTCAAAGACAAGTCGATCATTGCTAAAGGAGAACGTATACGCTGGTTCGGTATCGACCGGTCGAACAAACAGAAAGGAACGTGGGAGAACGACATCTGGGAAGTTGGGTACAAATACCAGATGACCGACATCGCCGCAGCTATGGGTATTGCGGGCCTTAGGATATTCGATAAGACACTCGCCTATCGTCAGAAACTTTTCGAGATCTATAAAAAGAACCTTCGCAATGTTCCGGGTCTGAAGCTGATCGGCGCCGACTATACCGATCGCACCCACGCTGCATGGTTGTGTACAGCGATCGTCGAGAACCGGGTGGGTTTCATGAACTACCTGCGGGAGAACAAGATCGAGTCGGGACAAATACATTACCGCAACGATCGTTACTCGGTACTCGGTGGCCGTCGCGACGACCTGCCGATGATGGATTCGGTGGAGGATAAATATATCGTGCTGCCACTAAATAATCATTTGACGGAAGCGCAGATCGAGTATGTGTGCGCGACGATCAAAAAGGGATGGTGATCAGACCTTAAAAATTCTTTTAACCTGGTCTCGCAGAAGTTTCATTTTAAATTCGGACGGATCCGGTTCCGGTGTAACCCCCATAAAGTCTTTTCCTAACCTGAGATAGTACTCGAAGAACGTCGACTTCGACAACCCCCATTTGTGGAGGAACTGTTTGTTACCGTCGTTCCTTTTTACACGTGCCGTTGTCCGCGAACCGAAATGATAGACCCGGGAGCTGCTGATCCCTTTGTAATACCGAACCCCGCAGTGCCATAGTTTCATCATCATGTCCGGGTCCGATGCCATGCCGGGAAAATATTCGATACTTAGTCCCCCGATAAGATCCCAGATATTTTTGTGGAGGACAAGGGGATACCAGTTGCCGCCATTCCAATCGTGGAATGGGATCGTGTTGTACTCTTTGAGAAATCTTTGTTCATCGAATTGCTCTACGGTCTTTCCGTAGTTTTTGTTTGCAATGATGCTGTCGTACTGACTTTCGCTGTGCTCGATCATCGTGCCGGTGATACAGAAGTAGATATCGTTTCGCGACTTGATCTCGTCCAGCAATGGCTTGTCCCAGCCGGGGGCATAGTAATAATCGTCGTCGGACAGGACAATGTATTGCGACTTCGCAATGGAAGCAGGTCCGTTGAAACCATAGCAGACCCCCGCGTTGTCGTCGGAATGGGTATGGCTGAGGCCTTGTTGTCTTACCCACTCCAGGGTGCCGTCGCGCCCTTCGTTGACATGGACTACGATCTGGTGGCGAAAGGTCGAGTTCTTTCGTATACTTTCCACGCAGCATTTCAGGTACGGCAGGTTGTTCCACGACGGGATGAGGATGGAAAAAACCGGGTCATAGCCGGGATCGGCAGGGTGGAAGGTGAGTTTCGGAGTCATTGCAGTCAACATGTCAACCGCCGGTTTGCCTCGCCTTCACGTAGCTGTTGGCGGAGTGAGGACCGGGGGTTCGATTGCAAATTAACGCACTTCGATTTGAAAATAGGGGGGTTCGCTGGGAGAGTTGTATCCGGGGGGCTGCGTGTCGCGTATTTTGAACCGGAATACATTTCTCACGGAAAACACGGAAAGCACGGAAGCCCTATCAAAGCAGCACTACCTTTATTGAAAGCTCCTGCATTTTTTCCGTGTTTTCCGTGCTTTCCGTGAGAAATAAAAAATCATGAACAACAAGACGAAAATTGCCATTCTCGGCGGTGGCATCGGCGGCCTCACGCTTGCCATCGCCCTTCAACGTAAGAACATCGACGTAGTAGTTTACGAAGGCGCACCACAATGGAAACCCCTCGGGGCAGGGCTCGGACTTGCCGGCAATGCCGTGAAGGCTTTTCGCGAGATCGGGATCGAACAGGATGTTCTGAAAGAAGGGAAGGTTATCAAAAGCGTTGTGATCCGTAACAAGAAAGGCAAAGCCCTCATCAGTACCGACTCCGAAGAAGTGAGCCGGCGTTTCGGAGTGGTAACAACTTCGCTATTCA